>Ga0081527_100176_pt1 | contig 51064 bp, 46 predicted proteins | sample HotLakmasection5_FD_70992 | JGI IMG/M metagenome (GOLD analysis project Ga0081527, IMG submission 70992) | Hypersaline microbial mat communities from Hot Lake, Washington, USA - Section #5 (SPADES assembly) (version 2) | ecosystem: Environmental > Aquatic > Non-marine Saline and Alkaline >... | reverse complement strand
GTGGGCGCCCGGCTGCGGCCACGGACTGGAAGGGTGCCCCCCGTAGCCAGTCCGCCCAGGGCGGCGCCGCAGGAACGCGGCGCGGGGTGGGTCAGGACGGCAGCCGCGAGCGCACGAGCAGCAGGACGTCCTGCGCGAAGCCGTCCACCTCGTCCCAGTCGGTCAACACGTGGTCGCGGGAGGTGTCGGTCGACTGGCCGGCGGTGGCCGCGATCCGGCGCATGAACGCGCGTTTGAGCCGGCCGTAGCGGCTGGAGCGCAGGGCGCCGGCGAACCTCGCCACCAGGTCGGGCGTGCAGCCGGTCGCCTCGGTCAGCGCAGCGACGTAGCCGCCAGCGGTCGCCAGCTGCTCCGGCGCGCGTTCGGCGGAGGTCAGGCAGACCTGGAACAGGGCGGTCGGAACATGCTCCAGGGTGGCGGCATGGGTGGTGAGGTAGGTGGTCAGCTCCTTGGTGTGCTGCCCGGCGTGGATGGGATCACCGACGACCACGCCGTCGAAACGGGTGGGCGCCGGGGCCGCGTCCGCGGTGACGAGCGTGACCAACGCGCCACCCTCCCTGAGACGCTCGACGATCCGTTCGGCCACCTCGCGGGTGTGCCCCTCGACGCTCTGGTACGCCACGAGCAGGTTCGGCGCATCCACGGTGATCCTCCACAGCAACGGGGCACGGGCTGACGTGATGACGGGTGAGGTGCGGCGGGTCGTTGCGCTTGCGCCGGGTCGAGGTTCCGCTGGGGCGGAGCTCGGTGGCGTCCGGCCGCCAGGTCGGCACCGGCGCGCCGGGGGTCGAGCACACCCAGGCCCGTCTGCGAGCCTCGCACGCCGCACCGTCGATCAGGCGAGCCTGGCAGGTGCCGTCGGCCGGGGGCAGGACCGAACGTCCCTGGACCTGCAGTCGCCTGGCCCACCACGTACCGTCCCGGGTGACGGGCGACTGCTCGACACCGCTGAAGATGGCGGTGCACCGACCCGCCCTCGCCGGGCGGGTGCATCGCGCCCGCTCCGGGTGGGAACATCGCGCCCTCGCCGGGTGGGACCGCCCCACTCGCAGCAGGCGGGCGACCGCCCGCCCACAGGATGATGGGAGCCCCGACGTGCTGATGGCACTGCTGTTCGGGCCAGCGCTCATCGCTGTCTACTTCGTGGGGCGCAACGGCTACACCGGCGCAGCCGTCGGCAAGCCCTTCAGGATCGCTGGACTGGCGTCGTTCGGGCTGGCCGGGTTCCTGCTCGTTGCCGCCCTGGTGAGCGGCGACATGCGCATGACGGCCAACTTCGCCATCGCCGGGGCCGCCGCCTTCGGTGGCGCGATCAGCTGCGGGGTGACCGCGCTCGCGGTCTGGTACCGGGAGCAGCGGCGCATCGCCGCAGAGCAGCGCCAGCGGCCGTGGCCACATCAGGAGGACGGTTGAGATGAACGGTGCCGAGGTGCCGGAGCCCGGTACCGGATCGGGGGGCACGACCAGCGCCGGCCCGGAGCCGGTGGCTGGCTCTGGGGACACGACCAGCGCCGGCCCGGAGCCTGCAGGTGGTGCCGCCGCGCCGCTCGGGAGTGCCAGCGACAGCCCCTTCGACGGTGTCGTCTACCAGGTCTACCCGCGCTCCTTCCGTGACACCTCCGGGGACGGGGTCGGTGACCTCGCCGGGATCACCGCTGGTCTGGACCACCTCGCCTGGCTGGGTGTGGACGCGGTGTGGCTGTCGCCGATCTACCGGTCACCCATGAAGGACTTCGGCTACGACGTCAGCGATCACTGTGACGTCGACCCGACCTTCGGGTCCCTCGCCGACGTCGATGCCCTGATCGCCGCCGCGCACGAACGGGGCCTCGAGGTGTGGCTCGACTTCGTCCCCAACCACACCTCCGATCAGCACCCCTGGTTCCAGGATGCGATCGGGTCGCGACAGGCTCCGAAGAGGGACTGGTACGTGTGGCGCGACCCCGCGCCTGACGGGGGGCCGCCCAACAACTGGACCCGTGACTTCGGGGACGGTGCTCCGGCCTGGACCTTCGAGGAAGCCACCGGCCAGTACTACCTGCACGAGTTCCTGCCCGAGCAGCCGAGCGTCGACTGGACCAACCCGGAGCTGCGGGAGGCGATGCTCGAGGTGCTGCGCTTCTGGATGGCTCGCGGCGTCGACGGCTTCCGCTCCGACGTGATCCACCTGATCGGCAAGTCGCCCGAGCTCCCCGACGACCCGCCGGAGCTGCGGGGCATCCCGCGTGCAGGTCACCACCATGACCCTGGCGCGGTCGCGCCGCACCTGCGGGCGATCCGGCGCTGCCTCGATGACGTGCCGGGGACCACCATGGTCGGCGAGGTGAACCTGCCCGATGCCGCCCAGGTCGCGACCTACGTCGGGGCGGACCGCCTCCACCTCGCCTTCCAGTTCGGGCTGCTGTACGCCCCGTGGGAGGCGAAGTCCTGGCGGGACACGATCCGCTACGTCCAGTCCTGCTTCGAGGCGGTGGGTGTCCCACCGACCTGGGTGCTGTCCAACCACGACTGGTCCCGCATCGCGAGCCGGGCCGGTGGGCAGGCCGGGGCGCGGGCGGCCGCCACGCTGCTGTTCACCCTGCGCGGTGTGCCGTTCCTCTACATGGGCGACGAGCTCGGGATGGCGGACGCGGTGGTGCCGCCGGGGCGTGTGGTCGACCCTGGCGGGCGGGACGGTTGCCGCGCACCGCTGCCGTGGACCTCCGAGCCATCGCAGCGCCATGGCTGGGCCGGCGACCCGTGGTTGCCGTGGCCACCCGATCCGGCGGCCCACAGCGTCGAGGCCCAGCGGCAGGACCCGCGTTCCGTGCTGCACCTCCATAGGCGCCTGATCGCGCTGCGCCGCGACCATCCGAGCCTGCGGTCCGGGGGGATGCGCCGCCTCGACGTCCACGACGACGTGATCGCCTTCGATCGGGGTCCGGCATCCGGATCGCCGGTGGTACGGGTGCTCGCGAACCTCGGTGCCGATGACCTCGAGGTGGAGGAGGGCATCGGGTGGCGGGTCGTCTTGACCACCGACCTGGACCCGGCTACCGAGGACCGTCCGTTCGGTGGCCGTCTCCCGGCCTCCAGTGCGGTGCTGCTCGAGGCCGGGGCGGACTGAACGGTCAGACGGCGTCGACGAACAGGCTCTGGAGGCAGGTGCCCGGGACCTCGTCGCGGTCGCGCCACCGCCCACAGGCCGAGGACGATCGGCGAGGTGGTGCGTGCGCCGGCGAACAGACCACCGTCATCGGCCGGGTCGAGCGGCGGAAGCTGCATCGTCGCCCACGGCACCTCCGCACTGCCGATGCGAGGCCGCCACGAGGGCGGCTGCGGCGGGTTCTCGGAGACGGTCACGCACCGAGCCTGGCCGGCGCCGGGCGGGTCCCGTGGCTCACAGCCGGGCGCTCGTGGCAGGGTTTGCCGGCCACGGGGGCCCGCTGTACGGTTCGGGGCCGCACTCCTGGGGCGTTAGCTCAGTTGGTTAGAGCGCTTGCTCGACACGCAAGAGGTCAGAGGTTCGAATCCTCTACGCCCCACCCCCGTAGCCCCCAGTTCTCGACTGGGGGCTGCTGCTTTGACAGCGCGTTCTGACGGCCACCTCGATGGTCAGCGCTCTCCGCGGGGTTGGCCGGGCGCTTCGGGGCCGGTGAGGTACCGGTGGGCTGCTTGCGCCTGGGGCCGGAGACCGGCCTCGAGGACATGCCAGTGGGGTTCGGGGGCGTCTCGCAGGTTCCGGCGATCGCGCTTCGTGGCGTCAGCCATGAGGGCGAGGAGGTCGGTGGCGCAGGCGTAGAGGACAGCGAGGTCCTCCGGGTGGCGCTCGGGCCGGTGCCCGGGGCCGGCTGTAGCGTTGCGATCGGTGGCGGCTGCGCGGGACTTGATGACGAGTGCACCGAGCAGGTCCGGTACCGGGAGCTGTCCACCTCGATCGCCGAGCGCGACATGGCGGATTCGGGTGCGGTTCAGTGCTCTGCTGCCTCCGGTCATCGGCACGGTCTTGAGTGGCGGCAGAGTGGTGAGGTCTGTGCGCTGACCGAGCCCATCGGGAGCCAGCACGTCGAAGAGCAATCCGTCCTTGGCGAACCGGAAACCGATGTCGTCCGCCTTGGGATGTTCCGGGTGCAACTGCCACCCGAGACCCTCGAGGGTCGCGACGAGGCGGCGCGTGGCCTGTGCGATCCCGCGGACGTCCACGAGCGCGTCAGCGTCGCGGGTGGTGCGACGGGCGTCGAGCCCGTGCTCGTGGGCGTGGAGCATGACCATGAGCGCGCCGATGAGGGTCCATCCGGTCGGCTGTGCATCGGCGACGTCGAGGACCGCGGCCCACAAGCGACCCTCGGTGCCGTGATCGGGTAGCTGGATGGTCCAGTCAGTGGTCATGAGCGTCTCGAACCCGCCAGGCGTCGAGCTGGTCGTGCCACAGCCGCCAACCGGCGCCGATGGCGCGGGACTCGCCGGACTCGATCAGGTCGAGGGCGACCACCGGTGCAGCGGCCACACCCGGCTCGTGCTCGGGGAGCTGGCCGGGATCGACCCTGCGGACGACCAGGTTGGCGACACGGACCGCGACCTCAGGATCTGCTGCGAAGTCACTGACGAGTCGATCAGCCGCGGCGGGCGGAAGGTAGACCTCCAAAGGGCCGCCATCTCCGACCAGGTCGGCCCCGACCCGTTCCGCAGCACTGCGCCCGGCGAGCACGCAGCCGGGTTCGGCCGCGAGGTCGTCGAGCAGCGACGGGTGCACGTAGTAGAAGGCATGTTCAGCTCGCCTGCGGAGCCGACCTGTTAACAGTCGCGGGTCATCGGCTCGCAGGTGCCGGCGGAGCTGCGAGAGCCGTGAGGCAGAGAGCGGTCCGGGCTGCTGGTTGGCCAGCAAGCGCAGCAGCGCCCATGAAGCGGGGACGGAGAACGGCCGTCCAGCGGGACGGGCTGCCGCACGGACCTGGCGGAGGTGGTCAGGGTCGATCACGATGCGACCGGCGAACCTCGAGGCGCGCACCTGACCTTGGGCGATGAGCTGGCGAACCGCAGACGGTGACACGCCGAGTTCCTCGGCGGCTTCACGCACCGAGAGTCCAGCGAAGGCGATCGGCATCGCAGTGCCCCCCTTCGGTCGAGAACCTCACGTGGTCCATTTTATGGAAAACTATGCTCGACGCAAGGGTTTAAGAAACTGTAGGTGCAGCCACGCGAGGTGCGACGGTCTCGTCCTGTGGCGTCCAGTCCTCGGCCCCCGCCCGTTCGACAGCTCCGTTGACAGCCAACTCGTTTGGATCGAGCTGGACGGTGTTGGACGTCAGTGGAGCGTCGCCCCTGGTCAGGGCCGGTTTCGTGGACCGGGGTGGACGTGGCTGGAGCTTGAGTGTCGCTGACCTCCTGACGGCCGTCCAGCGGCCTTGACGTACCTAACCCGCCGTGTGGCGTCCCTACGGCGTCGTTGGGGGTGGGGCGGCGGTCTCGCACGGTGGGCCTGAGCCATTGCCTTGCAGTGCAGGTTTCCTGTCGGTAGCTTGTTGTGCAAGGGTAGGGAGGGTGACGGTCGGTGGATGAGGCGCGGGGGTCCCGGTTGCTGCGTGGGATCCTGGACGCCTGTCTGCTGGCCCTGGTCGCTGAGCGGGACCGGTACGGCTACGAGCTCGCGCAGGCGCTCCGGGATGCGGGGTTGCCGATCGTCAAGGACGGGTCGATCTACCCGCTGCTGGCCCGGCTGGAGCGTCGTGGGGCGCTGACCTCCTACCGGGCTCCTGCGGCTGCGGGGCCGCCGCGTCGCTACTACCAGGTGACCGACGTCGGCAGGGCGGAGCTTCAGGATGCACGTGAGGTCTGGGCTGTGGTGGCTGGCGGGGTCGACGCATTGCTGGACCGTGCCGCCGACCAGGGAGGGACCGGCCATGGCTGATCCAACATCCACCGAACACATCGAGCGGACCGTGGCGCAGGTCTAGGTCGAGCTTCCCCGCTTGGAGCGTTCGAGGTCACGTCCGTCAAGGTGGTGTATGGGTGGGCGCCATCCTGGGCCGCTGACATTGGGTCAGGCGGCGTCGGGTAGGGCTGGCTGGTCCTCCTTGTTGTCGGGTTCATCGCTGCGGTTGCGTGCGGTGGCGAGGGAGTCCGCGGACATGTAGCGGCGGGCGACCTGCCACTCGTCGTGTTGCTCGGCGAGGACGGCGCCGACGAGCCGGATGATCGCGGCCCGGTTCGGGAAGATCCCGACCACATCGGTCCTGCGGCGGACCTCTTTGTTCAACCGCTCCAACGGGTTGTTGCTCCGCAGCTGACGCCAGTGGGCCTTGGGGAAGGCGGTGAACGCGAGGATCTCGTGACCGGCCTCAGCGAGCAGCTCCGCAGCGGCGTCGAACCGGCCGGTGAGCTGCTCCACGATCCGGGCGTGCTGGGCCCACGCAGAGTCTTGGTCGGGCTGCTCGAAGATGGAGCGGACCAGCGGCGCGACCAGGCCGTGGGCGGACTTCGGGACCCGGGACAGCAGATTGCGCATGAAGTGGGTCCGGCACCGCTGCCACGCCGCACCTGGCAGCACCGCCGCCACAGCGTCGGTCAGGCCCGCGTGAGCGTCGGAGATGACCAGCTGCACCCCCGACAGCCCGCGGGCCACCAGCGAGCGCAGGAACGCGGTCCAGCCGGCCCCGTCCTCGCAGGTGATCACGTCCATCCCCAGCGTCTCACGCTTGCCCTCGGCGTTGACCCCGACCGCATGGACCACGGCGACGTTGACGATGCGGCCGCCCTCACGAACCTTCTGGGTCACCGCATCCACCCACACGTAGGTGTACGGGCCGGCATCAAGGGGGCGTGACCGCCACCCCTCCACGACCTCGTCCAGGGTCTTGGCAAGCTCCGAGACCTGGGACTTGGAGATCCCGTCCAGGCCGAGCTGCTTGACCAGCTTGTCGACCCTGCGGGTCGAGACGCCGGCGAGGTAGCAGTCAGCGATGACCTGCACCAGGGCCCGCTCTGCCCGCCGCCGTGGCTCGAGCAGCCAGTCCGGGAAGTAGCTGCCTTTGCGCAGCTTGGGGATCGCGAGCTCGATCGTGCCGACCCGGGTGTCCCAGTCCCGGGTCCGGTAGCCGTTGCGGCTGTTCACCCGTTCGTCAGAGACGACGCCGTAGTCGGCGCCGCACACCCGGTCCACATCCGCCGACAGCAGCGCCTGCGCGGTCGTGCGCACCATCTCGCGCAGCTGATCCTCGCTCGCCTGCTCAAGCTGCTGGCGAAGCCACGTGCCAAGGTCCATGCTGGTAGGGGTGACCACCGTTCGTCCTCCTCGAGTCGTTGCTGTGATGAGTGCTTCTCGAGGATGGCGCGGTGGTCACTCTCTTGCGAGCAACCCCGCCCCGTACACCACTTCCCTGGACACTAACGCGTATCGTACGCCGATGAAGATTCCCAATAACGTCTGGAAGGCCGCGGACCAGCGCCTACACGCTTGCTCAAGGAGCTCTCAAGCCCATAAAGGTGGTGCGAGAAAGGGTGTCCGTGGCGCAGCCGAGCTGGGCCGGCTTCTCGCGCCACCGGAGATGACGTTCATCTGTGTGTTCCAATCCGCGGCTACGCTTGAGCCCCCGTCGGATTGACGCGCCTCGTCGGGTAGAGACTGGTCACTTGCGAGCGGCATCCGCTGGACCGAAGGATCACGCGGATATCAACCGTTCGGATGGACCCAATGGGAGAGAACGTGAGCATCAGAGAGGCGAGCTTCAGCGAAATCCGAGCGCGGGCGGTTTCTCGGGCTATCGATGGGGTCCGTCCACTGGTCGCAGGGAGGATAGAGGGAGGCGCTCCGAAGACGGTCTTGCGATCGGTGGTCGAGCATTCCCACCGCCCCGAAGTCTCCCGCCATATTGAAGACATCGTTCTCGCGCGGCCTGCAAGGATCGAAGACTACCCATTGGCTGACGAACTACCAGCACACTTCCGCCGGCAGAAGGCCTTTGATCCCGTCTTCACGTATCGCCTGCGGGATGTTGTCGTATCGCCAGCCAGTGGCTTGGTGTGGCTAGAGGACGAGGGGTTGGCCTTCCTCGAGAGTGTCGGTTCCCTGTACAGACTGCTCGGTTGGGAGCGATCGCTGTGGCAGACGAGGCTTGTGCCGGTCGACGGACCCGAGGTGGCGGTGGCCCTGTCCTCGACCGGGTACTACCACTGGCTTCTGGAAGTCGTGCCGAGCTACCTGCACTCGACTAGGTCGTTGACTACCCCGGCCGTCACCATCCTTCCGCACCGAAGATTGGGCGCGACGGAGAATCTCCTGGATCATGCCGGAGTACCTACCTCGAGAAGATTCGAGTCTCAGAGGCCTGTACGGGTGAAGCACCTTACCCTAACCGGTATCCCAGGAATCTCCGGCTTCATTGGACGGTCAGAAGTTGATGTGTTGCGAGAGTGGCATAGGCCATCATCCGTGGACGGATCCGCTGATCTGCACGTCTATCTCTCACGAAGACGCGCCGCCAAGAGAAGCATGGGAAACGAGCAGGAACTCGAGGAGACGCTTGCGCAACGTGGTTTTCGTATCGTGTATGCAGAGGACCTGACGCTCCTCGAGCAGGCTGATCTCTTCTCGAGAGCCCGCGTCGTTGTCGCACCTCACGGGGCTGGCCTGTCGAATCTGGTGTGGCGCAGGGGGCCCTGTCATGTGCTTGAGGTCTTTCCTGCAGACTTCCACAATGACTGCTTTGCACGCCTTTCGGTGATGCTTGGATTCACTTACGAACACATCTCCTGTAACCGCGATGACCACTCGGCTGGAGTCGTTCACATCCCCAGCGTAACGTCTCGGCTCTCCGAGATCGGCCTGTGACGGTTCTCTCTTGGCACCGTTCGTCGCCTGCCATCGCCATTCGACTAGCGATTAGCGGATTAGAACGAGTCACTTCGCTGGACCGTCACCTCTGAGAAGGTGCATGCCCACTTGTGGCCGCCCACAAGAGAGGCGCAGGTCGCTCGTGATGCCTGCGTAGGCTCCACACGTGGGAACTAGCCTCTCTCTGCCGTTGCGCGGGACCTGAGGTGAGCCCTTCGTAGTGGTCCAGGTGTTGTGCGACTCTGATGCCCGGGGACTGTCAGAAGAACGGTGTATCGGGGTTGGCGTTCATGTCACTCGCCTGCGGGGAGCAGGCGGCCTTCGAAGGTGATCGCGAAGGCGTTGAGTGCTGGCTTCCAGGGGTTCATCCATCTCCTTCTACCACGCCCGGTCGGGTCCAGGCTCCGGACGACCATGTAGAGGCACTTGAGCGCGGCCTGCTCGTTGGGGAAGTGCCCCTTCGCCCGCGTGGCTCTGCGCATCCGGGCGTGGAGCGACTCGATCGCGTTGGTGGAGTAGATGACCCGGCGGATCTCGGCGTCGTAGGCCTGGAACGGTGCGAACTCCGTCCAGGTGTTCTCCCACAGCCGCACGATTGGGTGTGACAGTCTGATCTGGCCCCGGTAGGGGCCGTTGTGCCGGTCTGAAGTGGCCCCACCTTCGAGCAGCCCTTGCGGCCTTACGGTGCGTGAACCGACCAAGGTTTCACGTCCGGAGGGCGCATGAAGGAGAAGTCGAAGGTGGAGCTCTATGAACGTATCCGCAGGGATCGCCGGCTTGAAGAGGTCAGCATCCGGGAGCTTGCCCGCCGCCATCAGGTGCATCGCCGAACGGTCCGTGACGCCCTCGAGTCGGCGGTCCCGACCCCACGCAAGACCGCGGAGCGTGACGCTCCGGCGATGGGTCCCCATCGCGATCTGGTGCGCGGCTGGCTGACGGCCGAGATCGCCGATGAGGTCCCGGTCAAGCAGCGGCATACCGCCCGGCGGATCTTCGAGCGGCTCCGCGACGAGCGCGGGTTTGACGGCTGCTACTCGACGGTTCGGGATTTCGTGCGCTCGCGGCGGCAAGTCCGCAGGGGGGGGTTGGGGCCGCGGGCGCGGCCCCCGGGCCGGCCCCCCGCCCGCCCGGGGCGGCCGGGGGTGCAGCGTCGGGTCGCCGGGGGGCCGGGCCCGCGCGCCAGCCAGTCGCTGATGCTGGCCTGCCGCGCCCGGGCGCTGCTGGACGGCCGGCTGGCGCCGTCGGTGGACGACGTGGTCGCCCTGGCCGCGCCGGTGCTGCGCCACCGCATGGCGCTGACCTTCGCCGCGCGCGCCGACGGCGTCACCTTGGACGACGTGATCGACCGGCTGTGCGAGCCCTATCGGTGATCCGGGAGCCCGTGCCCCGAAGCCGCGGACGCCGCCGCCGCCCGGCCGGGAGACCGGCGTGAGCGCCGCCGCCTCCGGCCAGCGCGCCCACCGCCGCGCCGAGGCGCTGGCCGGCACTCTGCCGCCGCTGCTGGTGCAGGCCGAACGTGTCGCCGCGACCGTCGCCCAGGGCGTACACGGCCGCCGCCGCATCGGCATGGGCGAGAGCTTCTGGCAGTTCCGCCACTACCAGCCCGGCGACGCGACGCAGCGCATCGACTGGCGCCAGACCGGCAAGAGCCAGGGCGTCTTTGTGCGCGAGTTCGAGTGGGAGGCCTCGCAATCGATCTGGCTGTGGCGCGACGCCTCGCCGTCGATGACCTACCAGTCCAGCCGCGAGCTGCCGCTGAAGCGCGAGCGCGCCGAGCTGCTGCTGCTGGCGCTGGCCGCCCTGCTCGGCCGCGGCGGCGAACGGGTGGCGCTGCTCGGCGGCGAGGGGCTGCCGGCGACCGGACGGGTCAACCTGGCGCGCATTGCCGACGCGCTCGACCGGGGCCATGTCGGCAAGGGCCAGAGCCTGCCGCCGGCCGTGCCGATCCCGCGCCACGCCGAACTGGTCCTGATCGGCGACTTCCTGTCGCCGCTGGACGAGATCGACCGGGCGCTGGCCGGCCATGCCGGCCGCGGCGTGCGCGGCCACCTGCTGCAGGTGCTCGACCCGGCCGAGCAGACGCTGCCGTTCGCCGGCCGCGTCCGGTTCTCCGGCCTGGAGGGCGAGCAGGAGGAGCTGGTGCCGCGGGTGGAATCGATCCGCGCCGCCTATGTGGAGCGGCTGGAGGCGCATCAGGCCGGGCTGGCCGCGCTGACCCGCGCCGCCGGCTGGACCATGGCGACGCACCGCACCGACCGGCCGCCGCAGACGGCGCTGCTCGCCCTGTACGCCGCGCTGACCCAGGGAGGTCCGGGAGGTCCGGCCCGGGGACCGGCACGAGGATAGGACCGCATGCTCAACCTCGGCCCCGTCGTGTTCGTCACGCCCTGGGTGCTGGCCGCCCTGGCGGTGCTGCCCGTGATCTACTGGCTGCTGCGGGTGACGCCGCCGGCGCCGCGCCTGCTGCACTTCCCTGCCATCCGCCTGCTGCGCGACCTGATCGCCCGCGAGCGGACGCCGGAGCGGACGCCGCTTTGGCTGCTGCTGCTGCGCCTGGCCGTGGCCGCGCTGATCATCGTCGCGCTGGCCCGCCCCCTGCTGAACCCGGCCGCCGACCTGCCGGGCAACGGGCCGCTGGTGCTGGTGGCCGACAACGGCTGGGCGGCGGCGGCCGACTGGCCGGCCCGACAGGAGCGCATGCTGGCGCTGATCGACCAGGCCGAGCGCGAGGGCCGCAGCGTGGTCCTGCTCGCCACCGCCGCCGAGGAGCCGGGCCGGCCGGCCGCGCACAGCGGGATGTTGCGCCCGGCCGAGGCGCGCGCGGCGGTCGATTCGCTGGCGCCGAGGCCGTGGCCGGCGGACCGCGCCGCGGCATTGCGCGCCATCGAGACGGTCCAGCCGGACGCGCCCGCGCACGCCGTGTGGCTGACCGACGGCCTGGACGGCCCGGACGACACCGCTCTGGCGCAGGCCCTGCAGCGCCTGGGCAGCGCCGCCGCCGTGCTGCCGACGGCCGACGAGACCGCCCTTCTGATCACTCCGCCGGAGCGCGCCGGGGCGGCGCTGTCGGTGCGGGTGCACCGCGTGGCCGGCGGCGAGGCGCGGCGCGTCCAGCTGCGCGTCACCGGGCCCGAAGGCCGGCTGCTGGCGCGCCAGGAGGTTTCGTTCGCCGAACGGGAGACGACGGCCGACGTGCGGCTCGACATGCCGACGGCACTGCGCAACGAGGCGGCGCGGCTGGCCGTCGAGGGCGAGGCCACCGCCGGCGCCGTCGTGCTGCTGGACGAGCGCTGGCGGCGGCGCCCGGTCGGACTGGTCGCCGACGAGGTGCAGAGCGAGGTCCAGCCGCTGCTGTCCGATACCTACTACCCGGCGCGCGCGCTGGAGCCGTTCAGCGAGATCCGGCGAGGCGGGCTGGCGCAGCTGACCGATAGCGGCGTCGCCGCGATCATCCTGCCCGACCGCGGCTCGCCGGGGCCGGAGGACCGGGCGGCGCTGGAGAGCTGGATGGAGCGCGGCGGCGTCCTGGTCCGCTTTGCCGGGCCGCTGCTGGCCGCCAACCCGGACATGCTGGTGCCGGTGCCGCTGCGCTTCGGCGACCGCACGCTGAGCGGCGCGCTGAGCTGGACCGAGCCGATGCCGCTGGCGCCGTTCGGGCCGAACAGCCCGTTCCACGGCCTGGAAGTGCCGCCGGACGTGCTGGTCGACCGGCAGGTGCTGGCCGAGCCGACCATCGACCTGGCGGCGCGCACCTGGGCGCGGCTCGCCGACGGCACGCCGCTGGTCACCGCCGCGCCGCAGGGCGAGGGCTGGCTGGTCCTGGTCCACACCAGCGCCGGGCCGGAGTGGTCCAACCTGCCGCTGTCGGGGCTGTTCATCGACATGCTGCGCCGCCTGGTGAGCTTGAGCGAGGGCGTGCCCGGCGAGGCCGCGACCGGCCCGCTGGCGCCGGTGCAGACCCTGGACGGCTTCGGCCGGTTCCAGACGCCGCCGGCCACCGCCCTGCCCCTGACCGGCGAGCGGCCGCTCGACACCGCGGTCGGCCCGGCGCACCCGCCGGGCTTCTACGGCAGCGAGGACGAGCGCCGCGCCCTCAACCTGAGCGCCGGGATGGCGCCGCCGGAGCGGCTGGCCGGGCTGCCGCCGGGGGTCGCCGTCACCGGCTACGGCACCCGCGGCGAGACGCCGCTGCAGCCCTGGCTGCTGGCCGCCGCCCTGCTGCTGGGCACGGTCGACCTGGCGATCGCGCTCGCCCTGCGCGGCCTGCTGGCGCCGCCGCGGCGGCGGCGGGCGGCGGCGCTCGGGGCCGTGGCCGCCGCGGCGCTGCTGCTCGTGCCGCTGTCCCCGGCCCAGGCCCAGGCCCAGGGTCAGGCGCAGGGCGACGACGAATTCGCCCTGATGGCCGCCAACAACGTCTATCTGGCCTATGTCGAGACCGGCGTTCCGGCGGTCGACGAGGTCAGCCACGCCGGGCTGGACGGGCTGAGCCGGGTGCTGCGCCTGCGCACCGCCGCCGAGCCGGTCGGCGCCCTGGGCGTCGACCCGGCCGAGGACGAGCTCGCGTTCTTCCCGCTGCTGTACTGGCCGGTGGTGCCGGAGCAGCCGGACCTGTCGCACCGCGCCGTGGAGCGCCTGAACGACTACCTGCGCCACGGCGGCATGATTCTGTTCGACACCCGCGACCAGGCCCACGGCGCCGGGGCGGCGCTGGAGGACGGGCCGGGCGGGCAGCGCCTGCGCACGCTGACCGCCGGGATCGACATCCCGCCGCTGTCGCCGGTGCCGCCGGAGCACGTGCTGACCCGCGCCTTCTACCTGATGCAGGACTTCCCCGGCCGGTTCGCCGGCAGCGAGCTGTGGGTGGAGACCGCCGACGCCCACGTCAACGACGGCGTCTCGTCGGTGATCATCGGCGGCAACGACTGGGCCGGCGCCTGGGCGGTGGACGACACCGGGCGGCCGATGTTCCCGGTCGTGCCGGGCGGCGAGCGACAGCGCGAGATGGCCTACCGGTTCGGCGTCAACCTGGTCATGTACGCCCTGACCGGCAACTACAAGGCCGACCAGGTGCACGTGCCGTCCATCCTGGAACGCCTCGGCCAATGACGGAGCGCCGATGACCGCCGCCGATATCGCCTTCGCGCCCCTGCTGCCGTGGGCGCTGCTGGGGCCGCTGTTCGGGCTCGCCGCGCTGGTGCTGCTGGCGGCGACCCTGCGCCGCGCCCGCGGCGCCGGCTGGCGCTGGCTGGCCGCGGCCACGCTGGCGCTGGCCCTGCTCAACCCGTCCCTGGTCCAGGAGGAGCGCGAGCCGATCCGCGACGTGGCCGTGGTCGTGGTCGACGAGTCGCCGAGCCAGGCGACCGGCGAACGCGCCGCGCGCGCCGATGCGGCGCTGGCCGACCTGCGCGAGCGGCTGGCCGGGTTCGAGGACCTGGACGTGCGGGTGGTCCGTGCCGGCGGCGAGGACATCGAGGAGACCCGCCTGTTCGACGCGCTCGAGTCCGCGGTGGCCGACGTGCCGCGCCGCCGCGTGGCCGGTGCCGTGCTGATCACCGACGGACAGGTGCACGACGTGCCGCCGCCGGCCGCACTGGACGGCATGGGGCCGGTGCACACCCTGCTGACCGGCCGGCGCGACGAGGCCGACCGGCGGCTGGTCGTGGAGCAGGCGCCGGCGTTCGGGCTGGTCGGGCGCACCGTGACCGTGACGCTGCGGGTCGACGACCTGCCCGACGATCCGGCCGCCGCGGGCATCCGGTCCGTGGACGTGCGCGTCAGCCGCGACGGCGAGCCGCTGCGCCGCGAGCGCCTCGCGGTCGGGCGCGACACCGATCTGTCGTTCCGCATCGAGCACGGCGGCCCCAGCGTGTTCGAGTTCGAGGCGGAGGCGGCGGACCGGGAACTGACGCTGGCCAACAACCGCGCGGTCGTCGTGGTGAACGGCGTGCGCGACCGGCTGCGCGTGCTGCTGGTCTCGGGCGAGCCGCACCCCGGCGAGCGCACCTGGCGCAACATCCTGAAGTCCGACCCCAGCGTCGACCTGGTGCACTTTACGATCCTGCGCCCGCCCGAGGGGCAGGACGGCACCCCGATCAACGAACTGTCGCTGATCGCCTTCCCGATCCGCGACCTGTTCGAGCTGCGCCTGAACGAGTTCGACCTGATCATTTTCGACCGCTACCGGCGGCGCGGCGTGCTGCACAGCACCTACCTGGAAAACATCGCCGAGTACGTGCTGGGCGGGGGCGCATTCCTGGAGGCGAGCGGGCCGGACTTCGCCGACATCTTCAGTTTGTACCGCACGCCGCTGGGCCGCGTGCTGCCCGGCGAGCCGACCGGCGAGATCGTCGAGCGCGGCTTCCGCCCGGCGGTGACGGACGCCGGCCTGCGCCACCCGGTCACCGCCGCCCTGGACGGGGTCGGCACCGGCGACGAGCCGCCGGACTGGGGGCGCTGGCTGCGCCAGATCGACGTCGCGCCGACCGGCGGCACCGTGGTCATGGCCGGCGCCGACAACCGGCCGCTGCTGATCCTGGAACGCGCCGGCGAGGGCCGGGTCGCGCAGCTGACCAGCGACCACATCTGGCTGTGGAGCCGCGGGTTCGAGGGCGGCGGGCCGCAGGCGGAGCTGCTGCGCCGGCTGGCGCACTGGCTGATGAAGGAGCCGGCGCTGGAGGAGAACGACCTGCGCGCCGACGTTTCCGGCACGCGCATCGCCATCGAGCGGCGCAGCCTGGAGCCGGGCCCGCGCGAGGTGACGGTGCTGACGCCGTCGGGCGAGCGCACCCGGGTCGAGTTGACCGAGGCGGCGCCCGGGCGCGCCGTCGGTCAGTACGTCGCCGAGGAGCCGGGCATTTTCCGTTTGGCCGACGAGGAGCAGACCGCGCTGGCCGTGGTCGGCTCGCCCAACCCGCCCGAGCTGTCCGACCTGCGCACCACGACGGAGCGGCTGGCGCCGGCGGCGGAGGCCACCGGCGGGGCCATGGTCTGGCTGGCCGACGACGGCGTGCCGGACGTCCGCCGCGTCGCGCCGGACCGCGACGCCGCCGGGCGCGACTGGATCGGCCTGCGCGCCAACGGGGACTACGTCGTCACCGGCGTGCGCGAGGCGCCGCTGATGCCGGCCGCGCTGGCGCTGCTGCTCGCGGTCGGCGGCCTGATGGCGGCCTGGCGGCGCGAGGGCCGCTGATCGCGAGGCCGCGCGGGCAAGAAGGGCAGTGGGCCGCCCGGGCCTGCATCGTGCCCCGGAGGAGCACGATCGGGAGGGAGAGGAAGGCGCAGGTCCGGGCGGAGCCGTGCGTCAGCCGCAGGCGGGCGGGGCGTCGTCCCCGGCGGCGCCTTCGGCTGCCATCTCGATGGCGGCGGGAGCGGCGGCGCCGGGCACGACCGGCAGCGCGGCCGCGACGGCCGAGCCCTGCCGCGGCCGCGTGTCGAGCCCGGAACCCGACGGCGGGCTGTCCAGCAGGCTGACCGCGCCGAGCATCAGCGCCGTGACCAGCAGGCTTGCGCCCCAGGCGCTGGCGACCGTTCCCTGTCCGTTCATGGGTTCCTCCGCTCTTCCAGCGATCCGGCCTTCCGGCGATCAATATCGCCACGATATATGGCGAACCTCAATATTCTGTTGCGTGGTAAAATACGTCCTGGAGGGATCACGGGCAACACGAGCCTTCACACATGTGCGTGATCGGGCGTGACCGGCCTGCTTGGCGGCTGTGCCGGCTCGGCATGAACAACACAATCTAGGTGTGCAATATGGCGGAAAGAGAGGGCCGCGCGTGGCGGCCCTCTCCTGCCCGGCAGTCCGGAAGCAGCCCGACGCGCTCCGAACTAGGTCCGGGCAACGATCAGCTTCTTGATCTCGGCGATGGCCTTGGCCGGATTGAGGCCCTTCGGGCAGGTCTTGGTGCAGTTCATGATGGTGTGGCAGCGGTACAGCCGGAACGGGTCCTGCAGGTCGTCGAGCCGCTCGCCGGTCATTTCGTCGCGGCTGTCGGCGATCCAGCGATAGGCCTGCAGCAGGATGGCCGGACCCAGATAGCGGTCGCCGTTCCACCAGTAGCTCGGGCACGAGGTGGAGCAGCAGAAGCACAGGATGCACTCGTACAGGCCGTCGAGGTCCTTGCGCTCCTCGGGGCTCTGCAGCCGCTCGCGGTCCGGCGGCGGCGCGGTCTGGGTCTGCAGCCACGGCTTGATCGACGTGTACTGGGCGTACACCAGGGTCAGGTCCGGGACCAGGTCCTTGACCACCGGCATGTGCGGCAGCGGGTAGATCTTGACCGCGCCCTTGACGTCGTCGATCGGCTTCAGGCACGCGAGCGTGTTGGTGCCGTCGATGTTCATGGCGCACGAGCCGCAGATGCCCTCGCGGCAGGAGCGCCGGAACGTGACCGTCGAATCCAGGTCGTTCTTGATGTGGATGAGGGCGTCGAGCACCATCGGCCCGCAGCGGTCGAGGTCGATCACGAACTCGTCCATGCGCGGCGTCTTGCCGTCATCCGGGTTCCAGCGATAGATCTGGAAGGCCTTGGTCCGCTTGGCCCCGGACGGCGCCGGAACCGTCTTGCCCTTGCCGATCTTCGAGTTCGCCGGAAGTGTAAACTGGGCCATCACCGTTCGTCCTTGTCTTCTAGCATGTCCTGTATTGCCGGCATAAGATCATTGTCCTCCTCAATACGGAGCATGCGGATATCCCGTACCGAAGGCCCAAACCAGGGGTACTTTATTGTCAGCTTCTGGACAGCCCGAACGCAGTCTACGGCCGTAACGGCTTCGTTCCCGAAATAGACGCTGCCTTGCCGCCAATCGAAACCGCGTTGGCCAAGAAAGGTGCGAACCTCACTGTACGCATTCCGCCAGCTCGGGTTTGGATAAAGCTGCTCAAGCATCGTCGTGTCGAAGTCGAATACAATCGCATACACCGATCTCGGCCCCCTGTTGTGCCCGATCCATGCCATTGTCGCCTCTGCGTCAATACACCCGCGCCACCGGCGGGAAGGCCTGGACGTCGTTGGTCATCGGCTGGAGCACCACGGGGCGGTAGTTGATCGTGCTCTCGCCCTTGTCGTTCACCCAGATGACCGTGTGCTTCATCCAGTTGTCGTCGTCGCGCGCCGAGAAGTCCTCGCGGGCGTGCGCGCCGCGGCTCTCGGTGCGATTGGCCGCCGCGTGCATGGTCGCCACGGCCTGGACCATCAGGTTGTCGAGTTCCAGCGTCTCCACCAGGTCGGAGTTCCAGACCATCGACTTGTCCTCGACGCCCATGCCGCCGCGCTTGGCCCAGACCTCGCGCAGGTGCGCCACGCCCTCGTCCAGCACCTCGCCGGTGCGGAACACGGAGCAGTTGTTCTGCATGACCCGCTGCATCTCCAGCCGCAGGTCGGCGGTGCGGATTTCCATCGTGTTGTTGCGGATGCGGTCGAGCCGCGCGATCGACTCCTCGCCCGCATCGGCCGGCAGCGCCTTGTGGCTGGAGCCGTTGCCGGCGTTGCCGTTCAGCAGGGCGGCGGCCCGGTGCGCCGCGGCGCGCCCGAACACGACCAGGTCGAGCAGCGAGTTGGAGCCGAGCCGGTTGGCGCCGTGCACGGACACGCAGGCCGCCTCGCCGATCGCCATCAGGCCCGGGACCACCGCGTTGGGGTCGTCCTCGGTCGGGTTCAGCACCTCGGTGTGCCGGTTGGTCGGCACGCCGCCCATGTTGTAGTGCACGGTCGGCAGCACCGGGATCGGCTCGCGGGTCACGTCCACGCCGGCGAAGATGCGCGCCGTCTCCGCGATGCCGGGCAGGCGCGAGTGGATCACGTCGGCGTCCAGGTGCTCCAGGTGCAAGTGGATGTGGTCGTTGCCCGCGCCGACGCCGCGCCCCTCGCGGATCTCGATGGTCATCGAGCGGCTGACCACGTCGCGCGAGGCCAGGTCCTTGGCCGACGGGGCGTAGCGCTCCATGAACCGCTCGCCCTCGCTGTTGGTCAGATAGCCGCCCTCGCCGCGCACGCCCTCGGTGATCAGGCAGCCGGCGCCGTAGATGCCGGTCGGATGGAACTGCACGAACTCCATGTCCTGCATGGGCAGGCCGGCGCGCGCCACCAGGGCGTTGCCGTCGCCGGTGCAGGTGTGCGCCGAGGTGCAGGAGAAGTAGGCACGGCCGTAGCCGCCGGTGGCCAGCACGGTCAGGTGGGCGCGGAAGCGGTGGATGGTGCCGTCGTCCAGGTTCCAGGCGACGACGCCGCGGCAGACCCCGTCCTCCATGATCAGGTCGAGGGCGAAGTATTCGACGTAGAACTCGGCCTCGTGCTTCAGCGCCTGCTGGTACAGGGTGTGCAGCATGGCGTGGCCGGTGCGGTCGGCCGCCGCGCAGGTGCGGTAGGCCTGCCCCTTGCCGAAATTGGTCGACATGCCGCCGAAGGCGCGCTGATAGATCTTGCCCTCGGCGGTGCGGCTGAACGGCAGGCCGTAGTGCTCCAGCTCGATGATCGCCGGGATCGCCTCGCGGCACATGTATTCGATGGCGTCCTGGTCGCCCAGCCAGTCCGACCCCTTGACGGTGTCGTACATGTGGAAGCGCCAGTCGTCCTCTCCCATGTTGCCGAGCGCGGCCGAGACGCCGCCCTGGGCGGCCACGGTGTGGCTGCGGGTCGGGAACACCTTGGTGATGCAGGCCGTCTTCAGCCCCTGCTCGGCCATCCCGAAGGTGGCGCGCAGGCCGGCCCCGCCGGCGCCGACGACGACGACGTCATAGGTGTGGTCGATGACCTGATAGGACTTGAGCGCGGCGGTCGCCATGACGGCTAGCCTCCGAAAGCGATCTTGAGAACCGAAACGACGCAGGCGATGGCCAGGAAGGCCAGCACCAGCTTGGTGCCGACGATCAGCGCGACCTCGAGCCAGCGCGGATGGACGTAGTCCTCGTACACCACCTGCATGCCCAGCGCGGCATGGTAGAAGCCCGCGGTGACGAAGGCGATCATCATCGCCGCCGACAGCGGATGGCTGAGCCACGCCACCATCTCGGCGTGGGTCGCGCCCATGTGGGCGATCACGGCAATGACGAACCAGAGGGTGAGCGGGACCATGGCGACGGCGGTGACCCGCTGGAGCCACCAGTGGTGGGCGCCCTCGCGGGCCGAGCCGAGGCCGCGGGCGCGGGCGACGGGTGTGCGCAGGCTCATGCGATTATCCCCAAAAGGCGAGGCCGAGGATCCAGGCGAGCACGGTCAGCACCGCGGAGGCGCCGACGACCGCCCAGCCGGTATTGGTCGCGGTTTCCAGCTCGAACCCCCAGCCGGCATCCCAGGCCAGGTGGCGGATGCCGTTGCAGAGGTGGTAGAACAGCGCCCAGGTCCAGCCCAGCATCAGCAGGATCCCCAGGAACGAGCCGATCCAGCCCTGCGCGGTTGCGAACGCCTCCGGGCCGGCGCCCGCGGCGATCAGCCACCAGGCAAGCAGCAGCGTGCCCACGGTCAGGGCGACCCCGGTGAGGCGGTGCAGGATCGACAGCACGCTGGTGATCTCGGGGCGGTAGATCTGAAGGTGCGGCGACAGCGGCCGGTTGTCTGTGGCCATGATCAATGGTCCTATGACTCGCAATGGCTTCGTGCGGCAGGGACGGCGGAGCTACCTCCCGCGACGGCACCGGCGCGACCGCCGATGCTGAGAGGCGTCGGGCTTTCTAGGCTGAGAAACGTACGGAGTCAAAGAACGCGATGTCGCAGTGCGGCAATACCATGGAACCGTCAGGGACAAACCGCGCTCGCGAGGCTCGCGACCTGCCGTCCCCGGACGCCGGCCAGGACTGGGACCCGGCGGCGTACGCGCGCCACGCCGCGTACGTGCCTGAAATGCTGGGCGCGCCGGTCCTGGACCTGCTGGCGCCGCGGCCGGGCGAGCGCATCCTCGACCTGGGCTGCGGCGACGGTGTCCTGACCGAACGCCTGGCGGCGGCGGGGGCGCAGGTGCTCGGCATCGATGCGGCGCCCGACATGGTGGGCCGGGCGGCAGCACGCGGCCTGGACGCCCGCGTCGGCGACGCCGCGGCGCTGACCTTCGACGGCGCGTTCGATGCGGTGTTCACCAACGCCGCCCTGCACTGGGTGCGCGATCACGACGCCGTGCTGGCCGGCGTCCGCCGCGCGCTCAGGTCCGGCGGGCGCTTCGTCGGCGAGTGCGGCGCACACGGCAACGTCGCCGCCATCCGCGTCGCCCTGATCGCGGTGCTGAACCGGCGCGGCCTGGACGGCGCGACGCTGCTGCCCTGGCACTTCCCGACCGCCGAGGCATTCTCGGCGCGGCTGGTGCGGCACGGCTTCGCCATCGAGCGGGCCGAGTCGCTGCCGCGGCCGGTGCGCCTGCCAACCGGGATGACCGGCTGGCTGGAGACCTTCGCCGCCGGCCCGTTCGCCCGGCTGCCCGAGGACGAGCGCGCCGCCGCCCGCGACGAGGCGGTCGCCCTGCTGCGCCCGGTCCTGTGCGACGAGGTCGGGGTCTGGACCGCCGATTACGTCCGGCTGCGCTTCGCCGCGCGGCGACAGGACTGACGCCACGGCGGCAGCCGGCGAACCGCCTGCCGCCATGCCCGCCGCCATGACTGAAGTCAAGAATCTGTCATTTTCTCTTATTGCCGCGGACCCGGAAAAGGACCATTCTGATCGTCTACGCGGACAGCGTGACGGCCGACGGCACGGCCGGACGGTGCGGCGTCAATCGTCGCCATCGCTCCGGTCCGGGCCGCAGCGTCTGCCGGCCCCGCTTGCAAGAGCGCCGGGCCGGTAACGGACGGTGGAACCGAGGTTCCGGCCTTCTGGCCTTGGCCTCGTCCGCCGGTCGCCGGTGTGCCACGCCGGGTCCGCCCGTTCCGGCGGCGCCGGACCGCGCCGGTCACAATGGTTGGCCGGGGCGGGATCCCGCCGATGGGGACACGACCTGCCTGCGGGCGGGTCCGCGTCTCCGCGAGGTGCCCTCGCCCGCCGCAGCGCTTCGGTGCTGGGGATGGCGCGGGGGCGACGACCGGAACTGGGGGCCGGCTGCCCGCACCGCGGCCGCGGGTCCGCCGTCCGGCGGGCGCGCGCGTCGGTGCCGCCGCATCGCGGTGGCACCGGTTCGCGCGGCGCCGCAAAGCCCCGACCGGGCGTTCGCGCCTGCGGGTCGGGGTTCCTCGCCGGCAGGGCCGTGCCGGCGAGGCGGACGATGCGCCTGTCCGCGCCGGAAGCCGGGTTCGGCTTCCCTTGAGGCGTCAGGGTTGGCACGGCGCGAGCCGTGCCGAGAGGTCGGTCTCGACCTCGCCCTGACGCCTCATCAATTTGTCGAAAGTATGGCGGCGGGCGGCAAATCTGCCGCGGCGTGCGGCGCCGCGTTGGCCCACAGATCGCTCAGGGCGGCAACAGGGCTGACGGAAGGGATGGCCTTCGGGGGTAAACGTAGCGTGGCGGGCGCACACCGGCGGCTTCGCGGGCACGGCGCTGCTGGTCGCGCTCGTGCGAAGGTTCGGCATGCTGCTGTTCCAGCCGCGTTCGGCCGATCCGGAGGTCGCGGTCCCGCGGCTGATGGCGTGGCTGCAGGACGAGAGCGCCCCCCGGGTGGATGCGCTTCGTTCGCCTGTTTCAGCCGTTCGCCGCGCTGGGCATCCCGGTCGGGGTGGTGAACCGCGTGGGGGCAGGACGGTCGGGGCCGGCGCTCCGCGCCGGGCGGCATGCCGCCACCCGGCGCGGCGGTCGCAACCGCCCGGCCTCAGCCGACTTGGCCGAGCTCCTTCATGACGTCGGCCATCGTATCGTACGGGCCGTCGCCCATCTGCTTGATGGTGTCGAGCACCTCGTCCGGCGCGTCGTTGGCCTGAGCCTGCTTCAGCAGTTCGTCCTTCTTTGCCGGGAAGCCCATCCCGCGCAGGCTGTGCGTCACGTTCGCCGCCGAATGGCCACCGATGCCTCGAGCCATGTCGCCCTCCTCTGTCCTCGTTCGGGCCGGTCTCCGGAATGGCCCGCGGTCGAAGTCAAACGCCGCCGTGGCCGAACCGTTCCGCACGACAACGTTTGGTGGGAGGTGCCGTACCGTCCCCGCATCGCGACCGCAAAAGACAAGGCCCGGCACGGCGGCCGGGCCTTCCCCTGCACGAGGCAGCGCCGCTATCGGATGGCCTAACCCTCGGCCTGCATCTTGCTGGCGATGGCGACCAGCTCCTTCACCGAATTGACCGAGTGGTTGAACATGGCCTGCTCGTCGTCGTTCAGCTCGATCTCGACGATGCGCTCGACACCGCCGGCACCGATGATCACCGGCACGCCGACGTACAGGCCGTCCACGCCGTACTGGCCGCTGAGGTAGGCCGCGCACGGCACCAGGCGCTTCTTGTCCTTCAGGTAGGAATCCGCCATGACGATGGCCGAGGCGGCCGGAGCATAGAACGCCGAGCCGGTCTTGAGCAGCTTGACGATCTCGCCGCCGCCGCCGCGGGTGCGCTCGACGATGGCGTCGATCCGCTCCTGCGTGGTCCAGCCCATCTTGACCAGGTCGGGCAGTGGGATGCCGGCGACGGTGGAGTAGCGCACCAGCGGCACCATGGTGTCGCCGTGGCCGCCGAGCACGAACGCCGTCACGTCCTCCACCGAGACCTTGAACTCGTCGGCCAGGAAGCAGCGGAAGCGCGCGCTGTCCAGCACGCCGGCCATGCCGCAGACCATGTGCGGGGGCAGGCCGGCGGCCTCCTGCAGCACCTTGACCATGGCGTCCAGAGGATTGGTGACGCAGATGACGAAGGCGTTCGGGCAGCGCTGCTTGATGTTCTCGCCGACCGTGCTCATCACCTTGGTGTTCACGCCGATCAGGTCGTCGCGGCTCATGCCCGGCTTGCGCGGCACGCCGGCGGTGACGATCACCACGTCCGCGCCGTCGATCACGCTGTAGTCGCTGCCGCCGGCGTACACGGCATCGAACCCCTCGACCGGCGCGGTCTGGGCGATGTCCAGCGCCTTGCCGTCCGGAATGCCCTCGGCAATGTCGAACAGCGTCACGTCGCCCAGTTCCTTCAGGCCGGCGAGCAGCGCCAGCGTGCCGCCGATCTGGCCTGCGCCTACCAGCGCAATCTTGTTTCGTGCCATTGTATCCCCCCTTGGGCCGGTGCTTTGGATGAAATTCGGCGGCACGGACGACCGACGCACGACGCCGCACCGCCGCAGGAACGGGTGCGGTCCTTGTTACCGGGATCCGGCGGACGGGGCAAGCCCGTGGCGATGCCGTGGCGAGGCCCGGCCGGCCGGAGCCCGCAGCGCTCAGAATACCGTTATGAGCACCGAGAGGATGCCGACGGAGACCGCCATCATGGCGCCGACCCGAATGGTCATTTTTTGTTCCAGCGCAGCGATCTTCATGTCCATCTTCAGGTCGATGCGGCCTTCCATCTCCTCGAGCCGGTGCTCGATCATGTCCAGCCGATGCTCGATCCGGCTCAGTCGCTCGTCATGTGCCTGGAAGCGCTGCCCGAACTCGCCCCGCAGCACCTGGATCGCCTTGTCGAAATCGCTCCGCAATGCGCGAACGGATGCCTCCAGGTCGTGCCGCAGCGCCTGGTTGGCGGTTTCGAAATCGCTCCGCAGTTTGCCGGTGACCTCTTCCAGGTCGTGCCGCAGCGCCTGGATCGCCTCGTCCAGGTCCGGCTTGGTGACCACCGCCTCGCGCAGCGCCAGGTCGAGCGCGTCGGCATGCAGGCGCGCCTGCCCCTCCGTCACACCGCCGGCGGTGAGCCGGTCCATATACGAGAGCCTGTCGAACAGAACGGTCATCGCAACCAGAGCCCGAGGGTCGGACAAGGGCACGCAGCCTGACGCACGCGACACGCTACCACACAGGCGTACGACGCAACAGATTGCGTGCGCATGGCCTCCGACAAGACGGCTTTTCGGCCGCGTCCGGCCCGGCCCGGCGTCGCCGCCGGCGCTGCCCGATGCGGCCCGGGCCGGAAGGCATTCGGCATAGTCTTTGTCCACCCGATCCCCTATATATCGATGCAACGATGGCCGCGCCGGCGGACCGCGAGCGAGGTTGCGTGTCGGCGCGCCTAGGAGGAAACGTTCGAGTATCGGAAAGGGAAGCGGGCGCGCGGCTGCGCCCGCTCGGATCGGAGCCATGGGAAATCAGCAGGCTGAGCAGACCTCCTTCCTATTCGCACAGAACGCCGCTTTCATCGCCGACCTCTATACGCGCTACAAGCAGGACCCCGGCTCCATTGATCCGACCTGGGCCGCGTTCTTCGGCTCGCTCGGCGACGACGCCGACGACCTCATGCACGAGTTCCTTGGCCCGAGCTGGGGCCGCCGCAACGGCGGCGCCCCCGCCGTCGAGGAGGCGCGTGCCTCGAAGCCTGCGCCGGCGCCGGCACCCGCCCCGATCACGGGCCCGTCGGCCGAGCAGCTGCGCCAGGCAACCATCGACAGCATTCGTGTGCTGATGCTGATCCGCACCTACCGGGTCCGCGGCCACCTGTACGCGAAGCTCGACCCGCTCGGCCTGGAAGGCCGACTGCACCACCCGGAGCTCGACCCGAAGACCTACGGCTTCACGGACGGCGACTGGGACCGCCCGATCTTCACGAACTGGGTGCTCGGCTTCGAGACGGCGACCCTGCGCGAGATCATGCGCCGCCTGGAGGAGACCTATTGCGCCTCCATCGGCGTCGAGTTCATGCACATCCAGGACCCCGACCAGAAGGCCTGGATTCAGCAGCGCATCGAGAACATCCACAACCGCACCGACTTCACGCTGGCGGGCCGGTGCGCCATTCTGGAGCGGCTGACGGCGGCAGAGTCGTTCGAGCGGTTCCTGAACCTGAAATACACCGGCACCAAGCGCTTCGGCCTGGACGGCGGCGAGGCGGTGGTGCCCGGACTGGAGCAGATCCTCAAGCGCGGCGGCCAGCTCGGCATCAAGGAAATCGTCATCGGCATGCCGCACCGCGGCCGGCTCAACCTGCTGGCCAACCTCATGGGCAAGCCGTTCGCGGCGATCTTCTCCGAATTCCAGGGCAACCCGGCCAATCCGGAGGACGTGCAGGGCTCCGGCGACGTCAAGTATCACCTGGGCACCTCGTCCGACCGCGACTTCGACGGCAACACGGTGCACCTGTCGCTGACCGCCAACCCGTCGCACCTGGAGGCGGTCAACCCGGTGGTATGCGGCAAGGTGCGCGCCAAGCAGATGCAGCGCCACGACGGCGAGCGCGAACAGGTGCTTGGCATCCTGCTGCACGGCGACGCCGCCTTTGCCGGCCAGGGCATCGTCGGCGAGACGCTGATGCTGTCCGAGCTCAAGGGCTACCGCGTTGGCGGCACCATCCACTTCGTGGTCAACAACCAGATCGGGTTCACCACCGCGCCGAGCTACGCGCGCTCCAGCCCCTACCCCACCGACATCGCCAAGTCGATCCAGGCGCCGATCTTCCACGTCAACGGCGACGACCCGGAGGCCGTGGTCCATGTCTGCCGCATTGCCATCGAGTTCCGCCAGCGGTTCAAGAAGGACGTGGTGGTCGACATGTTCTGCTACCGCCGCTTCGGCCACAACGAGGCCGACGAGCCGGCCTTCACCCAGCCGGTGATGTACCGCAAGATCGGCCGTCACTCCTCCGTCCGCCAGATCTACGGCCAGCGGCTGGTCGAGCACGGCCTGATCGAGGCCGACGAGCCGGAACGCATCGTGCGCCGCTTCCATGACCGGCTGGAGGAGGAGTTCGAGAGCGCCGGCGGCTACAAGCCCAATCAGGCGGACTGGCTGGGCGGCGCCTGGTCGGGGCTGACCATGGCCAAGCCCGGCGACCGGCGCGGCTCCACCGCCGTCGAGGAGTCGGTGCTGAAGGAGGTCGGCCGCAGCCTGGTGACGGTGCCCGAGGGCTTCCGCCTCAACTCCAAGCTGGTCCGCCTGCTGCGCGCCCGCGAGCGCATGATCGAGACCGGCACGGGCTTCGACTGGGCCACCGCGGAGGCACTGGCGTTCGGTACGCTGGTGCGCGAGGGCGTGCCGGTGCGCCTGTCCGGCCAGGACTCCGGGCGCGGCACCTTCTCGCAGCGCCACTCCGTGCTGGTCGACCAGGAGACCGAGGCCCGCTACGTCCCGATCAACCACGTGCACGCCGACCAGGCGACCTTCGAGGTGCACGACAGCCCGCTGTCGGAGTACGGCGTGCTCGGCTTCGAGTACGGCTTCAGCCTGGCCGAGCCGTGGGCGCTGGTGCTGTGGGAGGCGCAGTTCGGCGACTTCGCCAACGGCGCCCAGCCGATGATCGACCAGTTCATTTCGTCCGGCGAAAGCAAGTGGCTGCGCATGTCGGGGCTGGTGCTGCTGCTGCCCCACGGCTACGAGGGCCAGGGGCCGGAGCACTCGTCGGCCCGGCTGGAGCGGTTCCTGCAGATGTCGGGCGAGGACAACTGGCAGGTCGTCAACCCGACGACGCCGGCCAACTATTTCCACGTCCTGCGCCGCCAGATCCACCGCGAGTTCCGCAAGCCGCTGGTCGTCATGACGCCGAAGTCGCTGCTGCGTCACAAGGAGTGCGTCTCCGACCTGGGCATGTTCGCCAACGGCAGCAGCTTCCACCGCGTGCTGTACGAGAACGCCGACCTGGTGCCGCCGGCCGAAATGAAGCGGGTGGTGCTGTGCTCCGGCAAGGTCTATTACGACCTGAAGCGCGAGCGCGACCAGCGCGGCATCCGCGACGTGACCATGCTGCGCCTTGAGCAGCTCTACCCGTTCCCCGGCGAGGTGCTGGCCGAGGAGCTGGCCAAGTATCCCGAGGCCGACGTGGTCTGGTGCCAGGAGGAGCCGGAGAACATGGGCGCCTGGTTCTACGTTGACCGCAAGATCGAGCGCATCCTCGCCGACCTGAACCACAAGGCGGGGCGGCCGAGCTATGCCGGACGGCACGAGGCGGCATCCCCGGCGACCGGCCTGATGCGGAGGCACAACCAGGAGCAGGCGCGCCTGGTCGACGCGGCGCTCACTGTGGCGTAGGGTTGCGGGCACCGGGTCGCCGGTCCGCGCGGCCCGCGTATCCGCAGAATGAGGAAGCCGTCCGGCGCACCCGGGGCGCCGGAGGCAAACGTCAAAAAGAACGGGTGGGCGGTCATGAGCATCGAAATCAAGGTGCCGGCTCTCGGCGAATCCGTGACCGAGGCGACGGTGGCGCGCTGGCTGAAGAAGGCCGGCGACCCGGTCGCCCGCGACGAGCCGCTGGTCGAGCTCGAGACCGACAAGGCCACGCTTGAGGTCAACGCCCCGCAGAGCGGCGTGCTCTCCGAGGTCCGCGTCGAGGACGGCCAGGACGTCGAAGTCGGCGCCGTGCTCGGCACGATCGAGGAGGGTGAGGCCGCCGGAGAGGCCGCCGCCCGGCCGCCGGCGGAAAAGCCCGCGCCGGCGGAAAAGCCCGCGCCCGCGGAAGAGAAGCCGTCGGAACCGGCCGCGGAAGCGCCGAAGGCCCAGGAGCCGTCCGCCGCGGAGACGGTCGAGCTCAAGGTGCCGGTGCTGGGCGAATCCGTCACCTCGGCGACCATCGCCAAATGGCTCAAGCAGGCCGGCGACCGCGTCGAACGCGACGAGCCGCTGGTCGAGCTGGAGACCGACAAGGCGACGCTGGAGGTCAACGCGCCGGAGTCCGGCGTGCTGATGGAGCTCCGCGCCGAGGCCGGCCAGGACGTGGAGGTCGGCGCGGTGCTGGCCCTGATCGGCGTCGGCGAGCGGGCAGCCGCCCCGGCGCCCGGCGCGCGCGAGGCCGCGCCCGCTCCGGAACCCGCGGCGGAGGCCGCGGCGCCGGAGGAAGAGGCCATGGTCATGCCGGCGGCCCGCAAGATGATCGAGGACCACGGCCTCGATGCGGCGAAGATCGCCGGCACCGGCAAGGGCGGCCGGATCACCAAGGAGGACGTCCAGTCCTACCTGGAGCGCCGGCCGGAAGCGGCCCCGACCGAGCGGGCTGCGCAGCCCGCTCCGGCGCCTGCACCGGCGGCCGGCGGGGCGACGATCGAGGTGCCTGCCTTCGAACGCCCGGAAACACCACCCGCGCCGCGCCGCGACCGCGAGGAGCGGGTGCGCATGAGCAAGCTGCGCAAGACCATCGCCGCGCGGCTCAAGCAGGCGCAGAACACCGCCGCCATGCTGACCACCTTCAACGAGGTGGACATGACCGCGGTCATGGACCTGCGCAGCCGCTACCGCGACGTGTTCGAGAAGCGGCACGGCGTGCGCCTTGGCTTCATGGGCTTCTTCGTCAAGGCGGTGGTCGACGCCCTGCACGAGTTCCCGGCCGTCAACGCCGAGATCGACGGCGACGAGCTGGTCTACAAGAACTACTACGACATCGGCGTCGCCGTCGGCACGCCGCAGGGCCTGGTCGTGCCGGTGGTGCGCGATGTGGACCGGCTCGGCTTCGCCGAGATCGAGAAGGCCATCGGCGACCTGGGCCGCCGCGCCCGCGACGGCAAGCTGACCATGACCGAGCTGACCGGCGGGACGTTCACGATCACCAATGGCGGCATCTACGGTTCGCTGATGTCGACGCCGATCCTCAACCCGCCGCAGTCGGGCATCCTGGGCATGCACAAGGTGATGCAGCGGCCGATGGTGGTGAACGGCTCGATCGAGCCGCGGCCGATGATGTACCTCGCGCTCAGCTACGACCACCGCATCATCGACGGCTCCGAAGCGGTCAGCTTCCTGGTCCGCGTCAAGGACTGCATCGAGGACCCGGAGCGGCTGCTGCTGGCGGTGTGATAACAACGGGGGTAAAATGCCTAACTACTATACGGCTGCCAACCGACATATAATAGATTCGTCACACCTATATTTGCATGGTCGCATTGACAATGCGGACCACTTATGTGGCATTGCCGCAGAGTGCGCATTGAAACACATACTTATTATCAACGGAGCCCATGTATCTCCGGATGGAACTATAAATAACCCCTATAGGGAACACATAAATAAGCTTTGGGACAATGCCGTGCTTTACTTGAACAATCGATCCGGCGCCCGTTCTTTCCCTTTTTTATCGCTCGCGTCTACTCCTTTTCAACATTGGACGATAAATAACCGTTATGAAGACGATGGCCATGCCCAAGACACCGACTATCAAGACCGATACCAGCTTGCCAAGACACTTGTCGGGAGCATGCCATGACGGATACATCTAAAGTTAGCTTCTCGGCAGCCATACCGCGGCTGATTAATCTCATAAATGAGAATGCTCAGTCCAGAAGCGTTGACGTCGCATTAATTCGAGATTTAGCCGGCAGGATTACTATTGCAGTCAATACAGAAAATGCCGGTTGCTACGCGGAACTTTCCGAAACGGCTACTCGCTTGCTGGGACGATATCTTTCGCCAAGCCCCCTCAAGTCGCTTGCCGATTTAATCGACGCAGATAGTATATTTAACTCTAAAGAGAGCATAATTCTTCAAGAAACTCCTGTGAGGGTTAAATTGGTTGATCGTTTGATTATTGGACAAGACTGGCTTCGGGATCCCATTGTTATTAATCCGAGCCCTCCTCGCGCCACGCTATATAGCGTTAAAGGTGGAGTTGGTAGAAGTACTGCACTGGCAGTGTGGGCCCGTTATTTGAGTTCTAAGGGACATCGTGTATTTATATCGGATCTGGATTTGGAGGCTCCTGGTGTTGGCTCAATGCTCCTCCCAAAAGAGATGACGCCTCGTTTCGGCATTATTGATTGGTTAGTTGAAAGCGGCTTAGGCACCGCTTCGGAATCGATAATTGAAGAAATGTATGCCCGAAGTCCACTCTCCGAAGACAGCGAAATCTTTGTGCTGCCCGCGGGGGGGCGCGATATTGAAGACTATATGCCAAAATTGTCGCGCGCCTATTTGGAAATTCTGGACCCAAAAGGTGAGCTTTTAGGCTTTGCAGACCGCTTGAATGAGATTCTTAATGCAATTTCGGATATTGTTCGTCCTGATATAATACTTATTGATAGCAGAGCTGGTCTCCATGACATTGGAGCATCTGCAGTCTCAAGGCTGGGAGCTAGTGTTTTTTGTTTTGCATTAAATACACCGCAAAACTGGAGCGGATACGAGATACTGTTCGATTATATCCGGAACAATAGGGCCGTCGAGTTTGGAAAATTTGACGGACTTCGCTCGAATATAAAAATGGTGTCTGCGCAGACTTTGCCAACCGAACGAGATTTTCAGTCTTTTCTTCAGTTTTCTTATGAACTTTGGACAAAAACTCTCTATGATGACGAATCGTCGGTTTATCAGGACGATTTCCCCGGAGAGGTATTCAACTTTTCCAGAAATGCTACTGATGCTCCACATTTCCCTCTACGGACCTACTGGGATGAGAATTTACAACGTTACAATCCTGTGGGCACAGAGGACAAGGTTCTTTGGGACAGAATTTATAGCTCCTTTAAAGATTTTTGCGAAGGCGCTACAGATATCTGCCTGAACACTCATGACAATGATGAGGCAGCCGATGAAACCTGAGATAAGGGCTGAGATTCGGCGCGCACTGCAGACTTTACCGAGTTCTCCGGCGGAGACCACAGTGGAACCTCCGATGCTTAAGACACTTTATGTACCCCAACATCATGCGCGAGCGCTAGATCCGGATTCGCCGCTTGTTACTGGAATGCGTGGCGCAGGAAAAAGTTTTTGGTGTGCTGCATTAACTAGCGCGGATCACCGGAGACTGTTGGCACATCGACTACGGAGAATTTTGCCAACAATGGGGACAGCCCCTGTAAGAAAGCAGCTTTTGCGGTCAAAAGTAGCATGGGGATTTGGCGAGGCAAAAAGAAATTCTGAATACCCGGACGCTCGAATTATGAATGAATTGTGTAAGAATGGGGCTGATGAAGAGGACATATGGCGGACTATAATATTGTGGCAACTCTCCGAAAAGGATCAGAAACTTTTGCCAGGCGCAAATTGGCGCGAGCGTGTCGAGAATTTGGCCAATGATGTTGAGAGATCTGAAGCGGCGTTCTCGCAATTTGATAAGCATCTATCGTCTCAAGGAATGACGACATTGATCGTTTTTGATGCGCTTGACAGGCTGGCTGATGATTGGAAATCAGTGCGACAATTTGTAAGGGCGCTCTTAAGACTAGCCCTTGAATTTCGAGCATATCGGTCAATTCGATTGAAAGTATTCATGCGACAGGACATGTTTGAGGATGAGATGATATGGCAGTTTTCTGATTCTTCTAAATTGCATTTAACCAAGGTGGATTTAGCTTGGACCGCGCGAGATCTTTTTGGGTTATTATGGCAATACCTAGCGAATGCTGATGAGACAGGGCACGTTTTCCGTCAGCACGTGTATGATACTGTCGGATATACTTTTATCGAGCAGGACGGTATGTTTGAGGTCGACAGGGTTCTACAAATCAATGAGAATTTCCAACGAAGAATATTCCAATCTATAGCAGGCGAGTTTATGGGACGTGATAGACGGAGAGGACGCACATACACATGGCTGCCCAACCATCTTGGCGATGCAGCTGGACATGCGAGCCCGAGGAGCTTTTTAGTGGCTCTTAGGACTGCTGCTGATGAGAGCAAGGATCTTGAGCACCGGCATCCGCTTCATTATGAGGCCATTAAACGAGGTGTAGTAAAAGCGTCGGAGGTTCGCCGCATAGAAATGCGGGAAGATTATCCGTGGATTGCGGCACTACTTGAGCAACTTCGCGGAGTGGCTCTGCCCTGCCATGAGACTGATGTATATAGGATATGGAAGAAGGCTGGCGTTCTGTCTTCGATTCAAGAAAGTTTTGCTATTGAAGACGATGAACTAGCCAGTGCGCGACTGCCGCCGAGGAAGCTCGATCAAGGAGAACAGGGAATAATGGATGATCTGATCCGGCTTAATGTTGTATATAGAACAAGTGATAAGAGAATTAACATCCCGGACGTTTATAGAATAGGTTTTGGATTGGTTCGTAGAGGAGGTGTGCGGCCGACTCGGTAAGCATGATGCCTCATCATAATAGGCCTCTTGCCACGGTAGATGGCTGGCACCGCTGGCTGCTCGCCGAGCGCCGCGCCTCGCGGCATACCGTGCGGGCCTACCTGGCCGACGTGCACGCCTTCCTGGGGTTCATGGCGGAGCATCTGGGCGAGGCGCCCGATCCGAACGCGCTGGCCGACCTCACTCTGGCCGACTTCCGCGCCTACCTCGCCCGGCGGGCGCGGGAGGGGGCGGATGCGGGGACGCGGGCGCGGGCGCTGTCGGCGGTGCGCAGCTTCTTCCGGTACCTGGAGCGCACCGGCGCCATGCGCAACGCCGCGCTGGCCGCGGTGCGCACGCCGAAGATCGCCAGAAGCCTGCCCAAGCCGCTGACGCCGGACGACGCCCTGGCCGCGCTCGACGCCGCCGGCGAGCTGGACATGCGCGACTGGGTCGGCCGCCGCGACCGGGCGCTGGTGGCGCTGCTGTACGGCTGCGGCCTGCGCCTGGCCGAGGCGCTGGCGCTCACCCCGCGCACCCTGCCGCGCGACGGCCGGCTGGTCGTCACCGGCAAGGGCGGCAAGCAGCGCGCGGTGCCGGTCCTGCCGGCGGTGACCGCGGCGCTGGAGGCGTACCTGGCCGCCTGCCCCTGGGCGATCGCGCCGGAGAAGCCGGTGTTCCGCGGCGTGCGCGGCGGGCCGCTGAACCCCGGCGTCGCGGAGCGGCAGGTGCGCCGGCTGCGCGTCCCGCTCGGCCTGCCGGAGACGGTCACGCCGCACGCCTTCCGGCACAGCTTTGCCACCCATCTGCTGGCCGAGGGCGGCGATCTGCGCGCGATCCAGGAGCTGCTGGGCCACGCCTCGCTGTCCACCACCCAGCGCTACACCGAGGTGGACGCCGCGCGGCTGTTCGCCGTGTACGACAAGGCGCACCCGCGCGCCCGCGGCTGACGCCGGCCAAGCAGCCGGCCGGTCACTCGCCGGTATACCGGCCGCGCCCGTCCAGGAACGGCATCGGAGCCGGCAGGCACGGCGGCACCGGGGCTGCGGCGCAGGATCCCGGCGGCGCCGCGACGGCCCGGCCGCGCCAGTCGCGCAGCCGCCGGCGCCCATAGCCATAGGCCCGGTTCACCCGGCGCCAGCGCCGCCGCGACCGCACCACGATAGCGCGTGCGAAGGGGTGCACCTGCGACAGCAGCAGCAGCCCGATGATGGTGATGGCCGTGCTGGGGATCAGCGGCACCGGAAAGGTGAGGACTCCGAACACCACCATCGGCCAGCCCAGGCTCATCAGGACATAGCGCCGGATCCGGTCAACGCGCTCGGTCATGGTCGGCCATTCTCCCCTGCCTCCGCACCCGCGCGTCTGGCGGCGCGCAACGCTGCGCGGGCAGCGGCGCGCTGCCGTCGCGGGGCGGGATCGGTCAGCTCGATGACGCGCCGGGCAAAGCCGGGTGCATACTGCTTGGACTTGTGCAGCCAGCCCTCGGCGCGCGGATAGCGTGCTCGCAGCCGGCGCACGCCGCGGCGGACGAAGCGGCTCTCGTGCACCAGGATGGCGAGACCGAAAATGATCAGTACATAGCCGATGGGGACCGGGGTCGGCGCCGTGATCGCGCCGACGATGACGAGCAACCACCCGGCCCAGAGACGGGCATATCGCAGGATGCGCGTTCTCAACCGTCCCTCCACGCGGGCCGGTATCCTACCATAAGACCCTGACAACGCATGTGACGTTTCGCGGAAAGCGGCGCACCGGCTCTCTAGGACCGGGCCCGCGGCGCGCCGCCCGCGGTGCCCGTCCGCCTAGACATGGAGTGCGCGGTCGGCCACGTCCAGGGCGGCTTCCCGGACCGCCTCGTTCAGCGTCGGGTGGGCGTGGCAGGTGCGGGCGATGTCCTCGGACGAGGCGCCGAACTCGATGGCCAGCGTGCATTCCGCGATCATCGTGCCGGCCTCGGCGCCCAGGATGTGCACGCCCAGCACGCGGTCGGTCTTGGCGTCCGCCAGGATCTTCACGAAGCCGTCGGTGGCGGCCATGGCGCGGGCGCGGCCGTTGGCGCTGAACGGGAACTTGCCGACCTTGTAGGCGACGCCGTCCTGCTTCAGCTCCTCCTCGGTGCGGCCGACCTGGGCCGCCTCCGGCGCCGTGTAGACCACCGCCGGAATCGCCGCATAGTTCACGTGGCCGGACTGGCCGGCGATGATCTCCGCCACCGCGGTGCCCTCGTCCTCGGCCTTGTGCGCCAGCATCGCCCCGGTGATGCAGTCGCCGATCGCATAGATGCCGGGCACGTTGGTCGCGAAGTGCCCGTCCGTCTTGACGCGGCCGCGGTCGTCCAGCGCCACGCCGACGGCGTCCAGGCCCAGCCCCTCGGTGTACGGCCTGCGGCCGATGGCGACCAGCACGACGTCGGCGGTCAGCTGTTCCGCCTCCCCGCCCTTGGCCGGCTCCAGGGTCAGGACGATGCCCTCGTTGGTCTGCTCCGCCCCGGTGACCTTGGTGCCGAGGCGGAACGTCAGACCCTGCCGGCCCAGGATACGCTGCATCTGCTTGCCCAGCTCGCCGTCCATGCCGGGCAGGATGCGGTCCAGGAACTCGACCACGGTGACCTCGGCGCCGAGCCGGTGCCAGACCGAGCCCATCTCCAGCCCTATGTAGCCGCCGCCGATCACCACCATGTGCCTGGGCACCTCGGGCAGCGCCAGCGCACCGGTGGACGAGACGATGCGCTGCTCGTCGATCTCCACGCCCGGCAGGACGGCGTGGTCCGAGCCGGTGGCGATGACGATGGTCTTCGTCTTGTACGTTTGCGAGCCGTCGGCGCCGGACACCTCGACCGTGCCCGGCTCGGTGATGCGGCCGGCGCCCTTCAGCCAGTCGATCTTGTGCTTGCGGAACAGGAACTCGATGCCCTTGACGTTGTCGGTGACCGTCTTGTCCTTGTGCTTCAGCAGCGCGCCAAGGTCGAGCCGCACGTCGCCGACCATGACGCCGTGCTTTGCCAGGTGGCCCTTGCTCTCCTCGAACAGCTCGGAGCTCTGCAGCAGCGCCTTGGAGGGGATGCAGCCGACGTTCAGGCAGGTGCCGCCCAGCGTCGCCCGCTTCTCGACGCAGGCCGTGCGCAGGCCGAGCTGGGCGCAGCGGATCGCGCACACATACCCGCCCGGCCCCGCGCCGATGACGATCACGTCGTAGGCCTGGTCGCTCATATCCTGTTCTCCCTGTTCGTTCCCCGGCCGAGGGTTCCGGCACCTTGCCCCAAGCCCGTGGCGGCGGCAAGGCGCCCGCCGCCGCGCTCCCCGGCGCCGCGGCGATCAATACGACCGCGGCAGCCCCAAAACGTGCTCGGCCAGATGGGCCAGGATCAGGTTGGTGGAGATCGGCGCCACCTGGTACAGGCGGGTCTCGCGGAACTTGCGCTCGACGTCATACTCCTCGGCGAAGCCGAACCCGCCGTGGGTCTGCAGGCAGGTATCGGCGGCGTGCCACGAGGCGTCGGCGGCGAGCAGCTTGGCCATGTTGGCCTCCGCCCCGCACGGCCGGCCGGCGTCGAACAGGCCGGCGGCGCGGGTGACCATCAGCGCCGCCGCCTCGGTCTCGGCGTGGCAGCGGGCGATCGGGAACTGGATGCCCTGGTTCTGGCCGATGGCGCGGCCGAACACGTGGCGCTCGCGGGCGTAGGCGCAGGCGCGGTCGATGAACCAGCGGGCGTCGCCCAGGCACTCCGCGGCGATGAGAATCCGTTCCGCGTTCATGCCGTCCAGGATGTAGCGGAAGCCCCGCCCCTCCTCGCCGATCAGGTTCTCCGCCGGGACCACCAGGTCGTCGAAGAACAGCTCGGTGGTGTGGTGGTTCATCATGGTGCGGATCGGCCGCACCGTCAGGCCGTGGCCGATCGCGTCCCGCAGGTCGACGACGAAGGTGCTCAGCCCCTCGGTGCGGCGCGCCACCTGGTCGCGCGGCGTGGTGCGGGCCAGCAGCAGCAGCAGGTCGGAGTGCTCGACGCGCGAGATCCACACCTTCTGCCCGCTGACCAGATAGCGGTCGCCGTCGCGGCGGGCGAAGGTGCGGATGCTCGTGGTGTCGGTGCCGGCGCCGGGCTCGGTCACGCCGAAGGCCTGCAGGCGCAGCTCGCCGCGGGCGATGGCCGGCAGGTAGCGCTGCTTCTGCGCCTCGCTGCCGTGGCGCAGGATGGTGCCCATGGTGTACATCTGCGCGTGGCAGGCGGCCGGATTGCCGCCGGACTTCGCGATCTCCTCCAGGATCGCCGCCGCGGCGCTGAGCGGCAGGCCGGCGCCGCCGTACGCCTCGGGGATCAGCGCGCCCAGGAACCCGGCCTCGGTCAGCTCCTTGACGAAGGCCGTCGGATAGCCGCGCTCGCGGTCCAGCTCGCGCCAGTACGCGTCCGGATAGCGGGCGCACAGCGCGCGGACGGAGTGGCGGATGTCGTCGTACGTCTGGTCGTCCATGGGCGGGACCCCCTTGGCGGGCGGCGGGGCGCGGCCTTGCCACGAAAGCACGGGCAGCCGGGCCGCGGCAAGCCGGCCGGGGCGGGTTGCGGCGCCGGGCGTCGGGCGCGATAGTGGCTGCCGGCATTCCATGGAGAGATGGGGCGGCATGCGCGAGGCCGACGAGGATCTGCTGCGGTTCGCCGCGGGCCGCCGGTTCGCCACCGTGCTGGCCGACCCGCCCTGGCAGTTCGTCAACCGCACCGGCAAGATGGCGCCGGAGCACCGCCGGCTGCGCCGCTACGCCACCATGACGCTGGACGACATCCGCGCCCTGCCGGTGGCGGAGGTCGCGGCGACGCCGGCGCACCTCTACCTGTGGGTGCCGAACGCGCTGCTGCCCGAGGGGCTGTCGGTGCTCGCCGCCTGGGGCTTCGCGTACAAGTCCAACCTGGTCTGGTACAAGGTGCGCCGCGACGGAGGCCCCGACCGGCGCGGCGTCGGGTTCTATTTCCGCAACGTCACCGAGCTGCTGCTGTTCGGCGTGCGCGGTGCGGGCGCGCGCACCCTGCCCCCCGGCCGGACCATGCCGAACCTGTTTTATACGCGCAAACGCGAGCACAGCCGCAAGCCGGACGAGGCCTATGGCATCGTCGAGGCGTGCAGCGCTGCGCCGTTTCTCGAGCTGTTCGCCCGCCACCCACGCCCCGGCTGGACGCAATGGGGCGACGAGCTGGCCGGCGACCCGCAGGAGGGGCCGGCCGAGCCGCCCCGCCCGGCCGCCGCCGCGGCGATGCCGTGATCCGGCCGTGGCCGGACGGTTGATCCCTTGCGTTGGATCCCCACTTCGAGCTTGGGTTTTGCGACCGCCATCAGCACCGGCCATCCGCAACGGCCATCCGCAACGGCCATCCGCAACGGCCATCCGCAACGGCCATCCGCAACGGGAGGATTCCATGCGCCTGCTCCGCGTCCTCGTACCGACCCTCGCGCTCGCCCTGCTGCCTGCCGCCGCCGGCGCGCAGACGGTGGAGCTGATCACCCGCGACAGCCCGTACAGCGTGACCGAGACGCTGGACCGGCTGGAGGCGGCGCTGGAGGAGGCCGGGATCACCGTGTTCGCCCGCATCGACCACGGCGGCAACGCCGAGGCCGCCGGGCTGGAGCTGGCGCCGATGCAGCTGCTGATCTTCGGCAATCCGCGCATCGGCGCGCCGCTGATGCGGGAAGCGCCGTCGATCGGCCTGGACCTGCCCCTGCGCGCCCTGGCCTGGGAGGACGAGAACGGCGACGTGTTCCTGCAGTACACGCCGGCCGCCGAGCTCCAGGAGCGCTACGCCGTGATGGGCCAGGACGAAGTCTTCGCCCGCATGTCCGCCGCCCTGGAGCGGTTCACGACCGAGGCGGTGGCGGAGGAGTAGGCGCAGGTGTCGAGGCCGTGCGTCGGGCGTCGCTTCGCTCCGGCCGACCTACATTTTGGGCCAAGCGTCGGGGACGAGCGCAATCCGTAGGTCGGCCCGAGCGCAGCGAGGCCCGACACCGGCCTCGCGGCAAGGGCCACCGCCGCCGGTCACGCAATCGACTCCGCGAAATGACACGCCACGTGCCGCCCGTCCACGGGCCGCAGGGTCGGGCGCTCCGACCGGCAGCGGGCCTGGACGAACGGGCAGCGGCTGTGGAAGGCGCAGCCGGCGGGCGGGTTGAGCGGCGACGGGATCTCTCCGGTCACCGCCACGCGCTCGCGGCGCAGGGCCGGGTCCACCGTCGGCGTGCTGGCCAGCAGGGCGCGGGTGTAGGGGTGGCGGGGGCGGGCGAAGATCGCGCGGTTCGGACCCTGCTCGACCGGCCGGCCCAGGTACAGCACCAGGACCTCGTCGGCGATGTGGCGGACCACGCTCAGGTCGTGGCTGATGAACACGTAGGCGAGGCGGAACTCCTGCTGCAGGTCCATCATCAGGTTCAGCACCTGCGCCTGCACCGAAAGGTCCAGGGCCGAGACCGGCTCGTCGGCCACCAGCAGGCGCGGCTGCAGCATCAGGGCGCGGGCGATGGCGATGCGCTGGCGCTGGCCGCCGGAGAACATGTGCGGATAGCGCTCGGCGTGCTCCGGGCGCAGGCCGACCTTGCGGATCATCTCGTTGGCCAGCTCGCGGCGTTCGGCCTTGCGCATGGACGTGTTGATGACGACCGGCTCCTCCAGGATCGTGGCGATCTTCTTGCGCGGGTTCAGCGAGCCGTACGGGTCCTGGAACACCATCTGCACGGTGCGGCGGATCTCCGCCCGGCGGCTGCGCACCGGGTGGGCGGCGTCCATGCCGTCGATGACCAGCTTGCCGCCGGTGGGCCGCTCGATCAGGGTCAGCATGCGCCCCAGCGTCGACTTGCCGGAGCCGGACTCGCCGACCACCGCCAGCGTCTCCCCCTCCCTCAGCGAGAAGCCGACGCCGTCCACGGCCTTCAGGATGGCCGGCGCGCGGAACGGGCCGCGCCGGATCGGGTACTGCTGGGTCAGCGCCTCGGCGTACAGGATCGGGCCGTTCATGGCTCCGACTCCGCCTTCGCGAGCGCGACCCGGGTCTCCGGCGCCAGCGGGAAGTGGCAGCGCACCGCGCCGGCCCGGCCGACCGCCGGGTCGGGGCGCAGCTGCGGCTCCTCCGCCACGCACCGCCCCTGGGCGTAGGCGCAGCGCGGGTTGAACAGGCAGCCGGGCGGCCGGTCGTAGGCGCCGGGCACCACGCCCGGCAGGGTCGGCAGCCGCTGCCGCTCCACGCCGCGCTCCGGCAGCGAGTCCAGCAGCGCCGCGGTGTACGGGTGCCGCGGCGTGGCGAACAGGGCGTCGACGTCGCGCTGCTCGGCCACCTGCCCGGCGTACATCACGACGACGCGCTCGGCGGTCTCCGCGACCACGCCCATGTCGTGGGTGACCAGCACCAGGGCCATGCCGCGCTGCCGCTGCAGGTCCACCAGCAGGTCCAGGATCTGCGCCTGGATGGTGACGTCCAGCGCGGTGGTCGGTTCGTCGGCCAGCAGCAGCTTCGGGTTGCAGGCGATCGCCATGGCGATCATGACGCGCTGGTTCATGCCGCCGGAGAGCTGGTGCGGGAAGGCGCCGAGCCGGCTTTCCGGCGCCGGGATGCCGACCTGGCCCAGCAGCGACACGGCACGCCGCCGCCGCTCGTGGCGGGTGCCGCCCTCGTGCACGCGCAGCGCCTCGGTGATCTGGAAGCCGACCGTGAAGCACGGGTTCAGGCTGGTCATCGGCTCCTGGAAGATCATCGCCATGTCCTTGCCGGTCAGCCGGCGGCGCTGGCGCCGCGACAGCCGGGTCAGGTCGTTGCCGGCAAAGACCAGGCGGTCGGCGGTCATCCGCCCCGGGAACGGGATCAGCCCCATCAGCGCCAGCAGGGTGACGCTCTTGCCGGAGCCGGACTCGCCGACGATGCCGACCAGCTCCCCCTGGTCGATGGTCAGGTCGACCGCGTCCACCGCCTTGAAGGGGCCGCGGACCGTGGGGAACTCGACGGTCAGGTTGCGGATCTCGAGCAGCGCCATCAGCGTTTGAGCTTGGGGTCGAGGGCGTCGCGCAGCCCGTCGCCGAGCAGGTTGAACGCCAGCACCGTGATCAGGATGGCCAGGCCGGGGAAGGTCACCACCCACCAGGCGCGCTGGATGAACTGCAGCGCGTTGGCCAGCATGGTGCCCCACTCCGGCGTCGGCGGCTGCGCGCCCAGCCCCAGGAAGCCGAGCGCCGCGGCGTCCAGGATGGCGCTGGAGAAGCCCAGCGTCGCCTGCACGATCAGCGGCGCCATGCAGTTGGGCAGCACCGTGATCACCATCAGCCGCGGCAGCCGCGCCCCGGCGATGCGCGAGGCGGTGACGTAGTCCTTGTTCAGCTCGTTGATCACCGCCGCCCGCGTCAGCCGGACGTAGTGGGGCAGCACGACGATGGCCACGGCGACGATGGCGTTGGTCAGGCTGGGGCCCAGGATGGCGACGATGACGATGGCCAGCAGCAGCGTCGGCAGCGCCAGCAAGATGTCCATCGCCCGCATGATCAGGATGCCGACGATGCCGCGGAAGAACCCGGCGATCAGGCCCAGCGTGACGCCCGCGAACAGCGACAGCGTGACCACGACCACGCCGATCAGCATGGACAGCCGCGCGCCGAAGATGATCCGCGACAGCATGTCGCGGCCCAGGTCGTCGGTGCCGAGGGGGAAGCGCAGCGAACCGCCCTCCGCCCAGAACGGCGGCGCCAGCAGGGCGTCGCGGAACTGCATGTTGGGGTGGTGCGGCGCCAGCAGCGGGGCGAAGACCGCCGCGAAGCAGATCAGCACGATCACCACCAGCCCGCCGACCGCCCCGGCATTCTGGCTGAAATAGCCCCAGAACTCGCGCAGGGGACGGGGCGGCGCCTCGATCGCGTGGCGCTGCTCCTCGATCTCGAAGGTCTCTATGGTCATCGCCCCGCCCCCCTAGCGCGCGTGCCGGATGCGCGGGTTGATGATGCCGTAGAGGATGTCCACGGTCAGGTTGACCAGGATCACGGCGGTGGCGATCAGCAGCACGCCGCCCTGCAGCGTCGGATAGTCGCGCCGGCGGATCGCCTCGATCAGCCACTTGCCGATGCCGGGCCACGAGAAGATCGTCTCGGTCAGGATCGCCCCGGTCATCAGCAGGCTGACCTGCAGGCCGATCACGGTGACCACCGGGATCAGCGCGTTGCGCAGGGCGTGCACCCAGACCACCCGCGACGGCGGCAGGCCCTTGGCGCGGGCGGTGCGGATGTAGTCCTCGCCCAGCACCTCCAGCATCGACGAGCGCGTCATGCGCGCCACCACCGCCAGCGGGATGGTGGCCAGCACGATCGACGGCAGGATCAGGTGGCGCGCCGCCGAGACGAAGGCCTCGGTATCGCCGGCCAGCAGCGTGTCGATCAGCATGAACCCGGTCACCGGCTCGATCCAGAACATGACCGAGATGCGGCCCGACACCGGCGTCCAGCCGAGCGTCACCGAGAACAGCAGGATCAGCAGGATGGCCCACCAGAAGATCGGCATCGAATAGCCGGTCAGCGACAGGCCCATGACCGAGTGGTCGAACACCGACCCGCGCCGCACCGCCGCCAGCATGCCCGCGGACAGCCCCAGCGTCAGCGCGATGATCATGGCGCAGAGCGACAGCTCCAGCGTCGCCGGAAACAGGTTGAAGAACTCTTCCAGCACCGGCCGGCGCGTGACAATCGACCGGCCCAGGTCGCCCTGCAGCACGTCCCAGATGTAGATGCCGTACTGCTCCAGCAGCGGCCGGTCGAGCCCCATCTGCTCGCGCAGCAGGGCGTGGCGCACGGGGTCGATGCCGCGCTCGCCGACCAGCAGCTCGATGGGATCGCCCGGCACCAGCCGGATCAGCCCGAAGGTCAGCAGGGTCACCCCGATGAAGGTCGGGATGACCAGGCCGATGCGGGTGACGAGGAATCGGATCATTACTGGGCCGGAACGGGGGAAGGCGGCACGCTACGCCCGCCCTCCCCCGCCGGTCAATTCCCTACTGCTCGGACAGGCCGACGCCGTAGAAAATGTGCCCGCCGAACGGATCGATGCGATAGTCGACCACCTCCGGACGGGTCGGCTCGAACACCACCGAGTGCGCGATGGTCACCCACGGCGCCTGGTCCTTGAAGATCTCCTGCGCCTCCATGTACAGCCGCGTGCGCTCCGCCACGTCGCTGGTCAGCTTGGCCTGGGTGACCAGCTCGTCGAACGGCTCGTGGCACCAGCGCGCCCGGTTGGCGCCGTTCTCCGCCGCGTCGCAGCTCAGCAGCGTGTACAGGAAGTTGTCGGGGTCGCCGTTGTCGCCGGTCCAGCCCAGCAGCACGGTCTCGTGCTCGCCGCGGTTGGTGCGCGACAGGTACTCGCCCCACTCGTAGGTCACGATCTCCGCATCGACGCCGACGGCGGCCCAGTCGGACTGGATCATCTCGGCCATGCGCCGGGCGTTGGGGTTGTAGGGCCGCTGCACCGGCATGGCCCAGATGTTGGTCTCGAAGCCGTCCGGATAGCCGGCCTCGGCGAGCAGCTCCTGCGCGCGCACCGGGTCGTAGGGATAGTCCTCGACGTCCGGGTTGTACGACCAGATGGTCGGCGGGATCGGGTTGGTGGCGCGCACGCCGGCGCCCTGGTAGATCGCATCGATGATGGCGTCGCGGTTGATCGCCATGTTGAGCGCGCGGCGCACCTGCGGGTCGTCGAACGGCTCGCGCTCGGTGTTGAACGCCAGGTAGCCGACGTTCAGGCCCTCCTGCGACATCAGGTTGACCTCGGGGTCCTGCCGCATGGCGTCCAGGTCGGCCGGGTTCGGGTACGGCATGACGTGGCATTCGCCGCGCAGCAGCTTGGCGTAGCGCACCGACGGGTCGGGGGTGATCGAGAACACCAGGGTCTCGACCTCCGGCGCGCCGCGCCAGTGGTCCTCGAACGCGCGGTAGCGGATCAGCGCGTCCTGCTGGTACTGGACGAGCTGGAACGGGCCGGTGCCGACCGGGCGCCGGTCGATCAGTTCGGGCGTGCCGGCGTCCATCATCGCCTGGGCGTGCTCCGCCGACATGATCGAGGCGAAGTCCATGCCCATGTTGGCGATGAACGGCGCCTCAGGCCGGGTCAGGTGGAACCGCACGGTGTAGTCGTCGACCCGCTCGATCCGGTCGATCAGGTCGGGCATGCCCATTGATATAAAGTATTCGTACGTGCCGCCGGACAGGCCGTGGTAGGGGTTGTCCGGGTCGAGCTGGCGCTCGAACGAGTGGATCACGTCGTCGGCGTTGAACTCGCGCGTCGGCGTGAAGTCCTCGTTGCTCTGCCACGGCACGCCGCGGCGCAGGTTGAAGGTGTACACCGTGCCGTCCTCGGCGACCTCCCAGGACTCGGCCAGGCCGGGACCGATGCTGGTCGTGCCGCGCTCGAACTCGACGAGCCGGTTGAAGATGGCCCGCGAGGAGGCATCGAACGTAGTGCCCGATGTGTACAGCGACGGGTTGAATCCTTCCGGGCTGCCCTCCGAGCAGTAGACCAGCGTCTGCGCCTGCGCCGCGCCGGTCAGCCCGGCCGCCAGCACCAGACCCATCGCCAGCGCCTTGGTTTTCGTTGCCATGGTGTCGTCTTTCCGTGATTGTGCCCCGTTGCATTGCCCTTCCGGCCGGCGGCCGCTGCCGGCGCGCCGTCCGCGGGCTTCGACAATGGCGCAGGGGTTGCGGGCTTGGCAAGCCGGGGCGCGCAAGGCTTGTCGGTGAATCTTCGGTGCCGAACGCTTTCGGGCGGCGACCGGCGCGATCGGTCGCGGCGGCGATGCATGCGGGTGGCAAAGATGCACTTCGCCCGCATGCGGCTTTTGTGGTAGGGCAGGATGATAGCCCCACGGGCGCGGCCGGCGATCGTTCGCGCGCCGCCGCCCCGGCGGGCCGATCGCAGCGGCGCGCAGAGGATCACGGGATGGCCGACAACGTTCAGAAACTCGATGTTCAGGGCATCGACACGATTGCCGACAAGATTTTCGACATCGTCGCCAAGGAGCGGCGCCTCGACCGGTCCAAGCTCACCCTCGACACGAAGCTCGAGGACGTCGAGATCGAGTCGGTGGATCTGGTCGAGATCATCTTTGCCATTGAGGACGAATTCGACATCGACATCCCGCAGGACGAGTCGGAGTTCAAGCTGGAGACGATGCGCGACATCGTCGAGGGCGTGCAGCGCCTGATCGCCGAGAAGCAGAGCGCCAGTTCCGCCGCATCCTGAGGCCGCCGCCGCCATGCATCGCGTCGCGATCACGGGCCTGGGGTGCATCTCGCCCCTGGGCCACACCGCCGAGGCGCACTGGCGCACCGCCTGCGCGGGGCACAGCGCCATCGCCACCATGACCAAGGTCGATCCCGCCCTGCTGAAGATCAAGGTGGCGGCGGAGATCCGCGGCTTTGACCCGCTGGCCCATTTCGACGAGCGGCTGGCCGCCGCCTACGACCCGTTCTCGCAGTACGCGGTGGTCGCCTCGCGCCAGGCCGTGGCCGACGCCGGGCTCGACTTCTCCGGAGGGCTGGCGGAGCGCACCGCGGTGGTCACCGGCACCGGCATCGGCGGGGCGGAGACCATCGACGTGAACTCCAAGCGCGTGTACGGCGAGGGCGCCCGCCGCGTCCACCCCAACACCATCCCCAAGCTGATGCCCAGCGCCGCGACCAGCCACATCACGCTGGAGCACGGCATCTACGGGCCGGGGTTCACGGTCACCAGCGCCTGCTCTTCGGCCAACCACGCCATCGGCGAGGCGTTCTGGATGGTCCGCTCGGGCCGGGTGACCGCGGCGCTGACCGGCGGCAGCGAGGCGATCCTGACCTACGGTTCGCTGCCCGGCTGGCAGGCGCTCAGGGTCATGGACCCGGTCACCTGCCGCCCGTTCGACCGGCACCGCCAGGGCATGGTGCTGGGCGAGGGCGCCGGAATCCTGGTGCTGGAGGAGCTGGAGCACGCCCGCCGCCGCGGCGCCCGCATCTATGCCGAGCTGGCCGGCTTCGGCCTGTCGTCGGACGCCGAATCGATCCTGGAGCCGTCGGAGCCGGGCGCGGTGCGCTGCATCAAGGCCGCCCTGGACGACGCCGGCCTGAACCCGGAGGCGGTCGACTACGTCAACGCCCACGGCACCGGCACCCAGGCCAACGACGTCAACGAGACCCGCGCCCTCTGCCGCGTGTTCGGCGACCACGCCGCGAAGCTGGCGGTGACCTCGACCAAGTCCATGCACGGCCACGCCCTGGGCGCGGCCGGCGCGCTGGAGGCGGTGCTGACCGTCCGCGCGATCAGCGACGGCGTGATTCCGCCCACCGCCAACCACACCGAGACCGACCCGGACTGCACCCTGGACTACGTCCCCAACGAGGCGAGGAAGCAGCCGGTCCGCGCCGCCCTGACCAACAGCTTCGCCTTCGGCGGCCTGAACGCGGTGCTGGCCTTGCGCGCCATCACGTAGGTCGGCTCGAGCGCAGCGAGGCCCGACGCACGCCCTTACCCGTAGGTCGGCTCACCCGTAGGTCGCCCTCACCCGTAGGTCGGCTCGAGCGCAGCGAGGCCCGACGCACGCCCTCGAAGACCGCAAAATGCTGCCGCCCCACCTCCCCTACCGCTTCGCCGTCCGCCCGCTGTCTTCCGACGAAGGCGGCGGCTATCTGATCGAGTTCCCGGACCTCCCCGGCTGCATGTCCGACGGCGACACGATCGAGGAGGCCATCGCCAACGGCGCCGACGCCATGCACTGCTGGATCCGGGCCATGCGCGACGCCGGCCGGCCGATACCCGCACCGGCAGATGGCGCCTGAGTCTCGATCGAGCGGCGGCAGGTCGTTGTCCTGCATATGACAGAACTGGGCATGGATTTCTAAAACTGTGAATAAACGTCCCTGGCACCATGAAGTACGCGGACAATTTCTATTCCGTCGTCGGTTTGCGTATAAAATATTATGTAATTACGGACAGGAAAACTGAAAACTCCGCGCTTTATGTCGTCTCGTTCGCGGCCCATATATGGGTATTGCGCAAGCGTGCGGCATTTTTTATCAATCCTGTCAAGCAACTTGTCAGCGGCCTGCGGGTTATCTTCTGCAATATAGTTCCAGATCTCAACAAGATCAGCCCTTGCCTGACGAGAGTGTGAAAATCTCGCCATGAGTTTCATAACCTGTTAGCGTTGCTCTTCTTCAAAACGGCGGCGGGCTTCGGCCTTGATCGTCTCCATATCAAGTTCTCCGGCCGATCCGCTGTCGATGCCTTTCCGGATCTCTTCTCGCAAGGCGTCCAACTTTGCCTGGTGGGTCTTGTCGCGCTCATCAAGAAGCCTCAGCGCGTCGCGGACCACCTCGCTGGCGGAATGGTACATTCCGCTTTCAACCTTCTGCTGGATCAGCCTTTCAAGCTGCGGTGTCAAGGATACGTTCATGCCTCTACCTCCTGCCTGCATTTTGAATCATGCGGGCAATAACGAGATATGTCAATATCTGTTATTCCCCGCCTTGGTTCATCGGGCAAGCCGGCACTGCGGGCCGGCGCCGAGCCTGCGCAACGCAGCGTTTCCTCTGCTTCAAGCACTTGCCGTTTCGCGGCCGGCAATGCTAGGATGATGGTCCTATCCCCTCCAGCAGGGAGGCAGACGGATGACGGAGGCTCGAGCGGAACGGCAGGCGGACAAGGAGGCAAGGGACCTGCCCCGCGCAACACCGCCGCGCCCGTTGCAAATGTTGCATGTCGTCAGGAAGGCAGGCAATTTCAGGGACTTGCCGCGCAACAGGGCGGTTGCACCGGCGTTGCCCCACGGTTGCCGTGTCGCACCAGGCCAGTTTTCAGGTGGCAGACCCCGACAACGCCCTCGCTGCCGGCACCGGTGCCGGGTTTCACCCAATCTACAGGCTACAGGCCCTTTGCAACCGGAATGGCCGGTTGATGTGATCGTGATTGACGCGCGCCGCGCGTCGTCCATGCCCTTGCCGGCGACGCAGACGCCGCATAAGTACAACTCTAGCGAAATCCTAAAGGAGGCGCGCAATGACCGCTCCAGCGTGGTGGGACAAGGCCAACCGGGCGTGGGTGCCGAAGGGGGCGCGGCCGGCGGTGGCCGGCTTGGTGTTTGAGGGGGCACCGCCGCAAGGCCCGCTGACGCGAGCAGAGTACAAGGACCTGCTGGCGGACAAGGTCCTCGCCTTGATGAGGGAGGCGGGCGAGGAGGAGACCAGGGAACTGCTAGACCTGTATCTCGCCCCGAGGGGGAGCGCGGCGGAGGTCGAGGGGGTGCCGTTATGGGAACTGCCGAACCTGCTGCTGACGTGGGTGGAGCCGGTGGCGGACGCACTGGCGGAGGAGATCAGCGAACAGACGTGGCCGGCCAGTGTGCGGTCGACAGTGGCCGCGGGGGAGGCCAAGAGGGTGGACCTGCGGGCGTGGCTGGGGATGCTCCTGAAGGGCGTCCGTGCGGAGGAGATGAACGTCGAGCCGACGACGCGGTATGAGGATGACGACAGCATCATCGGCGACGTGCTCGACGAAGTCTTTGGAGCGCGGCAGGAAGAGCCGGCGGCTCAGCCGCTGCAAGACCGCCCGGCTGTTGAGGATTGCATTAAGACCGGTACCGGATAAAGGTCGGAGCCGCGGCAGGCATCCACGTCGGATCGGCCCGCGAACGCCGGTCATTGCCCCGGCCGGCCAGGCGACCCATCATCCGTCGGGGCGACAACCGCACAGGGAGAAGACCCGATGATCAAGGCCTATGCGGCGTCCGAACCCGGCGGCAAACTGGAGCCGTTCGAGTACGATCCCGGCCCGCTTGGGGCAGACGAAGTCGAGATCGAGGTCAAGCACTGCGGGATCTGCCACAGCGACCTCAGCATGCTGAACAACGAGTGGGGGATCACCCGGTACCCGTTCGTGCCGGGCCACGAGGTGGTCGGCACCATCGCCGCCGCCGGCGACGCCGTGCGGCACCTGCCGGCCGGGCAGTGGGTCGGGCTGGGCTGGCATTCCGGCTATTGCATGACCTGCCCGTCCTGCCTGGGCGGCGACCACAACCTGTGCGGCGAGGCGCAGGGGACGATGATCGGCCGGCACGGCGGCTTTGCCGACCGGGTCCGCGCCGAGGCCGTCAGCGTGGTGCCCCTGCCGGATGCGCTCGACCCCGCGGACGCCGGGCCCCTGTTCTGCGGCGGGATCACCGTGTTCAACCCGCTGGTGCAGTTCGGCATCCGGCCGACGGACAGCGTCGGCGTGATCGGCATCGGCGGGCTGGGTCACCTGGCGCTGAAGTTCCTCCGCCCCTGGGGCTGCGCGGTCACCGCCTTCACCTCCACCCCGGCGAAGCGGGACGAGGCGCTGGCCATGGGCGCGCACGACACGATCGACTCGCGGGATACGGCGGCGCTGGAGGCGGCGGTGCGCCGCTTCGACCTGATCCTGTCGACCGTCAACGGGAAGCTGGACTGGAACGCGTACCTGGGCACGCTGAAGCCGAAGGGCCGCCTGCACTTCGTCGGCGTCGTGATGGACCCGCTGGATCTGGCGCTCTGGCCGATGCTGGCACGGCAGGCCTCGGTGTCCTCCTCTCCGGTGGGCGGTCCGGCGACCATGGCCCGGATGGTCGAGTTCGCGGCCCGGCACGACATCAAGCCGGTGACCGAGCATTTCCGCTTCGATCAGGTGAACGAAGCGATGCAGCGGCTGGAGAGCGGCCAGGTCCGCTACCGCATCGTGCTCAGCCACTGACGCCAAGGACCGGGAGGCCCGGCGCCGGGCGGGCCGCGGCGCCCGCCCGCATCCCGGGCTTGATGTCTGGGATAATTTTCCTGTAGGCTTGCCGCGGCACAACCGGCCGGGAGCGCGGCATGCGGGTACGGACAGACATTCGAAGCCGTCATCATCGTCCTGCCGGTCTGCGCCCGTCCGGGGACGCACCCGGCTCTCCCTGGGCAGAGCCGGCGGGCCGGTCATGCGCGTCCCGTGCCGGTCCCGACCCGCTGCAACACCCGCGTTCGCGTTGCAAATGCTGCACAAAGCGGGATATGCTCGAAAGATCAAGTGCTTGGCGCGCAACAGGGAGGTTGCACCCGGTTGCGGAACGTGCAGCGGGACAGCCGTCGGGTGGGCCACGTCGTTGCCGCGACGGTGCAACGGCTGCCGGAATAATGGGGCGGCGCAGGCCTATCATGTGCTGCGCAAGGGCCTGCCTGCCCGGCCGGTTATCCGTTCGACAAGGGTCCATGCGGCTTGTGTAAACGCCTTTGCGGCTCTCTTCTTGTCATGCGACAGGGAGATTGCCGGCCATGCTTTGGGTCCTGCTGCTGATCATTGCGCTCATCTCGTACGGCTCTTTGTATCCCTTCAACTTTACTGATCCGCCCGGAGGCGCGTCATGGGTGCATCTCGTGCACGGCATGGCGATCGGCGGGTCGAGCCGCGGCGACATTTTACAGAACATCGTCCTGTTCGTCCCGTATGGGGCGTGCGCCATGCTCGGCTTCGGCACGCGATGGCCGCTGGCCGCACGGATCGGGGGTGCGGCGATGGCCGGCCTGGCTCTCGCCGTCGCCCTGCAGGTCGGCCAGGTGTTCCTGCCGCAGCGGACCGCCAGCCTGGTGGACGTGGCGTGGAACGCGATCGGCATCGGCCTCGGCATGGCGGCCGGGCTCGTCGCGGTGCGGATCGTCGGGCCGGACCGCCTCGCCCGGGCGGGCGACGGGCGCCCCGCCCCGGCGATCGTGCCGGCCGCGCTGATCGGCCTGTGGGTGGCGCTCCGGCTGTTCCCCTTCGTGCCGTCGATCGATTTCCAGCTGATCAAGGACAACCTGAAGCCGCTGCTGCTGCGGCCGGACCTCAGCCCGTTCGGCCTGTTCGAGAACACGGTCGGCTGGCTGCTGGCGCTGAGCCTCTGGCGCGACGTGTCCGGCGACCGGCGCAACGACGCCCTGGCCCTGCCGGCGATCGCCGGAGTCCTGGCCGTGCAGCCGGTCATCGTGGGCAACCCGCTGCGGGCGTACGAGGTCGTGGGCGCGCTGCTGGCCGTGGCCCTGTGGCGGTGGTGGCTGGCCGGCCGGCCGCGCCGGGAGGAGGCGATCGCGACGCTGCTGTTCTGCCTGCTGCTGCTCCAGGGGCTGACGCCGCTGGCGTTCCGTGCCGAACCGGCCGCCTTCGGCTGGATCCCGTTCATCGGGGCACTGGGCGGCAGCATCATGGCCAACGTGCTGGCCATGATGGACAAGGTGTTCTTCTACGGCGTGGCGATCTGGATGCTGGCGGCCTGCGGCGCGCACCGGCTCCCCGCCCCGGCGGGCGGCGC
>Ga0081527_100173_pt1 | contig 51770 bp, 43 predicted proteins | sample HotLakmasection5_FD_70992 | JGI IMG/M metagenome (GOLD analysis project Ga0081527, IMG submission 70992) | Hypersaline microbial mat communities from Hot Lake, Washington, USA - Section #5 (SPADES assembly) (version 2) | ecosystem: Environmental > Aquatic > Non-marine Saline and Alkaline >... | reverse complement strand
TCTTCAATACTGTCCTCCTCTTCATCGTCATCCTCAATATCGGTTACGGGAGATTCACTTCGCCGAATTCCCAGTGAATCCTCATTCATCTGTTCACGGATGTGGTTCGAAATATCGTTGGGGTCTATTGATCGGCTAACCGCGCTCGGAAGAGCCTTCATTCCTTTATCGGTGATTGTGGAGTAGAGGAACTTTGCGAGCATTTTTTTCAGGTCTGATATGTCTGAGCTCATCTCAACGAGTGCGCGATAAATGATGCCCATATCGGCGGATGACTGTTTACCGGCAAAGTCTTCACCATCCGATTCGGTTTTTTCTGAAACGATGGGGAGATTATCTGTTGATCCCTGGTGCTGTCTTCCTTTCAGGTACTTTTGCAGGCGTTCCACATCGATAAACTGAGATTTTTCAAGTACAACAAGCTGTTCTGCCACGTTACGCAGCTCCCTTATGTTTCCGGGCCACCGGTAGGAGACCAGCAGTTCACGGGCCTCATCAGAAAAACCCTGAAAAACGGAATCATACTTGGATGAAAATTCAGACACAAATTTTTTGAATATCGGAATAATATCCGCCTGCCTGTTTCTAAGGGGCGGCAGCTTAATTTTAACGGTGTCGAGCCTGTAGTATAGATCCTCGCGGAAGCTTCCCTCTTCAACCATCTCCCAGAGATCTTTATTTGTCGCCGCAATTACACGAACATCAGCTGTGAACATTTTACTGGAACCAACTCTGAAAAATTCACCGTTCTCGAGTACCCGAAGCAGCTTTACCTGGATATTTTTTGGTGTGTCGCCGATTTCATCCAAAAAAATGGTTCCGCCGTCAGCCTTTTCAAAATATCCTTTTCTGGCTTCATGAGCTCCTGTAAACGATCCCTTTTCGTGGCCAAACAGCTCACTTTCAATTATGCCCTCCGGAATGGCGCCACAATTTACAATAACAAGGTCTTTTCTGCTGCGTTCACTGGTTGCATGAATCGCCCTTGCGGTTACATCTTTACCGACCCCGCTCTCTCCCTGCAGCAAAACGGTGATGTCCGTTTTGGATACCTGCATAATTTTGTCAACAACCTGCTTAATGGCTTCCGACTCACCATTAAGGCCAAATTTTTCCTGAAATACTTGCCTGTCCATAATTCTGTTATTAATTCAATACTAAATGTAAGAAAGATCTGTTTCTTGCCATAAAATGCTTCTTACAATTTTTTTCTCCATGGAAACCCTTTCAAACCTGCTTTAGCTTTACATTTTCCAAAAAACATCGTTTGTTAAAGGTTGTCCTAAATATAAAAGCAGTTTATGTCTCCAAATTCTTTTTGTAAAAATACTGAACGAAAACTAGCAAAACATTTTAAGATCATTTACGGTGATGATTTTGTTGATAAGGGAATTGCCAGGATTAAATCACTGGTTCAAAAATACAACCTTTCACAATGTGATCCTGTATCAATAAAAGATGTCTGGACGCATGAAGATCATATTCTGATTACTTATGGCGATATGGTACAGCCCAGAATCGGAGAACCTGTTTCAAAACTAAACAAGCAGCACGAATTTTTAAGGGAATACCTTAACGATGAGATAAGCAGTGTTCATATGCTGCCTTTTTTCCCGAGCTCATCCGACGATGGATTTTCGGTTGTGGATTATCGCCGCGTGGATGAACGCCTGGGAGGTTGGGATGATATAAAGCATTTGAGTGAGGATTTCAGGATGATGGGCGATCTGGTAATGAATCATGCCTCGCGTTACAGCGACTGGTTTAAAAACTATCTGAATAACAAAAAACCACATAACGAATATTTTATAGAGATTGACCCTGAAACAGACCTGTTCAGCGTTACGAGGCCAAGAAGTTCACCTCTTCTCACGCCGGTGCATACTGCAAATGGAGACAAGTTCGTCTGGTCAACATTCAGCGACGATCAGATCGATGTAAAATTTGCCAATCCCGACGTTCTGTTCGAATATCTCGACATATTTTTCTTTTATTTGAATAAGAAATTATCGGTTATTCGGCTCGACGCCGTTGCGTTTATCTGGAAGGAGATTGGAACACCATGTATCCACCTCAAAGAGACCCATGAGATTGTGAAATTGATGCGTACACTGATCGATTGTTTTGCCCCGGAGTCTACCATCATAACCGAAACAAACGTTCCTCACAAAGAGAATATCAGTTATTTCGGGGATGGTGACGAAACACATATGGTGTATCAGTTCAGTCTCCCGCCTCTGCTTCTGCACGCTATTCTTACCGAAAATGCCGAACATCTCACGAACTGGGTGCGGTCGCTCAATATACTCCCCGAAAACTGTACGTACTTCAATTTCACATCCTCTCACGACGGAATTGGCGTGCGACCGCTGGAGGGGCTGGTTCCGCAGGATGAATTCGACAAACTGGTTGCTGATATACGCATCAAAGGCGGTTTCGTATCAGAGAAAAAAAATGAAGATGGTACGCTAAGTCCCTATGAATTGAATATCACCTATTTTGATGCGTTCAGTGAAAATAACGGAACACGCTCTCTGCAGGAAAAACGCTATCTCTGTTCTCAGATCATTGCGCTGAGCCTGAAAGGTGTGCCCGGTATCTATTTCCACAACCTTACGGCTACCCGAAATAATCTGCAGGGAGTGTCGGTTACAGGAAGATACCGCACCATCAACAGAAAAAAATGGTTTTATGACGAGCTGGTAGGCGAGCTGAGCGATCCTGATACCTCAACCAATCGCATTTTTTATAAGATGAAGGAGATTATCTCCAAGAGGAAAAAGCATCCTGCATTCCATCCATTTGGCCGCCAGCAGGTTTTCGACGTCGATTCTTCTGTGTTTTGTTTAATGAGGTGGGACCCTGATACAACGGAGCAGATATTGGTTGTTGGGAATCTGACAAATGATGACAGAGAAATTGATCTCAACAATTCAGAAATACCTGTTCACAAAAGCAAAACATACTCCGATATCATATCAGAAGAGAAGGTAGTTAAGAATGGATTCGCGGGTCTGAAGCCTTTTCAGGTAATCTGGATAAGAGTTTAAGGAGTGATGGGGAAAACGTTTAAAATTATTTCTGTTCAGAATCCAAACACTCAATCAGCTGGGCAAATTGCGTAATCACCAGGTCTGGCTGAAGGTTTTTGCACCGCTCGTCGTCTTTTCTCCATTTCAAGGATCGTTTATCGCCGGCAAAAAGTGCGGTTTTCATGCCTGTTTCGTGAGCAGGGTAGATGTCTTTAAGCATATCATTTCCAACATAGAGCACTTCTGCAGGAGAGATATCGGAATTAAATGAGTTCAGCTTTTTAATGAAATTTTCGTAGAAGGTGAGGCCGGGTTTTTTCATCTTTTCTTCAAATGACCAGTGCAGAAGCTCATTTTTTAGCCCGAGTTCGTCAAGAGTGTGTCCAGAGAGGGCCTCGAGCACAATAGGAGTGTAAAATTGAGAATTGGAAATAATTCCCTGAGGATACCCCATCTTTTTGAAATGAAGCACGGTTTCAACAGCTCCCGGAACCGGCCAAACTGGATTCATTCTGGCTTCAAACTCTACGGACATTCTTTCGGCAACAGCATCCGTTACAGGCTCGTTAATTAGCGTCATTTCCTCCATGCGCTGCAAAACCCTATACCATACGTCGCGAATATCCGGTTCAGGGTACTCAATTCCCTCATCTTTTATGTCTCCGATCAGTTTCTCTACAACTTCGTTGTATAGTTCAAAACCCCTGCTTCCGGCATCATCGTGAATGACCTGAATTTCTGCTGAGTTTAGTGCTTCAAGGAGTGCAGCAGAGTCGTATTTGCCGTCATCAACACCAATATCTCCCACGCCGGAGAGGAAGAGAGTGCCGTAGAAATCGTAGGCAATTACCCGAATATTTGGAAGTTTTTTCAGCCGAGGAGCTGTATTCGTTTCAATAGGTTCAAGCGGAGCTGAAATTTCTTTAAAGCGATTGTGGATATCTGTTTGTGGCATAATCAGGCGGGCTAGTATTGATGAACTGTTTCCCGAAAATAGTAAAAAAAGCGACCGGGTAAACTCTTACCAGGGTTTCCCGGTCATTATTTTAGACCTTTTTATTGAACTTTTTTCTGTACTCTTCAATCTCTATCATCGGCGGACGCTCTTGCTCTTCAATTTCGATGAGGTTCTGCTCGTAATGATTTCGTTTCACCTGAAACTGTCGCAGAACGGTTTCATAGTGCTCCACGTTAAAAACTCCCATAGCGTTTACCCGTTTAATGAACGTTTGGAGAATACCAAACGCCATTTTACCAAGGGCCTGTGTAGGCTGGTTTTCATGAACCCGTTTGTCGAGATCGGTTTGGGCAAATGCCTCCAGGCCGAACTTGTTATAAACGTCGATAAGATGGGAAGTTTCCACCCCGTAGCCGATAGGAAATGCAATTTTATCAAGTACATCACGCCGTACAGCGTATTCACCGGAAAGAGGCTGTATTATGGCCGTGAGGTCCGGGAAGAACAGTGAAAACAGGGGGCGGATCAGGATTTCCGTGACGCGGCCGCCACCGGATGCCCGCGTATTGCCGGAGAATGCCAGCGGACGGTCGTAAAATGCCTTTACATACTGCAGTTCATCACGATATACCAGGGGGGCAACGAGGCCATATACGAACCGCGGATGGATATTGCTGATATCCGCATCCACATACACAATAATGTCTCCTTCAAGCTGATAAATGGCCTTCCATAAATTTTCTCCCTTCCCTTTTTTCGGTTCGAGATGGGGGAGAATGTCGGAAGCGAGATAGGTATCTGCTCCGTAATTTTTGGCAACTTCCAGCGTCTTGTCTTCAGAACCGGAGTCTATGACCGCAATTTCGTCAATCAGCGGATATCGCTCCATAAGTTCAGAACGGAAGATAATGAGCTCCTTACCAATCGTTTTCTCTTCATTGAGTGTTGGGAGGCACAAAGAAATTTTGAGGCCCTTTTTCTGTTTTTCTTCAACCAGTTTTTTCAGATCCCAAAATTCGGAATGATGATAGGTATTATTGTCGATCCACTTTTGTAATTTATTCACAATATCCTCCGTCTGCGGCTATAATAGTTCCGATTAGCTGTGCCAATCCTTTATATATAGGTTCAATTTCGATTGTCTCGTTGGTTTTAAAGGTACTTTCTCCTTTTGTTATACCCAGAGTAAGTGCCGGAATATTCTCATCAATAAGGGCAGAAAGTTCCGAAATACTGGGTGCAAGACGGGGTTCAATATCCAGGCTTTCCATTACGGTTTTTGCACAATTGGTAAGGGGATGAGCATATGGAATGCCCCCGGGAATTCTCTTTGCAAAAATGTCGAGTTCTATACGATCGCCGGTTTTCGAAGAAACCTCCATTACAATATCGTTAATGGTTTTACCCGCATTTTCAACCACTTCCTGAGATTCACTTCGCACTTCAAAACCGAGCGTTGCGTCTCTGGCAATGGTGTTAAAAGAGGTGCCCCCCGATATGGATCCCATCACAATACTGGTTCTGGGACGCCTGGGAAGCCTCATATCGTTCATTTTGTTAATGATCTCATTCAGCGTCAATATTGCGCTGGCATCTCCAAATCGGCTCCAGTCGTAACTTTCCGGTACGCTGCAGGTAATTTCTCCTCTCAGCATTCCCAGAGAGGAGTAGCTAAGCCTGCCAAGCTGTATTCCCTCAATACAAATTGCACTGCTGATTTTCATAGCATTATTCTCTAAAAAGAAACGTATGCCCTCCAGGTTTCCGCGACCAAGGCTTTTAGCACCGCAAAGCATAACCAGATCATTTTCCAGCTCAATGCCAAGATCTTCCAGTATATAAGGAAGCGTGGCCAGGGTGGCGAGTCCGAGGCTGTTGTCAGCCACTCCGGGCCCGGTTATGGTGTCTTCGCCAACCTGCATGGTGTGATCGGTTTTCTTCGTAAAAATGGTATCGGCGTGGGCGTTCAGCAGAATGGCCTTTTCGCCGGTTTTTCCCGACAGAACGCCTATTCCGTTTCCTCCGCTATCCATAGAGGAATCGGTAAGGCCGGCTTCATCAAAGCGGTTCAGGATAAATTTAATACGATTCTGCTCTTCAAAAGTGGGAGAGGGTATCTCTCCGAGCATTACTAAATTAGCTAAAAGAACTTCCCGATATTTTTTTAGCTTTTTCTCTAATTCGGGTAATTCCTTTTTGAGAGAGTCAAGATTTTTCATGATTATTTAATAATATCGTTGATTTTTTATTATTTAAAGATCAGGAAAAAAAAGATGATATTCACCTTAGATATGATAATGACAGAAATTGATGAAACTTTTAATACAGTGATAATAATAGTTTCTTCAATAATCGCTGTACAGACATGCAGACTGGGCTGTAACACATCTTGTACTAAGAAATGAAGGGAAATGAAATAAATAAGTATCGTAAAATAGAGATACAGGTGTCAGACAGCAACAGCGCTTTTGTTAAAGTCGGCAATTGAGCTTTTACAGACAGACTTCCCGATTAAAGTGGCTGATGTACAATCTGTAATTTCGATTTCGACGTAATCCCCTTTTATGAAATCATGCCTGTCGAAAACAACCATTTTATTGGTATCGGTTCTGCCCGAAAGCTGCTCTTCTGAGCGCTTACTGGTTCCCTCAGCTAAAACAAGATGCCGTTTACCAATCTCTTTTCGGTTATTCTTCTCCTGAATGCTCATCTGCTGGCTGATAATCTCCGTAAGACGGCTTTTCTTTATGTCTTCAGGCACATTGTCTTCATACTTGCGATGTGCAAGGGTGCGCTCCCTTTCTGAGTAAGCGAACATATAGGCAAGGTCATACTCAACCTGCTCCATAAGAGTCATTGTATCCCGGTGCTCCTCTTCGGTTTCATCACAAAAGCCGGTAATAATATCTGTTGACAAAGATACCCCGGGGATGATCGTTCTCATTTTATCTACCAGCTCGAGGTACTGTTCCCGTGTGTAGGGCCGTCTCATTCGCTCGAGCATTGTGGTGCTTCCGCTCTGTGCAGGGATATGGATGTAATTGCAAAGGTTCGGGCGCTCTGCGATAAGGTGGAGCAGCGGCTCAGGGAAATCCTTTGGATGCGGGGATGAAAACCTAAAACGAATTTCAGGGTTTCCCTTGCTTGCTTCATCCATCAGGCTGGTAAAATCGATGTTTTCGTACTGATAAGAGTTTACATTTTGTCCCAAAAGCGTGATTTCCCTGTATCCCTGACTGCTTAACTCATCAATTTCGCGCAAAATGCTCGATAGCGGGCGACTTCTTTCGCGTCCGCGGGTGAAGGGCACTACGCAGAATGCGCACATATTATCGCAGCCCCGCATAATGGAAACAAATGCCGTAACTCCATTTCCACTGGTCCTCACGGGGCTTATGTCGGCGTAGGTCTCTTCAAGTGATAAAAGAACATTTACAGCTTTACGGCCATCTTCAACCTCTTCGAGCAGATTGGGAATGTCGCGGTAGGCGTCGGGGCCCACAACAATATCAACGAGCTGCTCTTTGTCGATAATCTGATCCTTAATACGCTCTGCCATGCAGCCAAGCACACCTACGGTGAGGCCTTTCTTCTCTCTTTTGAGGCTCCTGAACTCTTTTAACCGGTTCCAGACGCGTGTTTCTGCATTTTCTCTGATGGAGCACGTATTCACAAAAATCACGTCTGCTTCCTCTGCACTTTTTACAGGTATCATTCCCCGGTCCAGGAGGATGGAATTCACCACTTCCGTATCTGCAAAGTTCATCTGGCAGCCGTACGTTTCAATATAAAAGCTCTTGTTGTTCATCATGAATATTACTTAGAAGAGAAAAATTGACAGTCGAAAATTAGTTGATAACAAACGGGAGACCTGTTTGAGGCGTAAATATACAAATTTACAGTCCCGATTTCACAGTTTTACAGATAAAAAAGAGTGACCTGTACGAAACTACTCACCCGAAACAGCCCCGGGATTATCAGGAGAAACTTTAAGGAAATAGGTATCCCTTCCGGCTTTTACAGGACCGCCAAAAGCGCCGTCATTCGAAAGGGTCCAGCCGCTTATTGTGAGTTCGCCAGAGTCAAGTTTTGTAATATCGAGAGCGGTCTCGGATCTGCTGCCTCCAAATACCAGTTTCTCCTGAATATTTCCGTTTGAATCGAATAAGATTAAAAAGGCATTAAGCCCTTCATAAGCAGGTGTTTCTGATAAAAAATCTCCGGAACGCGTTTCGCCCACAGCCGCCCACAGGTTTTCACCTGCCGGAAATACGGAGTGAATTTCGTCATTTTCTTCCCCGCCTGCAGAAAGAGTCCAGACCGGGTCAAAATTTTCATCCAGTTTTATCAGGAACCCGTTTTTACTGCCTGCATCAAAAGTGCTGAAATTTCCGTCAGCAGAGTCCGACTCACCCCCGATGATATAACCGTTATCCGCTGTGGTATAAATTGACTGTCCAATATCGGTTCCTGATCCGCTGAATGTGCCCACCCTTTGAATAGCGCCACTGGTATCCAGTTCAACAGCGAATGCCCCAAATAAGCCGGGCAAAGCACCGCTGAAGAGTCCGTCTCCCGCTTCAAATGAGCCGGCCAGTACAATATTTCCTGATGCATTTTGTGTAATACTCAGCGCCTCGTCGTTGCCTGAGCTGCCAAAAGTTCGAATCCATTCCGGTTCTCCATCCAAATCTGTTTTAAGGAGCAGAATATCCTTGTCTGTCCCGGTTTTATCTGAACCATCCAGATCTGAAGAACGGGTGGTACCGGCTATATAGATTTGCCCGTTGATGATCTGCAGCGCATATCCATAATCTTCATCGCTTCCACCGAAAGTTCTGGCCCAGGCAAGGGATCCGTCAAAAGTAATTTTCATCAGAAAAAGATCGTTTTCACCCCGGTTTTGTCCGGCAAACTGCTGATCATTGGATCGGCTATAGCCCGTGATATAGAGATTACCCTGAGAGTCTTCGGCAGAGTCCATGGCCCAGTCGCTGTTGGTGCCGCCATAGGTGTTTATATATGAGAGTGATCCGGACTGCGATAATTTAATTGCAAAAACATCCCGGTTACCGCGGCTTAAATTTTCAAAATCTCCATTTACCGATGTTGTAGTGCCGGAGATAAATAGTCCGCCATCAGCAGTTCCGGTGATCGATTTGCCGATGTCGTCGCCGCTGCCTCCGAAAGTACCGGAGGTTTCCGGTTCAGAAGGTTGTTCCTCAGGAGCTGTTTCGGGTGAAGTACCCGGATTATCGCTGCAGCTCCCCAGAAAAAGCAAAGAGCCCATCAGAACAAAAAAAGAGAAAACCGGAAATGGATGTCGCATAAAAAAAGGTTGCTTTTAGGGTACAGAAGAAACTTTTAGCTAAAATCGTTCTGCATCTTATTTGGCAACCTCAATTTTGACTATTCAACGATACTCACCAGTTCTACTTCGAACCTTAGAACAACATTTGGAGGTATAACCGGTGCTGATCCATTTTCACCATATCCAATGGAGGGAGGGAGAAATAATTCATACTTAGCACCTTCGGTCATTAGCTGCAGACCTTCTGAAAAACCACTAATAACGCCGGAAGTATTAAAAACCACGGTCTCACCGCTGGGTGAACTGTCGAATTCAAACCCGTTCGTAAAGGTGCCTTCATAGTTTACTTCCACACGACTGGACTGACCGGGCGTATCTCCGCCATCTCCCTCTTCCAGAACCCGGTATTGCAGTCCGCTATCGGTCTCCGTGATGTCATCATTCAGAGCATTATCAGCGAGGAAGAAATCAGGATCGCGAAGAAAGGATTCCAGCGTCATATCAAAAATGAGAACGGAACCGCAGTTTACCGGTGTGCCCTGGGGCGGATTATCACCATAGCCCAGCTCCGGAGGAATTACCAGCCGGTAGGTGGATCCCTCGCTCATGCGCGTAAGACCGTCTGAAATGCCCGGTAATATGGTGTTGTTGAGAGGAAAGTAATCGGTTCCGTTGCTGTCTATGAACTCAGCTCCGTTAATGGTTGTCCCCCTGTAGTTGGTAAACACAACCTGTCCGAGCGATGGCAGGTCACCGTCGCCCTCTTCAATAATTTCGTACTGCAAGCCGGTTGATGTTACGACTACGCCTTCGCGTGCAGCATTTTCTTCAAGAAAAGCGGACTCATCTACTTCCTGGCAGTTTGGGTTACTCGGAGAGTCGAGACAGCCCGTAAACAGTAGAATTGATAAAAAAAGCAGTGGATAGGTGTACTTCATAAACTTATTATGTATAGGATTTAAGCGTTTAAAGGCCGGTATCGGGCCATTCGGGAAAAGTTAAAATTTCTTCTTTTATGTGTGAAATGGCCGGTAAAGTGGATGCATCAATATGTTCTGATATGCCCTCATTATAAAAATGATGGTTGGTGAATCTGTTCCAGTAAGATCGTTCACGGTCAATCTTTGGAATTAACAGTTCGATTCTGTCCGCATCGTAAAAAAGAAGATTTCTGTGCAGATTCTCAAAGGAGTCGTGAATGTCACCGGCAAGAGTTACCATAAAGGGTGTGGCGGTTTCGGGGTGATCCAGGAAAAGGTTCTGGAGCCCGAAAAGGTCCATACGAAGGGTGTTGCAAACGTTTATCAAAGATTCGCGGGCGTGCCGGAGATCGTTCAGGTTTTCACTTCTGTAGTAACTGAAGTTGCGGCTCAGTTTGCGGCTTGTTGTAAGCGTGGCCGCAGAAACTGCAGCTGCCAGCTCCATAGCGGGAGAGTTTAATTTGGCCATGTATCAGGCGATCTTCTCCAATCGTTTAAAAGTTCAATATCAGATTTCTTAATGGTCCCCATTTCGAGGGCTACTTCCGTCAACGTGGTGTAGTCGGTTAGCGTATACAGGGGTATATTTTTATCGCGGAATTGCTGTATCGATTTGTCGAACCCATAGGTAAATATACTCAAGACAGCTTCCACGTTGGCACCAACAAATTGCAGGGCGTCCACTACAGACATTACCGAGCCACCTGTAGAGATAAGATCTTCAATAACAAGTGTGGACTGGCCTTTATCCACACCGCCTTCGATCTGGTTGCCAAGCCCGTATGCTTTGGCTTTGGCCCGCACATAGGCCATCGGTTTGTTAAGGCGCTGTGCGACCCATGCTGCGTGAGGGATGCCTGCGGTAGCGGTGCCGGTAATAACCGCCACATCGCTATATTTTTCTTCAATGATTTTGATGAAGGCGTTGCAAATGGATGTTCGGATTTCCGGATAGCGCAATGTTAACCGGTTATCGCAGTAAATAGGAGAGTTCCAGCCCGATGCCCACGTAAAAGGTTCATTCGGCCGCAAAATTACGGCATTAATTTCCAATAGTGATTTTGCAAGCTCTCTGGAGTATTGTTTATCGAGTATCATTTATTCAAACTTTCTGGTTTCTATTCAAACGCACAAAAACCGGCTTTCATGCCCGTATATTCGGCGTTTAAGGTCACATTACATTTTATTTTACTATAAACGAATTTCTACACAAGGTTCAAAATGAGTGTTGTACCTAATTCGAGAAGCACTAATGCATATATACCTGCGAGAATATCGTCGGCTAATATACCAAATTTTCCGGGCAACTTCTGCAGTGCGTTAATGCCTAATGGTTTCATAATGTCGAAGACGCGAAAGAGGATAAAACCGGACAACAAAACCATGGATACCTGAAGAGAGGGAGCAGTAAAATCAGCCAGGAGAAAAACGACGGATTGTCCGGCGAGTTCATCAAGAATAAACTGAGAGGGATCTTTGCCGTACTTTTTTTCGGCAGCAGGTGCACACCAGAGTGATAGTAAACAGCTGATGATGATTAATGCTGCAATCGCGTAATTTCCTGCATACCATCCTGCAAAAAAAACAACAGGCAGCGTAGCCAGACTGCCCCAGGTGCCCGGAGCAACCGGCAGCCGGCCAATGCCAAAAAGCGTGCCAAGCGCCAGCTTTAATGAGTTCATGATGTTGGTTCAGATCCCAGTATTTTTCTGTTTACGACGATATATTCTATTCCCGAGTAAACGGTGATGGCGGTAACAATCATCATGCCCCAGTAAAAGATATTTGTGCTGAATACAGACTGAATTGATTCCCCAAACGATCCGCCAAAAAGAAGCAGAAATCCCGTTAGCAGCGTGATGTACAAAAATGCCATCTGTATCGCCGTTTTTACTTTTGCAGTGTTCCTTGTTTCCAGAGTGATGTTTTTTCGTTTGGTATAAATTCGCAGCAGCGTAATGGCCACATCTCTGAGCACAATCAAAATAACAGCCCACCAGGGAAACTGAGACGGATCCAGAAAGGGCAGGCAAACAAAACCGGCAAAAGTAAGAAATTTATCTGCCAGGGGATCAAGAAAAATTCCCACTTCACTTTCCACATCATATTTACGGGCAAGGTAACCGTCAACGGCGTCTGTAATTGCGGCAACTGCAAATACGATAAGGCTGATTCCCCTTAAAAGAAGGTCCTCCTGTATAAAAAGGAATAGGAACAGAGGAGCCATAAGAAGCCTAAGGCTGCTAAGTAGATTTGGGATTTTATCCACGTTGTTTCGATTTCATTACATTTCCCGTTCTATCACCGACAGTATGAATCAATTTGTTGAGCGATGTCTGTAAATACCCAATTGAGCAGAAATCAGATCATTTCAAAAATTTTCGGCAGAAAATTAAGTTATGAAAAAAAGTGGTGAGGAGCAGAATTTTGAAAAGAACAGATTTTAAAATCAGCATTTTCCAAATCAGAACTTTATGTATGGATGGTAAAGCAGTATTTTCCTGCCTATGAAACAAGCACATATCATTTCGATCGGGAACGAACTGTTAATTGGTGATACCATTAACACCAACGCTTCAAAAATTGGAAGTTTTCTTACCGGCCAAGGGTTTGATGTGATCCGGGTGGTTACCCTGCCTGATCTCTATAAACCGCTGCGCCGCGAAATTTCTGATTCGCTGCTGCGGGCCGATTTGACCATTGTAACCGGGGGGCTGGGCCCAACCCACGACGATATTACAAAAAAAGTGGTCTTTGATCTGTTTGGGGGCCAAATGGTAACCGACAGCCGTGTTTTGTCTCATATTGAGAAAATTTTTGAAAAGCGTGGTTTTGTGATGAGTCCGGCCAACCGCGAACAGGCTATGGTACCGGATAGATGCGAAGTGCTCTTCAACAAAAAGGGAACGGCACCGGGAATGTGGTTCAGCCGCGATGGACACTCTCTTGCGGTATTGCCGGGTGTGCCATACGAAATGGAGTATCTGCTCGAAAACGAAGTGCAGGAGCAAATCAGGAAAAGATTTACCGGGCTTGATGTATGGGTAACAGAGTATTTTAAGACCGCCGGAATTCCGGAAAGTACACTCAGTGAGCAGGTTGGCGATCTTGATAAGTTTGTAAATAACGGAGTAGGTGTTGCTTACCTCCCGGGCCCCGGTGGCGTAACAATCAGGATAAGTGCCAGCGGCAAAGATGAGAACAGGGCTGCAGATAAGCTGAGGGATTTAAAAAAATTGGTAAATGAGCGGGCTGGAGAATTCATTTACGGTAAAGGAAAAAATACCAGGCTCGAAGAGGTTATTGGGAAGATTCTTGCCGATCAGAAAAAGAGTATTGCAACGGCCGAAAGCTGCACGGGTGGATTGCTTGCAAACCGGATTACCAATATTCCCGGATGCAGCCGGTATATGAATGGCGGCGCTGTTACCTATTCCAACAAAGGTAAAGTGAATATTCTGGGGGTTTCGGCCAACGATATTGATAAGTATGGTGCAGTTAGTTCACAAGTGGCTCTGCAGATGGCGAAGAATGTCGCCAGTTTGTATGATGCAGACATTGGTGTGGCCACAACCGGCATAGCAGGACCCGGCGGTGGAACAGACGAGAAACCGGTTGGCCTGGTCTATATGGGATTCTGGATTAATGGCAATCATTTTGCACTTAAAACTGTATTTACGGAAGACAGGCTAATTAATAAAAAAAGAACAGTAGCACTGGTGTTGGAAACCGTTCGGAGAAAACTGCTGGGAATTAACGGTATACCCTATAATTTAAAACCCATCAAGCCGTGATTTCTGTAACAGGGCTCATTTTATCGCTATTTTTGTCTGCAGGCACACTCCCTTTTACAGCTGCGCAGGATACGATTCCGGTAAACACACCCGCAGATTCACTGCTCAAGGAGCGCTTAACTCCACCCACACCGCGACTTCCGGAGTTCTCCACCTTCACACCGGTTTTACAGGAGCAGGAAGAGGCTCCCACGCAAGAGGTTCCTGATACCGTTCATATCTGGAAGTACGATACTCCTGCCACCCTCCAGACTGTGGAGACAGACAGCACACTCCGCTGGCTGAATTACGTGAATATGGCTGATAGGTTTTACAGGGAGAGAGGAGCGGTAACCTACAGGCTTGGAACCGTGGGCAGAATGGACGGAATAGAGCTTTACGCATACGAGTCGCGCCATTTCGATTTGCAAATGGAAGATATGAGAATAAATACGCCTCTTACCGGGCATGCAAACTGGAACAGGCTGGTCGTTCACAAAATAGAAGAGCTAGTCGCGTCTGACTTTGGAAGCAAGTACTCTGCCAAAGTGCGACTGCGAGACCACTACCTGATAGAACCCCGAACTTACCTTAATTTTGACGAGAGCAAGTTTAACAACAGAAGCCTGGAATTTTCATTTGCCCAGAATTTCAGAAAAGACACCAATGTGGAATTTTCTTTTTGGGACCGCAGGGACGGCGGCGGCTACCGGCGCAGCAATGTACAGGGGATGCAGGCTATGGTGAGGGTGTATCATCAGATATCTGATCCGTGGATGCTAAAGGCCGGATTTATTAATAACTCTATGGATAGAGAGGAATCTTTTGGATATGCAGTTACCAACCCTGAACTGTTTGCATTTAACCGCTTTATTGAATCTCCGCTCGAGAGCGGTGCCGACTCAAAACAGGCATCATCCGATATTTATGTTCAGCTGCATCACCGTGCCGATACAACGGAGACGGTACGTTCAAAAATTGGCCTTCATTTCCAAACGCATAAATGGGATCTCACCTATTCTGCCGATTCCCTGGACACATCATTTCGAAACGCAGAACTTTTTTCTCAGCACCGTTTGCGGGCGGGGGATGCAGAGTTTACCGGCACCGGACGATTTTACCTGATGAATGAGAAACACGGTGAGAATCTTAATGAAACCACATGGGCGGGTTCTCAAATGACTCTCGATTATGAGCAAAAGTTAGCCGGTTTTTTAGATCTGATGGCAACTGCATCCACCGAAAGAGTAAGTGACGGGCGCGAAACATCGTCACTCTCTTTCAAAACAGTGCTTCGGCCTGCCCGATTTCTGCAGTTGAGCATTTATGGGGGAGCGGCCAGTCTCGCCCCCGATATACAGGCGCTGTACTGGCAATCTTTGGAGTACACAGGAAATGCTGATTTGCCGAATGAGGAAATAACGCATTATGGTGCCGGTGCGGAATTTGGACTCGGTAAATATTTTACACTTGGTGTGAGAGGAGACCTTCGGGAAAGCGAAGGTGCACCCTTCCTTAATGCTGAAAGCGAATTCACTGCGATTGATGCCTACACAACTACAAGCGCAACCAGCTGGCTGGCTTTCAACTCCAGGAGGTTCGAAGGGGAAGTGTCGGGGCAGATACACACGTATTCATCAGACAGCGAATTACCTTTGAACCGGCAGCTTAATAGCTCGGGAGATAGAATATGGCTGAAAAGCCGCCTGTTCTGGAAAAATTACGTTTTCGACAGGGCCGCGTTTGTGAAGGCAGGAGTTGTTGGCCACTTTACACCGGGTGCATATAGCGCAGCTCAATTTATTACCCCTTTGAACCGGTGGCAGCATGGAACACAAGAGCTGCTGAATCCCTCTCACTACCGAATGGACGCTGAAATTTCTGCACGAATTCGCTGGTTTATGATGTTGCTTGCCTGGGAAAATGTTCTTGACCGGGCGGAACAACTGGGCTACTTTGAAACGGTTGGATATCCCATGCCGGAACGGCGCTTTAAGTTTGGCATCCGTGTTTTGTTCACAAATTAACTGAAAAAGATAATGAGCATTGGTTACGTACTAAAAGAAGGTGTTGCCGGACTAACCCGGGCAAAACTGGCAGCGTTTACATCTATGTTTTCACTATTCATTGCCGTTCTGCTAATCGCTGTTCTTTTTCGGATTGGGTATAACATCTATGAGCTCAGTAATGTGATTCGCCAGCAGGTTGAAGTAGAAGTATTTCTCGCTGCGGCCGACGAGTCGGTGCACCGCAGTTTTGGCGATGAAATACTGGAAAAAGAAGAAGTTGCCGGCCTGGAGTATATTTCTGCCGACAGTGCAGCTGCTATTTTTCAGCAGGAGTTCGGATTTGGGGCAGAATCGATTGCACAGCTCAATTTTTTGCCGGCATCTTATAAATTGACGATGTCTGATGAGCTGAGCGTAGCCCAGATTGATTCGGTTGTTCAAACCATTCGCCCGCTTGAGCAGGTTGATGAAGTTCGCTTTAACCTGTCGCTTCTTCAGATGATAGAGGAGAGAACCGATACCATGATTCTCGCAGGCGCCGGTGTTGGCCTGTTTATTCTGTTTGTTGCAATTATACTGGTGTTCAACACCATTCGCCTCACTATTTATGCCAAACGCGATCTGATACAGGCGATGAAGCTTGTGGGGGCTACCAACGGATTTATCAGGAGGCCATTTTTGGTTGAGGGAATTTTACAGGGGTTAATTGGCGGGCTTGCAGCCTCTGCTACAGTCTTCATTTTATTTAAATGGGTGATTCCGGAGTTTATTCCCCAGATCGGAGTGCTCTCCTGGCCATTTGGCAGCTGGTATTTTCTAACCGGCGGCACTATACTCCTGGGCATTATTCTCGGATGGTTCGGCAGCCGCTGGGCCGCCCGTAAGTTTATCAAAGATTCCAGGGTCGGTTAGAACAAACCGGGCCGGCTTCAGAACGAATCAACCCGAAAAAGTAAACTTAGTCGTTCATCGTTTTAATTTTATCGCCGCTTTTTTTTCTGCGGTTGCAGGCCTCTTTATCCTTGCAGGTTCCAAAAAGGTGCAGGGAGTGTCCGTCTACGTTAAAGTCGTGAATCTTCTCCATCAGGCTCTGAATTTCAAGAATCCGGGGATCGCAGAACTCAATAACTACGCCGCACTCTTTGCAGATCATGTGGTCGTGCTGCTGATAAGCATACGAGCGCTCGTAGTAGTACTGATTTTTCCCAAACTGCTGCCTCTGAACCAGTCCGCACTCTATCAACAGGTCTAACGTATTATAAACGGTGGCACGGGATACTCTTGTGCCGGAATTTTTCATATTGAAAAAGATGTCGTCGGCATCAAAATGGCCGTCTGAGCGGTAAATTTCCTCGAGCACCATAAAACGCTCGGGAGTCTGCCGCTGATTTTTTTCTTTTAGATACGTTCTGAATATTTCCTTAACCAGTTGAATGGTTTCTTCTTCGGCCTGATGTGCCATAGTTTCTGAATAAATATATTTTGTTTGATACTTTTTAACGGAATCAGATAGAGATTATTAGCGTTCAAAAACACATAATAAAAAAGAAAATCTATACTCTATTAAATTTGAGTTAAAATTTTATCTTAAGTCAATCTGTTAAAATAAAACTGTTGATATATGCCTACGCTCGTTGCATTCGAAACTCTGCCCGAACTTTACCTGAATCTCGCAAAAAAATACAAAAATTCTGCTAAAACAGCTTTTGCATATAAACCGTCTCCAACTGAAGAGTATAAGACAATTACCTGGGATACGGTAAAGGAAGATGTAACGGCTGTTGCGAGCTATCTTATCGATAATGATATTGAAAAAGGAGACCGGGTGGCGATACTTAGTGAAAACAGGTATGAATGGGCCGTTGTGGATCTGGCTATACAGATGGTGGGGGCCATAAACGTTTCTCTTTACACTACTCTTCCTCCGAATCAGTGTGAGTATATATTACAGGATTCTGAATCCAAACTCTTTTTTGTGTCAACGGGAATACAGCTTAAAAAGGCTATTCAGGTATTTGACAACTGTCCTGACCTTAAATCTGTTGTGGCTTTTGATGAGCCAAAAGTGGAGAAATACCTGAAGCACGACTATGTAAAACTGTTCGATACGGTTTGCGCCTCGGGACTGAAAGCAGAGCAGAAACACACTAAAGAGCTCAAAAAGCGATCTTCATCTGTAGTACCCGAGGATGTATCTACTCTGATTTACACTTCCGGAACAACCGGCAAGCCAAAAGGAGCCATGCTCACCCATCGCAATATTGTAAGCAATATTAAATCGGCGCACGAGGCGATCGATATTGGTGAAGAAGACCGGGTGCTGTCGTTCCTGCCCCTCTGCCATTCTTTCGAAAGAACGGCGGGGTATTACGCGATGATGGTGGGCGGCGCAGAAATCTACTACGCCGAAAGTGTAGATACGGTGGCGAAAAATATGACGGAAGTTCATCCCACAATTGTTGTGAGTGTGCCCCGGCTGTTTGAGAAAATTTATAACCTGGTAAACAAAAGCGTGAAAGAGGGAAGTGCGATTCAGCAAAAAGTTTTTTCCTGGGCTCTGAATGTAGGTGAGCGTTACTGGAAGGGAGACAGGGGACTTACCAGCCTTCAAAAAAACCTGGCCGACAGACTGGTTTTCAACAAACTTAAAGAAAGAACCGGTGGTAACATTCGCTTTTTTGTGTCGGGAGGGGCGGCTCTGCCACCCGATATCGGTACGTTTTTTATGGCTGCAGGACTTAATATTCTTGAAGGGTACGGCCTCACCGAAACCTCTCCTGTAATGTGCTGTAACAGGTACGGCGATGAGGTTATCGGAACCGTGGGTAAAGTAATAAACGGAGTTACAGTTGGAATTCAGCGACTGGAAGACAACGTGATAATTGCGCAGATTAGCGGGGAAGATTATCCTACGGATCTTTCGTCGGAAGAGGGGGAAATTCTGAACCATGGACCCAATACAATGAAAGGGTACTGGAAAAATGAGGAGGCCACCAAAGAGATGATTGATGATGACGGATGGCTGCACACCGGAGATGTTGGCCGGTTCGAAAACGGGCGTTTGAAAATAACCGACCGCATTAAACATATGATTGTAAATGCCGGCGGGAAGAATATCTACCCGGGCCCGATAGAAGATATGTTTAAATCCAGCCCCTGGATCGATCAGCTGGTTGTTGTGGGAGAACGGCAAAGCTTTATGGCCGCTTTAATCGTTCCGGATTTCGAAGCTCTCGAAAAGCATGCGCGCCAGAACGATATTTCCTACTCCGACAGGGAAGAACTTCTTCAGCACGACTCTATCCAGAACCTGTTTAATAAAGAGGTTCGGTCGTTTTCGAAAGAGCTGGCTTCGCACGAAAAAATCAGGGATTTCAGGCTGCTTCCGGAGGAATTTTCTGTGGAAACCGGCGAATTAACACCCACACTGAAGGTGAAACGCCGCGTTATCGAAGATAAGTTTGGTCACCTGATTGAAGATATCTTCAAAGAGGAGTAATGATGGCTTCTGTTTTTTGAAGCCGCACATTCCTTTAATTACAGCGCAGCAGCAGTAAAAAGGGCCTGGAAATAGCTTAATACCTGAGTTCGATTGTTAAATTTTGAACGTACAAGTCCCCCTTAACAAAACTTGTCCCGAACCCTCGGGAGGGGGATTTTCCCGAAGGGATCCCTCTGGGAAGGGGGATGTTTATCAAAACGTGGGAAAAACCGATGAACACCCCTCTTGCCGAGGGCATCCCGATGGGGAAGTCTCCCCTTATTAGGGGAGACTTCTTATTTAGATAATAGAAAATATTATTAATCGAACTGAGGTTTAATCTATCTCCAGACCCGGAAATGCCTCATTCTTTGTTGAACAGCGCAATGAAATCTTCAGAAAGTGTCTGTTACTTTTATGCTTTTGCCTTTCGGGCATCTATAAAAGATTTCACGCCAAATATCAAAAACAGGATACAGAGTGTGGCCATAATTGCCTGACTCACCGCCGCCATAAATCGCTCGGGTGATTCGCCGCCGGCGAGATATGCAATCGTTGAAGTGAGTCCCCCAAAAGAACCTCCCAGCCCAAGAATTGCGAGCAGTAGTGCAGCGTGCATTACATGTTTACGCATCGATTCTTTTTTTGCGGCCAGAAAACCAAGCGCCGAAAATACAATTCCAAAAAAAGCGGGAATAAGCGCGGTTACGCTGGCAGCGCCCGATATGTAGTAAGAAAAAATTCCAAGTATGATGAGAAGAATTCCAAGATTTATGGTGAGTTTAGGCATAGCAATATTAGTTTTGTTTGTTCACGTGATTTAAAAAACGTTTTACGCGCCGGCTGTTTACCCCCAGGTCTCCATAGCCGACCCTGCTGGCGCTTTTAATGTGCAGTACGCTTTTGGAATCATCCATTTTTTCAACAGAGATTTTCACATCATCTTTAAAACCAAAGACGGGAATGCGAAATACTGCATCTATACGGAGTGACTCATCATCAGCTGAGTGCTCGTGCGGGTCCAACTTTTTGATCGCTTCCACCACCAGGGAATAGAGATCTGAATGGTGCATATCGTATTCTACTGAATGGATGACGCAGTTTGGAGAGCCGGGGCAGGGTTCAAAGGGATGAGGCCGTTCAGTTTTTTTCTGAAAATCGGACGGCATAGATCCTGTAAAGATGGACAGCAATAGAAACATCATGGAGATAGTGAGATTTATGCATTCACATTCAGTGTTCCCTGCACAACCGCAAACACTCTTCCTGCGTTTCAGCTATTTTCACAATATCTCTGTTTTTCGGTTTGATGAAGCCGGCCTTCACGCTGTGATCGATCATGGCGATGAGTGAGTCGAAAAATCCATCGACATTAAAAATTACAACCGGCTTGCTGAGTATTCCAATCTGATTCCAGGTGATGATCTCAAAAAGCTCTTCCAGCGTGCCAAACCCTCCCGGCATGGCTACAAACGCATCGGCAAGGTTAGCCATGGTCGATTTTCTCTCGTGCATATCGGCAACGGTAATAAGCTCTGTGATCTCCTGATGGGCAACCTCTTTACGAAAAAGCCCTTTTGGGATAACCCCGGTAACCTCGCCGCCATTTTTCATCACAGAGTTGGCAAGGCGGCCCATCACGCCAAGTGAGGACCCGCCGTAAATGAGCCGTATCTTTTCCCCGGCAAGAAGTTCTCCAAAGCTTTCTGCAACCTCTAAAACGTATGAACTATTTCCATTCGAAGAGCCGCAATAAACGCAAATATTCATAGGCAATCGGAAATTATTTTGGGATCAGCAGAAAGAATCAGAGTCCCCACCACGCAAACATCAGCCAGTCGTCGGCATTTTCGGAATAGCTGCTCACCAATTCTCTGTTTTGCTCTGGTACCTGGTTCATCTGTTCCTGAAGGTTTTCGTATTCACTCATATCCATATTGAAATTTCCTTCACTGGCCGAGGCGGCTATCTGATCAATATTGTACGAGAAGAGTTCTACCCCGAGGGCCTGGTAAAAAGACTGCTGAACATACCGGTACTCCTCCAGCGAAAAATCGTGATTGTTCAGCGCGTCTACCTGAATTTGTTTAGCGTCGGCATACATCTGTATCATATCAGACCATGCGCCGGTAATTTCATTAAGTGTGGGCTCCCTGTTTTCAAGTTCAGCGCTGAGCTCCTCATATTTCTGCTGAAATTCACCAAACCTGGCCTCCAGCCCCTGCCGAATCTCTTGCTGCACGTCCACAAATCGCCCGACCTGGTTTTCGTTAATCTCCCTGCTTTCCGGCACGGTAAAGGATGACTGATTTTGAATCTGTTCGTTTGATTCGTTGATCTCCTCCAATACAGAAACGCTGCCCATCAGCGGTTTTACAAATGTTGAATAGGCGAAATACCCGCCACCAATTACAATGATAAGTCCGATTCCAAGACAACCCAGCGCAATTTTCTTTCCCATAATGTTCTTTTTTTTGATGTGATATTAACCGGAACTGAAAACAGTTTGTGTTTTTCTTACAATGCGTAAAAAAGCAGGGAACTGTTTCGGTGCAGTACCGGTTATTTGCAAAAAATTGGCTTAAAAACAAGGTCTACTTATCGGCAGTTGCAGACATCATACGGTCTAAAATTGCCTCCAGTTTTTCGGCAAAAAAGCGAACATCCGTCTCGGTATTGTGTTTCCCAAAGCTTACCCGAATACTCGAATTGGCAATCGATTCAGGCACCCCGATTCCTTCAAGCACATGTGATGGCTCCATGGCTCCCGATGTACAGGCCGAGCCGTTCGATACACAAATACCGTCAATATCGAGGTTAAGCAGCAGCATTTCACCGTCGAGGCCTTCTGTACTGTCAGAAATAAAACCCACATTTAAAATATTTGGCATTCCGCCTTCATCCGGACCATTTATCTGAAATTTTTCTCCGAACCGGTTGTTGAGTTCATCCAGCGCAATGGCTCTCAGGTTTTGATAGTGACTAAAGTGTTGGTCCTGATGGGTAATTGCGAGTTCGAGAGCTTCAGCAAGCCCTACAATTCCGGCTACGTTCGAAGTGCCTCCGCGTCGTCTTCTCTCCTGAGATCCGCCCTGAAGCCACGGAATCCAGGGAGTGCCGTTTTTCACATAAAGTACACCAATTCCTTTGGGCCCATATATTTTATGCGCACTGATACTCAGCAGGTTCATTCCCAGCTCTTTCACATTAACGGGAATTTTCCCCACGCTCTGTACTGTATCGGAATGAAAGGCAACGCCTTTTTCTGCGCAGACTTCCGCAATCTCTTTTATTGGATTGATGGAGCCGATTTCGTTATTCACATGCATCAGGCTAACTACTGCGGTTTCATCAGAAATGGCGTCTTTCACTTTTTCAGCAGAGATTACTCCGTTACTGTCCGGCTCGAGATATGTTACCCTGCAGCCCTGCATTTTGAGCGACTCTGCGGGATGAATCACCGCATGGTGCTCAATGGGGGAAGTAATGATCTCCTTTTTTCGGGTCGCCAAAACCACGCCTTTGATAGCTGCATTATCACTCTCTGTACCACCGCTGGTAAATATTATTTCTGATGGTTCCGCCCCTGTAAGCGCGGCAATTTTCTCCCGTGCGTCTTCAATGGCAACTTTACAGTCGCGTCCAAACTGGTGAGCTGAATTTGCATTTCCAAAATGATGGGTAAAATAGGGCATCATTTTTTCCATCACCTTCTCGTCTACAGGTGTAGTAGCAGCGCTGTCGAAGTAAATCTGATCCATGTCATATTTTGTTATTAATGATGGCTTAAAATATTTAAAATGAGTCTTAAAAACAGATCTTCTTTAAGATTGAATGTGAATGCAAACGGGCCCAATTCAAATCTCTTTTAGCCGGAGAGATGACCCTGAAATTACTTATGATTTCATAATAAAATACTTTTATTCGCAACTTCACTCTATTCACAAATGGGAGAACTGTCGTGAAAGTGTTTTGCAGAGCATTTGTGGCAGCTCCCTCATTGTAATCATCAAGAAGGATTAAGGGCACGAAGATTCAATACTTTGTGAAAAAACAGGTTAAGGGATCTTTTTGGATGCGTTTTGCACCAAAATTAAGGTGCTTCATTATTTATGGAAAACGGATTGTAAAAAAGCGGACAGATGTTTCCATTCACCTCTTTAAATCCGTATTTTTGATAGCATTGAACATCAAATAAAAAGATACAGATAATGGCAAAACTAACATTGAATGATGTTGAACTGAAAGAGAAAACAGTTTTAATGAGAGTCGATTTTAATGTGCCGATTAAAGACGGCGTAATTTCTGATGACAACCGCATTGTACAGGCGTTAAAATCAATCAAGCACGTATTGAATGCGGACGCAAAATTAATTCTTACAAGCCACTTGGGGCGTCCCGCAGGAACGCCCGACCCTGAATTCAGCCTCAGGCCCGTTGCCGATCATCTTGCAACACTGCTTGATGCAAAAGTACACTTTGCAGAAGATTGTATCGGTGAAAAACGGACAAGCGTTGTGGATGCTGCCGATTTTGGAGAAGTAGTTCTGCTCGAGAATGTGAGATTTCATGAGGGTGAGAAGAAAAACGACCCGGAATTTGCCAAACAGCTGGCCGAAGGTGCCGACCTGTTTGTAAACGACGCATTTGGCAGCAGCCACAGGGCACATGCATCCGTAGCCGGGGTTACGGAAGTATTGCAGCCTGCAGTGTCTGGTTACCTGCTCGATAAAGAGATCAAATATCTTGAAGAGAGCGTAAACAGCCCCGAGCGGCCATTTATTGCCATTCTTGGAGGAGCAAAAGTTTCCGATAAGATCGGCGTAATCGAGAACCTGCTGTCTAAAGTCGACAGTATTCTCATCGGTGGCGGTATGACCTATACTTTTTATAAAGCCAAAGGACTTCCGATCGGGAATTCGTTGGTTGAGGAAGATAAGGTGGAACTGGCTGGTGAGCTTATGAAGAAAGCCGAAAAAGCGGGCGTTAACTTTATGCTTCCCATCGATTCTGTGGTAGCCAAAGAGTTTAAGAACGATGCCGAGCATAAAGTGGTAGACGAAGATGGAATTGAAGATGGCTGGATGGCCCTGGATATTGGCCCGCAAACATCGATTGCATTCAGCAACAGCATTAAGAATGCCAAAACCGTTGTTTGGAACGGACCAATGGGCGTTTTTGAGATGGAGAATTTCGCGGAGGGAACGTTTGAAGTTGCCAATGCGCTCGCAAAAGCGACCGAAAACGGCGCCACAACCATAATTGGCGGAGGAGATTCTTCATCTGCTATTAAAAAAGCAGGCCTCAGCGATAAAGTATCGCACGTTTCAACAGGCGGCGGAGCCAGCCTCGAATACCTCGAAGGGAAAGAGCTTCCGGGCGTTGCTGTACTGACCGACAAGTAAATTGAAAATAGAACACCGTCACTACTGGTGTGGCGGTTTTATATTCGCTAAAAAACCTCTTTAATGATCGTTAAAGAGGTTTTTCTTATTAATGTTCTGCCCGTTTAAGCGAAATCTGCTTTTCGCTCTCTTCTTCTAAACGAGCTTCCGCCTGTGCAAGCACTCCGTTGGGCATTAGTTTAACAAACTGGCTTTTCTCTTCACTCCAGCTTTCGAGATAAATTTTTGCAGTTTCGCTGTCCGTATTGTCAAAATAATCACTGATCAGGCTTTTCAATTCATCAGAAGATTCATCATCGAGCTCAAGCGGGGTAACATACTCTTCGTTGATCTGGTGAAGCTGGTCGCGCCTCAGGTAAAGCGTTCCACCCGTCATTCCGGCGCCAACATTGCTCGAAACCCCGCCAAGTATAACCACGATTCCGTTTGTCATGTATTCGCAGGGATGAAGGCCTGTGCCCTCAACAACCGCTATGGCCCCGCTGTTTCGTACGGCAAAACGGTCGCCCGCAAGACCGTGCACATGCAGTGTTCCGCCTGTGGCTCCGTAAAGGGCGCAGTTACCGATAATGGCGTTCTCGGCTGGATTATACCGGCTCTCTTTGGGTGGGTTAATAACCGTAGTACCGCCCGACATCGCCTTGCAAACCGAGTCGTTCGCTTCGCCCCAGAGTTTTATATGCAGGCCCTCGTTTTGAAAAACGCCAAAACCCTGTCCGGCACTTCCTGTAAACTCAAGACTAATCTTTCCATTGAAGTGATGGTCTGATTCGGCCACTCCTTTCTCTTCAATTTCTGCCATTCGTTTTTTCGATACTCTCGCCGCCATAGCGCCGGAAAGTGTAGCAAGCGCTGCGCGGTCGGTTGAATGGATGTTGCCCTTGTACTCGAATACTTCCTCATTCTCAACAACCTCTCTGCAGCGTTCGAAAAAGAGCTCGTTAAACTGGCTGATTCCTTCGTTAAATGGGTTGCTTTGGTCGTTGAACTGGTGAAGGTTATCGCCTTCATCTACAGAAAAATAGCCCAAATCAATATGTCTGGACTCTACCAGTTCCTGATGATGCTCCTTCACCGTAAGCAGATCAACCCGGCCTATCAGTTCGTCCAGCGTCTCCACGCCGATAATTGCCAGATGTCTTCTCACATCTTCTGCAAGGTACTCAAGCATTTTAACCACGTGCTCTTTTTCACCCTTATACTTGGCTTTAAATTTGGGATCGTGGGTAGCAATACCCGTAGGACATGTGTTTTTCTCACAAATCCTCGCCATTACACAGCCCTCTGCAATCAACAGAAGCTTGCCGAAATCGAAACCTTCGGCACCCAGCATGGCTGCAGAGATAATATCGGCTCCGGATTGGAGCCCGCCGTCTGTACGCAATTCCACAAATCCTCTGAGGCCGTGCTTGCAGAGGGTTTTATGAACTTCGAGCAGTCCGATTTCCCAGGGCAGGCCGGCATGCTTCATCGAGGTTAGAGTGGCAGCACCCGTACCGCCATCTCCGCCGGAAACGTGAATCACGTCAGCTCCGGCCTTGGCTACCCCAACGGCAATTGTTCCGATATTTTCACCTGAAACGAGTTTAACGTTTACCTTGGCAGACGGTTTAATCTGTTTGAGTTCATAAATCAGCTGTTTCAGGTCCTCAATACTGTAAATGTCGTGCAGCGGGGGCGGGGAGATCAGATCAAACCCAGGCTCGCTATGCCGCGCAAAAGCGATATCTTCGTTTACTTTAATGCCCATCAGCTGACCGCCTTCGCCGGGCTTGGCGCCCTGTGCAATTTTAATCTGAAATTCGTTTCCGGCCATCAGATATTCTGCAGTAACGCCAAAACGTCCGCTGGCCACCTGTTTGGTGGAGGCAGAAATGCCAAGTGTATAGTAATACGGATTTTCTCCGCCTTCACCGCTGTTCGAGCGTCCGCCGATTTCTCTCATGGCGAGAAAAATATCGCGCTGTGATTCCGCACTTATGGCACCGAAACTCATCGCTCCTGAACCGAACCGTTTTAGAATGTCGCTGCGGGGTTCCACCTTCTCTATGTTAACCCGATCGCCGGCCGTCTTAAAAGAAAAGAGGTTTCTGAAGTTCACCGGGTCGGCCTCTTCACCGGATTTCAGATATTCGTTGTAGAGCTCCAGGTTATCCAGAGAGAGCCCTTTATCGCGCACCAGCTTGTGAACAATTTTTGACTGTGTATTTGTCATCGAATGCTTCTCGCCCTTTGTTCCCCTATTGTGCTCTTTAAAAAGAAACGTATGGACGGGTTTGTCTTCATCCGTCATCTCTTCAGATATTTCGGCCTGGGCAAGAATTTGTCGCACAACCTCTTTAACATCAATACCCTGTACCGGGGAGAAAAGCCCCGGGAAAAACAGGTCTTTAAGCTCCTTACCGATTCCAAGTGCGGTAAACAGTTTGGAACTCTGGTAGCTTCGCGCAACCGAAATTCCCGACTTCGACATAATTTTCAGCAGGCCAGTGTTGAACGATTTTATGACGTTCTCTTCACGAACGTCAGGCTCGAGGTTTTTGAATTTTCGGTGATCTCCGAATCGTGCAAATTCCAATGCTTTATACGGGCACACTGCCGTTGCTCCAAAGCCAACGAGTGCGGCAAAATGATGCGTATTTCTCACCTCAGCCGTATCAACCACAATCGAAGCGTTAAGCCGCAGGCCCGATTCATTAAGGGCGTTAACAAGTGACCGAAGCATGAGTAAGCTTGGAATAGGCGGCTGCTTGGCCGTTGCGGTTCGGTCTGATATAATAAGGATCGTGGCCCCGTCTTTAACGGCTTTTGTGGCTTTCTCTGTCACATTCCTGATGGCTGACCGGAACCCGACTTCACCGTGATCCCTGGAAAAGGTCATCTCAAACTCGGCCGTCTTTATTCTTGATGGCGATTTGTTGATGCCTCTGAGCGTTTTCATCTGCCCGAGTGAGAGCAGTGGTGATTCAATTTCAAAGCCGGGGAACTGGGGAATGAGCTCTTTGGGCGAGAAAATATTGGGACGCTTCCCGAGATACATGCTCAGGTCGGTAACCATCTTCTCGCGAATATAGTCGAGGGGAGGATTGGTGACCTGTGCGAAATTCTGGTAAAAGTAGTCGAAAAAAGATCGCGGCTGATCAGAAAAAATTGCCGGCCTTGCGGTATCACCCATGGATCCGATCGGTTCTTTTCCGTCGGTAATCATCGGCACCAGCAGGTTCTCTATATCCTCGCGGGTATACTTGAAAAGATGCTTGTTTACAGTGCTGTTGTCACTGTCTGTAATAATTTCCGGCTTCAGGTCTTCGAGGCGGTGCTCAAAATCGGCGTCGTAGTTTTCGCGTGAGTAGCTTGGATCCCTGAAGTGAATTTTACCGTTTTCAAGCTCCATTTTGATACCGTTACCGGCCTGAAGCGTACCTTTTGCTTCAATGATGGATGGATCAATTTCGAACGATCCGGTTTCTGAACTCAGGAAAAGGTGGTCGTCGGTCATAATCCAGCGGCAGGGACGAAAGCCGTTTCTGTCGAGGCGACCGCCAATGGACGATCCGTCGGAGTAGGAGATAAACGCCGGTCCGTCCCAGGGCTCCATGGCCCGGCTCCAGAATTTGTAAAAGCTGTTGCCGTGGGTGGCCGGCGGAATCATAATGGCGAGTATATCCTCCACAAAAGGAATACTGCTTCGGTAGGTGAGTGCCTCCACCATTTCATTAAGGCTTCCCGAATCGCTGATCTGCTGCCTTGTAAGAAGCTCATCTTTGGCAACTCCAAGATATTTTTCCCGTGATATGGCCCAGGACCGGTTCCCCGTAATGGTATTGATTTCACCATTATGGGCAATAATGCGAAACGGCTGGGTTTTATCCCACGAGGTTTTGGTATTCGTTGAAAAACGGCGGTGGAAAAGCGCAAACCGTGTTTCGAAGTCAGGATTTTGAAGGTCGAGATAAAAATCTTTCAGGGAGTTCGCTTTTGTTAGTGCCTTATAAATAATCGTACGGGCAGAAAGAGATGCGAAAAAGAACTCACGGACAATTCCCTGCTCCTTTTCTTTGGTACGGGTCATCTGTTTTGCCGTAAAAAGCAATCGGTCGAACGAACTGTCGGTTCTGCAGTGTGCCGGCCTTTTTATGATGGCATGCAAAATATAGGGCATCGACTCTTTTGCAATATCACCCAAAACAGATACATCTACCGGCACAGTTCTGTACTCAAGCACTTTGAGGCCGTAAAACTGAAATGTCTCTTCAAAAATCCTGAGTGCCTTACTTCGTCTTTGGCTGTTATGAGGCGTGAAAATTGTTGCAACAGCCACTTCCCCTTTTTCATAACCAAAAAGTTTAAAGGGGATATCTGCCATAATACCGGCGCCATCACTTGAAACAAAATCGGCGTTGCAGGCCCCGCGGTGCTCTACACAGCTTAATGCGTGAAGTGCCTTTTCCAGATTTTTATGTGAGTATTCGTTTTTGCGGCTGGCGATAAAACCCACGCCACAGGAAGATTTGTCCTTAAAATAATTGAAGTGATCCATAACAGAGAGGTGTGGTTGATAGCTGCTAAATGATTAGCGTTGAATAAATAATGCTATAAATCTGAATGGATGCAATAATATTTTTTGTGGAAGCGCTTTTTAATAACTTAATTAGGTGTTTTATAAAAAAAACTTTAAAAAATGAACATGTTTGGGTTTGGTGATGACCAGCTTAATGATTGAATATGGTTATAATGCGTTATAGACTTGGAAGTGTAAGTACTAATCCCTCGTTCTTGCCTTAATCCCCGCATTACTGCGTCAATTATCGTTGAGCCTGCTGTTGACCGCGTTTCGGTTTTTATAAAAGGTGGTAGCAGCTGTTAACCGGAATCTCAGCTATTTGATTGCAACAGGATTGGCAACAAAATATATTACACGGCATGATAGATTTGAGACATCAAATTTTATATCCAATAGTTATTATCGTAGTAATCATTTCTCATACAGCCTGCGATAATTCATTTGATCCAACAGATCGTGAGAATGGCACATATTCTGTGCACGGTATGCTCGATCTGATGGAAGAGTCGAACTACGTCCGCGTCCGGAATATGAATGCGCCCTTTACGCTCGAGGCAACGGAAGATCTGGAGGCGACGGTTACCCTGCAAAACCTGGAATCTGGAGAAATAACACAGCTCCGGAGTTCTGTTCGGGAATACAGGGGTGTTTATCTCCATACCTTCTCATATAATGAGAAAGCCATTCCGGACACAGGCTACCTGCTTACCGTAGAGGGATCTGACGGGTTTCAGACTCAATTGGAAACCGTAACACCGACTCACCCCGAACCTCAGATTATCCGGGAAGATAATGGCTGTACAACGCCTGTGAATATGGTATTCGACCCCATGAACGGTGGCACATTAACGGTGCGGTTCGGTACAGAACTGGATACCGAAGAAGAGGACGGAATGTGGGGAAGAATGATTACATTTGATCCGTCGAATTATGACGACAAGGTAAGTATTACTTTCACTCCATTACGAAGAGCGCAAGGAGTTATGGCAAGCTTTGGAACATGCTTTACAGTATTGCCAGACAGAAATCTTTACGTGGCTATCGCTCACTATTCCCCCGGCTTTTATGAAGAGCTGAATGCTGACGTAACCGATATCCTGGAAACTACTCGTCGTTTTGGCGGATTCTACGCTGATACTCTGGCCATTCCTGTTGACCCATCACGATAAAAGACGCATTGTTTTGAACAGAATTTTTGTGGTACCTCTGATATTTATTTTTTGGTGCACCGGGCTGGAGTTAATTCAGGCTCAGGATGGAGCATTTCTTCGGGTAGTAACGATAAACGGAGAAGATGGCACACCCATGACAGGAGCCACCGTGACGCTGGCTGATCCCCGGTCGGAAGATCCACCCGAAATGTATTGCGTTACGGACAGGGATGGGCTGTGTGAAATCCGCAATATTAAGGCAGCTATAGAACTGGAATTAGCCGTTTCTTTTGTGGGTTTTCAACGGCATGTAGAATCTATTCAGTTTGAATCGGGCGAAAGAAAGCTGGTGCGGATTACGCTTCATCCGGCAGTGGGTGAAATGGATGAGCTGGTTGTTACTCGTCAGCGATATCTTACCACAGGGGAGGTTGGAATTCAGCGAATAACAAGCGAACAGATATCACGCACTCCTTCACCGGTTGCGGGGGGCGATCTGGCAAGCTTTCTGCAGTCGGTTCCGGGCGTTATTACCAGCGGCGACCGAGGCGGCGATCTTTATATTCGTGGCGGCACACCCGATCAAAACCTGATACTGGTTGATAATATGCCCATCATAAAGCCGTTTCACATCTCCAACCTTTTTTCCGCTTTCCCAGATAATATTATTCAAAATGCAGATCTCTACGCCGGCGGGTTTGAGCCTGGATATGCCGGGGCAACATCTGCAGTTCTGGATGTGGGGCTAAGGCCGGGGAATATGCGTGAACACAGCGCAAGCGCGTCCATGAGTCCCTATGTGGCAGGATTGCAGGTTGAAGGTCCGCTGCAAACAGACCGAAGTTCGTTTTTGCTGAATAGCCGCTACTCTCTGATCGATCAAACCGGCAGTTTCCTAACCGGTGAAGATCAAAATATTCGTTTTGCAGATATTTTAGGGCGCTACACCGTGCAGGACGAGAATATTACCTGCAGCGTAACCGGTTTATATACTTACGACAGCGGTGAAATTGTGCCGCTGCGGGAAGTAGACCACAGCTGGACAAATATCGCCGCGGGAGCCCGTTGTCTCGCTTTTTCGGAAACGTTCAATCATCCTATTGATGCCTCGGCCGGCTTTACAAGCTACAGGAATGAAGAGGGCACACCCGAACAGCGAGAACGTTTATCGATTGTAAACCAGATCTATGTTGCCATGGATTTTAAGAACGATATTGGCAGACTCCCGGTTGACATCGGCTTTGGCATGACAATGAAAACCTATCGCCTCGAGCTAAGCGAACGGTTTACCAGGTTTGTATCGCTGGAGAACCTGGATGTGACGGTGCCGGTTGGTTACGTATTTACTGCTACAGAATGGTCGGTCGGGGACGACATTACTTTCTACCCGGGGTTTACGTCGCAATTTACGCTCGAAATGCCCTTAACGTTTGAACCGAGACTGCGGGTTGCCTGGCAGCCCGGCGGGAGTGAACAGTCTCAAATAAGTCTGGCTACCGGCCGATATGTTCAGATGCATTCCGGCATCAGCGATGAACGCGATGCGGGGACGGTATTTACCGTGTATCAGCCGGTAGAGACGGGTGACCCATTTCCCTCAGCCATTCACGGATTGCTGGGTTACAATCAAAAATTAGGTCAATCTGTTTCCTTTAATCTGGAAGGATATGCAAAGCGGCATTACAATATCCCGGTGTCGAAATGGAATCCGGAACCCCGGATCGAACTCGAAACCGCTCTGGCCGATGGCCTTACCATTGGGTTCGATTTCAGGCTCTCACTTGAAGAACCCCAATATTACGCTACGGTTTCCTATGGATGGTCGATGTCGGAATACGAAGCGGTTAGCGGAGATCTGGGCGCCTGGGTCGAAGAGCCGGTATTCAGCTATTCACCGGCACATGATCAGCGTCACAAATTGAATATAACAGGGGGCCGTCATATCCTGGGATTTGACCTGGATGCCCGCTGGGAACTCGGCAGCGGCAAGCCCTTCACAGAAATTTTCGGGTACGATTTTTCAATCAGGCTCCCGTTCGAAAATCCGAATACCTCACCCGGAACGGCCCGAATCCTCTATAGTGAACCGTATAACGGCCGAATGCCGTGGTACCACCGGCTGGACGTATCCATAAGCCGGGATCTTGAATTGGGGGAAAGCTCCCGCCTGGAAACGCAGCTCGGCGTGATTAACGCCTATAACAGGCGCAACATTTTCAACTTCGATTACGGTACCCTGCAGCGGGTAGATCAGTCCCCATTTCATCCATATTTGTCGCTTCGGATGATATTGTAGGATACGTTCAAGCAGACAATCTCAAAACCTCACCCTTGCCTGTATCCCCACATCACTGCGTCGGTTGCCGTTGATCTGGCTGAGCCCGCTGCTGATTACGTTTCGGTCTTCATACATGGTTGTGGCGGCTTTTAGCCAGAATTCGAGCCATCGGGTGGCCTCATAGTTTACCACAATGTACATGCGCTGCCCCTGGTCGAACAGAACGGTGTTCGAAAGTACGTAGAGCAGGTCGTTTTCAAACTGGTAGAGCCGTGAGCTGAAATCATCGGTATCGAACATGGTGATGCGGGCATCAATCTTTAGGTTGGGCCGGGGGGTTAACCGGACATCCTGGAATACAAGATATCCCCAGGTTTCATCTTCGATGGTGTCGCGGGTGCGTGCCATATCAAACCGGGTGCGCAGGCGTACTTTTGGGTGAACCTGGTACTCCGCCTGGAAACGGGCTCCGGTTCGTTTGTTGTCGCCGAGCAGACGAATTTCCCGGCCAAAGTCGTCGGTGGCGTCGTACTCTTCCTCTTTTGTCTGAAAACGGACGAGAGCATAAAGGCTCAGTTCCCGCAACGGCGTGTACTCGATATAGCCGAGCCAGTCGTACCCCGATGTTGGCTGTCGCGTTTGGAATCGTGGAGCGGGAAAGCGAAACTGGTCGAGGTAGGCGCTGATGCTGATCTGTTCGTTCAGGTCGTGTTCAAACCCAATGTAAAAGCCCTCCTCGTTGCCGGGATCACCTGACTGCTCCCCAAAACCCGCGCCGTAAATGGACTGCAGTGCTTTATCGTAATAACGATAAGAGAGAATAACGTCCGAGTTGGCGCTGAGTTCAAACTCGGTGCCCGTAATCAGTCCATAGCCTCCGTTGTCGGTGGTTGCAAATTCACCAAAGGCAATGGCGGGTCCAATCAGAAGCCGGTAATCGGCTGCATAACCTGAAAGCTCCGTGCCGGAAAAGTTGTAGACTTGATAGGGCTGTGTGCCCGCTGCCACGGGTCGGTCAAACCGGTTGAAAAAACCCGATACACCTACAAATCCATATGGTATCCGGGCGCGGATACGCCCGCCGAGGGTTGTCTGTTCCAGGCTGTTTCTTCGATCGAGTTCACTAAAGGTGCGGTGAAATCCGCTCTCCGTAGGAAAATTTACGGTTCCGTCGCCGTTTAATGATGCGGTGCGGTTTCGGTTGGAATAGAACCCGGTTATTTGGAGATTATTGCCATAGGTGGCTGCAACACCGCGAAATCCAATTCCTTCCTGGGCGGACGTAAACGGACGCACGCCGCGTTCGTTTTTGGAGACACCGCGAATGACGTCACGCCCCTTACCGAACGCACCGCCGCTCCAGAGAAGCAGCCCCTGCCCCACCGAAACACTGTAGTCGCCTACAACCAGCGATTGCAGATTTCCAACGTCCTGAACGGCAATGTGCCAGGAGTTGTAGTCGAAATCGTTGATGCCCGTCAGCTGTTCGCCCGCATCTTTTTCCTGGGTGAGGTTCAGCGAAAGGTAGTTGCTGGTGTACCGGTAGCGCTGGTAGTATTTAACGGGGCTTCCAAGAAAACCGGAAGTGTCAGGACGGACAAAACCCTCCTGCTCCTGAACCACTCGCTGGTATCGGGAAAATCCTTCGAAACGGCTGTTGGTCGTCCAGAAACGTCGGTTGAGATAGAGGTCCCTGCCAAGCTCCCGTCCGGAGCCCACCCTGATATACGGGCGGATTCGCCCCAGCGTGGCCGGGCCAATACCGCTTACATCCAGCAGATCATCGATTTCGGTAAACGGCGACCGCGACCGCTGTTGCACAATACTTTCGGCAAGGCGCAGGTTGAGGCCGGGGATGAGGAGCAGATCATCAACAGAAGCGCGGTTGATGTTTACAGGATTAGCGGCAAGATTCTGCAAATATTCGAGCAGCTCTTCGATATCCAGGTCCGACTCCTCCGGGTCAATCTCCTCGATGGCACGCTCGAGGTCTCGTTCAACCTGGGTTTGAATCGAATCGCGCTCCTGGGCAAGGAGTGGGGAGGAGGGTACGAGCAGCCAGACTATTACACATAAAAAAACGAACCACAATAAAGTAAACTTTTTACTATCTTCAGAAAGATGATATCGTAAATAAGTGTGGGATCTCTTCACCATATCTCATCAGAATTGTATACCAAGATCCAGGGCGGGGCTTAGGCCGAGCGGGTTATGCTGCTGCAGCCCAAAATTGACGTTCCACTGACTGGCCAGGTACCCAAAACCGAAGGAGTAGGTTTCGGGATTGGTGGTAAAACCGGCGCGGGCAAACAGCGAGTTCAATACTTCGAACTCCACACCTGTTCGAAACGAGATGGGGAACATCACATCTTTCACAATTTCTGTGGTAATCAATGCACTTTGCGTAACATGGTAGCTGAGTCCGGCGGCGAGTTCTCGCGGGAGGTCTTCATCCGTGGCGCCGTATGAGGGCTGATTAATATTGGTGGCCCGTGCGCCAAACCATAAATCCTGTGCTACTTCTGCAGCAAGCCCAAGATCGAAACCTACAGCCCCGGCAGAACCATATATTCCGCCCTGATTTACGTGGGTGTAAGATATGGAACCACCGTAGTGAAAATTTCCAAGGCTGTTTTTGTAGGCAGCCATGAATCGGTTTTCGTTGAACAGGTTAAATCCATAGCGATGAATGCCGCCGCCCAGAACTCCCCAATTTGTGGAGTAGCTCACCGAAGCCGCCATATCGGTTATTTCGCTGATCCCTACATACCGAAAGCCATAAAAAGAGGCCTGGTTTTTATCATCAGGCATTAATGCAACGTTCGAAAAGGCCGACCACGATGTGCCCGGCATGGCCACCCCCGTTTGTCCCATAGCGATGGATCGGGCACCAATACTGTTTTGTGCTGTCGCAGGTTGAGAGTATATTACACAACTGGCTGCAATAAGAAGCATCAAAAACTCTCTATGAAGGAAACGTTTACCCATACAAATTCTCTGATTGATTTATTTCAGTATGCAAAGATGAAAATTAAATTTCAAGTAATTTATCGCAAAATTGTTATTTATTCTCTTTTTGCAGGATTAACTTCTGTGTCGGCTTTTGCCCAGGAGTTTGACTGTGAAGTAACCGTTAACGACCGGCAGATCAACGATACGTCTCTCGACTACATTTCGGAGCTGGGTACGGAAATAGAGAACTACCTTAATAATTACCGCTGGACGGACGATCGCTTTAATGACTATGAAAGAATCCAGTGCTCGATGCAAATTGTCTTAACCGGTTCCGATAACAATTTTAATTTTACATCCGAGATGGTGCTCTCCACACGCAGGCCCATTTACGATTCCATTCAGCAATCAGTTAATATTTTAATTACGGATAACAACTGGAGGTTTAATTATCCGCGGAATAAAAATTTTCTGCACGACGATCTGCAGTTTGATGACTTAACCAGTCTCCTGGATTTTTACGCCTACATAATGCTTGCATTCGATTACGACAGCTTTGAGAGGCTGGGAGGTACAGAGTATATTAACCGCGCGCAAAACGTTTTTGACCTGGGGCAAAATTCAGGTGTGCAGGGGTGGGGACGTTCGATTGGGGCACAGCGAAACCGTTTTGGCCTGATCTCAGATTTAAGTAATCCGGCATATGAGGGTGTTCGTGAGGCAACATATCTTTATTACAGGAGAGGAATAGACCTGTTTACAACCAATAGCGAGGAGGCAAGGCAGGGCATTCTTGAGGCGATTGAGCTTCTGGAGGAAACGAAGCGCTCTACAAGTAATAACTACCTGTTTGATATATTTTTCGGCAGTAAATACAGGGAGGTAACGGCCGCATTTTTGGATGCCGATCTCGAAACCCGGCTGGAAGCGTACAATCTGCTTCGGGATGTGGATTCGTCGCACTCATCAGAATATGAAAAACTCCAGAATTGAAATAGATTGAGACATTTATTTTTGACAGTTCAAACAGTACCTTTTGAGACGATCTGAATCAGAAAAGCAAAGAAAAACCACTTCAAATATGAAAGGAATTGTACTTGCGGGCGGAACCGGCTCACGGCTCTATCCGCTCACAAAGGTAACAAACAAGCATCTGTTGCCGGTTGGAAATAAGCCAATGATTTTTTACCCGATTGAAAAGCTGACGGGCGCAGGGATTGAAGAGATTCTGATCGTCACGGGTACCGAACACATGGGAGATGTTGTGAACCTGCTGGGATCGGGCAAAGATTACGGTTGCCGGTTTACCTACAAAGTGCAGGATGAAGCCGGAGGTATTGCCCAGGCGCTTGGGCTGGCTGAGAATTTTGTTGGGGACGATTCGATGACCGTGATTCTGGGTGATAATATCTTCGAAACTGATCTGAAAACGGCCATTCAAAACTATCCCGGAACGGGTGCACAGATTCTTGTGAAGCAGGTGGAAGACCCCGAGCGTTTTGGGGTGGCCGAAATTGAGGGGGATCAGGTGATCGGAATTGAGGAGAAACCGGATCATCCCAAATCAGATTATGCCGTTACGGGAATTTACATGTACGATGCCGCCGTTTTTGACCTGATTAAGCATCTGAAGCCGTCGAAGCGCGGGGAGCTTGAAATTACAGATGTGAATAACGACTACATCAGCCGCAGAGAGATGAAGTACTCGGTTCTGGACGGCTGGTGGACCGATGCGGGTACGCCTGAATCGTACAAAATTGCCAATCAGCTGGCCTATAAACTCACTTGATGTATGAAATTTTTGATTACGGGTGCGGGTGGGCAATTGGGAAAGGAGTGGGTTCGTACACTGAACCAATCTTCCGGGGATGATTCCTATGTGGCCCTGAAACACAGTTCATTTGATATTACGAATCGGGGAGTGGTTCGGGAAACTATCAAAAATGAACAACCGGATGTGCTGATTAATTGTGCCGCCTACACGGATGTAGACGGGGCGGAAAACGATCAGGAAAAAGCGGATCTGATTAACCACGTTGCTGTAGAAAACCTGGCTGCTGAGTGCGCAGACGCCGGCATAAAACTGGTTCATTACAGTACCGACTATGTATTTCCCGGCAAAAAAGAGGATGAGCAAATTTACCCGGATGGTTATCCCGAGAATGCAGAAACGGATCCCGTAAACCATTATGGAAAAACCAAGCTGGCCGGTGAAGAAGCCATGAAGCTGCAAACGGATGATTATTTGCTGATCCGGGTGTCGTGGCTTTGCGGCTCCTACGGCAAAAACTTTGTAAAAACCATGATGCGGCTGGGTTCCGAACGAGACGAGGTAAGCGTTGTGGACGATCAGGTCGGTTCCCCCGCATTTACGTTTGATGTGGTAGAAAAAACACGTTTTTTGATTCAAAACAACAACTCTGGAACCTACCACATCAGCTCTGAAGGAAGAATAACCTGGGCCGATTTTGCAGAAGAGATTTTTGAACAGGCGGGGATGGATGTGGCCGTGAACCGTGTGACCTCAGAAGAATTTAAAACAGTGGCAAAGCGTCCTGCGTTTTCCTTACTTTCAAAGAAAAAAATTGCAGACGAAGGATTGATCCCTGTTCCGTGGAAAAGCGGACTTTCAAAGCTGCTTAATCGTCTGAAAACAAATTAAATCTATGAAATTTTATAAGTCTGATCTTGACGGCGTTTGGGTGATACAGCCCACTATTTACAAAGACAACCGCGGGCAGTTCCTGGAAACGTTCAGAAAAGAGATTTTTCGTCAGCAGGGAGTCTTGTTCGACTTTGTGCAGGACAATATCTCAACCTCTTCGCGGGGAACCATACGCGGGCTGCACTATCAAACAGAGCCGCATGCACAGGCAAAGCTGGTGATGGCGGTACACGGTGAGATACTGGATGTGGCTGTAGACCTAAGAAAGGCCTCTGAGACGTTTGGCCGGAGCTTTTCGTCGGTTCTGTCATCAGAAAACCGAAAGATGATGCTGGTGCCTCCGGGGTTTGCGCATGGATTTTCGGTTTTGTCGGAAGAGGCCACGGTCTACTACAAGTGCAATGCCTATTATAACAAGGAGTCGGAACGGGGGGTGAGGTGGAACGACCCTTCTCTTGAAATCGACTGGAGCGTTGAGGAGACCATTTTATCAGAAAAAGATCAACAGTTACCTCTTTTGAAAGATCTGCCGGAAGCGGATCTGTTTTAAACCATTAACATAAAAAACAATCTTTTCATGAAGATTTTAGTCACAGGCGGTGCCGGATTTATCGGGTCGAACCTCATTCTGCACCTGCACAAGAATTATCCCGATGTTAACATTATCAACGTCGATAAACTGACCTACGCGTCAGACCTCAGCTACCTGGATCCTCTTGAGGATTCTGATCGGTATACCTTTATCCAGGCCGATATCGTGGATCGCGAAAAGGTGCGGAAGATCATTCAGACAGAAAAACCTGACGGGGTGATTCACCTCGCGGCAGAGTCGCACGTGGACAACTCAATTAAAGGGCCTGAGCCGTTTATCTACTCGAACCTGGTGGGCACGTTTAACCTGCTGGATGAGTGTCGCCTGCTTTGGCTCGATGGTGACAAAACGGGGGCCGATAAACGCTTTCTGCATATCTCAACGGATGAGGTGTACGGCACGCTGGGGGAGACCGGGGCATTTTCAGAAACGACCGCCTACGCTCCCAATTCACCCTACTCGGCCTCAAAAGCGGGAAGCGATTTTTTGGTACGATCGTATTTTCATACCTACGGCATGTACACCGTGATTACCAACTGTTCGAACAACTACGGCCCGCACCAGCACGATGAGAAGTTAATTCCAACCGTGATTCGCAAAGCGCTGGCGAAAGAGCCGATTCCGGTGTATGGAAAGGGTGAAAATGTGCGCGACTGGCTCTATGTTGGCGATCACTGCAGCGCACTTTCCACTGTGTTTTTTGATGGAAACCCCGGCGAGCAGTACAACATTGGGGGTGACAATGAGTGGCAGAATATTGAACTGGTACGACACATCTGCACAATTTTGAACGAGGAAGTGGGAGAGGGGCCCGACGGCGACTATGCAAACCTCATTTCGTTTGTGATCGACCGGCCCGGCCACGATTTTCGCTATGCCGTGGACGCATCCAAAATAAAGAGAGAGCTCGACTGGAACCCAACGCAGGATTTTGATGCCCTGCTGCGAACCACCGTGGTCTGGTTTGTGAAGAAGTTTTCCTCTGATTGAAATCAGGTTTCGACCTATCATCATTTATTTATTGAGATTTAAATCTACCCTATCAAGGGGCTCAGAGCCGGAGGCGATTCCCGCGAAGCGCACCGAGCGTAGCGAACAACACGCAAGTGAAACACAGAGGGGTGTTCATCGACATTTTACTTTTTGAAATTGTCTTTTTATACGAAAACACGATAGAATTCTCATCACTTTGTAAAAAATTTAAGCACCATTTAAGAAATGGACTCAGAATTGAAGTTATTTTGCCCAATAAGAGAGGAGTCAAGAATAAATATAATATTCTAAGAAGTGTTTGTTCAGGAAAGTCGATATTCAATTTCTTTGAGTTAAAGCAATATGTGCAAAAATAAATGAAGTTTATCGCTTTAATACTATTGCTATTAACTTTATCAATTAGTTTTACTTTCTACATATATATATATATATATATATATATATATATATATATACTCACCTTAACGTTATGTTAAACTAAAACAAACAGAGGATACCTACAGGAACATTCATAAAAATAAGCACAGCATTTTTTTTGTTGCTTTAATGGCATTTACAATGCAAGTAGACTATCAATGGTCACCATTTATTGTTGATTTCAATATAGAATTTAATGATGCAACTGCGGACCCGGTTACTGAGGATTACATAAAAGACGAACACACATGCTGGGTAACTGGTGAAACTATTGAAAGATGTAGATTTGACCCTGGAAAAATATGTGACGCAAGTTCACAGGGGTCATGCAGCAGCACCGATCCTGAAGTCAGTCCTTAGACAATGATTCAAAAATAACTAACTCGGCATCTGCCAACTGGCGGATGTCGAGATCATTTTAAATACACAAAATGAAAAATCTATTCATAGTAATAATTGTTCTGTTCTGGGGGTGCAAAAGTGCTGAAAAGGAGACGGGCCCCACTACAATTGATGGTGTGGTTGAAATCAAGGTGGATGTTGAGGATGCACGGCCGCTTGCCATGTCGGAGTTCTTTTCTAATGTTACTTATTTACCTCTTAAAACACCAAATAGCAGGCCCATTGGCTACATTTTTAAAATTATGCCGCAAGGCGATAAAATCGTTCTTTATGATCGTTCAAGCCAAAGCGTATGGGTATTTAGTGACTCTGGAGAGTACATAACTGAAGTTCGCATTCCTTATGGCCGAGGGGCCGGTGAAATAGAGCATATCTCAGATGTATATTTTGACAAGGAGTTTAATGTACATGCCATGGGAGCATTTAAGTATGTAGAATATGATATGAATGGTGAGCTGCTAAATGAGACGCAGTTCGATCAGTTCGTACAGGCAATCGTTTATTCGAACCGGGATTCAATGTACTACGCAAATTTTGAAGGGTCACCCAACCAGAGAATTGATGAAAAATTTCGGGATTTTCAATTATATGCATTCAATAAAGATGGAGAAATAGAGAATGGTTATTTACCACTTTCTAAAAATAAAATGGGAATCGGTTACACGATCCCTAACAGGTTTCCATTGTATGAAAACAAGTTATTCTTTTTCAGACACTTGGATGATACCGTTTATGAGCTTTCAGCAGATACAGTAAAGGCTGCATTCAGGTTTAATTTTGGAGAACAAACTCTTACGGATGAGGTATTTGAAAACAGATACAGTTACGGCAGTGAGATGTGGGAGTGGTCCGATTTTTGGGATGCTGAAGTTAGGCCCTATGGCTATATTACTTATCTAAGTTTTGTAGAGCTCACTCATGAATTTATTTTCTCTGGAGTTGGCAGTGGAAACGGTAGTCATTTTATGATTCTCTATAACAGGGAGACCGGAGAAGTGGATGTTGGAGAAGAAAAGTTTATCAATAACATCGATTACGGTCCGTCTCCGTTCTTGTACTCAAGCTCTGATGAGTACCTTTACTCCTATGTAAATGCCGGGGACTTGCTAAGGCGACTGAATAGCGTATATCAGAACAACCGGGAAATTTATGGAAGTGATAAAATGAAGGAATTGAGGCGACTTGCCAGCGACATGCGCGAAGAAAGTAATCCGGTTTTGATGCGGCTAACGTTTAAGTAGGATTCATAGAAAGCTACCAGAATAGGTTAGAGCTAGAAGGGTGCTCAAATTTCGATTTATTTTACCATATCGATTTTTATGAAGGCTCCGATAGAACCGAGCGGGATGATCCATTGAATGCTGATTTGTCTCAAATATTCATGTTATAGCTTAAAATATGTTTTTTCATCCCTCACTACCCCGTTTTGAGACCAGTGTATCTCTTTTACAAATTCTTTTATAAGATTCCATACATTGACGGTTTGAACTTTTTGTGGATTACCATCCTTATCGTAAAATGATTGATGGAAAGGAATTGTAATTTTCACGATTCTGTTTTCACACTGAATTTAAATCAAAATAAAGTAACAGAATGAGTAAGCGACAGTACTGGCTGATGAAATCGGAACCGGATGCCTACAGCATTGACGACTTGAAACAGGATGGCTCGATTCACTGGAGCGGGGTGCGAAACTATGAAGCACGTAATACCATGCGCGATGATATGAACGTTGGTGACCGTGCTTTTTTTTACCACTCCAACGTAAAACCTCCCGCAATCGTGGGAGAGATGGAGGTGTGCAGTGAACCCTATCCCGATCCGCTTCAATTCGATCCCGACAGCAAATATTTCGACGAAAAGAGTAGTGAGAGCGATCCGCGATGGCAGCTTGTGGATGTGAAATTTATTCAGAAATTTGAGAAACCGGTGACCCGCGATGAACTCAAAAAGCACGATGACCTGCTGGAGATGCAGCTCTTTAAGCGGAACAGGTTGTCGATTACGGAAGTGCGTGAAGAGGAATACAAGAAGATATTAAAACTGGCCGGAGCTAAAGAGATTTAGTTGATAAGATATTTGTAAGACATGGTATGTTTATACCAGCTGGCACCTCGTTCATACGCTGTTTTTAAAAAGGGGGTAATTCTACATTTCCCTGTCGGTCAAACATACCATGTCTGCTTGCGCCGGCATCTGGTTCATCAACTCTCACTGAATAAATGTTTGCGCGCCGGAGGTGCGCTATCATTGTAAAGAATAGATCACAGGTAACAGAATACGCCCCGGATGGGGCGCAATGTACAGCCTCGCTGGAAAGACATGGTATGTTTATACCAGCTTTCACCTCGTTCATATGCTGTTTTTAAAAAAGGGGCCAAAACTACATTTCCTTGTCGGTCAAACATACCATGCCTGTTTGAGCCGGTACTTTGCTAAAACCCCAAATCACCCCACCCAAAAAACTCAGCGCGTTTTTTAAAGTAGGGTTCAAATACTTTTTCCAGGTTTTGGTGTTCTTCGGAAGTGAGGTTCGGATCTGATCCAATGAGTGACCAGGCATCCTGTTTGGCCTGTTCAAGAAGTGCCTTGTCTTCCACGATATCCGCAAACCGAAAGTAGGGTAGGCCGCTCTGCTTGGTTCCCATAAAGTCGCCCGGCCTGCGAAGCTTCAAATCGGCCTCGGCGATCTCAAACCCATCGGTGGTTTCCACTATTCTGCACAGGCGATAGCGGCCATCCTTGCTCAGTTTAAAGGTTGTTTATATTCGAACTTTGAGGGATCAGGCCATCATTCTGCCTGTTTAAAATTGTGTCGGAATTCAAAGTTATTGATATAAGGCATTTACCTGTTAAAAATAGCCTTACGAAGAACCTGCGAGAGTCCGGTTGGTCCTCGCAGAGTTCGACTTCATGGCAAGGGACTCTTTCAGGAGCTATCGCACTCTGAAAGGATCCTTTAAATGATAATTTAACAGGTAAACACGTTGATCTAAGTGCTAATACCTCAATGAAGTTTATTTTTTTTGTGATTAAGGAATAGGTATAGCAAACATATTGAAAAAGCACAGTTTGTAACTTGCTATAAAATCAAAAAATAATTTATTTATTCACACTTAAATATTTCTATGCGTATAAATAACTGCTATCTCAAGAACTTTGGTTACAAATGAATGACAAACAAACAAACAAACAAGTTTCTTACCTACTTAGAAGCGCTTAAGAAACTAACGCCACGTGAGATTGACGTGCTGGAACTTGTGGAAAAAGGCCTTACCAATCAGGAAATTGCGATGCAATTACATCTTTCTTATGAAACAGTTAAAACGCATAGAAAGAATATATGTAAAAAGCTTAGTGTAAAAGGACGCAATGGCCTTATTAAATGGATTTGGAGGGCAAAAAAGTAAATCCTGAAAATGTTTAAGTGCCTGTAAAGAGTGAAAATAATACCTAAATGGGGGTATTGTTTCATTGGTCATATAAAATTAATCTTCACATCAAAGTAATCTTGAATTCTAAAATGTAGATAAAAATGAAGATTAAAAGAGCACTTTTTCTACTCCTTGTAATTTTGTTGCAGTCATTTATATTTTCTGAAAAATCATATGGAGAGATTGATTGTATTGATATGATGTTAACATGTTGGGAGTCAAATCCATACGAACCTGGTACAACTCCTTACGTTATTTTTAATGACGCTTGTGAGGCTGCAGGATCAGCTTGTGTACGACAAAATGTACAACACGAAGGGTGAAGCATTAATGAATCAATTAAATTTAGCAGTTAAATTTCTGATGATTTGTAGGATATGTGTAAGTTCAAAAAAATCTAATTTTGATATATTTAACTGATTAATTAAGCAAAACAGCTCTCTATGCTTAGGAGTTTTCTATACATCATAACAGCTTTATCAATCACATTTTTAAACTGCGAACCTGAATATGGAAACGGTAATAAAAATGAATTCCAACATTTCATTGAAAATATTGAAGAGAAGCAATTGGAAACTGTCTCTTTTATTTCTGATAACCAATCAAATATTAATGGGTTTCTCAGACTGGTGGTCGACAATTTGGACCAGGTAATCGTTGTTGATGACTCAAACTGGACTATTCACTTATTGAATCAAAAAGGGGAACAAATTACTTCTGTAGGAGGAAAGGGGAGAGGGCCTGGCGAGTTTATGGTTATCAATGACCTTTCTATAACATCGGATAATATATTGTATGTCCTCGACAAGCAATCGCATAAGGTTGCCACTTATCTGATTGACAAAAATACAATTACACACCAGCAGGACTATCCTCTGCCGGATTATTCTCCACTATCCCTGGTCTCTTTAGAAATGACGAATTCTCAAGGGTTGATTGGTGTATTTCGTGAATTGCGCAGGGAACCCGGTGTGAGTTCAACTTTACAGGTAAGCAGATTAGACAGCGAATTTGAAATTGAAGAAAACTTATTCGAAATGCCCGGCAATGAAACTATACAGCTTCGGGGTATTGCAGCTGTTGACTCACCATTTGGATTCAGAACCTATTGGCATATACATGACGACTATTTCTTTTACTCACATTCAAATGAGTTGGCATTCACTTCAGTTAACTTAAAATCACTGGAATCAAAAAAGGTACAATTAAGTGACAGTATGCCTGCACATACGATGACTGCTGAATTGAAAGAATTCCTTGTTGAGCATTTTGAGATGATGATTCAGACTTATCCTGAGGCTGAGAAAGCAATAAATGAAAAAGAAAATCTACCCTATTTCCGCAATTTTATTGTGGTTAATGGATATGTCTTTTTTGATGTTTTTCCCGACAATCCTGAACATGCACATGTTTTAGGGTACGACAGGCAAACAGGGGATAAGTTTACCATTAAAGTGCCACTTTGGCACTCGGCATCTGGTTTTTTGGACAATACATTGATAGGTATTGTTGGTAACGGGTTTATAGATGAAAATAATGACATTTTGGCCATTGAGTTTTAATCCGCGCATTTTGACAATTATGTCATTTCGAAATACACCACTGTCTATATATTGAGTTAAATATCAAAAACCAATTTGACTAATTTGGAGGTCTGAGATGAAGATAATGAGAGTAATGGTTCTGACAATTTTTGTCTTTTTGCATTCATTAATTATTCCAGAAAAATCAAATGGTAATAGCTGTTCAGATATAGTCATAGAGTGTACGGCAATGAATCCGTATGAACCTGGTTCTAATGCATGGCTTGTGTTTAATCAAGGTTGTTTTTCTGCTGGATTAGCATGTGAGCTTCAGCAAGCCTAATAGTGGAAAATCAGGCTTGATAAGAGATTTATTCTGTTTAACAGTGTTTTTAAAACATTGTTTTTCCTATGATATTATCACCCAACCCCAAAAAACTCAGCCCGTTTCTTAAAGTAGGGTTCAAATACTTTATTCAGGTTTTGGTGCTGTTCAGAATTAAGGTTCGGGTCCGACCCAATCAGCGACCAGGCGTCCTGTTTGGCCTGTTCAAGAAGTGTCTTGTCTTCCACAATATCGGCAAATCGAAAATCGGGCAGGCCGCTCTGCTTGGTTCCCATAAAGTCGCCGGGCCCGCGCAGCTTCAGGTCGGCCTCGGCAATCTCAAACCCATCGGTAGTCTCAACCATTTTTCGCAGCCGGTAGCGTCCGTCTTTACTCAGCTTGGAGCCTGGCATTAAAATGCAGTAGCTCTGTTTGGTGCCCCGGCCAATGCGGCCCCTTAACTGGTGAAGCTGCGACAGCCCGAATCGTTCAGCGTGCTCAATCACCATAATGGAGGCGTTGGGCACATCCACCCCTACTTCAATCACCGTGGTGGAGACCAGGATATCGGTATCTCCCGAGGAAAACCGCTTCATGATGGCTTCTTTTTCATCCGGTTTCATCTGCCCGTGGAGCAGGGAGATGGAAAGTTCAGGGAACCGGCGCTTCAGCTTCTCAAATCCCATGGTGGCATCTTTCAAATCGAGAGCCTCCGACTCTTCAATCAGCGGGTAGACGATGTAGGCCTGATCCCCGTTTTGTACACTTTGGTAGATGAAATCGTACACGGAATCTCGGTCTTTGTCTGTACGAACGGCCGTTTTAATCGGTTTTCTGCCTCCCGGAAGGTCTTTTATGACCGAAATATCCAGGTCGCTATATATAGTCATGGCCAACGATCGCGGAATAGGCGTTGCCGACATCACCAAAAGATGAGGGTGTTCCCCCTTCATCAACATCTCGTTTCGCTGCTTTACACCAAACCGGTGCTGTTCGTCAATAACGGCGAGGCCCAGGTTGTTAAACTGTACCTTTTCCTGGAAAATGGCGTGGGTCCCCACCGCTATGTGGCAGGTGCCACCGGCTATATCGCTTAGCACATCCCGCCGTAATGACGTTGACTGCCCACCGGTAAGCAGCCGAAAGTTCACCCGCAGGGGCTGCAGGTAGGTATTTATGGTTTGATAGTGCTGTTCGGCCAATATTTCTGTGGGTGCCATCAGCGCAGCCTGCATTCCATTGTCTGCCGCCATCAGCATGGCCCCGATGGCAACAACGGTTTTTCCGGCGCCGACGTCCCCCTGGATCAGCCGGTTCATCTGTAAGCCGCTTTTCAGATCGGTGCGAACATCACTGAGGGCCGTTTTTTGGCCTTTCGTTAAGGCAAAGGGTAATAATTCATTAAAGAATATTTTGGTAAGTGGACCGGGCTCTAACTTCGTCCCCTCAGACCGGGACTGCTGCACCGATTTTATTTTGGCCATGCTCAGGGAGAATAGAAAAAGCTCCTCGTACTTGAGGCGATGCTTTGCAGCAGGTATATGTGATTTGTCTTCCGGCTGATGAAGCGTTGCAAATGTTTTTTTGCGTTCCGGCAGATTGTTTTTTTTGAGAAGAGAGGGTGGAATGAACTCGGGTACTGGAAGCTTGTTGAGAATCTCATTCACCCAGCCCGCGATTAATTTGTTGGTGATGGATGCTTTCGAAAACGACTTTCCGGATGGATATACAGGGAGAATTTTTGCTGATTTTTGAGCATCCTCGGGGCCGTTTATCCGGTCAACCTCAGGGTGTGCCATGCTCAGCTTGTTGCCGAATCGCTTTACGGGGCCGTGCAGCATCACCCATTCACCTTCCTTAAATTGTGTGATGAAGTATTTCCACCCTTTGAAGAAAACCACCGACATCGAAGCCGTATCGTCGCTTACCAACACGTCTAAGCGTTTTTTGTAGCCACGTCCAACGACGTTCACCTGTTTCACCCTGGCAATAACGGTTACCGGCTCGGTAAGGAAAGAGCTGTCGATGATGGAAACGATATTCGATTTATCAACATATCTTCGGGGAATAAAGTAGAGCAGGTCCATGGGTGTGGAGATCCCCTCTTTTTGGAGGGCATTGTATCGTTTTTCACTGAGAAGATGGAGATCTGTTAAGTTCATATTGATATACTGCTATATAACAGTTGATAGATAAATATTGTCATAAACCATCAAATATCGACTGTTATGATACACAAGTAAGCTGATAGGGAAAAAAGAGAAATAAATTGCACAATTATTTTGCAAGTTGAGTGAGAAAATTTCTATATTAGTCAGCTCTTGATTACGTGAAAACTAAATATGTAATTCCGTGCCAACAATACAACAACTGATTCGCAAAGGTAGAAAAAGCAAGACCACTAAAACAACTGCTCCGGCGCTTCAAAGCTGCCCGCAGAAACGTGGAGTTTGCACGCGTGTTTATACAACCACGCCTAAAAAGCCGAACTCAGCTCTTCGAAAAGTAGCCAGGGTTCGACTAACAAACGGTTTAGAAGTTACAGCATACATTCCTGGTGAAGGCCACAACCTTCAGGAGCACAGTATTGTACTTATCAGGGGTGGACGGGTGAAAGACCTTCCGGGTGTTCGGTATCACATCGTTCGTGGTACTCTCGACACTGCCGGCGTAGATGACAGAAAGCAGGGCAGAAGTCACTACGGAACAAAGAAACCAAAAGGATAATACTGGATTACTAATCTGAACAGATATGCGCAGAAGAAAAGCTGAAAAAAGAGAAATTATTCCCGATCCAATTTTCAATGATAAATTGGTGACCCGTTTTGTAAATAATTTGATGCGCGACGGCAAAAAAGGAGTCGCAAGAAAGATTTTATATCAGGCATTTGAACTGATTGAAGAGAAAACAGGCGAAGAGGCCATTGAAGTATTCAGAACGGCCATGAGTAACGCAACCCCGGTGGTGGAAGTAAAAAGCCGCAGAGTGGGTGGTGCTACCTACCAGGTGCCTGTTGAGGTAAGAAATGACAGAGGAACGGCTTTGAGTATGAGATGGATTATCAAAGCATCAAGAGCCCGCAATGATAAATCGATGGCAACCCGTTTGGGGCGCGAATTGATCGATGCCTCTAAAAATGAGGGCGGCGCTGTAAGAAAGAAAGATGAAACACACCGAATGGCTGAAGCAAACAAAGCTTTTGCGCATTTTAGATTTTAATCAACTACTACTAAAGAATTTAGAAATACAATAACTCATGTCTGAAGCAAAGACAAAAACCGATCCGAAAATTATTGACCAAATCCGCCGTACGCGGAACATTGGTATTATGGCGCACATCGACGCGGGTAAAACCACGGTAACCGAGCGTGTGTTATTTTACACAGGCCGAAGCCATCGAATGGGAGAAGTACACGATGGTGCAGCCACTATGGACTGGATGGAGCAGGAGCAGGAGAGAGGTATTACAATTCAGTCTGCTGCTACGCACTGCATATGGAAAAATCACCGAATCAACATTATTGATACACCCGGCCACGTTGACTTTACCGTAGAAGTAGAGCGATCTCTTCGTGTGCTTGATGGCGCTATTGGCGTATTCTGTTCAGTTGGCGCAGTGCAGCCTCAGTCTGAAACAGTATGGCGCCAGGCAAATAAATATGAAGTGCCGCGAATGGCCTTCGTTAATAAAATGGACCGTACCGGTGCCGATTTCTACAATGTAGTAGAGCAGATGCGCGACAAGCTAAAAGCAAACCCTATTCCTATCCAGATTCCGATTGGATCTGAAGAGAACTTCAAGGGTGTTGTTGACCTTATTAATATGGAGGGTATTGTTTGGGACGATGAATCTCTCGGTGCCAAGTATGATATCGTTGATATTCCTGAAGACCTCAAAGAAAAAGCTGCGGAATATCGCAAGCTGATGCTGGAGAATATCGCCGATCACGACGATGATCTGATGGAAAAATATCTGATGGAAGAAGAAATTTCTGAGGAAGAGATCAGCGGCGCCATCAGAAAAGCAACGCTTGCACGCGACATTACTCCTGTCCTTTGTGGAACAGCTCTAAAAAATAAAGGCGTTCAGATTCTTCTTGACAAAGTGATCGAATATCTGCCAAGTCCTTTTGATGTAAATGCCGTTAACGGTGTTGATCCTGATGACTTAGACAAAAAAATGCAGCGTAATCCCGATGTGAACGAGCCGTTTTCTGCTCTTGCATTTAAGATTATGACCGACCCCTATGTTGGTAAACTTACGTTCTTCAGAGTTTACTCCGGTCAGCTTGAAAAAGGATCCTACATCCTCAATTCAACAACCGGCGAACGCGAGCGTGTAGGCCGTATTCTTGAAATGCACGCCAACGACAAAAAAGATATCGACATTGTGCGTGCCGGAGATATTGCAGCGGCTGTAGGTGTGAAGAAAGTGAACACAGGAGACACATTCTGTGATGTTGATGAGCCTATTTTGCTCGAAAAAATTACATTCCCCGAGCCTGTTATTAAACTGGCGGTTGAGCCAAAATCCAAAGCGGATGCTGAGAAGCTCCAGAATGGATTGGTTAAGCTGGCTGAAGAAGATCCTACATTCCAGGTTTCTACAGATGAAGAGACCGGGCAGACAACCATTGCCGGAATGGGTGAGCTTCACCTCGAAATTATTGTTGATCGGTTAAAGCGCGAATTTAAGGTTGAGGCAAACGTTGGACAGCCTCAGGTATCTTACAGAGAAACGATTACCAAGCCTGTAGAGCACAGGGAAGTTTATAAGAAACAGACCGGTGGTCGTGGTAAATTCGCCGACATGGCCTTTGAGATTGGCCCCATCGATCACTTTGAAGAGTATGCTGATGATGATAAAAAAGTTACTATCAGCGAAGGCTTTAAATTTGTGAATGAGATTGTGGGTGGTAATATTCCCCGTGAATATATTCCATCAGTTGAAAAAGGATTCCGTGAGTCTATGAAAAACGGTATCCAGGCAAATTACCCGGTTCAAAATATCGGGGTTCGCCTTTTTGATGGTTCCTACCACGACGTTGACTCTGATGCATTTTCATTTGAACTGTGTGCCAGGCTCGCATTCAGAAATTCAGCTAAAAAAGCTGCACCACAAATGCTCGAGCCGATTATGTCGGTCGAGGTTACAACACCTGAAGAGTATATGGGTGATGTGATTGGTGATATCAACGGAAGAAGAGGTATTATTCAAAAAATGGATAATAACGCTGAGGGGTCTGTAGTGAAGGCTCAGGTGCCGTTATCTGAAATGTTTGGATACTCTACCGATCTTCGGTCATTAACACAGGGTAGAGCTGCATACTCAATGGAGTTTTCTGAATATTCACCTGTTCCTGATTCAAAAGCTCAGGAAATCATTGAACAACAAGCTTAAAACACAAAATAATTAACCATGGCAAAAGAGACATTTCAACGTACCAAGCCCCATGTGAACATCGGTACGATTGGTCACGTGGATCACGGCAAGACGACCTTAACAGCGGCGATAACGACGGTA
>Ga0081527_100172_pt1 | contig 51945 bp, 31 predicted proteins | sample HotLakmasection5_FD_70992 | JGI IMG/M metagenome (GOLD analysis project Ga0081527, IMG submission 70992) | Hypersaline microbial mat communities from Hot Lake, Washington, USA - Section #5 (SPADES assembly) (version 2) | ecosystem: Environmental > Aquatic > Non-marine Saline and Alkaline >... | reverse complement strand
GCTTCTCCGGTGGCAGCAGAGGCTCGATCCGCTGCCACTCGCTGTCTGTCAGTTCATGGCGTCTCATAACGGGCTATGTGGCGACGGCCCTTGAAGAACGCCAGCTTTGCAGACACGCCCTAGTCGCGGTCGGGATAGAGGATGTAGTCCCGATCGCCGATATGGAAGCGCTCCGCCTTCACCCGGCGGTCCTCCGGGTTGGCCGACGGCTCCCCGATGACCCGGATCTCCACCCCCTCGGCCAGATCGCCCGCCTCGACGCCGGCCCGTTCGTTCCGCCACGGCTGACCGACCTCGACGGTCCACGTCTCGCCCTCGACGTCGAGGGTCAGGACGCCGTGGGGATTGCCGAGCTGTACGGAGGTGATGATGCCGGTGACCTCGATATTGCCGCCGGTGGTCCACGACCAGCCGTGATGGGCCAGCGCGACACCGCCGTGCAGCGCCAGTGCGAGGGCGGCCAGCACCCCCGGCAGGACCGTTCTCATCCAAGCCTCCGTGGCATCGCGTGACGGACTCCGATCTCAGATAGGCCGTTCTGCGGCGCCATCAATCGGCGACCGGCGCGCCCGAGCGCTGCGCGGGCTTCGCCGCCCCGGGTTCAGGTGTCCTTGCAGGCATCTCGGAACGTGCTTCGATCGCGCGCGCCTGCCTGCCGGGCGCCGTGCGGATTTCGGGCGCCGGATATGAATTCCGGCCACGGCAGTCCAGACCCCGCGGACGGGAGCAAACGCTCGTTTGCGATCTTTGCGAGAGGCCGGTTCAGCGCCCTTGCGGGGCCGGCCGGTCAAGCGGGGTGCGCAACCCGGTAGCACTGTCCTCTTCAGGCAAGGAAGGTCAGCTGGCCATCCTCTCCGTCATGGAGGGGAGACCTCCCGCTCCAGCATCTCGCGGCTGAGCATGGTGTCGGGAATGCCCCGAGCGGACCAGTCACGACCCGCCGGGCGCCAGGCCCCTGCTGGAGGCCGGCGCCACTCTGCTGCTGACGCGGTTCGCCGATGCCGCGGTGCGCGCCGCGAGCCGCATCGCCGAGGCCGCCCACCAGCCTTGCATCGAATCCGCCCAGGGAGCTGCCGCACGCGCCGAGGGAGCGCAAGCCCGCTCGTCCGGCACGAAAGTGGGCGGACGGCTTTCATCGGCGGCGGCGCCGGAGCCGCCGCAGCAGGCTCCGCAAGTCGCGGCGTGTCTGGAACAGCGGCAGCTTCGGCTGGGCAATGCCGGTCGCCTCGACCGCCAGTCCCACGGTTTTCACCCTGTCGTCCCCGTCGGTTTCGCGAACGATCAGTTCGATGGGGCCGAGCTGCAGCCGGTCGCCGGGCTCGACCCGGCTGCCCAGCTCCCGGTGCATGTAGCCGGCCAGCGTCAGCTCGCTGTCCGCCTCCGGCAGGTCCAGCGCATAGGTCGCCGCGACGGCGCTGATCCGGGTATCCGCGGCCAGCACGAAGTCGCCGAAGAACGCGGCATCGGCCGCCTTATCGGAGACCGGCGCGGCAAACAGGCGGTCCAGAAGGCGGACATGCTCGGGTGCGATGAAGATGTAGACCTGGTCGCCGGCCCGGGGCCGGCCGGCCCGGTGGAGCCGCATCGATTGGCCGTCGCGCATGACCAGCGCGGGGCGCGCCCAGCGCGGAATCCGCTCGCCACGGGCGACCCGGCTGTCGGCGGCGACCCGGTACGACACCAGCTCGTGATTGGCCTGTCCGGGCAGGTCGAGCTCGAAGCGTTCGACCGGGCCGAGCCGCTCCGGCACGATCATGCCGAGCCAATGCCCCATGGGCCGGATCGTCCATCCCTGGATCAGCAGCGACGTCAGGACCACGATGAACGCGATGTTGAAGAACATCTGCCCGGCCGGCAGTCCGCCCAGGATCGGCAGGATGGCCAGCAGGATCGACACGGCGCCGCGCAGGCCGACCCAGGCAATGAAGGTCGTCGCGTTCCGGCTGAACCGGAACGGCAGCAGGCAGATCCAGACCGCAACGGGTCTGGCGAGGAAGATCAGAACGAGGCCGAGCAGGATTGCCGGGCCCAACACCTCCGGGAAATGAGACGGCGTCGCCAGCAGGCCCAGGGTGAGGAACATCGTGATCTGCGCCAGCCAGGACATGCCGGCCTGGAAGCGGTTGAGCGCATGCGACGACCGGAGCCTGCTGTTGCCCGCCAGAATCCCGGCGATGTAGACGGCAAGGAAGCCGCTGCCATCCACGAGACTCACCGCGGCGAACAGGAACAGCGCGCCGGTCAGCGCGACCAGCGGATACAGCCCCGGATCGAGGTTGATGCGGTTGTTGGTCTGGACAATCAGCCAGCCGCCCGCCAACCCCGCCAAGCCGCCGAAACCGATCTGGCGGGCGAATCCCTCGGCGACCTCCCAGGACACCTGATCGAATGCCGCACCGCTGACGGCGAGTTCGACCAGGCTGAGCGTCAGGAAGATCGCCATGGGGTCGTTGCTGCCGGACTCGATCTCCAGGGTCGACCGTGTGCGGTCCCTGATCGTAATGCCACCCACCCTCAGCAGAAAGAACACCGCCGCGGCGTCGGTCGAGCTGACGATCGCACCCAGCAGGAAGGCCAGCATCCATGGCAGGCCGAACAGGAAATGCGCTGCCGTCCCGGCCAGCAGCGCGGTCAGGACGACGCCGATCGTGGCCAGCGTCACCGCCGGCCAGGCGGCAAGCCGGAAGCTGTGGAAGGACGTGCCGTAGCCGCTGTCGAACAGAATGATCGCAAGGCAGACGCTGCCGACGAAATAGGCGAGTTGGGCATTGTCAAAGGGGATGCCGAGAACGCCGTCCTCGCCGGCGGCCAGCCCGACGCCAAGGAACAAGAGCAGCAGCGGCGCCCCGATTCGGAACGCGATGAGGCTGGAGAAGATGCTGAACACGATCAAACCGGACGCGACAAGAATGGCGAGATGGATCGGCTCCAGCATGCGTGCAGATCTCCAGCGGATCAGGGATGTTGCCAGCACAACATGTCTGGGAGCGATACAGGTGAGCCTTTTGCGGAATTTTGCGGTTGAGCGGTTTTGCCAAGGGCGGCGCGCGCTCTGGCCGGCTGTATCCGGTGGGCTCGGCGTCGCAGGAGGCTGACTGCGGCCAGGGCGGCGAGGCCGAAGGTGAGGTGGCTGATGGCGCGCTCGGCATTGCTGCGCTCGTTGTACAGCTAACCAGAATTCCCTTCGGCCCGCCACATTTGGTATGCAGAGGCAAAACTCATCAGGTGGAGACTCTGAACCCTGGTGGGGCGGCCCGGAGGTGTGGCGACAGCGGCGCAGGTGGCGCAGTTGCCGACCTCGGCGCGCTCGCAGCGGCGGGACGAGGCGAACCGGGCGCGGACGATCCTGTTGTCGCCGGATGGATGGACCAGCGCGGAGCCGGCCGAGGCGTTCGGCGCAACCGCCGACGGCATGCGCCACTGGCGCTGCTGGTTTACCGCTGGCGGCGTCGAGGCCTTGCGCGCCCACCCGCCGCCGGGGCCGTCGCCGGTGCCCAATCCAGCATCAAAGAAGCCGCGGCCCGAAGGCCGCGGATACTGTTGTTCTAAATCATTCAGCCAAGTCGATTAAATGGCTTCAATGAAGCCGCGGCCCGAAGGCCGCGGATACCGTCGCGCAGGTAGCGCAGTTCCTCGGCCAGCAGGTCGGGCTTCAATGAAGCCGCGGCCCGAAGGCCGCGGATACAGGTCAAGCCCGCGGCCGATGTTGGCGAGCATGTCCACGCTTCAATGAAGCCGCGGCCCGAAGGCCGCGGATACAGCACCCGGCCGCCGTAGACCAGCCGCTGCAGCACCACGCTTCAATGAAGCCGCGGCCCGAAGGCCGCGGATACGTACTGGTCGGCGAAGGCGCGGCGCCGCGGAAGCTGCAGCTTCAATGAAGCCGCGGCCCGAAGGCCGCGGATACGCCAGAACTCGCCTCACCTGCCCGACCACACCTTCCTGGCTTCAATGAAGCCGCGGCCCGAAGGCCGCGGATACCCGGCGGCGGGGGGCGGGGTCACAGCGGCGGCTTGATCTTGCTTCAATGAAGCCGCGGCCCGAAGGCCGCGGATACTCACCTCCCGCAGGAAGAGGTGACCGGGCCGCGGGGCTTCAATGAAGCCGCGGCCCGAAGGCCGCGGATACACGGCACCTGGCAGTACATCTCGTGGGGGCTCAACCTGCTTCAATGAAGCCGCGGCCCGAAGGCCGCGGATACATTTCTTCCTCAGCTGATTGCCAAGGTGGCTTGCCAGGCTTCAATGAAGCCGCGGCCCGAAGGCCGCGGATACCAAGAACAACGTGCAGGGGGTCGGCAGCACCATCAGCTACGGGCTTCAATGAAGCCGCGGCCCGAAGGCCGCGGATACCACGCCGGCAACATGGCGATGGAGCACATTATCTCTAAGCTTCAATGAAGCCGCGGCCCGAAGGCCGCGGATACCCGAGCCGGACGCGACGTCGGAGTACTCGATCGACGCGCTTCAATGAAGCCGCGGCCCGAAGGCCGCGGATACTGGCATTCAGCGCCTGTAATAGCTTGCGCTGATCCTCCGGGCTTCAATGAAGCCGCGGCCCGAAGGCCGCGGATACGCCGCCGCCGGAGACAGTGGAGGAATGGAACCAATGGCTGCTTCAATGAAGCCGCGGCCCGAAGGCCGCGGATACTGGCGCCGCTATCGGCGTTCTCGACAAGGCACTGAAGGCTTCAATGAAGCCGCGGCCCGAAGGCCGCGGATACACCCGCGGGAAATGTCCGTGGGGAACACAACATTTTCGAGGCTTCAATGAAGCCGCGGCCCGAAGGCCGCGGATACGTGGTGATTGCGGGGGTAGGGCTGTGGGCGCTTGTGCGCTTCAATGAAGCCGCGGCCCGAAGGCCGCGGATACCAGCGAGCAGTACTATCGCTATCTGATGGGCATCGTCAAGCTTCAATGAAGCCGCGGCCCGAAGGCCGCGGATACCAGCCGCTCGACGTGCGGGGGCAACTGGTCATCGGACAGCTTCAATGAAGCCGCGGCCCGAAGGCCGCGGATACTCGCCTCATCCAAGCGTTGCAGTTTGATTGGGTGATAATGCTTCAATGAAGCCGCGGCCCGAAGGCCGCGGATACCGAAGAGGAACTTCGTGCGGAGTTCGTTGACCCGTTCGTGCTTCAATGAAGCCGCGGCCCGAAGGCCGCGGATACCTCCGGCCCGCCAGCTTCCGCGGCGTGCGCTTCCACGTGCTTCAATGAAGCCGCGGCCCGAAGGCCGCGGATACCCGTCTTGTACTATTATTTTAGGATGGTATCCACTATTTGCTTCAATGAAGCCGCGGCCCGAAGGCCGCGGATACGCGGCAGCTCGCCACGGGGAACATCGTCGCCAACAACACGCTTCAATGAAGCCGCGGCCCGAAGGCCGCGGATACCTGTTTTCATCGAGACGGACACGGCGCCCGCGCGGCGCCGCTTCAATGAAGCCGCGGCCCGAAGGCCGCGGATACACGCTGGTGCCATACGGCCGGCGCGGGGCGATGGCAAAGCTTCAATGAAGCCGCGGCCCGAAGGCCGCGGATACCAGCGGCGCCGCAAGGAGGGCTATCCGGCCTATAAGGAGCTTCAATGAAGCCGCGGCCCGAAGGCCGCGGATACTTGATAATAAGAGGCGCGATGTAACCACATATAGAAAAGGCTTCAATGAAGCCGCGGCCCGAAGGCCGCGGATACCTCCGGAGAGCAAAGTGCCCCCGCCGCGGTCTCGGCTTTGCTTCAATGAAGCCGCGGCCCGAAGGCCGCGGATACCTGGCTGGTGGATTGAGCAGGAATCAATCGCCAGGACGGGGCTTCAATGAAGCCGCGGCCCGAAGGCCGCGGATACGCGGATATGGTCCGACCTGCAGAAGACGGACCCGAAGCGCTTCAATGAAGCCGCGGCCCGAAGGCCGCGGATACGCCGGTTGGCCAACAGGAAGGCCAGGCCCTCCTCCTGGCTTCAATGAAGCCGCGGCCCGAAGGCCGCGGATACGCCTGACCGGCCGCCGGCACCCGACGCCGTATCGGCAGCTTCAATGAAGCCGCGGCCCGAAGGCCGCGGATACCGGCGCATCGGGCTCGACGGCGATGAGGCGATCGATGCTTCAATGAAGCCGCGGCCCGAAGGCCGCGGATACGTGGACGTGCTGACGGCGGCGATGGCCCAGCACGAGGCGTCGCTTCAATGAAGCCGCGGCCCGAAGGCCGCGGATACCTGCCCCACGCGCGTCGTGAACTGCCGCAGAGCATCATCGCTTCAATGAAGCCGCGGCCCGAAGGCCGCGGATACCAAGAACTAGGGCAACACAAACAAGCATTACATATACAGGCTTCAATGAAGCCGCGGCCCGAAGGCCGCGGATACACTGCGGTCTACGCTCTAACGTGGCGCCCGGACTTTTTGCTTCAATGAAGCCGCGGCCCGAAGGCCGCGGATACGCCGGGCGACCCGGCCGTGACCATCCCGGCCGTGATGGCGCTTCAATGAAGCCGCGGCCCGAAGGCCGCGGATACGTACTCGTGGGACGAGGGTATCCCGCCATGACCCTGGCTTCAATGAAGCCGCGGCCCGAAGGCCGCGGATACCTCTGACTTGTCGGTCAAGACAATGGCCGACGCGATGCTTCAATGAAGCCGCGGCCCGAAGGCCGCGGATACAGCACTGGCTTGAGGCCAAGGCCGACAGCGACGCGCAGGGCTTCAATGAAGCCGCGGCCCGAAGGCCGCGGATACGTCGCGGCGCGGATACCCCAATACGGGCGGCACGGCTTGCTTCAATGAAGCCGCGGCCCGAAGGCCGCGGATACACGTCATCACTCGCAACGTCGACTTCGAGACCGGCCGCATGCTTCAATGAAGCCGCGGCCCGAAGGCCGCGGATACTCAATTGGTTCTGCGAACGCAGAGGCACGTTCTGGACGAGCTTCAATGAAGCCGCGGCCCGAAGGCCGCGGATACCTGCGGTGCGGGCGGGAGTGAACCGCAAGGAGTTGAGGCTTCAATGAAGCCGCGGCCCGAAGGCCGCGGATACGGTGCTAGTGCCACGGGCGGAGAGTACGCAGCCTGACAGCTTCAATGAAGCCGCGGCCCGAAGGCCGCGGATACGGGGGTCTGGGACAGGGACCGTCCTGTCTACCACCTACGCTTCAATGAAGCCGCGGCCCGAAGGCCGCGGATACATCTCGAACGGCGTTGTATGCCCGTGCCGCATCAGGGCTTCAATGAAGCCGCGGCCCGAAGGCCGCGGATACGGCGTGACGGTCGAGAGGGCGCCCTGGAACGTCTGCTTGCTTCAATGAAGCCGCGGCCCGAAGGCCGCGGATACTGTCGAGCCGGCGCTGCAATACACCGACGATCCACGGCCGCTTCAATGAAGCCGCGGCCCGAAGGCCGCGGATACCTGGTACGGGGCCTTCGCTGTGCCCTCGCTGTCGTCCAAAATGCTTCAATGAAGCCGCGGCCCGAAGGCCGCGGATACTGGAGGCCCTAATGCTCATTACCAGCACAACAGGAAAAGCTTCAATGAAGCCGCGGCCCGAAGGCCGCGGATACTTTTTGATGGCATATAGTTTAGTCATCAACCTTCCCTATAGCTTCAATGAAGCCGCGGCCCGAAGGCCGCGGATACGCATGGTCGGCGCTCCCATGTTTCCCGTCGTAGTAGGGCTTCAATGAAGCCGCGGCCCGAAGGCCGCGGATACAAGCGCGCGCTGCTGTTTCTCGTGGCGCATGCCTATGCTTCAATGAAGCCGCGGCCCGAAGGCCGCGGATACCCAGCCAGACGATCGAGACCCCCCAATGACGCTGGCATGCTTCAATGAAGCCGCGGCCCGAAGGCCGCGGATACGAGGTCGTGGCCGGCGATGATCAGCCGCTCCTGGAGCTCGCTTCAATGAAGCCGCGGCCCGAAGGCCGCGGATACCGGAGGTTTTCTCATCATTGATCTCCTTCATTGCTATGGCTTCAATGAAGCCGCGGCCCGAAGGCCGCGGATACGGCATGCTGTTTTTTCGCCGATTCGGCAGCGGGTTGCAAGGCGGTTTGCGAGCGCTGCGGCGCGGCGGCGCGCGAACGGCTCGCATGGGCCCGTCGGACGCCGGCCGGGACGCCCCAAGGCCCTGATTCACAATGTCAAAGAACCGTGCGAGCGCTCCCGGGGGTTTTCGCGCCACCGCAGCGCTCGCAAAACCGTGGCGACGAGCATGCTATCCGATCACCGGCGCGCACTCAACGGTGGCGACGCGCTTGCCCGGGCCATCACGCGCGGCGTCGCCGCATCGGCCGGGCCCACGTCGAGGATCGGCCTGTGGTCGTGGCCGTGGCGGATCGCCTGGTCCAGGCCGGCCCGCGGCCCGGCCCGACGGTGGCGGTGAAGCCGGCACCGCATCCCCGACAGCTGCCGGCATCACCGTAGCGGTCCATCGGCTCGAACAGCCGGCGGGGCGCGATGCAACGGTACGGCGAGGCTCGAGCGCGCGAAGCCCGGCCGCGCCGCCGCGGGTGCGCGAAGCCGGGGTTGCAGCCTGGGCTGCGGCCGTGCGCTTTGGCAGTGGGACGCCCCGGAATCGCGCGCGGCGGGCGGGGCCGGTGTCGGGCCTCGCTGCGCTTGGGCCGACCTACGGAAGGCCCGGCAACGCTGACGCCAGCCCGCGAAGCCGGGGCTTTGCAGCCCGGCCGGCGGGTGCGCGCCACCCCCAGAACGAACTGGGGCCGCCGATCGGGCCGTTCCCATCCCGGTCGGCGGCCCCAATGCTGGGCCGGCTCACGTCCCCCCCGCTTGCCGGCCCGGGCCTCGGAAGGCCCCGGGCGTCGGGCGGTCCGGGCCTGGGCGGCCCGGATGCCCGGCGCGGGCAGGGGCCTACTTGAACTGCGAGGTCTCGGTCGATTCGGCCATGGCGGTGGTGGAGGACAGGCCGCCCGAGATGGCCAGCGACACGGCGTCGAAATAGCCGGTGCCCACCTCGCGCTGGTGCTTGGTGGCGGTGTAGCCGAGCGTCTCCGAGGCGAACTCGGCCTGCTGGAGCTCGGAGTACGCGGCCATCTGGCGCTCCTTGTAGCCCTTCGCCATCATGAAGGTGTGGTAGTTCAGGTTGTGGAAGCCCGCCAGGGTGATGAACTGGAACTTGAAGCCCATGGCGCCCAGCTCGCGCTGGAACTTCGCGATGGTGTCGTCGTCCAGCTTGCCCTTCCAGTTGAAGCTGGGCGAGCAGTTGTAGGCGCACATCTTGTCGGGGAACTCGGTGCGGACCCCTTCGATAAAGCGTTTGGCCTGCTCCAGGTCGGGCGTGGAGGTCTCCATCCACAGCAGGTCGGCGTACGGGGCGAAGGCCTTGCCGCGCTCGATGCAGTACTCGATCGGCTCCTTCGCGGTGATGCGGTGGAAGCCCTCGTCGGTGCGGTCGCCGCGGTCGATGTAGGGCAGGTCGCGCTCGTCGATGTCGGTGGTGATCAGCTTGGCGCTTTCCGCATCGGTGCGGGCGACCAGAATGGTCGGCACGCCGCAGATGTCCGCGGCCAGGCGCGCGGCGTTCAGGGTGCGGATGAACGAGCGGATCGGCACCAGCACCTTGCCGCCCAGGTGGCCGCACTTCTTCTCGGACGCCAGCTGGTCCTCGAAGTGGACGCCGGCGGCGCCGGCCTCGATCATCGCCTTCATCAGCTCGAAGGCGTTCAGGTTGCCGCCGAACCCGGCCTCCGCGTCGGCGACGATGGGGGCCAGCCAGTAGCGCTTGGCGCCGCCCTCGGCATGCTCGATCTGGTCGGCGCGCAGCAGGGCGTTGTTGATGCGCTTGACCACGTGCGGCACCGAGGCCGCGGGGTACAGGCTCTGGTCCGGGTACATCTGGCCGGCGTCGTTGGCGTCGGCCGCGACCTGCCAGCCCGAGAGGTAGATCGCCTCCAGCCCGGCGCGGACCATCTGCATGGCCTGGTTGCCGGTGGTGGCGCCCAGGGCGTTGACGAAGTCGCGCTTGTGCAGCAGCTCCCACAGCCGCTCGGCGCCAAGCCGGGCAATGGTGTGGTCGATCCTGTAGGAACCGCGCAGCCGCTCGACGTCCGCCGGGGTGTAGTCGCGCTTGATGCCTTCGAAGCGGCGCTCGTGCAGCGCCTTGTCCGTAATCTGCGTGCCGATATCAAGCGGTGCCATCGTGATCCTTTCCAGCCCCCTTGGCGGCCGCCGACCGGTCCCCGGGGGTCCTCATGGTCTCTCGTTCGGCGGAGGCGACGATGGGCCGCACGCGGCGCGCGGCACAAGCGATCCTGTGCCACGGTGGTGTTTGTAATGGCGCGGCGGGCCTCCCCTGTACAGATATTGACACAAAAAAGGATTTCAACAAATGTCTGGCCGTAAAGTTGTAGCGTTGTTAATTTCCCTTGTGTGAATGAGGTAAATATGTAAACTATGTAAACGCGCGCGGCGGACCCGCCCCCGTCTGCGCCGGCCGCTCACGACGGAGCCGCCCCATGGCGAAGAAGGCGATGATGGGCCACAAGGTGCGCCGCCTGCGCCGCGACCAGGGCCTGACCCAGGCGCGCATGGCCGAGCGGCTCGGCATCTCGCCCAGCTATCTGAACCTGATCGAGAACAATCAGCGCCCGGTCTCGGTTCCGCTGCTGCTCAAGATCGGCCAGGCGTTCGACATCGACCTGCAGGCGTTCGCCGAGGACGACGGCGGCCGGCTCGCCTCCGGGCTGCAGGAGGTGTTCGGCGACGCCCTGTTCGAGGGCGGCGAGGTGGACCGCGCGGAGATCGCCGATTTGGCCGCGGCGGCGCCGGCGGCGGCGCGCGGGGTGCTGGCGCTGTACCGCGCCTATCGCGACGCGCGGGAGGACCTGCGCCTGCTGGCCGCGGAGGCGGCGCGGCGCCAGGGCGGCGAGCAGGGCGGCACCGCCGGCTCCGCGCTGGAGGAGGTGCGCGACGTCTTCGAGGCGCAGAACAACCACTTCGGCGAGCTGGAGGCGGCCGCCGACCAGGTCTGGCAGACCGGGCTGCTGGACCCCGGCGACGTGTACCAGGGGCTGTGCGCCTTTCTGGACCGCGACCTGGGCATCCGCGTCAAGCTGATGCCGGTGGACGCGATGGGCGCGGTGCGCCGCCGGTTCGACCGGCACGGCCGGCGCATTCTGCTGTCGGAGATGCTGCCGGCGCCGAGCCGGACCTTCCAGCTCGCCGTGCAGATCGCGCTGGTCCGCTTTCGCGGGCTGCTGGACCGGATCGCGGAGGAGGCCGGGCTGTCCGGCGAGGAGGCGGCGCGGCTGGCGCGCATCGGGCTGGCCAACTACGTGGCCGGGGCGGTGATGATGCCGTACGACCGGATCCACCGGGCGGCCGTGGCGGTGCGGTACGACATCGAGATCCTGCAGCACCGGTTCGGCGCGTCCGTGGAGCAGGTGTGCCACCGCCTGACCACGCTGCAGCGGCCGGGGGCCAAGGGCGTGCCGTTCTTTCTGATCCGGGTGGACAAGGCCGGCAACGTGTCCAAGCGGTTCAGCGCCAACGGCCTGCACTTCGCCCGGTTCGGCGGCGCCTGCCCGCGCTGGAACGTCCACGACGCGTTCCGCTGGCCGGGGCGGATCCACACCCAGGTCTCCGCCATGCCCGACGGCAGCCGCTATTTCAGCCTGGCCAGCACCATCGGCAAGTCCGGCGCCGGATACCGGGCGCCGGGGCAGGTGCACGCGATCGCGCTGGGCTGCGAGGTGGAGCACGCCGCCCAGCTCGTCTACGCCGACGGGGTGGACCTGCTGAACGAGGACATCGCCGTGCCGATCGGCCTGCACTGCCGCCTGTGCGAACGCCTGGACTGCGCCCAGCGCGCCTACCCGCCCCTGCACCACCGCCTGACCATCGACGAAAACCAGCGCGGGCCGACGGCTTATGTGTTCGAGGGGGGGTAGGGGTGTGAGGCGAGCGTTGCCGAGGCATTTTTAATCAGCACACCGCACCGCAAAAGTTGCACCAGCAACATCAGCGGACTAAGTTTGATACCGGCCGCGTGAGCTAACGGCATTTATGCCGATACGCTGAATTCGATGAGCGGCCATTAGTTGACTAAGTAATTTATTTTCAGTTGACGAAAAATTCCTCCTCCACTTATAATCCTTGTCAGACATGCATTTCTGAGGGTCCAAGAACGTTGCGCGCAATTGTCCTGCCAAACTGGTCTTTAAGACCTGCATCCAGACCAAAAAAAATTTGCTTTCCGGTAGAGGAACTGCGACTAGATCCGATACATAAAATGTCAACATATACTCCCGATAAAATCGTCGAAGTGAAGCATCGAAACGCAAAGCCACATATGGTAGCTGTAGATGAGTGTACCAAGAGAGCTTGCCACCTATCGCCCAGATATCAAGCCACAGAAGAAATTGATAAATGGAACCTCCGTATCTGGCTTGCAGCATCTCACACGGAACTCGCGCAAGCTTCTTCATTAATAGAAAGCGTGCATCCAAAAGGATCAAGCAGACGAGGAACAATTCTGTGCATGTCGGAATCAAATCAGCAGAATTCGGAACGACTCATAGGCGCTGCAGTTTTGGACACCCTTAGCCATTGCAATCCTATTGAAAGGGATGTATTGGCGCGCCCAAAATTCGGGGTTGATTGGCGGGATGCCTCTCGCAGCGAGATTATCTATCGGCTAGGCCTCGTTTGCGGAACGCGCTTTGCTATCTGCGAGTGCCGACAGAGGCAAGGCCTCGGTCGCGTATTGGCGCATCATGCCTCCGTTGTCGCAGCATGCTGGAGATGGCCGCCAGCGGACGTGGTTGAGGTCCTCCGCTGGATGCCCGGAGATCGGCTTTTGAAAATCCTCCGTGGCGAGGCTGACTTTTTGACCCGCGCAGGATATACTCCAACCCCGTCAAGCCATTGGATGAAAGGTGGGGCTTATGACCCAGAGCGCCTCCCAGATGTCGTTCCAGTTCGACAGGTCCCGGCCTGGTACTACCGCCGAGTCAAGTGCTTCCGAGACCGAGACCCCGTCATCGCCGCAGCTCTCAAAGCAGTCCTTTGACAGAATCTTTGTGCCACTGAGTACAAAGCCGTATGAGTGGTTCCAATCGGGCCGGAAAGCATGGGAATTGAGAAAATGCGCGCGGCAATTCACTACTGACCATGTCCGGATCGGTCGAACCGTGGAACTGAGGCTCGGATACAGCCGCTCCGACAGGAGCCTTTGGGGCCACATCGTAGAAGTCATTACGGCGGAAACGCTTAATAAGTTCTTTGATAAGGTAGACTGGAAGGATGTCTTGCCAGAAAGTGCTGATCGTCAGGACGCTGAGAGTATGGCTAGGCAAATTCTGAGGCTTGACGAGGACGATCAACGACCTGTCATCGGGTTTCGCATTCGGCTTGAGGACAATCATGCAGCTTCGTCTAAAGAGTGAGTTTATTCCACTCGTGCAAAATGGCATTAAACGTTCAACCATTCGGGCTGGACGCTGGGAAGCTGCCCTCGGCCCGGCTGAGATTGTGTGTGGAAGCACACGAATTCCTATAAAAATTATTTCCCTTGATGTAAAAACTTTATCCACTTTGACCGATATCGATGCAGTTAACGATGGTTTTTCGTCGAAGGAAGAACTTAGGAAGACACTGCTTAAATTTTATCCACAGCTGAAAGCAAATGATGAGGTTACAATTATTCACTTTATTAAGTCTGTCACAAAGGAAACACATTCGAACATAAGGAGTAATTGACTATGAACCTTGTCGTCAACGGCACGTTTCGAGTTGAGGGGGCGCCGCCGACTCCGACCGATTATGATTCTAAGTTCAAGAAGCTTTTCGAGGAGTTTTGTCGCGAAATTGGCCGAAATGCGCTTGTAGGGACTTTTGATGATTTCCACGAAAGCATTTTTAATAGCAGGACGGCATTTTTGGATTTCCAAGGTCGTGTCAGTAACTTCAGCCGCTGTGTGCCCAACAATTCTGATGACAGCATTCGTCGTGGAGAATACCGATTCATATTGCGTCTTGATGAAAACATGTTTTCGGATGTTGAATTGGGCTTTCAAAAGCTAGTGCACGTTCTTGTCAGCGATCTGTTTGAACAGCGCGGAGTTGGTGAGTTGCGGGGACAAGTCCATATTGAGAGCGTGGATCTAGGACCCGTTACTAATGTATTTCATAACAAATATCGAACGAAAAGTCACACAAGATCTGAAATAAGACATCAATTTGATCTGGATTCAGATGAGCCGTTGTTGGCATTTTCGATGAAGCCACGAGTTGGCTTGACTGCTGAAGAATATGAAAGGTTTATGAGAGAAGTTTTTGAAGGAGGTTTTCATCTTGTTGAAATGGATACCCGTGACCTTGGTATTGAATCCTGTGAACGAAAACAGCTTATCGAAAGACTATATAGATTGGCATTGAATGAAAGCCAGTCCCGGAGGCGGATATGTAGATTCTCTGCAAACCTTTCAGGGCCATTTACAATAATTGAGCCCATGCTCGAAAAAATATGGCTTGTGCATCAGGATTGTGGTGTAAATTCCTGGGTACTTAAGATTGATGGCAACCTTGATGGTTTGAGCACTATACAGGCGATCCGGAGATGGTGCGATGACAGAGCCATTTCGCAACCGATTATCACATGCTATCCAGTGCTTAAATATGGCTTAGCAAGGTATTTAGGTCATGATACATTGTATAGACTACTAGTGTTGAGTGGAGCAGATATTATTTATCCTGGTGGCAGGCCGCGTTTTTATGCTGACAAGGCTATTGACGGAGGTCAGGTTGGGCCGTCGCGTATGCATTATAAATCTCTTCTTTATCCGGATGATTATCCTCTTCAAAGCGTAGCAGGTGGAACACTAATAGGGCATGTACCAGCAAAAATAGCTCTGCTGGGAACCGACATCGCCTTTTTTGTCGGAGGAGGTCTCGCTCTTTCCAAGAAAGGCTTGAAGCAAGCAGCAATATCCTTCTGTGAAGCTGTAAGCAGAAGCCGAGAGTTACTCAAGCAGCAGGAATGGAGTAGGGTAGCCATTGAGCAAAAATTTGTTCATCTTACACAGGTGTATGGTGATCGTAATGTAGTGGACCAACAGTTTGAACTTGTAAATCCCTGGGACTTAGTCGATAAAGTTGACGAATTGGCTATTAATCGTCCAGTTCTGGTAAGATGAGGGGGCAGTATGATGTTAGTCGCAGCCGAAATCGCGACTGAGATCGCGATACAAATGAAGACGTCGCTGTCGTTTGTTTTAGGACTGGGGGGCTTATTCAGCATTGTGCGATCGTTTATGATCGCAGCAATTTTTCTGGGCGAATTACCGGACGAAACAAAGCGAATAAGGCCTAGTTTAGCCAGAGAAGTGAGGAATGCTCGACGTGGTCAGTTTTGGCTATTTGCTACCACGACGGTGCTATTCTTATTGGCCGTTGTTCTATATGTCGGGCCTCTGCGGGAAATTAATGCTATTCAACTTGCGTCGGGTGGCGCCACCCTCACGAAATGCCAGATAATGTCAGTATTCGGAATTGTTTTAATTGTTATACTTGTCATTGTCATAGATACTTTCGCAATGATCCGACGACGGCGACTAGAAGCCTTGATTGCTTAGTACTAAATGCGAAGTCGTGGTAATTGCTCACCCCGGTGTCATAAGTTGGCGGCTTGGCGCAGGGCGGCGGAATTACGGGGATACAATACTGAATTGGATGATGGGAATCGGTGGCCTTCCTGGCCGTAGGCGGTATCCGGCAACCGGTGCGTTGTATGGACACGCCGCAGCCGTCCAGATGAGCGAGCGGATTCGGCGTCGGGAGTCTGTCTTCCGGCGTGTAAAGGCCGTCGAAGCGTCGGCTCGAGTCGGGACTCGAAGGGCAATGCCAGGCGGTCGTGAGAGAGGACGAGATAAGGTCGTCGGATGGGCCCGGCCTCATGCTTCCCTCATTTTTTCTTATATTAATCAGTGCATTACCATTCATGCGAGTACGAGGGACAAGACCTCGGGCGGTCAGGCCCTGGCTGCGCGGAGGCGGACGAGGTCGGTTAGGTCCGGCGTCTCGGCGCCGGGGACCTTGAGGCGGTCGCCGATGGCCTCCCGGAAGGAGACGCCGAGCTTGCGGCAGGTGAGGAGCAGGTCGAGGAAGGCGTCGCCGCCTCCGTGCCCCTCCCCTACCCAGGCAACCCCGATCCGCCCGGGTTCTCGCCCCCCGTCCAAGCGTTCCCCCCATGTCCGCCGCCCGCCGGTCAAGCCGGGTCAGGGTTCCGGGTCGAGGCCGAGGACTTCGCGGCGGAAGGTGGCCAGCCGCTGCATGCCCAGTTCGATGTCCGTGGTTCGCAGCGCCTTGAGCTCGGCGTCGGTGAACAGTCCGGACCGCGCGAACGGGTCCTTGCGAAGATCCGGCCCCCAGGCCTCGGGCCGGTACAGCCGGTAGTAGGGCACCCAGTCGGACCCGGCGCGGACCTTCAGCTCGGGATCCACGATGTAGTGCCCCCGCCGGAACCGCCGGAACAGGTGGCGGTTGTGGGGCGCGTCCCGGTCGACCTCGTTCTTCGACAGGACGCTGGAGATGTAGGGCCGCCGCTTGCGGCGCTCCGGCAGCACCTCGTCCGGCAGGACGGCGACGACCTCGGCCAGGGCCTGCGCCGTGAAGCCGTTGCTCTCGCCGAAGCGGGGCGCCAGCCAGGGCCCCAGGCACCGATAGAACAGCGCCCCCATGATGCGCAGCAGGACGTATTCCATCAGATGCCGGTCGAGCTTGACCAGCCGCCCGCGGGCCTGGACGTCGATGCTGGCGGGCGCGAGCACGTCGTACAGTTCGGGCAGTTTCTGGCGGGCGAAGCGCTCGTCGGTGAAGGCCCGCTCCAGGGCGAACTCCACGGCGGTGAAGCCGTGGTTGGCGGTCGCCGTGGGGTCGGCGCCGCGGTCGCGCAGGGTCCGCGCGACCGGCGCGTTGCCGACCCGGGCCGCGGCCATGAGTGGCGTCAGGTTGAACGGCGTGCGGTGGTCGACCCCGTGGCGCTCCACGTCCCGCAGCACCGTCCCCGGGTTCCGGAACGCGTAGGCCTCGAAGTGCTTCTGGTGCAGGAGCTGAACGGCCTTGTCCTCCGGGTCGAGGGCGGGCTTGAACCCGTCCAGGATCAGCCGGTTCAGGATCGGCCGGTACCAGTGCAGCAGGGCGTGCTCGAACACGGGCAGCAGCTGCTTGCGCGTGCCCGCGGCGAACGCGGCCGCGCTCTGGGCGTCGAAGGCGGCGCGATCGACCACCGCCCACGGCACCGGCTTCTGCTGCAGAACGCGCTCGCGGATCTCCCGGGCCTGCTCCGTCTTGCCCTGCATCTCGAGGCGGCTCGCCTCGCGCTGCCACTGTTCCAGGCTGGAGTCCTCGCGCTCCGCCGAGACGGTGGCCTCGGCGTACCGCGCCATCTCCAGCAGGGTCATGAGCGGATGGCCCTGGTCGGCCTCGACCCAGTACAGGTTGCGGACCGCGCGCGTCACCGCCACGAACAGCGCGTTGATGTAGAACTTGTAGATCTCCAGCGATTTGTCGCGTTTGTCGCGGGCCCGGGCGTAGGTCAGCGTGTCCGCCTCCAGGGCCGACGGATCGACGTCGCGGGCCACCTCGCGGAACGCCGCGGCCTCGTCGCTCAGCACGTTGAACAGGATGATGCTGTCGTATTCCAGGCCCTTGGCTTCCTGGATGGAGAACACCAGCGGGGTGTTGAACCAGCGCCGCGCCGCCGGCTTCTGGTCCGGATGCAGCACCAGCACCGCCACCCGCGTCGACCGGCGGGTGCGCGCGTCCAGCTCGCCCAGGACCTCCGGCGCATGGGGCAGGACCTGGAGGTGCCCCGGCTCGCGCGCCACGCTGCGCACCAGGTAGTTGCTCTCCCGGTCGACCGACCCGAACCGGGCGTGCTTGAGCTTCAGGATGCGGTTGGCCAGCGCGGTGACGGTCGGGGTGTTGCGGTAGTTGGTGCGCAGGATGCGCACGATCTCCCCGTCGCCCGCGCCGGTGAGCCCCCGCTCCTCGAAGAACAGGGACTTCACATGGGCCCAGGAGAAGAAGTTGGGGTGGACGATCTGGTTGGAATCGCCGGTGAGGATGAATTCTCCGGCGGTACGGAGCGATTTCAGAATGAGATAAAGCTGAATGTTCGTGATGTCCTGAACTTCATCGACCACCACGAAGTCGTAGCGTGGCGTCACCTCCCCCACGTACTCGTGGCTGACGATGTTGGGGTCGTACAGCCCCGCCTCCCCCAGAAACGCGCGGTACTTTTCGAAGAGGTCGTAGACCTCCGGCCGCTCCGTTTCGCTGAAGATCGACTGCCGGACGCCCAGGTCCAGATAGTCCTCCCGGCTCAGCCAGCCCGCGTTGCCGATCGGGCCGGTGATGACGCCCCGGATCTCCTCCAGCACCTTCTGGGCGTCGCGCAGGCGGCGCGCTGCCGGCTGGCGGGCGAACCAGGCCTGGAAGTCGCGGGGCGTGACCTCGCGGCCCGCCGGAACGCGGATGCTTTCCAGGAATTCCTGGAAGGACAGGAAGTCGATCTCCTGGTCTTCGTTGGTGTAGTTGCGGGCGTAGTACAGATCACGGGCGTTCCGGACCAGATAGGGCGACAGGCTGACGTACAGCATGTCGCCGACCATCTGCTTCATTTTCTCCAGGGTCAGCGCCGTCTTGCCGCTGCCCGCCGAGCCGATGATGATGACCGGGGGCGACAGCGCGTGAATTGCCTCCTGCTCATCGTCGAAGGTCAGGATCTTGTCGAGAATGTTGAAGCGCCGTTTGTCCGGATTCAGGAGCGGGAGGTCGCCGGCCGGCGTGGCGTCGTCCGCCTCGATCCGGGGGATCTTCTCCTCGTCGATCCCGGCGCCGCGGCCGAGGAAACGGGATTTCTCGTAGGCGTGGTTGCGGATGTGCTCCAGGATCAGACAGCAGGTCTCGTCCCGGACCCGGTACAGCGCGAACAGCAGCCGGTCGCTCTTGTTCAGGCGGGCGCGGTACAGGGTGTCGGTGACCTTGCGCACGTCGGCCCGAGCGAAATCCCCCTCGCCCAGGGCGCGGACGACCTTGTCGAAATTCGGAATCCGCTCGGGAACCAGCTCGTTGTAGACGAGAACCCGCATCCCTTCCTTCCCACTGACAGGAACCGCTGCGCCGAAGGGGCCGTCCCTCCCCGCCGGCCGCCCCGCACTCCTCCCGAGAATAGCGAGACCGCGGTGCGAAACGGAAGTCCCGTCCATTCGGGGCAGGGATTTCGCCCGACCGGCCCTTGCGCATGACCGGGCCGCCGGCGAACGCAGGCGGGCGGCCCGGCAGGCGCACAACGTCAAGGGGGCTGGTATGGTGACGGTCGTGGAATTTATCAATCGGCTCCTCGCGGCATCCGGCTGACGGCATGCGGTGCCGTCAGCCGGGCCGGAGGTGTGCCTGCCCGCCGGAGGCAGCCGGATCCGTCAGGCGGTCGGCTGTTCGGCTGGCTGGGGTGCGGGGGCCTCCGCCGGGAGGGGGGCGTCGATCGGCACCAGCAGTTCGTAGTCGATGAGCGCCCACTTGATCCGGTTCCCGCGGGTCAGGAAGCCGGGGCGGCCGTGGGGCCGGCGGATGATCACGTGGCGGGGCTTGTGGTCGCAGACCATCCAGCCGAGCTGGCGCATCCGGTACCGAGCCTCCAGGCCCAGTTCGGTGCTCCGCTCCCAGGTGATCAGGCCCTGCCGCGCGGCGGCCTCGGCGTCGATGCCGTCGATCCAGCGGTAGAGCAGGATGTACAGGCGCTCCCAGTCGTACTTGATGCGGCGGTGTTCCGGCACGTCCTGCTGCGCCTGCTCCAGGAGCCGGTTCATGCGCCACAACATGTAGGACTTGCGCCCGAGCTGCCAGTCCAGATAGCGCGTCGGCGGCGAGTAGATCGCCAGCGGTTGCTTGGTCGGAATCGCGGACTTCGCCATGGCGCGCAGCCGCGAAACGTTGCCGAACTCCTCGAAGGGCGAGAGGAACTGGGCCTGATCGATCTGTTCCAGCTCCACGTCGTCGAGGTGGCCGCCGCTGTCCAGCAGCGTCCCGCCAACATCCTGGCCGGCGCGGCTGAACTTGACGACCAGGGCGAAGTTGCTGCGCGCCCGGTGCGCGACCGGCACGCGATAGACCGCCCCGGTTGCTCCGGCCAATGCCCGGCCGACCTTCCGGAAGCGGTCATCCATGAACCAGGCGCCGGGCAGGATCGAATCGATGCAAGCCCACCCGTGCCTGGTGACGTACAGTTCGCCGCCCTGCTTGCCGACCAGCCGGATATAGTCCGCCCCGAACAGGGTGTAGCGCAGGTCCGCCGGGACGGCATCGAAGGCCGGCTGGTAGAGCTTCCCGAACTTGTAGTTGAAGCGTTCCACCGCGCGTCACTCTTCCGGTTCGAACAACGGCATGTCCAGCAGGCTCATGTAGTCGTCCAGGGTGCCGCCCTGCAGGCAGCATTCGATGATCCTGCGGCCGGAGGGCAGCAGGTCGGGCACCAGGAACTGCGACAGTTCGCGGTCGAAGAACTCCTTCAGGATCCCCGCGCCGACGTCATAGGCCTCCGGCCCCACCTCCGGCTGCCGCTCGACCTCGAAGAACTGGCTGCCGATGGTGCGGCCCTCGATGACGATGGACGCCGGATTGAAGCCGAGCAGCGGGCAGCGGGACGGCCGCACCTGCGAGGCCTGGAAGCGCGCGCCGCCGCGCCGAGCCAGGAACTCCCGCATGATCCACTGCGGCATGAAGCCGACCTCGCGGATGCCGATGTGCTGGTTCGGCACCAGCACGTAGCGGACCTCCGGCGTCTCGATGATCTGGTTCAGCAGCAGGTTGGCCTGATCGACGCGCCGGCCGGTGGCGAACGGCCAGTACGAGCCCACGCCCTCCGAGGTCATGCCCTCGGTCTCGACGATGCTCGGGTTGGAATGCCCGCGCGGCGCCACCAGCCGCCACAGCCACGCCAGCGACGGCGGCAGGATGTGGAACAGCCCGAGAATGCCGTAGGTCGGACGCTCCGCCGAGCAGGGCGGGGTGCGCACGCCAAAGCTGCGGACATCCACGTCGACGCCGCCCTCCACCACGTTGGGGACGATCCGGCGCGGGATGATCACGCGCGGGTTCGGGCACGGCTGGCCCGGCGCGTCTTCCGTGTGCTCCCAGATCAGGGCAGTGGCACCGGGGTAGCCCTGCACGTTCAGGAACAGCAGCGGCTCGGGCGGCTTGATGCACAGCCGCTCCAGATGCGGGTCGGTGCCGTAATCGCTGAGGTGGTTGCAGCGGACGAACCAGGACTCCTCCGCATCCACCAGGGTCAGCTTGCCGTTGCCCTTGTCCAGCGACGGGTGGCACAGCGCCATGTCGTCGGTGACGGGGTGCAACTCGCAGGCCTGCGGCAGCACCAGGGTCTGCTCGTCGCCGGTGGCGAGGTTGCGCCCGATCAGCAGCGCGCCGTCGGCCCGGCGGTGGACGTGCTCCAGCATCTCGCTCTTGCCGCCGCCGCTCGCGCCTTCATGCGAGATGACCAGCCTGTTCTGGTACGGCGTCACCACCCGAACGGTGGAGCAGTGCATGGTGACCCAATGCTCCTTCTCGCCCAGATTCAGCAGCACGCCGTAAATGCCCTTCTTGGCGCTCGGCCCCGGATACAGGTTGTAGCTGAACAGCTCGTGCCCGGCATAGGTACGGTTATGGACGACGACCTGCCGGCCGTCGAAGTCCGTGTGGCGGAACGGCGGCGCCACATAGATCACCGCCTTGGGGGAGAAGTTGGCCGGAATCTCTTCGAGCGGCAGGATCCCCTGGAGCAGAGCCAGACCGAGCGCGAAGAACCCGGCATTGTCCGGGGCGATGACCATCGCGTGGGTGCCCTTGCCCGCAATGCCGGCATGGAAGGCGAAGGCGGCGAGCCGCTGGGTCTTCAGCCAGTCGAAGGTGCGCTCGCGCAGGTTCTCGAACGAGGTGCCGAACCGTTCCTCGAACGTCGGCTTGTCGGTCGGGCGCTTGTCGCCGATCACCATGCAGTCGGGGTCGCGGCGTCGCATGTACGGCTCGGTGTAGTTCGCAAGAATGCCGTTGCGCGCCCGGCAGACCACGGCATCGACGAGGCGGCCCTTGCCGGGAATATCGTATGCGACCTCGTGCCATCCGTTGACGGCGTCCCGCGTGGAGAGATCTACAAGCTCTTGGGTTGAACCGGCAAACGTCACCGACGGCGCAGAGGCAAAGATCTCCTCGACCTCCGCCGGCAGCGTGAACGGAATGTTGCGGTTCCCAGACCGGGCCAGGTCGTTTAGCATCGCAGGGGTTCCTGATATTGGGTTGTTGGGGGGGGGACGGCGGCGCATCTGCGTTTGCCTGATCCGATGTGAGTGCATATCATTTCAAGGCGGATTGTGCAAGGTATCTTCTGCGTGGTGCAGTTTGCCATAGGCTGTTGCCCGCAAGCCCTGGCCCGCGGGCAGCGTGCTGCCGGCCCGCCGGCGGATGAGCCGCGCGGCGATGCTCACGGTCGGCGCGAAGAGATGCAAGGGGCAACCGGCGATCCGCAAAGGACCGCCGCGGCGGCCGGGTCGGCGTGGTGCCCCGGTGGCGCCGGTCGCCACAAGCGGATGACGCCGGGCAGGCGACGGTGCCGACCGGCCCGCCGGCGGGGGCGGGTGCGTGCCATCCGGGCCGCTGCCTGCCACCGATACCGGCGGCGCAGGCGGTTGATCCCTATGCTGCGACTTGGCATGGGGCCGCGGCAATCGTTGTCAGGTGGATGGTCAGGCCGAGCGCCGCATGTCTACAGGAATTACAACAATATAAGGGCTTGAGTGCCGCCGTTCAGGTAGAATACTCGCCTTCGCGAATTGATCACCGCCGTTCCGGTCGATCCCGTTGGATGAAACTGCCGGGGGGGTGCATTTAATATACACGCACGCATCACCATCCCGTCTTTGCGAGCGCAGCGAAGCAATCCAGTGGCGCCGCGAGCGCGATCGATGACCCGCCGTCACCGGCGGCCCGGAGACGAGCGCCCGGCGTCCGCCCCGGCGTCCGCCCCGCCGGTCCGGTCGTCGCGGAGGTCCTGGAGGTCGAGCGGGACCTCGGCTCAGCGATCCGGCAGGCGGGCGATGCCCATCCGCTGCACCGCCAGCGCCCCGGGCTTCGCGGGCGCGGGCGCGGGCGCCGGTGCGGGGTGCGGGTGGCAGCGCAGGCAGTCGGCGGGCAGGGTGAAGCGGCAGCGCACGCCCTCGGGCGGGAAGGCGTAGCCGACCTCGCCGTCGGGGCCGGCGGTCTGCTGGATCACGCGGAAGCCGAGGCCGCGGCGCGCGGGCGGCGTCACCGGCGGGCCGTCCAGTTCGCGCCACTCGATCACCAGCCAGCCGCCGTCCAGGCGCCAGTCCAGCGTCACGCGGCCCTGCGGCACCGACAGGGCACCGTACTTGACGGCGTTGGTGGCAAGCTCGTGCAGCGCCAGTGCCAGGTCCTGGGCGGATCGGGGTTTCAGCGTGGCCGCGCACCCGCCCGCGCGGATCCGGTCGTCGTCGCCGAAGCCGCCCAGCGTGGCGGCGGTGATGTCGTGCATGGCGGCGCCGCTCCAGCCCTTGCTGCTCAGCAGGTCGTGCGCCGCGGCCAGGGCCTGGATCCGCGCCCGGAACGGCCTCAGGAACCCGTCCAGATCGGACGCGCCGCGCGCCGACAGCTCGGCAATGGCCTGCACTGTGGCGAGCAGGTTCTTGGCACGGTGGTCGATCTCGGCGGTCAGGAACAGCAGGCGCTGCTCGGTCTCCTTGCGCTCCGTGATGTCGTGCGCCACCACCGAATAGCCGGTCAGGCGCCCGCCGCGGTCCTTCAGCGGCGTCAGGCTGTACAGCAGGTCGAGGCGCCGGCCGTCGCGGCGCCGGCGCACCGTGTCCATGGAGGCTGCGGTGCCGTGGTCCTCCACCTGCCGGACCATGCGCTCCAGGTCGGCGCGCTGGTCCGGCGGGCACAGCTCCCACTCGCTGCGCCCGACCGCCTGCGCCGCGGACAGGCCGGTCAGCGCCTCGGCCCCGTGGTTCCAGGTCTGGATCACCAGCCGGTCGTCCAGCGTGTAGATGATGTCGCGCGAGGCCTCGACCACCGCGGCGTGGCGCAGCCGCAGCTCGTGCTGGGACAGGTCGGTGACCACCAGGCAGCGCACCGCCTCGCCCCCGGCCTCGACCGTGGCCGACGAGACGTACAGCTCGACGGCCCGGCCGTCGCGGGTGCGCAGGGCGATCTCCCGTCCGGGCTCGCGGGGGCTGGCCAGCAGGTCGTCCAACCGTCCCGCGGTGCCCGGCGCGGCGTGCTCCTGCAGCCGCGTGCCGATCAGCCGCTCGCGCGGGACATCGAGCAGCTGCGCCAGGCAGCCGTTGCAGAACAGGATCAGCCCGTCGGGCGAGACCGTCAGCGCCGCCTGCGCCATCTGCTCGACCAGCAGGCGGTACGGGTCGGCCGCGGTCTTCAGGGTGTAGACCTGCGGCCCGTCCGGCCCCTCGACCACGACGGCGTCGACCTCGCCCGCACGCACGGCGCGCAGCGTCTCCTCGGCCTCCGCCAGCCGGGTGCGCAGCTGCTGCAGCTCGGTCGCGGGATCGATGGTGCCGGTGGTCGCCATCCTCGCCTTCCGGCCCTAGACGGCCTTGATCGCGTCGGCCAGGCGGCGGCGGTCCGACATGTCGCCGATCACGCGCCGGGCCGGTTCCGGTTCGCGCCGCAGCAGCGTCGGCGCGGCGACGACCTGGTCCCGGCAGGCCCGTTCCGGGCTGCGGTACAGGTCCACCACCTCGAGGTCGTAGTCCCCGGCGAGCTCCTCGTCGCAGAAACCGCGGACGTTGGCGACCGCCCGCACGGAGCGGACGGTGGCCCCGGTGACGAACAGCGTCATCGCGTAGTGCGGGTGGGCGCCTTCCATGGTCTTTGCTGCCTTTCTGAGCTTGTTGTCTTGTGCTCCCGTTACCCGTCAATCCGCGGGCGGACCTCTAGGCCGACCAGGACCCGCTCCTCGCTGGACAGATCGCCGATGATCTTCTTCAGCGGCGTCGGCAGCCGGCGCACCAGGGTCGGCAGGGCCAGGATCTGGTCCCCGGCGGCCAGCTGCGGCTGTACCATAAGGTCGATCACCTCGATCGTGTAGCGGCCCGCCAGGTGCTCCTCACAAATGCGTTTCAGGTTGGCTATGGCGCGCATGGATCGTTCGGTCTGACCGGCGACATATAGGCGCAGGTCCCAGCGCTCGGGCGCGGGCGGGCAGGGCGGGCAGGGCTGCACCGGGGCAGTCATGCCGGCGCTCCCTCGACGCTGCGCGGCGGCATCCGGCGGGCCGGGGCGGCCGCGCAGGGGCTGTCGGTCCGCACCGTGAGCCCGTGCGCGGTGATCTCGATCTCGCGGGCGCCCATGGTGTGCGCCATGCCGCGCGACTTGACGATGTGCAGCGCGCGCAGCGCCTCGCCGTCGTGGGGCAGGCTGGTCAGCATGAGCCAGGTGTCCATCAGCGAGCAAATGTTGAGCACGGTGCGCGGCACCTCCGGCCCCGCCGTCAGGTTCAGGAACAGCGCCGTCGTGCCGATCGACTTCAGATAGTCGACCATGCGCAGCACCATGACCTGGACCTGCCCGGGCTCGCCCCCACCCCCGCCCACGAGGGCCGAGAGGGGATCGACGATCACCGCGTCGGGCGCGTGCGCGGCGATCTGCCGGTGCATCATCGCCAGATGCATCTCCAGCCCGTACTGCGTGGGCCGCGCGGCGCGGCAATGCAGCAGCCCGCGGTCGATCCAGGCCTGCAGGTCGATGCCGATCGAGCGCATGTTGCGGACGAGCTGCCGCGGCGACTCCTCGAAGCTGAAGTACAGGCAGGTCTCGCCGCGTGCACAGGCGGCATCGGCGAAGTGCGCCGCCAGGCTGGTCTTGCCGCATCCGGGGCCGCCGCTGACCAGCACGCTGCTGCCCCGGTAATAGCCGCGGCCTCCCAGCATCGCGTCCAGCCCGCCCACCCCCGTGGACACCCGCTCTCCGGACACGGCGTGGTCGAGCCCGAGCGAGGTCACCGGCAGGACGTGGATGCCGTCGCGGTCGATCAGGAACGGGTATTCGTTGGTGCCGTGGCTGGAGCCGCGGTATTTCACGACGCGCAGCCGGCGGGTCGAGACCTCGTCGCTGACGCGGTGGTCGAGCAGGATCACGCAGTCGGAGATGTATTCCTCGATGCCGTGGCGGCTGAACGTCTTCTCGCCGCGCTCGGCGGTGACGACCGTGGTCAGCCCGCGCTCCTTCAGCCAGCCGAGCAGGCGGCGCAGCTCCGACCGCACGGTCGCCTCGTTCGGCAGCCCGGCGAACAGGGTGTCGACGGTGTCGAGCACCACCCGCCGCGCCCCGACCGTGCGCACGGCGAGGTCGAGCCGGATGAACAGGCCCTCCAGGTCGAAGGCGCCGCTCTCCTCGATCTCGGCGCGGTCCAGGCGGACGAAGTCGATCGCCAGCAGGCCGCGGTCGCGCAGGCCGGCGAGGTCGTACCCGAGGGAGCGGCTGTTGACGTCCAGGTCCTCGATCCGCTCGTCGAAGGACAGGAACACGCCGGGCTCGCCCTCGTCCAGCGCGCCGTGCACCAGGAACGCGGTCGCCAGCAGCGTCTTGCCGCAGCCGGGGCCGCCGCACACCAGCGTCGACCGCCCCGACGGCAGGCCGCCCCCGGTCAGCCCGTCCAGGCCGGAAATGCCGGTCGCCGCCTTTTGCAGTGCCTGGTCCTGGTGTGCTTGCGCCACGGTGCGTCCCGTCCCCCGCAGGGTCATGCGCCAAAGCACCCGGCTGGCCCGCCCGACTCCGGCTCCGGTCGGCAGTGTAGCCGAACGGCACCGGCCGGTGGAACCGGAAAGCGTACCTCCGCCGGACGGCGCCCGGACGGCCGGATCGGGCGCGGGGGGAGAGGGCGGGGACCCGCGTGATATGTCCCAGGAATTGTGCGGCGTGTAGCGGTTAACGCAAAATTAAACTTCGATTCCTAACCATTCGATATCGGCGCTTTCCCGCGGCGGGCGCGCCGGGTCCTTCGAATGGCGGGCTGGGTATGCGCGACGCAAGGTGCGGGTCAGTGTCCGGGGCTCCCGGCCGGCCGGTTGGGCGGGCGTTCGTGCGGCTTGTCGCGGCCGTGCTGCTGGGGGTGTGGGCGGGCGCGGCCGCCGCCGACTGCGGGCCGGACGGGCATGCCGTCGCCGAGCGGACGGTCGAGGGCGCGCACCGGCAGTCCGGGCGCGGCGGCGATCTGCGCACCGGGTTCGGGGTGCGGATGCCGGCGGCCGCGCCGGCGGCCGCGCCGGACCGGAGCTGCCGGATCCGCATCGACCTCGGCTATCGCTGGCGGTCCGGCGAGATCGGCGTGTCCGGCAGGCAGGCCGCCCCGGCGCCCGGCACGCCCGCGCCGGAGGCGCCGGTGCACCACGCGGTGCGGGCGTCGCTCGACCCGGTGCGGACCGGCGCGGCCGCGTGGTCGATCGGGGCCGGGTACGAGGGGTCGATCGGCGGCGACGGCGGGGCGGCCCGCTCCGTGCGCACGGTCAGCCGCCTCACCCTGTTCGGGGGCCGGGTCGAGGCGGTCTCCAGCCTGCGCCGGCGCGGTGCCGGCGGCGCCTGGGTCCACGAGCACCGGGTCGCCGTCGCCGCCCTGAACACGGACGCCCTGTCGGTGCGCGCGCGGTTCGAGGGCGGCCGGGGGACCGCCCGCCGGGTCGGCGTGGCCGCCGGCTTCGGGGACGGGGGGCTCGGTCTCGGCGACCTGCTGGCGTCGGTGCCGGCCGCCGCCGGCGTGGCGGACGGAGTCCCCTGGCGCCTGCTGCCGTCGCTGTCCGAGGTCTCCGGCGGCGCCGTGTTCGGGCGGGGGCGGGACCGGCGCGACCTGGGCTTCACCCTGACCTGGCCGGACAAGCGCATCGATTCGGCGGTGGCGATGCGCTGGCAGGCCGACCGGCTGCACGAGGTCCGGGTCGGCCTGACCGGCGGCTCGCGGATCGGCAACTGGCTGCGGGTCTCGGTGCGCGCCACCCGCACCGGCGGCGCCCTGGGCCGGGACGCCGGCCTCCTCATCGAAACCGGCTGGACGCACTGACCCCGGGGGTCCGGGGGAGTTGCGTGGACACATCACTCAATTCCTCGGCCGTGGAATTCCGGGGACACATCACTCAATTCCGCTGCCGGGCCTGGGCGGCGGGAGTTGCGGGGACACAACACTCAATTCCTCTGCTGCGGTTGGGTGTCGGAATTAAGTGATGTGTCCCCGCAATTCCCGCAATTCCCCCTGCGTGGCGCCTCCGCGGCGGAATTAAGTGATGTGTCCCCGCAATTCCGGGCGGCGGAATTAAGTGATGTGTCCCCGCAATTCACGTGTCCCCGCAATTCACGGGCGGCGGGCGGGGGCGGGTACCGTTCGGGGCGGGGGCGTGCTTAAATGCGCGGCGACGCTGTGCCGGACGAGGGATGCATGACACCTGCCGATACCGATGCGCGCCGGGCCGCGCTGGCGCGCGTGCGCGAGGCGGTCGGGGCGAAGGGGTGGGTCGAGCCCGCCGACGCCGGGCCGTACCTGACCGACTGGCGCGGCCTGTACCGCGGCCGGGCTGCCGCCGTGGTGCGGCCGGGCAGCACCGCCGAGGTGGCCGCCGCGGTCCGGCTGTGCCGCGAGGCCGGCATTGCCGTGGTGCCCCAGGGCGGCAACACCGGGCTGGTCGGCGGCGGCGTGCCGCACGAGGACGGTGCGGAGGTCCTGCTGTCCACCGACCGGCTGACCCGCATCCGCGACCTCGATCCGCTGGACAACACCGTCACCGTCGAGGCCGGCGTCGTGCTCCGGCAGGTCCAGGAGGCCGCCGCCGAGGCCGACCGGCTGTTCCCGCTCAGCATGGGCGCCGAGGGCTCGTGCCGGATCGGCGGCACCCTCGCCACCAACGCCGGCGGCAACGCCGTGCTGCGCTACGGCAATGCGCGCGAGCTGGTGCTGGGCCTGGAGGTGGTGCTGCCCGACGGACGGGTCTGGGACGGCCTGCGCCGGCTGCGCAAGGACAACACCGGCTACGACCTGAAGCAGCTGTTCATCGGCGCCGAGGGCACGCTGGGGGTGATCACCGCCGCGGTGCTGCGGCTGTTCCCGCGGCCGCGCCAGCGCGAGGCGGCGCTGGTCGCGGTGCCCGATCCGGCCGCCGCGGTCGAACTGCTGGCCCGCATGCGCGCCGGCAGCGGCGACGCCGTCACCGCCTTCGAGCTGATCCAGCGCCAGGGCATCGACCTGGCGCTGGCCCACGTGCCCGGCACGCCGGACCCGCTGGAGGCGCCGTACGACTGGTACGTGCTGGTCGAGCTGACCTCGCCGGTGGCCGGCACCGACCTGCGCGACAAGCTGGAGGCGGTGCTGGAGGACGCCTTCGGGGCGGAGCTGGTCGTGGACGGCGCGGTCGCCGCGTCGCAGACGCAGATGCAGGCGTTCTGGGCGGTGCGCGAGGCGATCGTCGAGGGCCAGGCGCGCGCCGGGCCGCAGATCAAGCACGACGTGTCGGTGCCGGTGTCGCGCGTGCCGGCGTTCCTGGAGGCGGCCACGGCGGCGGTCGCCGCGGCGCTGCCCGGGGTGCGCGTCAACGCCTTCGGCCACGTCGGCGACGGCAACATCCATTTCAACCTGTCGCCGCCGGAGGACCTGGACGCCGCCGCGTTCGCCGTCGCGGAGCCGGGGCTGACCGGGGCGGTGTACGACGCGGTCGCCGCGCTGGACGGGTCGATCAGCGCCGAGCACGGCATCGGCCGGCTCAAACGCGCCGATCTGGCGGCGCGCAAGACGCCGCTGGAGCTCGACCTGATGCGCCGCGTCAAGCGGGCGTTCGACCCCGACGGCCTGATGAACCCCGGCAAGGTGTTGCCCTGACCGCCGGCCGGTCGTCGCCGACCTCGTCGAGCGCGTCGATGAAGAAGATGGCGCCCAGGATGACCGTGCGGGCGGCGGTCTCGCGCACCGGCAGGCGCACGATCTCCACCGTGGCGCGGGCGCCGCCGGGGCCCTGCACCTCGCCGGCCGAGACGATCGGCCGCTCCTCGCGGATCACCCGGTGGTACAGCCGCCGAATCGCCTGCGCCGTCGCAGGGTCGGGGAACACCTGCCCGACCAGCCGGCCGTGGTCGTCGATGTCGAACGCGCTGGCCACCTCCTGGCCGACGACGTCGTAGCAGTAGTCGGCGCGGGCCGGGTCGAACGAGGCCACGAACAGGTTGGGAATGAACGTGTGGATCACCGACGCGTCCAGGTCGGTCCGCAGCGGGATCCCGCCGGAGCCTTTGCTCGCCCAGTATCCGATCAATTGCAGGGACTCGTCGAACTGCGGCTCGACGTCGGCGTCAAGACTCCAGGTCCAGTGGTAGCGGTCCGGGGTACTGTTCATTACCAAACTAAGAAGAAGAGTGGCTTTCACGCCGCGGCGGTCGGAAGTGCATGAAACATCCACGGCGGCTGGCTGTAAAGTTCTACATAAAAATACGGGCGTTTTGATCGCGGCACGGTTGTTCCTGATCTTGCCGAATTCAGTCGAGGGAAGAACGGCGTCCGCACCATGCCGCCGGCCACGGCACGACTCTTGACGTTTACGTAAACGTAAAGTAGGCTCCGGGGAACGCAGCTCGTGCGCGCGCCTTGAATACGGACAAGCGTCGTGACATGGCTTCGCGCGCCGGACAGGCAGGCACGAAAAGGAAGGACAAGCCGATGAAGATCCTGGTGCCCGTGAAACGGGTGGTCGACTACAACGTCAAGGTCCGGGTGAAGGCCGACGGCAGCGGGGTCGAGCTCGCCAACGTCAAGATGTCGATGAACCCGTTCGACGAGATCGCCGTCGAGGAGTCGGTGCGCCTGAAGGAGAAGGGCACCGCCCAGGAGATCGTCGCCGTGTCGCTCGGCGTGCAGCAATGCCAGGAGACCATCCGGACGGCACTGGCGATGGGCGCCGACCGCGGCATCCACGTCCTGACCGACGCCGACCTGCAGCCGCTCGACGTCGCCAAGATGCTCAAGGCGCTGGCCGACAAGGAGCAGCCGGACCTGATCGTGCTCGGCAAGCAGGCGATCGACGACGACGCCAACCAGACCGGCCAGATGCTGGCCGCGCTGCTCGGCTGGCCGCAGGGCACGTTCGCGTCGAAGGTCGTGCCGGGCGACGGCACGGTCGACGTGACCCGCGAGATCGACGGCGGCCTGGAGACGGTGCAGCTCAGGCTGCCCGCGGTGATCACCACCGACCTGCGCCTCAACGAGCCGCGCTACGCCAGCCTGCCCAACATCATGAAGGCCAAGAAGAAGAAGATCGAGCAGATCACGCCGGACGACCTGGGCGTGGAGATCGCCCCGCGCCTGGTCACGCTGAAGGTGGTCGAGCCGCCGAAGCGCCAGGGCGGCGTCAAGGTCGGCTCGGTGCCGGAGCTGGTCGACAAGCTGAAGAACGAGGCCAAGGTCATCTGACCGGCGGGGAGGAGGAGCAAACCGATGAGCATTCTGGTCATTGCGGAACACGACAACGCGGAGCTGCGGCCGGGCACCCTGAACGCGGTCACCGCCGCCACCCAGCTGGGCGACGACATCCACGTGCTGGTCGGCGGCAAGGACTGCGGCAGCGTGGCGGAGGCCGCCGCCAAGGTCGCCGGGGTCAAGACGGTGCTGGTCGCCGACCAGCCGGAGCTGGAGCACCCCCTGGCCGAGAACCTGGCGCCGCTGATCGTCAAGCTGGCGTCGGGCTACAGCCACGTGCTGGCGCCGGCCTCGACGTTCGGCAAGAACATCATGCCGCGCGTCGCGGCGCTGCTCGACGTGCAGCAGATCTCCGACATCAGCGCCATCGAGAGCGAGGACACCTTCGTCCGCCCGATCTACGCCGGCAACGCCCTGGCCACGGTCCAGTCCAAGGACCCGATCAAGGTCGTCACCGTGCGCGGCACCGGGTTCGAGCCGGCCGCGGCCGAGGGCGGCTCGGCCGCCGTCGAGACCGTGGACGGCCCCGGCGATGCCGGGCTGTCCAGCTTCGTCGGCCAGGAGCTGAGCGAGAGCGAGCGGCCCGAGCTGACCTCGGCGCGCGTGGTCGTCTCCGGCGGCCGCGGCCTGGGCTCGGCCGAGGCGTTCGAGATCCTGGAGCCGATCGCCGACAAGCTGGGCGCCGCGATCGGCGCCAGCCGCGCCGCGGTCGACTCCGGCTTCATGCCGAACGACTACCAGGTCGGCCAGACCGGCAAGGTGGTGGCGCCGGAGCTGTACATCGCCGTCGGCATCTCCGGGGCGATCCAGCACCTGGCCGGCATGAAGGACTCCAAGGTGATCGTCGCGATCAACAAGGACGAGGAGGCGCCGATCTTCCAGGTCGCCGACTACGGCCTGGTCGGCGACCTGTTCAAGGTGGTGCCGGAGCTGGACGAGGAGCTGGGCAAGGTCACGTAGCGGCCGGCCCGGCCGCCGCGGCGGGCCGCGACGGGGAGCCCGCGGCCCGCGGGCTCCTTTCCCGTGTCACCGAACGCGCCATCTCTCTGCCAGCCCTTCCGCCGCCGAGGAGCCGACCCATGCCCCCCATCGCGCTGTACGCCTGGCCCACGCCGAACGGCTACAAGATCTCCATCATGCTGGAGGAGATCGGGCTGCCCTACGAGGTCCACGCCGTGAACATCGGCGCCGGCGACCAGTTCGATCCCGAGTTCCTGAAGATCAGCCCGAACAACAAGATGCCGGCGATCGTCGATCCGGAGGGCCCGGACGGCCGGCCGTATGCGCTGTTCGAGAGCGGCGCCATCCTGATGTACCTGGCGGAGAAGACCGCCAGCGACCTGTGGCCCCAAGACCACCCGCGCCGCTACGACACGGTCCAGTGGCTGATGTTCCAGATGGCCGGCGTCGGCCCGATGTTCGGCCAGACCCACCACTTCCGCAAGTACGCGCCGGAGCCGATCCCGTACGCCATCGACCGCTACACCAACGAGGCCGGGCGGCTGTTCGGCGTCATGGAAAAGCGACTCGCCGAGTCGGACTACCTCGCCGGCGGCTTCTACTCGATCGCCGATATCGCCACCTTCCCCTGGGCGCGCGACATCGAGGGCAAGGGGCACGGCTGGGACGCCTTCCCGAACGTCAAGCGCTGGGTCGACGCGATCGCCGCCCGCCCGGCCGTGCAGCGCGGGCTGGAGCTGCTCGCCGACCGGCGCCAGCAGGGGCCGATCGACGACAAGGCCCGCGAGATGATGTTCGGCACCGCCCAGTACCGGCGCCGCTGACGGCGCCGCCGGACCGACTCGAACGCCGGCGGATCATGATTATCGCGCCCGCCGTAACGGCGCGGGCTCCATTATGCGGGCCGCGGCGGGCGAAGTGTTGCGGAAAAGCCCGCATCGCGGAGCGGCCGATGGAAAACGATTGACCGCACTTCACTGTTGCCTATTTTCGAAAAGGACTTGGGGACTGGTCATGACCATACCTTGGAGAGGGGCAATGAAAAAAATCCTTGCGTCGGCGGCCGTGGCTGCCGCGATGGCCCTGCCGGCGATGCCCGCGCAGTCGGCCGATCTCGCCACCACCCTGCGGGTGATGGGCGAGGTCAACGAGTTCTCGTTTGACACCTTCATCGCCGCTGCGGAGGCGGTCGGCCTGTTCGACGAGCTGGCCGAGGGCGGCGCGTACTGCTCCAACGGCTGCACCGTGTTCGCCCCGACCGACGAGGCGTTCGGCGCGCTGCCGGCCGGCACGGTCGAGACCCTGCTGCAGCAGGAGAACCGCCAGCAGCTGCGCGAGATCATTCAGCACCACATCCTGCCGCAGACCTTCACCCTGGACGACATCATCAGCCGCCAGGGCGAGGCGCTGGCCTACGACTACAGCTTCCTGCCGTACACCGGCATCGCGACCCGGCAGCTGATGGCCGGCGGGACCGGCATCGTCCGCGGCGACGTGGACGCCAACAACGGCGTCATTCACGTCATCAGCGGCGTCATCACGCCGTAACCGGCGCGTTCGTGCGGCGGGGCGGCGCCGGGCGGTGCCGCCCCGTTCGCGTTGCGCCTTGCCGTTCCGCGACCCGCTGCCGACATGTCCGTCATGAGCACGGCCGAGACGCGCAGAAGTGAGCCGGCAACGAGCGGCGACGGCACGGCGCCGCTGTACGAGCGCGACTTCGTGGCGTGGGCAGAGGACCAGGCCGCCCTGCTGCGCAACGGCAGGTTCGATCTCCTCGACCTCGACAACCTGATCGAAGAGCTGGACGGCATGGGGCGGTCGGACCGGCGGCAGCTCTACACGCGCCTGGAAGTCCTGCTGACCCATTTCCTGAAGCGCGATTTCCAGCCCGAACGGCATACTCGAAGCCGGGACATCACGATCGGCGAGCAGCGGCGGCGCCTGCTGCGCCTGATCAGAGAGAGTCCAAGCCTGACGCTCGGGCTTGCCGACCTGATCGCCGAAGCCTATCAGGGCGCCCGGGATCAGGCCGCCCTGGAGACGGGACTGCCGATCAATACGTTTCCCGAAGCGAACCCGTATTCCGCGGCCGAGATCTTCGACGGCCGCCTGTAGCACCTGCCCGCAACAATGTTGCCAAGGGACGCCGTGCCGGTCTTGAGCGCCGGGCACGGATGCCCATGTTTTCACCAGCATCCTCCCGGATCGCACAGCATTGTGGATCATGACGGGTCCGTGCCTCCGAGAGGGCGGCCCCGCGACACGAGGAGTCGACAGATGGATTTCGAGAAATATACCGACCGGTCGCGCGGCTTCGTGCAGGCGGCCCAGACCGCGGCGCTGACCCGCGGCCACCAGCAGTTCACGCCGGAGCACCTGCTCAAGGCCCTGCTCGACGACGAGGAGGGCTTCGCCGCCACGCTGATCCAGACCGCCGGCGGCGACCACAAGCGCGCCCTCGCCCTGATCGACCAGGCGCTGGGCAAGATGCCCAAGGTCGAGGGCGGCGGCGCCCAGCAGATCTACCTGACCCGCGATCTGGCCCGCGTGTTCGACACGGCGGAGGAGCTGGCCAAGAAGGCCGGCGACCAGTTCGTGACCGTCGAGCGGCTGCTGCTCGCCCTGGCGATGGCCTCGGGCACCCCGGCCGCGACCGCGCTGGCCGACGCGGGCGTCAAGCCGCAGGCGCTCAACGCCGCGATCGACGCGCTGCGCAAGGGCCGCACCGCCGACACCGCCTCCGCCGAGAGCCAGTACGAGGCGCTGAAGAAGTACACCATCGACCTGACCGAGCGCGCCCGCGAGGGCAACCTGGACCCCGTGATCGGCCGCGACGACGAGATCCGCCGCACGGTCCAGGTCCTGTCGCGCCGCACCAAGAACAATCCCGTCCTGATCGGCGAGCCCGGCGTCGGCAAGACCGCCATCGTGGAGGGGCTGGCCCAGCGCATCGTCAACGGCGACGTGCCCGAGGGCCTGAAGCGCAAGCGCCTGCTGGCGCTCGACCTCGGCGCCATGGTCGCCGGCGCCAAGTTCCGCGGCGAGTTCGAGGAGCGCATGAAGGCGGTGCTGCAGGAGATCTCCGCCGCCGCCGGCGAGATCGTGCTGTTCATCGACGAGCTGCACAACCTGGTCGGCGCCGGGCGGGCCGAGGGCTCGATGGACGCCTCCAACATGCTCAAGCCGGCGTTGGCCCGCGGCGAGCTGCACTGCGTGGGCGCCACGACGCTGGACGAGCACCGCAAGCACGTCGAGAAGGACGCCGCCCTGGCGCGCCGCTTCCAGACCGTGTTCGTGTCCGAGCCGACCGTGGCCGACACCATCTCCATCCTGCGCGGGCTGAAGGAGAAGTACGAGCTGCACCACGGCGTGCGCATCACCGACGGCGCCCTGGTCGCCGCGGCGACGCTGTCGCACCGCTACATCACCGACCGCTTCCTGCCCGACAAGGCCATCGACCTGATGGACGAGGCGGCCTCGCGCCTGCGCATGGAGGTCGACTCCAAGCCGGAGGAGATCGACGAGCTGGACCGCCGCATCATCCAGCTCAAGATCGAGCGCGAGGCGCTGCGCAAGGAGTCCGACCCGGCCTCGCAGGAGCGGCTGGAGAGGCTGGAGCACGAACTGGCCGACCTGGAGCAGCAGTCCGCCGAGCTGACCGCCCGCTGGCAGGCGGAGAAGGACAAGCTGCAGTCCGCCCAGAAGCTCAAGGAGGAGCTGGACCACGCCCGCATCGAGCTGGAGCAGGCCCAGCGCACCGGCCGCTACGACCGCGCCGGCGAGCTCGCCTACGGGATCATCCCCGGCCTGGAGCGCCAGCTGACCGAGGCCGAGGCGGTCAAGGAATCCCGCATGCTCAAGGAGGAGGTGCGGGCCGAGGACATCGCCTCCGTGGTCTCCCGCTGGACCGGCATCCCGGTCGACAGGATGCTGGAGGGTGAGCGCGACAAGCTGCTGGCCATGGAGGACAAGATCGAGACCCGCGTGGTCGGCCAGCACGACGCGGTGGTCGCCGTGGCCAACGCGGTGCGCCGCGCCCGCGCCGGCCTGCAGGACCCGAACCGGCCGATCGGCTCGTTCATGTTCCTGGGCCCGACCGGCGTCGGCAAGACCGAGCTGTCCAAGGCGCTGGCCGAGTTCCTGTTCGACGACGAGCAGGCCATGGTGCGCATCGACATGTCCGAGTACATGGAAAAGCACACCGTGGCGCGGCTGATCGGCGCCCCGCCGGGCTATGTCGGCTACGAGGAGGGCGGCGCCCTGACCGAGGCGGTGCGCCGCCGGCCCTATCAGGTGGTCCTGTTCGACGAGATCGAGAAGGCCCACCACGACGTGTTCAACGTGCTGCTCCAGGTGCTCGACGACGGCCGCCTGACCGACGGCCACGGCCGCACCGTGGACTTCCGCAACACGCTGATCATCATGACGTCGAACCTGGGCTCGGAGCACCTGGCCACGGCCACGGCCGAACCCGACGCGATCGCGCGGGAGCAGGTGCTGACCGCGGTGCGCGCCCACTTCCGGCCCGAGTTCCTCAACCGACTGGACGAGATCATCGTCTTCCACCGGCTGTCGCGGGAGAACATGGCGCAGATCGTGGACATCCAGCTGCACCGGCTGGCCGCCCTGCTGGCCGACCGCAAGATCGACCTGGAGCTTGACGACGCCGCCCGCCGCTGGCTGGGCGATGCCGGCTACGACCCGGTCTACGGCGCCCGCCCGCTCAAGCGCGTCATCCAGCGCGAGCTGCAGAACCCGCTGGCGACGATGATCCTGCAGGGCCGCATCGGCGAAGGCGACACCGCCCGCGTCACCGCCGGCGACGAAGGCCTGGTCATCAACGGCGAACAGATCCACGCCGAAGCGGCGCAATAGCGCCGGCTTCCGGGTTGGTTACGGGCCCCTCCGTCCCCGCGGAGGGGCCTTTTTTGCCGGCCAAATACCGGTCGAGTAGCACGGGGGTGAAACTCCCCCGTGCTACTCGACCGATGTCTGCGGTGCCCGCCCGGACCGGCGAAGAGCCGGTCCGGGCGGCGGGGAGTGGCGTTACGCCGCTTCCTGCATCATGCTGCGCAGGACGTACTGCAGGATGCCGCCGTTCTTGTAGTATTCGACCTCGTCCAGGGTGTCGATGCGGCACAGCAGGGCGACCTCGTCCGCCGAGCCGTCGGCGCGGTGGATCGTCAGGGTGACGTCCATGCGCGGGCGGATGCCGCCGGCGACGCCGGTCAGGTCGAAGGTCTCGCGGCCGTCCAGGTTCAGGTCGGCGCGGGTCATGCCGCCCTTGAACTGCAGCGGCAGAATGCCCATGCCGACCAGGTTGGAGCGGTGGATGCGCTCGAAGCTCTCCGCCACCACCGCCTTGATGCCGAGCAGGCGGGTGCCCTTGGCCGCCCAGTCGCGCGACGAGCCGGTGCCGTACTCCTTGCCGGCGAACACCAGCAGCGGCACGCCGTCGTCCCGGTAGCGCATCGCCGCGTCGTAGATCGGCATCACCTCGCCCGACGGCATGTGCCTGGTCACCCCGCCCTCGGTGCCCGGCACCAGCTCGTTGCGGATGCGGATATTGGCGAAGGTGCCGCGCATCATGACTTCGTGGTTACCGCGGCGGGCGCCGTAGGAGTTGAACTCGCGCGGCGTCACGTCATGGCCGACCAGGTAGCTGCCGGCCGGGCTGTCCTTCTTGATCGAGCCGGCCGGGGAGATGTGGTCGGTGGTCACGCTGTCGGCCAGCATGGCCAGCACCCGCGCCCCGTGCACGTCCTCGATCGGCGGCGGCTCCGGCGCCATTTCTTCGAAGAACGGCGGCAGCTTGACGTAGGTGGAGCCGTCGTCCCACTGGTAGGTCATGCCCTCGGCGGTGGCCACCTCGCGCCACTGCTCGGGCCCCTCGAACACGTTGGCGTAGCGCTTGCGGAACATCTCCGGCGTCACCGCGGTGGCGATCAGGTCGGCGATCTCCTGGCTGCTCGGCCAGATGTCCTTCAGGTAGACCGGGTTGCCGTCGCGGTCGGTGCCCAGCGGCTCCTTGACCAGGTCGACGCGCATCGACCCGGCGATGGCATAGGCGACCACCAGCGGCGGCGAGGCCAGGTAGTTGGCCCGGCAGTGCGGGTTGATGCGGCCCTCGAAGTTGCGGTTGCCCGACAGCACCGAGCAGACCACCAGGTCGCCCTTCTCCACCGCGTCGGCGATCGGCTCGGGCAGCGGGCCGGAGTTGCCGATGCAGGTGGTGCAGCCGTAGCCGACCAGGTTGAAGCCCAGCGCGTCCAGGTCGTCCTGCACGCCGGCCGCCTCCAGATAGTCGGTGACCACCTGGCTGCCCGGCGCCAGCGAGGTCTTGACCCACGGCTTGACCGTCAGCCCCTTCTGGTGCGCCTTGCGCGCCACCAGCCCGGCGGCGAGCATGACCGACGGGTTGGAGGTGTTGGTGCAGCTCGTGATCGCGGCGATCACCACGTCGCCATGACCCAGAGCATAGTCGGCGCCGGCGACCAGCACCTGCTTGTCGCGCGGGTCCTCGGTGTGGTTCGGCTCGCCGGGGCTGCCGCCCTCGCCCATCAGCCGGCCCTCGTCGCCGGTCGGGTCGACGTGCAGCTCGTTGGCCAGGTGGGCCATGAAGCGCGGCGCCGCCTCGCTCAGCGCGACCCGGTCCTGCGGGCGCTTCGGCCCGGCCAGCGACGGCACCACGTCGTCCAGGTCGAGCTCCAGGGTGTCGGTGAACACCGGGTCGGGCATGCCGGACTCGCGCCACAGGCCCTGCGTCTTGGCATAGGCCTCGACCAGGCGCACGCGGTGCGGGTCGCGCCCCGACAGCTCCAGATAGCGCAGCGTCTCGCCGTCGATGGGGAAGAACCCGCAGGTGGCGCCGTACTCGGGGGCCATGTTGCCGATGGTGGCGCGGTCGGCGAGCGACATGCTGTCCAGGCCGGGGCCGTAGAACTCGACGAACTTGCCGACCACGCCCTTCCTGCGCAGCATCTCGGTGACGGTCAGCACCAGGTCGGTGGCCGTCGCGCCCTCGCGCAGGCTCCCCGTGAGCTTGAAGCCGACCACCTCGGGGACGACCATCGACACCGGCTGGCCCAGCATGGCCGCCTCGGCCTCGATGCCGCCGACGCCCCAGCCCAGCACGGCCAGGCCGTTGATCATGGTGGTGTGGCTGTCGGTGCCGACCAGGGTGTCGGGGTAGGCGACCATGCGCCCGCCCTCGCTCTGGTCGGCCTCGGACCAGACCACCTGGGCCAGGTATTCCAGGTTGACCTGGTGGCAGATGCCGGTGCCCGGAGGTACCACGCGGAAATTGTCGAACGCGGTCTGGCCCCAGCGCAGGAACGCGTAGCGCTCGCCGTTGCGCTCGAACTCGTGCGCCACGTTCTGCTGGAAGGCCAGCGCGTTGCCGAACGCGTCGACCATGACCGAGTGGTCGATGACCAGGTCGACGGCCGACAGCGGGTTGATCCGCTTCGGGTCGCCGCCCAGGTGCAGCATCGCCTCGCGCATTGCCGCCAGGTCGACCACCGCCGGCACGCCGGTGAAGTCCTGCATCAGCACGCGCGCCGGTCGATAGGCGATCTCCCGGTCGGAGCGGCGATCGTCCAGCCACTGCGCCATCGCCTTGACGTCGTCGACCGACACGGTGCGCCCGTCCTCGAAGCGCAGCAGGTTCTCCAGCAGCACCTTGAGCGAGAACGGCAGGCGCGACACGTCGCCCAGCCCGGCCGCGCTGGCCGCCTCCAGGCTGAAATAGTCGTACTCCTTGCCGTCCACGGTCAGGGTGCGGCGGGTCTTCAGGCTGTCTTGTCCGGTGATGGTCACGTCAACTCCTCCCGCACCGGCGCAAGGGGGCGGCCGGCGCTGTTCGCCCGAGGCTGTGAAACACGAGATGCATGCTTGATTTAGCGTGTCCTGCGCCCGCGTTCAAAGGGTGGGCGTGGGGCGACCGGCTGTGGCCGTGCAACACCGGGTGCCGCAACGGCGCAACACGCCGGCTTTGGGCAACGGCGCCGGTCGGTTATACTGTGGACGGACAGGAGCGCAGCAGCGGGGCCCGCATGAGCGCAGAGCAGGACTGCCGGCATGGCGGCGGGCGCGGCGTCGTGGCGCTGGACTGCGACGGCCGCATCGCCTTCGCCAACGCGGCGGCGCACCGGCTGTGCGGCGCCGGCCGGGGCGCGCTCGCCGGCCGGGCGTTCGCCGACCTGCTCGACAGCGCCACGGCGGCCGCGCTGGCCACGGCGGTCACGGGCGGGGCGGCGGCCGCGGCCGTCATCCACATCGCCGGCCTGGACGGGCAACGGCGCGCCGCGCGGATCGAGGCCGAGGCCGACGCCGACTCCGACGGCCGGTTCGCGGGCTGCACCCTGCTGCTGCGTCCGGCCGCGCCCGACGGGGCGGGGGCCAATCCCGCGCCGTCCGGCGGAGCGGAAAGCCCGGCCGCCGTGCTGCGTGCCGTGCTCCAGCACATCCGCCAGGGTGTCAGCGTGTTCGGCCCGGACCTCAGGCTGCGCTACTGCAACGACCGGTTCCGCACCCTGCTCGACCTGCCCGAGGCGCTGACCCGGCCCGGCACGGCGCTCGACGACATCATCCGCCATCAGGCCGGGATCGGCGAGTTCGGCCAGGTCGACGCGGACGCGGAGGTGGCGCGCCGCCGCCGCCTGTACTGGGCGCCGTGGCTGCGCAGCTGGGAACGGCAGCGCCCGAACGGCCGCTGGCTGGAGATCGTGCGCGACCCCATGCCCGACGGCGGCTTCGTCAGCCTGTACGCCGACATCACCGAGCGCAAGGTGGCCGAACTGGAGCTGCGCCAGGCCAAGGCGCAGGCGGAGGCGGCCAGCCGCGCCAAGTCCGAGTTCCTGGCGCAGATGAGCCACGAGCTGCGCACCCCGCTCAACGCCATCCTCGGCTTCTCCGAGCTGATGCAGGGCGACGGCTTCGGCCGCCAGGGCGCGGACAAGGTCTGCGAATACGCCGGCGACATCCACCGCAGCGGCCAGCTGCTGCTCGCCCTGGTCAACGAGGTGCTCGACCTGGCCAAGATCGAGGCCGGCCGGTTCGAGCTGCACGAGACGCGGGTCGACCTGCGCACGGTGGTGCAGGGGGCGGCGCACCTGATGCGCGACCGCGCCTACCGCAAGGGACTCGACCTCAGCGTCGGGGTCGAGCCGATGCCGGCGGTGCTGGGCGACCGGCGCGCGCTCAAGCAGATCGTGCTCAACCTGCTGTCCAACGCGGTCAAGTTCACCGAGCCCGGCGGCACGGTCTCGATCCGGGCGGAGCTGGTCGACGGCGCGCCGACCATCGTCGTGCGCGACACCGGCATCGGCATCCCGAAGGCGGAGATCCCGCGCGTGCTGGAGGCGTTCGGCCAGGCCAGCAACGCGCGCATCACCGACGAGCCGAGCACCGGCCTGGGCCTGCCGATCGCCCTGTCGCTGCTGCGCCTGCACGGCGGCGACATGGAGATCGACAGCGACATCGGCCGCGGCGTCACGGTGACCCTGCGCCTGCCGCCCGAGCGCGTGCTGCACGGCGCCGCCGCGACCTGACCGCGCGCGCCCGGCACCATCGCCGGGCCGGCCGGCGGGCGGCGTTGCGGGCAATCCCGCGGGGCTGCTAAGGTCGTTGAACGGGGCCGCCTGGGGCCGCCGGCCGGCGCCGGCCCGGAGCCCGGCCGGGACCCCGCCCACGGAGGGAGGCAGAGCCATGGCGTTGACTCCGCAGGAAGCGCTCGGCGCCGTGATCGGCGCGCGGGGGCTCGGGTCCGGCCGCCGCCCCGGCGAGGCGGAGCGGCCGCCGCTGATCACGATCGCGCGCGACGAGGGCTGCGGCGCCGAGGCGGTCGGCCGCGGCCTGGCCGAGGCGCTGGGCGTGGACTACTTCGACCGGGACATCGTCGAGCGCATCGCCGCCGCGGCGCACGAGGACAAGGCGGCGATGGCGCTGCTGGACGAGACCGATATCGACAATTGGGGCCTGTGGCTGTCGTCGCTGACCACGCACACGCGCCTGCATCCGTCGCAGTACATGCGCCACCTGATCAACATCGTGCTCTACATCGCCAGCACCGGCGGCGTGATCATGGGCCGCGGCGCCCACCTGATCCTGCGCGACCGGGGCGCCTTCCGCCTGCGCCTGGTCGGCTCGGTGGAGCGCTGCGCCCGCCGCATCGCCGCGGAGGAGGGGCTGGACAAGACCGCGGCCGCGGCCCGGGTGCGCGACATAAACCAGAAGCGGGCGCGGTTCGTGTGGGAGCACTTCAAGTCCCGCACCAACGAGCCGCACAACTTCGACGTGATCGTCAACACCGACGGCTACGACGACACCGACGACCTGGTCCACATCCTGCTGGCCGCCCACGCCGCCCACGAGGCCGGCCGGCACGCCCACGGCACGGCGGAGAGCGCGGTTTGAGAGCAGGGACTTAGGCAGTGCCGATCGCGTCGCTCACGCGCACCCGTTCGGATTGACGGGCTTCGGAACGTCAAGGCGATAGGAAACGGAATTGGCTTCTGTATCGTCCTCCCCGCGGTGACGCGGGCCATACGGCGAGGGACTCTGATGCTCAAGGGCGTCAAGGGCAGCGGTGCGAGCGCGGTCATGGTGCTGCTCACCGTTCTGATGAGTACGGGCAGCCTCCAAGCCGGACTCGTCTGCTGGGGAGAGGATTTCGGGTCCGATGTCCCGCAGCCTCCGGGCGGCGCTCTTTCTCAGCTTTCGGCCGATATCACCGATATCGAGCTCGGCGTCTTCGTCGCCTGCGGCGGCGCCCCCTCGGACGGCGTCCGGTGCCTGTCCCTGCCCGAGGGCGATGAACTGCTGACGGCGCCGCGCGGCTATCGGGCCTTCGCCGCGGGCAGCTTCGGCGCCTGCGTCATAGATGGCGAAGGCCGGCTGGCATGTGCCGGCGATCCGGTGCCGCCTGCGGACCGGGTCGATCCGGGGCTGCGATACGTCGCCGTGTCTGTCGGCCCGGCGCATGCCTGCGCAATCCTGGAAGACGGGACCGTCGGATGCTGGGGCACGGACGACTTGGGCCAGTCCACGCCGCCAGCGGACCTGCGGGCCGTCGCGGTCGCCGTGGGGCTGTTCCACACCTGCGCCATCCGCCCGGACCGCTCGGTCACGTGCTGGGGCGGCGACGAGTTCGGGCAGGCCGGAGTGCCCGGCGGCTTGTCCGCGACGGGCGTTTCCGCCGGCGGTGACCACAGTTGCGCCGTGACCGCGGATGCCGGCGTCGCCTGCTGGGGGGACATCCATGCGTTTCCTGACGGGCTGGCCGGGGCTGTTCCCGAGCCGGTCCAGGCGGTTTCGGACGGCATGCAGACTTGTCTGCGGGACCGGTCCGGCCTGGTCCGTTGCTGGCTGTCTCAACCGCATCTGGTTGACGGGATGGCCGATCCGGTCGGCTTGACATCGGCAGCCGATCTGGACGTGGCCGGGCGCGTCTTCGCCTGTGCGGTGACGGAGTAGCCGGGCGCCCTCGGCAAGGCGCGTTCAGCAGACCGCTCAGAGGCCCCGCCTGTCACCGCGCGTCCAGGTGCCGGCGGCGGCGGAGGTATTCCTCCTCGTCGATCTCGCCCCGCGCGAAGCGTTCCTCCAGGATGCGGCGGGCGTCGGAGGGCGGGGGCGGGCCGGAGGCCTGCCCGCCGGACCGGCCGAGCCAGCGCACCAGGGCCACGATCCCCAGCACGACGCCCACCAGCAGGGCGATCATGAACAGCCAGCCGAAAATCATGCCGGGCCACCAGCCGGTCCAGCCGTCCCACATCATGCCGGGGCCGTGATCGCGCACCTGCGCCCAGGCCGGCCCCGCGGCAAGCAAGGCGGCGAGCGCTGGAAGGAACCTGGTCAGCATGGGTTCGTCTCCTGTCGGCCGCGCCGCCGGGTGCGGACGCCGGGGCGCATGTCCTGAACTCAACGTACGGGCAAGCATACCGTTGCCGCCGAAACGCAGGGTGCGCGGCTGCGGCGCACCGGAATCGCGCCGATCCGCCGCCCCCGGGCCCACGGCGCGATTTCGTCCGGCCGCGGCTGGAACCGTGCGGGGCACGCCGCTATCTCAGGGAGTCGAAAGGTTCACGGGCGGCCGCGGTCCCGCGGCGCAAGGGAGGCAGGCATGGCCTATCAGCTCGCGCTCGGCCAGCCGCTGTCGGCGGAGGTGCGGCGCGTGGCGCTCGAACAGATCGACGACGCCATGGCCCGACTGGCCGGCGCCAGTAATGGCGACGATCCCGAGGTGGCGGTCCACGAGGCGCGCAAGAGCTGCAAGAAGGGGCGCGCCCTGCTGCGGCTGGTGCGCGGCGCGCTGCCGAAGACGGTGTACCGCGCCGGCAACGAGGCGCTGCGCGACGCCGCCCGCCGCGCCGGTGGCCTGCGCGACGCCACCGCGCTGCTGGAGACGTTCGACAAGGTGGTCGCCGACGAGGGGCCGGAGTTCGACCGGAGCGCGGTCGAGCCGGTGCGCGCTGCGCTGGCCGAACGCCGGCCGGACTTCGACGGCGACGGGCCGGCCGCGGTGGTCGCCGAGTTCCGCGTCGCCCTGGCCGGGGCGCGCGAGATCCTGGCCGGGCTGGCGCTGTCCGCCGAGGGCCCGGACGCGGTCGCCGACGGGTTCGTGCGCACCTACCGGCGCGGCCGCGCCGCCATGGCGGAGGCCTACGCCGATCCCTCGCCCGAGGCGTTTCACGAGTGGCGCAAGCGCGTCAAGTACCACACCTACCACCTGCGCCTGCTGCGCAAGGTCTGGCCGCCGGTGTTCAAGGCGCGCTTCGACGAGGCCAAGCAGCTCGGCCGCGTCCTCGGCGACGAGCACGACCTGGCTGAACTGCGCGCCCGCCTGACCGAGCCCGCGTTCGCCGCCGACCCGCACGCGGCGGCGGCCGCCACCGCCCTGATCGACCGCCATCGCACCCGCCTGCAGGCCGAGGCCCGCCCCCTGGGCGAGCGCCTGTTCGCCGACAAGCCCAAACGCCTGACCGCCCGCCTGCACGACTACTGGGCCGCGGCGGAGGCGGAGGCGGCGTGAGGGCGTGGGTGTCATCACCCTGCCACCTCGATGGTGGCCACGCTCTGACCGCCGCTCGGACATCAAGTGTGGCGGGGCTGGTATGCTGCTGGACCATGGTTGGCGCTTGCAGCGGCGTTGAGCGGGCGGGCAGATTTTGACCCTAAATATCCTGTCGTCGTGAAGCCGTCGCGGATTGATCCGATTGCCGCCCCGTGAAAGAGTAGGCGGCATGCGACACAACCAGGAAAACCTTAGGCGCGGCACCCTCTTCACCGACGATTTCTTGACGGAGGGTATTGCCAGCCGACCCGAGTGGCAGACCTACCCGGCGGATCGCCTTGATGCCCTGAAGGGGCGGCTCAAGGCGGTGTTCGCCGCGTTTCCGACCGGCGCCCGTCAGAGCGAGGCGGACACCAATCATGAGCTGATCTTCAAGGTGCTCGATGCGCTCGGCTGGCCGTACCACACCGAGGTGGCGGCCGGTCGGCACGACATCCCGGATGTGCTGCTGTATGGCGAGTACGAGGCCAAGGCCGAGGCTGCGCCGAAGGCGCCGCATGAGCGGTTTCGTCATGCGGTGTCCATCCTCGAGTCCAAGCGTTGGCAGCGCCCGCTTGACCGGACGGCGGGCGAGGGACCGGGGGATGGTGTTCCGTCGACGCAAATCCTTCGTTACCTGAGCCGTGCCGAGGTCGAGTCGGAGCGCCGCATCCAGTGGGGCATGCTCACGAACGGCCGGCATTGGCGCCTTTATTTCCAAGGCGCGCGCTCGCGTGCTGAAGAATTCCTGGAAATCGATCTGCCCGTCGTCCTGGAGGTGCCCGGTGTCGCGCCGGACCTGTTTTCGGCCGCGCAGAGAAGCCGTCCGGATCACTGGCTCAAGCTGTTTGCGCTGTTCTTCGGGCCTGAAGGGTTCCGGCGCGGCGCGGATGGCCGCACGCTTCATCAAATCGCGCGCGACGAAGGCCGCACATGGGAGGCGCGGGTCACGCGCGACCTCAGCGATACCGTCTTCGACCATGTCTTTCCGGAACTCATCCGGGCCCTGGTGGCGGGCGACCCGCAGCGGCCTGCAATGCTCACGGCAGACTATCTTTCTGAAACCCGTCAATCGGCGCTGGTCCTGCTCTACCGCCTACTGTTCCTGCTGTATGCGGAGGATCGCAACCTGCTGCCGGTCTTCGACCAGAAGTATGACGACTACGGACTGCGCACGCGTGTGCGGCAGGACATCCGTGACCGGGTCGATTCGACTGATACCTTTGCGGCAGAGGTCGACATCTATTTCCACCACGTCCGTCAGCTGTGTCACATCGTCGATACCGGCGCGCCGACCATCGGCCTGCCGCCGTACGACGGCGGCTTGTTTGACCCGCGCGGCGCGCCCATGCTGGAGCGTGTCTGGGTGCCGGATGCGCTGTTCGCCCCGCTGCTCGACCGTCTGTCGCGGCGGGAGGAGGCTGGTCAGCGGAAATGGATCAATTATCGCGACCTTTCTGTGGAACAGCTCGGGTCGATCTATGAGCGCCTTCTGGAATTCGAGCCCGTCGTCGAGAACGGGCGCATCGAAATCCGGCCGAACGATTATGCCAGAAAGAGCAGCGGCAGCTATTACACGCCCGACGAGCTCGTCCGGCTGATCATCGACCGCGCGGTCGGGCCGCTCGTCGACGAGCGGATCGCGGTGTTCGACAATGCGGTCAGTGCGCTGATCGCCGAACAGCGGCCGATCGACCATAAGCTTGCCCGGCTGCGTGAATGCGACGCGGCGGAGGCCATTATCGCCTTGAAGGTGTGCGACCCGGCGATGGGAAGCGGGCACTTTCTCGTTAGCCTTGTAGACTATCTGTCCGACCGCGTGCTCCAGGCAATGGCGGATGCCGAAAGCGCCGTACCCTGGCTTGAGGCGGACGCGACCTATGTCTCCCCCTTGGCCGAACGCATGGAGAAGATCCGCATCGCGATCCGCATGCGGGCGGCCGAGGCGGGCTGGTCGATCCAGGATGACCAGCTTGACGACAAACAGATCGTCCGCCGCATCATTCTGAAACGCGTCATCTATGGGGTGGACAAGAACCCGATGGCGGTGGAGCTGGCAAAGCTCGCACTGTGGCTGCACACCTTCACGGTTGGCGCCCCGCTGTCGTTCCTGGACCACCATCTGCGCTGCGGCGACAGCCTTTGCGGCGAGTGGCTGCACCGGGTGCTCGACGATCTGAGAGACCGCGGCGAGCTGTTGATCTGGCGTGAGGTCCGGCGGGCCAAGGGCGCGGCCATCGAGATGCAGGCGGTGGAAAAGCTCACCGATACCGACATCAGCGAGGTCATGGAGTCCCGCGAGCATTTCGAGGAAATGACGCGCCGGACGGCCCCCCTGTCGGCGTTTCTGGATTTCTGGCACGCGTTGCGCTGGCAGGGCCTGACGGAAAAGCCCAAGCAGGTCCGCCGGAAGCGTGGCGCGGTCGGCAACCACGAAGACCAGCCGGCTGCGAGGGAAGAGCGGAAACGCAACGCACTCGAGGCCTTCCTGGACGGAGTCTATGGCGACCCGGTCCGTGTCGTGGCCGGACAGGAGCCTCTCCGCGCGCCGGTCGAAGCGAAACCGCTCGGGCTGTTGCCGGACGATGCGGCCCACCAGGAAGACATGCTGCCGGCCGGCAAGGGCAATCCGCAGGATTATGCGCTGTTGCTGGAAATCCTGTCCGAGGCCGAGCGGCTGAGTGCCGAGGAACGCTTCCTGCACTGGGAGATCGCCTTTCCAGGTGTCTGGAACGACTGGGAAAGCAAGTCCCCGAAGGGCGGGTTCGACGCCGTCATCGGCAACCCTCCCTACGTACGGCAGGAGGCGATCGGAAAGTACAAGCCGGTGCTGTCAAAGATTTTTGAAACATATCATGGAACCGCAGACCTGTATGTTTACTTCTACGAACAAGGGCTGAACATGTTGCGGCCTGGCGGCAGGCTGTCGTTTGTTGTCACCAATAAGTGGATGCGGGCAGGGTATGGAGCGCCATTGCGCCATTTTATGGGCGATAAAGGCTGGATTGACACTATTGTTGACTTTGGTCATGCCAAACAGTTTTTTCCAGATGCAGATGTATTTCCATCAGTAGTTGTTGTGCGTCGCCCTGATAAGCTGGACACCCCAAAGAAAGTTTGGGTATGTGTAATTCCTAGAGAGAAGCTTGATATTGATCACCTGCCTGCTCAGGTCAGGGCCGAGGGTTTTTCAGCGCAGCGTGTTGATTATGGCGAGCAAGCCTGGCATTTTGAGCCGGAACATATTAATACCATCATCGATAAGATATCAAATCGTGGAGTTGCACTTGAAGAATATGTTGGCGACAAACCCTACAGAGGAATAGTGACTGGTTTTAATGATGCTTTTGTGATAGACGCCAATACAAAAGCGCAATTAGTGAAAGAGGATCCGAAGTCTGTTGATTTACTTAAGCCATATGTTAGAGGTCAGGATATTAAGCGCTGGAATGTGCAATGGCAAGATTTGTGGCTAATATTTTCTAGGCGCGGGATTGAGATTGAAGAATATCATGCAATTTTCAACCATTTAACGCGCTACAGGCAGCAGCTTGAACCGAAGCCGGCCGGCTTCACAGGCAGAAAATGGCCTGGAAGAAAGCCGGGCAGTTATATATGGTATGAAATACAAGATAGCATCGAATTTTTCAATCTTTTTGAGTCCCCTAAAATTATGTATCAGGAAATTCAATTTCACAGCGCTTTCGCATTCGATGATTCCGGATTTTTTGGAAATAACAAGACATTCATGATTCCTGGCAGAGACTTGTGGCTTTTATGCGTTCTCAATTCGCCGCTTATGTGGTGGTATAACTGGAGATACTTGCCTCATATGAAGGATGAGGCTTTAAGTCCCGTTGGTTACAAAATGGAGCGGCTTCCAATTGCAAATGCATTAAAACAGGACGCTGCACAGGCGCATGATCTTTGTTCCTCTATACTAGAGAAGAAGAGAAGATTGCTTGATATGCGCACTTCGTTTTTGGAGTGGCTAGCGCTTGAAATTGATGTTGTCAAAAATCTACAGAACGTCAATGAGAATGCTTGGAACGATGCCGAGTCCCTAATTCGCTTACTTATAAGTAGGGCTGCCAACAATACGCATCTTTCCCCAAAACAAATACTGCGGATTAAGGACGCTTTCCACGAAATCATGTATCCTGGAGAACAGTTCCGCTCTCAAATACAAGAAATGGAGAAGCTGATTAGCAACATGGTAATGAGGGCATACCAGTTAGATGCTAATGAAGTCGAATGGATCTGGAAGAGTGCTCCACCGCGAATGCCACTGGTCAGCAGAAATCGAGAAGAAAGTTCGGACCTTTGAGCCTTTCGAAGTCAAAGATATGTAAGTGGCGGGTTGATCTTTGACGGGCATGGCGGATGTGGACGGGGCGTGCCGCGGGCGTCCTCTCGATGGACGCCCGGCTCGCGGGCGGGCGCGTTGACGCTCTACTTGCTGGCCGCCCTACGCCCCCGCCGGCTCCTCCTCCGACAGCGAGACCAGGGTGGCGTTGCCGCCGGCGGCGGTGGTGTTGATCGTGACCGTGTGCTCGGTGGCGAAGCGGTAGAGATAGTGCGGGCCGCCGGCCTTGGGGCCGGTGCCGGACAGGCCGTGGCCGCCGAACGGCTGCACGCCGACCACGGCGCCGACCATGTTGCGGTTGACGTAGGTGTTGCCGACCGCGAGCCGCCGCGCCACGCGGCGGGCGGTGGAGTCGATGCGCGTGTGGATGCCCAGCGTCAGGCCGTAGCCGGTCGCCGCGATCGCGTCCAGCACCCGGTCCAGGTGCCCGGCGCGGTAGCGGATCACGTGCAGCACCGGGCCGAACACCTCGCGCTCCAGCCGGTCCAGCCGGTCGAGGGCGAAGGCGCGCGGCGCGAAGAACAGGCCGCGGGCGTGGGCGCCGGCCGGGCCGTCGTCCACCGGCACGGTGAATAGCGGCTCGGCCTCGCGGGCCATGCGTTCGGCGTGCGCCGCCAGCATGGCGCGGGCGTCGGCGTCGATCACCGGGCCCACGTCGGTGGCGAGCAGCGCGGGGTCGCCCACGCTCAGCGTCTCCGCCGCCCCGGCCAGCATGGCGAGCAGGCGGTCGGCGATGTCCTCCTGCACGAACAGCACGCGCAGGGCCGAACAGCGTTGCCCGGCGCTCTTGAACGCGCTGTCGATCACGTCGAGCACGACCTGCTCGGGCAGCGCGGTGGAGTCCACGATCATGGCGTTCTGGCCGCCGGTCTCGGCGATCAGCGGCACGATCGGGCCGGTGCGCGCCGCCAGCGCCGCGTTGATCGCCCGCGCGGTGTCGGTCGAGCCGGTGAACGCGACCCCGGCGATGCGCGGGTCGGCGACCAGCCGGGCGCCCACCGACGGGCCGTCGCCGGGCAGCACCTGGAGCACCTCCGCCGGCACCCCGGCGTCGCGGAACAGCTGCGCGGCGCGGCAGGCCAGGATCGGCGTCTGCTCGGCCGGCTTGGCGACCACGGCGTTGCCGGCGGCCAGCGCGGCGGCGATCTGGCCGGTGAAAATGGCCAGCGGGAAGTTCCACGGGCTGATGCACACGAACGGCCCGCGTCCGCCCAGCGCCAGCACGTTGTCCTCGCCGGTCGGCCCCGGCAGCCGGCGCGGGCCGGCGAACGCCTCGCGGGCGCGCGCGGCGTAGTAGCGGCAGAAGTCGGCCGCCTCGCGCACCTCGGCCAGGGCGTCGGGCAGGGTCTTGCCGGCCTCGCGCACGGCGATCGCCATCAGTTCGGGCCGGTGCGCCTCGAGCGCGTCGGCCATGCGGTCGAGCACGTCGGCGCGGTGGCCGCCGCCGGCCTCGCTCCAGCCGCGCCAGGCCTTGGCGGCCGTGGCCAGGGCGCGGTCGACCTCGGCCGGCGTGGCGTCGGCCACGCTGCCGATCTCGCGCGCCTGGTCGGCGGGGTCGAGCGCGGTGCGCGGCGCCCCGCCCTGCCCGTCCCCGTCGCCCAGCAGCGGCCGCGCGTGCCACAGGGTTTCGGCGGCGCGCGCCATGGCCTCCAGTTCGGGGCGCAGCGCGGTCGGGTCGCTGACGTCGAGCCCGCGCGCGTTGGCGCGGTCCGGGCGGTACAGGTCGGCGGGCAGCGGGATGCGCGGGTGCGGCTTGCGCGGCAGGACGGCGACGCGCGCCACCGGGTCGGCGGCGATCTCCTCAACCGGCACCTGGTCGTCGTTGAGCCGGTTGACGAACGACGAGTTGGCGCCGTTCTCCAGCAGCCGCCGGACCAGATAGGCGAGCAGCTCCTCGTGCCCGCCGACCGGGGCGTAGACGCGCACGGGGGCGTCCGGGCCGACGAGCTGGTCGTACAGCGGCTCGCCCATGCCGTGCAGGCGCTGGAACTCGTAGTCGCCCGGCGGCCCGCCCAGCTCCCGCGCGGAGGCGGCCGCGGGCGCGGTGTGCGGGGGGGACCCCGGGGAGAACAGGGCGCGGCGGGCCAGCAG
>Ga0081527_100171_pt1 | contig 52067 bp, 42 predicted proteins | sample HotLakmasection5_FD_70992 | JGI IMG/M metagenome (GOLD analysis project Ga0081527, IMG submission 70992) | Hypersaline microbial mat communities from Hot Lake, Washington, USA - Section #5 (SPADES assembly) (version 2) | ecosystem: Environmental > Aquatic > Non-marine Saline and Alkaline >... | reverse complement strand
CTTATAAGCATTTATAACAGGCTTGCTACAAGCTAAGTCCGGCATTACCATAGAGTAGTGATAAGCAAGGCTTAGATCTCTATCTTTAAAATGGTCAATTAAGAATTCGATAGTCTTTTTATGCTGGGAATCCGAAATGGATAAATATCTATCTTTAAAATTATCAATGATACGCAAGCCATCGATTAATTTTTCTTTTTTAATTTTGCTCCAATCAGAGTTAAAAAAACCACTTATTGTATTATCAAAAGCATTTTTTAATAAAGGGTCTCTTTGAATTTGTTCTCTTGACCATCTCAGATAATCAATGAGCTTATGCCATTCTAAATTTTGGGCAGCATCATAAACTTTATCTCTTGTGATGTCTATTTTTCTATTCATAAATATGAACTAAGTAAGAAAGCAACCTAACATGTATTTATTCAATTTAAGCTTAGCGCTTAAACTGGTTACATAATAGTTGAAAGCGTCTAATTCAGCAATTAGAAACAGAATTTGGTTAAATAATTGTCTCTAATGTTAAATAAAAGGGTTAGATAAAGGGGTTAAATAATTGTTTTTATCTTTTTTTGTAAGGGAATCGGATTTTTGCACCCTTACAAATAAAAGGTATGGGTAAATATAAACTGTTAGACAGGATTATAAGAGAAGTCAGAAGACGTAACTATAGCTACAGCACGGAACAGTCATATTGCCAGTGGGTCGTTCGATATGTTCGATATCACAACCTTACTCATCCCCGCGATTTGGGAAACCGCGATATTGTGAAATACCTGAACTACCTGGCTAATGAATGCAACCTGGCCGCATCAACTCAAAACCAGGCACTTTCAGCTCTTATTTTTCTCTATGAACATGTGCTGCAAATTCCGGTTGGAGAGTTGAAAAATCTGAAGCGGGCAAAAAAACCGAAGAGGCTTCCCGTCGTTCTTTCAAAGGAACAAGCCCTTGCCGTTATCAATGAGCTGGATGGCGTAAATCAAATGGTTTTGGAACTTATTTATGGTGCCGGTTTACGTGTATCTGAAGCGCTTGGCCTTAGAATTCAGGATGTTGATTTTGACTATCGCCAAATCACTGTTTGGAATGGAAAAGGCAGGAAGGATCGTATCACAATGCTTCCTGATCGGGTGATCCCAAAACTGGAAAATCATATTGAAAAAGTGAGACTCCTTCACAGGGCAGATTTGAACAAGGGATATGGAAAAACTATTCTTCCAAATGCACTGTCAAAGAAGTATCCCGGGGCTGAAACTGAATTTATATGGCAATACCTATTCCCGTCAAGATACAGGCGAAGAGATCCACGCTCCGGTATTAGGCATCGATACCATATTTCGGCAAGAAATATTCGGCGTGAACTAGGTCGCGTTTCAAAGAAGCTGAACATCCCAAAACGAGTCACCCCTCATACATTTCGTCATTCGTTTGCTACGCATTTACTCCAGGGTGGTTATGATATTCGAACGGTGCAAGATCTCTTAGGTCATAAAAGTCTCAAAACAACCTCAATATATTTACATGTACTCAATAGAGGCGGACATGGAGTCAAAAGTCCGCTGGACGAAAACTGAACAATAAAAAAACCCGGACTGAAAAGCCCGGGCTTAGGTTTCGTTTTAATTTGTGGCTGGTGGAAATAGGTTAAGCAATAAATTTAAAATTGGTATCTAAAGCTAAAACTACAACCACCCCTTGCCCCTCCTTTTTTAAGGAGGGGATTTTTGGGTCTGTTGCTACATCTCTTTATAGCTTCTATCTCAGTCACGCGCTGGTATCGGCGCATCCCAGTGCGGCATCTCTGCTGAGGCATCACCCGTCATCAGGTAGGTGTCAAACCATTCCAGCATCCGGTAGTTGTAGTCAAACTTGGAAGCTGATCGGCTGTTGCCGTGTCCTTCACCGGGATACCAAACCAGGCGAACCGGAACATCCGGCTTTCGCACTTTCAGGTGGCGGTAGAGTTCCAGCGACTGTGCCGGGTGCACGCGGGTATCTTCGGCACCGTGCATAATCAGTGTTGGTGTTTCTGCTCGATCCACCCAGTAGATCGGGCTTCGCTTCAGGTAGTCCATCCACTTCTCATCAGAATCCCACATACGCTCGCGGGAGTGAACCAGGTAGAGTTCGTTGGGAATATCGCTGGTTCCCCATTTTGAAAGGTTATTGCTGATTCCCACAAACATGACGGATGCGGCAAAGCGGTCGGAGTAGTAGGTGCTCATCCATGCAGAGGCATATCCACCGTAAGATCCGCCCGTTACGCCAACACGGTCTTCATCGGCAATACCCTCATCAATCAGGTAGTCCACGCCGTCAACCACGTCATCAAACTCCTTGCCAGACAGGTCAGATTGACTGCTGTAAGCAAACTCAACTCCACGGCCTGTACTTCCTCGATAGTTCGGATAGAAAACGGCATATCCTTTCGCCGTGGCCATCTGACCCGGGCTGGAGTAGCCGGTAAGCCACCCGTTGCTGTAATGCGCTTCCGGTCCGCCGTGAACCACAGTAATGACCGGAACACGGTTTCCGTCCTCATAGTCGAGCGGGTACATCAACATACCTTCTATTTCAAACTCACCGTCGCGGGCCGTGTATTGTACAACCTCCTGCCGGCCCAGTTCAACCTCTTCGAGCCACGGGTTGTGATCGGTTACTTTTTCAGGCTCGGCATTTTGGCCACGGCTCAGCGTAAAGAGTTCATTGGGATGCTCAGGAGAGCTGGCTACAAATGCGATGGTTCCGTTTGAGGATCGGGAGAAAGATGAAATTGCGTGGGCATCGGCATCAAATAGAGTGCTTTTGTTATTTCCATTCGGGCGAATAGAACCCAGCATGGTTGATGTTCCCTGGCTGGCTACAAAATGGATTTCGTTATTGGATGTCCACTCAATCTGCTCATACTTTCCTTCAAAACCTTCATCGATATTTTCAGGAGTTCCGCCTTCTGCAGATACAATTTTCAGGCGACCGTCTGTAGGGTCGTTGATATCGTAAGCTGTTCGCAGTGCCAGTTGCTCTCCGTTCGGGCTCCATTTGAACTGACCGAGTTTTCCTTCGTTGTCAACTTCTGCAATAACGTCTCGGGACCGGTAGTCCACGATGTAGATTTTTTGAGCCATGTAAAAGTCGTCCACTTCCGGAGAAGGCGCGGCTGATACAGCCAGCTTGCTTCCGTCCGGACTCCATTCAACCATGTAAATCGAACCGTCCACATTGAGTTGATGCGGTTCATGATCTTCTACATTCACATTGGTGATATATGCTTTTCGGTTGGTTTGATTTTCTTCATATACATCGGCTGTGTAAGGTAGCGGTGAATCAGATTCCTCAGCAGCATCAAAAGCGGTAAACGCTACGTGGTTTCCGTCGTTATGCCAGGTGTATGAGACGATGTTACGATCGAAGCCAAATAGTTTCACGGCTTCACCTCCATCCAGCGGCAGTTCATAAAGCGCTCTTCCATTGTCGCCGTCACGGCTTGCCAGGAATGTGACACTGTTCTGATTGGGCCGGAATTGAACGGACGCCACGGATCCTGATGTGTAGTACGGTTTGGTCGTATCTTCATCCACATCATAGATGTAGAGATGGCTGCTGTTTCCTGCATTTTCCTCATAAGGATCGGCGGGAACACTGACCGTGTAAGCGATTTGGCTGCCGTCATCAGAAATCACAGCACCTGATACGCTTTTCATCTTGGCTACATGCTCAGGAGTTACTCCCTGCGCCTGAAGCAGCGATACAGAAAAAATAAACGCGAAACCGATCAGCAGACTCAGCATTTTGCCGGCTGCAGAGCGTCCGCGAGTAGAATGGTTTACTCTCAACGTCATAGTTTTACTCTTTTTGTTTTGGTTTATTTATACACTCATATCTAATATAATGAAATTGCAGAAGAGCAAAAGTGTATTCACTTCGCGGTTATTACTTTTGTATTTTAGATAGATAAAAAATCTCCATTAAAGTTGATTTAATTTTGCGATTATGAACATTCGATTACTGCTGCTTCTGCCACTCTTGATTTTTTCGGCCTGCCAGACTTCCGAAAATGTAACAGACTATTCGAACAACACACTTTATTCTACGCTTTGGCTCCAAACAGCGGCGGAGTATGAAGCGCACACTCTACAGGCTTATAATACTGCAGAGACACTTTTACCGGTCGCGTTGGAAGATTCTTCATGGACAGCTTCGCTCGAACAGGAGGACCCGTTTTTCGATAAGCCGCCGGCCATTATTCTGGATCTGGATGAAACGGCCATAGATAATTCTTTTTATGAGGCGCGGGTTATTCTCGATAAAACGGGATTTGATGCCGTGAGCTGGAACAACTGGGTTCGCGAAGCGGAAGCTGAAGCCGTTAAAGGGGCCGTGGAGCTAACTAATTATGCTGATGAACTGGGAGTTGCCGTTTTTTACATCACCAACCGTGATTCAGAAGTACAAGCCTACACGGAGCAGAATTTACTTGATTTAGGTTTCCCCGTAGATGAGGGCTCGGTTATGAGTAATGGCGGTCAGCCGGAGTGGACGTCTGCCAAAACAGAGCGCCGAAAACTGGTTGCAGAAAACTACCGGGTGCTCATGATGTTTGGAGATGATTTAAATGACTTTTTACCGGCTCGGGATATTTCTATTGAAGAACGGAAGAGGTCCGTTGAAGATTACGCAGACCGGTGGGGCGTCAAGTGGTTTGTACTTCCAAACCCAAATTACGGTTCGTGGGAACGTGCACTATATTCCGGAGATGAGGAGTCGGATGAAGAGCTGCAGCAAACACGGCTGAAGCGTTTGAAAGATAAACGAAATTAAATTGAACAGAATTTAACAATTCCTTCATTCGACTTTTTCCGGGGGAGTTGTTTTCTTAATAGCACTGCTTCTATTCAGGGAGTGCAACAAAAATGAGTAAATCCAACACAATCCAGAATTTTATGAGTAAGAAAGGACTAAGCCGATTAGAGTTTTTGAAAGCCGGTGCACTGTCAACGGCAGCAATGGGATCGGGCATGCTGGGAGGTACTCTTCGGCAGTCACGGACAAAAAAATCGAGTTTTGGTGATGCAAAAAATGTGATCTTTTTGGTCTCAGACGGAATGAGTTCGGGAACACTTGCACTCGCAGATTTGGTGAAACAGCGGCAGTATGGAAATAAATCGAACTGGATCTCTTTGTACGAATCCGACCGGGAATACCATCGCGGGCTGATGGATATGGCCACACGTAACTCAGTTGTACCTGATTCAGCAGCTGCGGCATCGTCCTGGGGGTGCGGTCAACGGATCAATAACGGGGCGGTTAACTGGGGTCCCAACGACGAGGAGTTTAAAACCATTTGTGAAATTTTCCGGGATGCCGGGAAAGGAACCGGTCTGGTTACCACGGCGAGAATAACGCATGCCACACCGTCCGGATTCGGAATCAATATGCCGACTCGAGGAATGGAAGATGAAATTGCCGAGCAGTATGCCGAGCGCAAGTACGATCTGCTGATGGGCGGTGGGGCCCGTCACTTTTCACCCGACAGCCGGGATGACGGGAAAGATCTCTACTCTGTTTTTGAAGAGGAAGGATATACAGTTGTAAAAAATAAACAAGAAATGAACCGGGCTACCCGAAACAGCAAACTGCTGGGCCTGTTCTATGATTCTCATCTGCCCTACACCGTGGATCATAAGACACTGTCTGAACTTCAGGATTCAGTGCCTACACTTGCTGAAATGACGAAATCCGCATTGGATCGTCTCAACAGAAATGACAACGGGTTTATTTTGCAGATTGAGGGCGGTCGTGTAGATCATGCCGCACATGGAAATGATCCTGCCGGACTGATTTATGATCAGATTGCTTTTGATGACGCCATCAAAGAGGTGATGGACTTTACCGATGGGCGGGATGATACTCTTGTAATACTGACCACCGATCACGGCAATGCCAATCCCGGGTTGAGCGGTCTTGGATCGGGTTACGGTGATTCTCCCGCCATGCTGGATACGATTCAGAATTATCGCCACAGCTTTGAGTGGATGTACAGTGAAATGGGGTATCATTGGTCAGATGATTCGCTGGAGGGAATTACAGTGAAAGATATTATGGATCATGTGGAATATGCCATGAATACAAAAATTACTCGTGATGAGGGACTAATGTTGAAACGATCATTTCAGGGAGAATTCCGATCACCGTTCAGAAATAGACAGCAGCCCGCCGGCGTGCTTTCCGGAGTTCTGGCCAACTATAACGGCATTAGTTTCATCAGCACCAACCACACGGCCGATTATGTGGAAATTGCTGCCTGGGGTCCCGGCAGCGACCGGATTCCAGCTTTTGTTCGTAACACCGCTCTGTTCGACCTGATGGTAGACATGGCTGATGTAAGAGCATACGCAGAAGGGTAATCTATGGATTCTCGTCCGGCGGCTCCCCGCCGTCAGACGAGTTTTTTGTTGCGTGGCTCGGTATGTGATTAACGTTGTGCCATAGGTCGTTGACCCGGGGTTTGGGTAAAAGTCATTGCTCTCCGTAACGAACTCCCTATTTACCCTGTTTGATATACTAAACCGGCCTTGAACTGCACCGCCTCATCGCTGCTATTCTTTTCAAACAACGCCCTCTGTTCGGCGGCAATCGTTGTGCTCTTCAATACCCCGGGTTTTGCTGCGCTTCACCCGGGGCTATGTTCTGACGCTCTTTCAGAGCTTTAATATGGGTAGAACATGTTCCCCTTCTTTAAGTATGTTCCTTAATAAGCCGGGTAGCTTCCGATAGTATTTGGATCTCATGTGACAGAGAGTTGAAATAATAATTTTCAGCTCTGCAAGAGCGTGCAGATCATAGCCCCAAGCTTTAGCTTGGGGTGTGAGTGAGCCACCCTATTCCGCCGAATAGAGCGCAGAGTTTAGTACGCCATTCAACGTAGAGGTGGTGATACTGCAGATATTATTTAGACTCATTTTTAGACTGGATTGTAATTCCATACCAGCGTTGAGCTGTTTCGCCTCTATTCTGCTCCTTTTTTCAAACAACGCCCTCTGTTCGGCGGCAATCGTTTTGCTCTTCAATACCCGGGTTTTGCTACGCTTCACCCGGGGCTATGATCTGGCGCTCTTTCAGAGCCGTACAATAAATAATGTAGGTTGTTAAAAATTCCCCTCTTGCTGGTTCGGAGTAATTCGGGAATAGAGAATTTAGAGGTGTTTAATCAGAATTAAGCTTTAATGAACCGGGTGATCCATTGTACAGTTCAAATCATATACCGGCGGAGGATACCTGCTCGCCGCGATTCTCTTTGTTTCTTAAAAATTGTGAGAGTCCGCGAATATCCATATATCCACGGCGGCGGTCCAGAACATTGCCTTCAGAATCAAGTATCACTGTAAACGGGAAGGCTGTTACACCCATCTCCTGAGCGAATTCTTTTTCGGTCATCTCCTCGCCTTTGTAGACAATGCGTTTTGATTCCGAATTTCCATTCAGCTTTACAGGGTGGTAGCTGCGGTCCAGAATGGCTCGGATCGTTTCAGAGGGATAAACTTCACGGCTCATTTTTCGGCAAAACTGGCAGCCAACTTCGTAAATATCCACCATCACTAAACGATTGTCTTCTGAAGCAACATCGAGAGCTTCTGTAAGCGTCATCCAGTCAGGCTCATTTTCAATCTCTTTCGGTTTGATCTGCTGAAGCGAGTAGTAAGCAAAAATTCCGATAAAAATAGTGATAAGTGTGGCTATGACAACCTTGCGGCTCATAATCTGTGATAGTTTATTAAATTGTTTGTTACGGTCAGAATATACGAAAAGTCATTGAGGATTCTTCCACAACCGTTGCCAATAACGGCTGAGATTTAGAGTTCGTGTGCTGAAATTCGGGATTGCCTGTTCAAAAGTGTATGCATAGTCATTCTCATCCAACATTACATAATTTTTCCAAACATAGTCCTCGCTTTCTGTCAGCCAGAAATCCCCTCTGCCAAAACGCAGATCATAAAAAACCAGCTGATCTCCCTCCAATTCAGCAGTGTAATAACCGCGAGAAAACCAAAGCAATGCCTGAAGTGCCTGGTGATCCCTGTATGGTTCAATCAGATAGCTGTTCTTTGGAATAGCCGAAAAGTTAAGATTTGGGTCCTTATCAAATATCGAATAGACTGCATTGTAGATGGTGTCTTGCTTTTCAACGTAACCAGTCCAAAGGATGGTGGAGGGGCCGTTGGGAGTTGTTTTAACCTGTTCGTACGATCCATATTGGTTTTGAAATGATTCTGTAAATACCGAATGAACATGACTTTTTAAGCCAAAACCCAAAACAAGATATAGTGTGCTGAATAATAAGCCGGTCCGGTTTGCCAACATTCTGGCATGGGAATCCCGATTTAAAATAAGTGCGATCACCAATCCCGTCAGAAGCGGAATTGTAAAGAGCGGATCTATTATGAAAATGGAGTCGAGGGCAAATGGAGTGTCAGAAAACGGGTGTAATATCTGTGTGCCATAGGTGGTTGGCAAATCGATTAGAATGTGAGTTGAAAAAATAAAAAATGACATGATGCTCCAGCGAATCCAGCCTACTTTAAGTGGTCTGTGAACTTTGTCGATCAGCCATCCTGATATAGGGGCGGCTAGAAAACTGAACATAATGGAGTGTGTAAACCCGCGATGATTTCTCAGTTCCACTACATTATCTACGAAGGGATTGACTATGATATCAAGGTCGGGAAGCGTTCCAAGAAATACTCCCCATACGGCTGCTCTGTAGCCAACTTTTTTGCCTAAAAATGCTTCACCAACAGCGGCGCCAAGCGTTGCCTGGGTAATTGAGTCCATAAATTTCTGAATTAAATCTGCAAAATGAGCTGAACAATTAAGAAGAAATCACTGTTCAACTTTTAACAATCATGTAGCCGATTTTATAATCTTTAACAAAGTGGCGGGAATGAAAACTTCCAGATATCGTTAGTTTAGTGTTAAATCAATTCTCCAGAAAAAAGACTCAATGAAAAAATTTAGATACACGTTTATGCTGCTAATGGCGGCATTTGTAATGGTTAGTTGCGGTGATGACTCAGAAGAAAGTTTTGGTGATCAGAGCCGCCCCGTTCCCGCAGTTGAAGCCGTTAAGGCTCAGTTTGGTTCACTTCCACTTGAGGAGAGATTAAGCGGAACAGTTCGTGCAGGAAATCAGGTGGAGATATTTCCCAGAATTACTGCTCCTATTGAGGATGTGTACGTCGAATCCGGTGATCAGGTTCAGCAGGGTGATGCATTGGTTCAGTTGAGAGATACTGAATATCGTGAGCAACTTCGCCAGGCAGAGGCCAGTCTTCGAATAGCAGTTGCCCAGCGCAGGCAAGCAGAAGCTGCTCTAAATGAAATTAAATCAGAATTGGGTCGCCAGCGTATTTTGGCAGAACGTGATCTTGTAACGGAAGCTGAAATGGAGCAGCTGGAAGCTGAGGTTGAATCTGCTGAAGCAAGTTTGGAGTTGGCAGAAGCTCAGGTTGAACAAGCTGAGTCTACTGTAGAAGAACAGAAAGAGGCGTTGGATCAAACTATTATCCGGGCCCCGATTACCGGAACGGTTGGAAACCGAGCCGCAGAAACCGGGATGCAGGCTTCTCCAAATAACAGGCTGTTTATTATTGGTGATTTATCCAGATCCAAAGTGAACATCAATATTACGGAGAGAATGCTACAGTATATAGAAACCGGCCAGACAGTACGTATCTATTCAGAAAATTTTCCCGATACCACACTGAGTGGTGAAATTTCCAGGATATCCCCTTTCCTTGGCGAAGGAAGCTTTAGTACACGCGCAGAAATTGACGTCGATAATACAGGCCGTTTATTGTTGCCCGGTATGTTTGTAACCGTCGACGTACTGTATGGAGAAAGTGAACAGGCTACCTTGATACCGCTTAGTTCGATCTACCGTCACCCTCAAACAGGAGAAACAGGAGTTTTTGTAGCCCCTGGGTTTGGTGTCGAGACTGAAATAATGGAAGAAATTGAAAAAAATGGCAGCACTGGCCAATTGAGTAATCCTACAGAAGTGGAATTCAAAAGCATTGATGTTATTGCCAGAGGCCGTGAAGCTGCCGGTGTAACGGGATTGCAAAGCGGTGACTGGGTTGTAACCGTTGGGCAGAACCTATTGGTACGCGATCAAGGTGATGAAGCCCGGATAAGAGCCACAAGCTGGGATAAAATTCTGAGTATGCAGCGAATGCAGCCTCAGGATCTTCTAGAGGAGATTCTGAATAACGGTATGGCTCAACAATCCTCCTCAAATTAAATTATAAAGATAGGTTAGCATTATGGCATTAACTGATACTTCCATTAAGCGTCCCATTGCAACTACAATGGTTTATCTGATTGTACTTGTTTTGGGTGTGGTAGGTTTTCGATACTTGCCGGTGGATTTGCTTCCCCCGATTGAATATCCGAGGCTTTCGGTTCAAACCAGTTATCCGAATGTGGGTCCGGAGGAGATGGAGACGATCATCACTGATCAGATTGAGAATGCTCTTTCCGGAGTAGCAAACGTTGAGGAGATGACATCCAGGTCGCAGGAGGGTTCGAGCTGGGTAAGTCTTAACTTTTCTGAAAACACGAATCTTGATGAAGCTGCCAATGATGTCCGGGCTGCGCTGGACAGGGTTCGGCGCTCTTTGCCGGATGAGGCAGACAACCCCACGGTACGAAAATTTGATCCAAACGATTCTCCGATTGTAATCATCGGAGCACAATCAAGTCGGTCTCTTGATGAGCTGACACTGATTCTCGAAGAGGAAATTGCCAGTCGGTTGGAACAGATACCCGGTGTTGGTTCTATTGATGTATGGGGCGGAATAAGGCGCGAAATTCTTGTAGATCTGAAAAGAGATCGTCTTGCGGCCAGCGGGCTCACTGCAATCGATGTGCAGAATGCCATTGTGGCTGAAAACAACACATTGCCGGGGGGGAATGTTAAAGATGGCCTGACAGAGCTCTACGTGAGAACGCTGGGTGAGTTTACCGACATCAATCAGATTGCGGAGACGATTATCACCCGCGTAGACGGGCAACCGATCCGGGTGAAGGACGTGGCCACTGTAAAGGACGCCTATGAAGATGTTGGTCGTGTAGTAAGAATCAATGACGAGCCAATGATACGAATGGGGATCCGGAAACAGACCGGCGCCAACACTGTAGCCGTATCGGAAGGCATTCAGCGTGAGATTCAACGAATAAACTCTGAAAGAGATGATATCAATCTGTTAACTGTTATTGATCAGAGTGAATTTATTCAGGATTCTATCGATAATGTACAAGAGTCTGCTATTTGGGGTGCACTGCTTGCGATAGTAGTCCTCTATCTGTTTCTAAGAAATGGTTCTACAACCTTTATCATTGCTACATCTATACCGGTTTCAATTGTTGCAACTTTTGGCCTGCTGTTCTTCAGCGGACTCACTCTCAATCAAATGAGTTTCGGAGGGCTCGCGCTGGGTGTCGGCTTAATTGTTGATAATGCCATTGTGGTTCTCGAGAACATCGTGCGGCTTAGGGGTAAGGGGAAATCACTGGCCGAAAGTTCACTGACAGGAACACGTGAGGTTGGCGGAGCTATTATTGCATCAACCGTTACAACTTCCGTTATTTTTCTGCCCGTCGTATTTATGCAGACGATTACCGGTACTCTTTTCCAGGAATTGGCGCTTGTAGTTGTGTTTGCACTTGCCTGTTCACTCCTGGTTGCACTTACATTGGTGCCGATGCTTGCCAGCAAGTTTATGACTATAAAACCGGATTCCGAGCTGACGGATAAAGATAAAAGTCGGTTTCAAAAACTTTATGAACGATTTGAGAATCGATATTCAGAGTTTTTAAAGACAGCAATTAAAAGGCGCTATACTGTATTTGCGGTTGCAATTATTCTGGTAGGCGTATCATTCTATGCTTTTCGATTTGTTGACACTGAATTGGCTCCTGAAACGGAAGCCGATGAAATTAGTATCAACTTTTATATGTCTGACGGAATGAACATCGCTGTTGCCGATGATTACCTCGATGAACTCGTAGAGAAGGTTAAAGAGATTGCCCCGATGGATCAGATTGAGTACGTCTCAACTGAAGTTCAGAATGGACGTGCAGAAGTTGAACTTAAATTGGTGGATGCTTCAAAACGAACGGTGAGCTCCTATGATCTTGCGGATGATATCCGCGATCAGATAGAGGGCAGTATACCGGGCGGAAACTTTCGCGTTCAAGCCCAGACCGGACTTTGGATTTTGAGAAGGATTTTTGGTTCAGGCGGCGATGAGGCAATTCAGTTACAGCTTCGAGGGCATGATGTAGAAGTTGCGGATGAGCTTGCCGAGCAGATTCGATACAGAATGGAAGAAATTCCGGAAGTCCGTGATGTTCGTTCCGACCGAGAGGACCGGCGCCCTGAGCAAAATATTGTATTCGACAGGGAGCGAATCTCCTCACTTGGTTTGACAGGGCGGGAGGTTGCTCAGGCAATTCAGGCAAATGTGGGCGGAGTCCGGGCTGGTGTATATCGCGAAGGTGGAGATGAATTTGACATTACTGTAAGACTACAGCCGGGTGATCGTATGAGCACGCTGGATCTGAGCAACATTTCCGTTCGTGCAGCAAATGGAGAAACAGTTCCTGTGTCGACGGTAATTGACCAAAGCGCCGGGGAAGGGCCTGATACGATAAACAGGATTAACGGTCAGCGCGTGACCTACATTACGGCAAATCTAGAGGCAGGAGTGCCGCTCGGCAACGCTGTTGAAAAAATACAGGCTTCACTCTCAGATTTACAGATGCCTGCAGGATTTTCTATTGTATATGGCGGTGAATATGAAGAGCAGCAAAAAGCTCAAACTGACTTTATTATTTCTATACTGATGGCGCTCGTGTTGATTTACATGGTGATGGCCGCACAGTTTGAGCGTTTCCTCGATCCCCTTATTGTGATGTTCTCTGTGCCGGTTGCCGTTGTGGGAGTAGTGCCCACACTTCTGTTAACAGGTACAACCCTGAACATGCAGAGTATTATGGGGATAATTATGCTGATTGGTATTGTGGTCAATAACGCCATTGTGTTGGTAGATTATATCAACCTGATGAGGCGAGACCGGGAAATGAATGTGTTTAAGGCTGTCATTGAATCCGGAAAACTGAGATTGCGTCCAATCCTGATGACTACGTTGACAACTGTTCTGGGTCTTCTGCCACTCTCATTCGGTTTAGGAGCCGGTGGTGAAATCCAGGCTTCTCTTGCACGTGTAGTAATTGGCGGACTGACAGCATCTACACTGATTACTCTGGTACTGATTCCGGTTGTTTATATTACAGCCAATGATATTAAAGTTTACATCGCTGAGAAAAGAGAAGCACTTAGTGGTTCCGGTGAATCAGTTCCGGCTGCGCAGGCAGGTTAAGAAAACAGAATATAAAAGTAATTTCTTATCCGTGGCGGTGGAAGCTGTCACGGATTTTTTTATATAGCTTATCCGTTGAAGATGTCTGAATGGAATTGCTTGAGGGATAGGCTTTTGTTTCAAGCAACTCCTATCAATATATAAGGAAGAGCCCCCCAGAACCAAATCATATTTATCATAATACAATGATGTATAAGTAATGATAGTCTATATATGATTTAGTATCTTTGAAGTGTAATTAAAATTGAAGTAAAAAAAATCATATGCCCAAAAAAATTGGTTCTCTTACCCTCTATTCAGTTGATGATCTGCACGAAATGCTGGGTGTAAGTAAAATGACAATCCGGGCTTACCTTAGAGAAGGCAGGCTTAAGGGAAGGAAGCTGGGAGTACAGTGGTATGTAACCGAAGAGGCTATACGCAGCTATTTTGATGTTGATGCAGATGAGACTGCTAAAAAATCCGAAAAAAAGAAAAAACGTTCTTACACATATGTGGTTCAGGGTGTCAATGATCTGGTGAGTGAAACGGAAGAGTGCGCAACAATTGCTGAAACGCTGGAATGCTTGAACAGTCAGGCTATTATCAGTCTGTTTCAGGTTGAAATACGGGATGAATCTACCGGCGAAATTATTGAAATTGTGAAAGGACGAGATTTTATTGAACGACATTCAAACAACAGATGAAAAAAGAACAAACGACACTGCAAATTTTTGAATTCGGAGATTCTCCTGACGACACATTTTACTGTCTTGTGGATTTGAGGGTGAGTCCAAACGGAATGGATGTAGAAAAAATGCGGCTCAGCGATCCGCGAAATATCGATCTGCAATTTAAAGAAAACGGCTGCCTGTTGATGCTAGACGGTGAAGAGATTGAAGAGATCATTCGGCGTGGTGATGCCGACCGTGAGAATTTGCATGATTCACTGTTCGAACTGGCATCAGAAGAGGGAATTTTCTAAAAATTTTCATCAAAATTGATGGGAAAGGGTTCATGCTTTTTCCACCAGAAATAGGTCTGGATGATGGATGTGATTGTTTTTGCATCCTTGATTTCGCCGGATTCGATCAACTTAAGGGCATCGGAGAAATGGATTTTATGATTGATTAAAAATTCGTCATCGTCTGTCTGTTTCCCGGATTCCTCCAGGTTCCATCCAACAAAAACAAAGATCTCTTCATCCGCATAGCCAATAGCAGGAAAGAGAGATCCGACCTGCTCAAGGTTTTTACAAGTGAATCCGCTCTCCTCTTCGAGCTCGCGCAAAGCGGTAATGCGGGGCGACTCTCCCTTATCGATTTTACCTGCGGGTACTTCTATAAAAAGTTTGCGCGGCGGGTAACGGAACTGCTTGAGCAGCATGATGGAGCCATCCTGAAAAACTGGAACGACTGCGCTCGCACCGGGATGCTTAATCCAGTCTCTCGTCGATCTGGAGCCGTCAGGCAGTTTTACTTCATCCACGTACACTTGTAGTAGTGTGCCGTCAAACACATGGTTAGTGGATATTGTAGATTCCCATAACTCCTTTTCTATGTTGTTCCCGGAGCCTGAATTCTTCTTTTTCATTTCAATATTTATTACTGTGTTAAAAAACGTATTTTCTACTGATTAAATATGCTAACTCCAAAAAGATGGTATGAGAGAAGCCGTGAATATAGATGGTAAAAAGGTATTGGTTAGAGACGACATTTACACATGGTCTAACTTTATCTCATTGACACGGGTATTGGTTGCTTTTCCTATCATCTACCTGCACATGCGAAACAATCATCAGGTGAACGCTGCCATTTGGGGATTAATACTATACGGTGGTATTTCCGATTACCTGGATGGCCTGGTGGCCCGATGGCGCAACGAAATATCTGAACTGGGTAAATCGCTCGACCCGATTGCCGATAAGCTGATGGCATTCTTTCTGTTTATCTATACGGTGTGGCTTGGATGGATTCCGCTTTGGTATTTTGCATTGGGAGTAACTCGCGACACACTGATTATGGCGGGATCTGCGCACATAAAAAAAGAGCGCGGAAAGGTTGCTATGTCAATAATGTCCGGAAAAATTACCGTAAACCTGATGGCTATCTATTGGATCAGTGTCTTCTTTTTCCCGGAAGAGAAAAACGTTCAATTATTTTTTATGGTTGCATCTGCAGTAATGATGATTGTTTCTTTTGTAGAGTATAAGCAGAGGTATCATAAAATCATCAATGGTGCTGATTTTAACTGATTATTAGAGAAAACCGGGTCTTACAAACCCACCTAAATTTTAAAGTTTTTTAGTATACGATTATGAGTTGGTTAAATAAACTTGGACTGAAGAAAAAAGAGAAACTGGATAAAGGCGTTGAGAAGAGCCGTGAAGGGTTGCTTACAAAAATCGGAAAAAGTATTGCCGGTAAGGATGAAGTGGATGCCGCAACACTTGATGAGCTTGAAGATGCTTTGATTACGTCAGATGTGGGAGTAAAAACGACCATCGAAATTATCAACCGGATTGAAGCCCGGGTGGCCAAAGATAAATTTGTGACTCAGAATGAGCTTCAGGAAATGATGCGCGATGAAATTGTGGATCTGCTGAAGGAAAACAGACCGGACCAGCCGGCTGAATTTGACGCAGATTTCCCGCATAAACCTCATGTGGTTATGGTTGTTGGCGTTAATGGTGTAGGAAAAACAACCTCCATCGGCAAGCTGGCTAACATGTACAAGCTGGCGGGTAAAAACGTGGTGCTTGGGGCTGCCGATACTTTTCGTGCCGCCGCTGTGGATCAATTGAAAATATGGAGTGAACGTGCCGGTGTGCCGATCATACAGCAGGGACAGAATGCAGATCCCGCCGCTGTAGCTTACGACACGGTGGCATCAGCCAAAGCAAAAGATTCCGACATCGCACTGGTAGATACAGCCGGGCGACTTCATAACAAAAAATCTTTGATGGAAGAACTCGGTAAAATCAAAAGAGTGATGGGCAAAGTTGTGGATGGAGCACCTCACGAAATCCTATTGGTACTGGATGCCTCTACAGGTCAAAATGCTATGCAGCAGGCCAAAGCCTTCACAGGTGTAGTAGATGTTACCGGCCTGATATTGACAAAACTTGATGGAACTGCCAAGGGCGGTATTGTGATCGGTATATCGAATGAACTGAATGTACCGGTTAAATATATTGGAGTTGGCGAACAAATTGAAGATTTGCAGGTATTTGACCGTGTAGCATTTGTTAATGCACTGTTTGGGCTCGATTAAACTCTTTACAAATTGAGCAGGGTTCATTAACATATCAGACCAACATTTGGTCTCTGATATTATGATTAATACCGCTCAACTTGCTCATATTATACCGAAGCACCGCTCTTTTCTGAAGGCTTCGGCGATTGTTATCGCTATCACGTTTTTATTCTTCTTCCCAAAAGATACATACTCCCAACGCTCAAACGAGTTGATGAGTCAGTTTGAAGAGGCGGTGCGGCTTTATCATTTTGAAGAGGCGGAAAAATCGAGAGAATTATTTGATACAATTGAACCGAAAATATGCGGAAGTAGTGATCTAAAAGAGCAGTGTGTGGACGTCTATCTGTATCAATCACTGTTTTACCGCAATGAAAGAGATTTTGATCAGACAAAAAAACAACTGGACAAAGCATACGAATTTGCCAGGAGTGAACTAGCAGATGATCATTACAAACTCATAGAAGTGTACGTGCAATATTCATATTTGGATGAAACCCAGTCTAATCTGGATGAAGCACTTGAATGGAGTGAACGTGCCGTAGAACTGGCGGAGAAGTATCCTGAAAAGGAGATCATCGTTTCACAGGCTTATACAAATTATGGATATGTGGAGGATACAGCAGGAGAATATGAGAAAGCTGTCGAAAAGTATGATAAAGCACTGGAGGTTTTGAATGGAGTTGAAAGAGGTTTTGAGCTAAACAGAGCACTCTCCTTAGCGCATAACAATGCAGGAATATCCAATAGGAAGCTGGGTAATTTCAGAGATGCACGTGATCACTTTGAACAAGCTCTGGTAGCTGCTAAAGATGCTTATGGAGAAGATCATACCGGAGTTGCTCAGATCTATAACGGTTTGGGAACCTACTACTACTCCATTAGGGATTTGGGTACCGCTATAGAGTATTTCAAACAGACTGCCTCCACATTTGAAGATGCCGGAGAAGAGAGTTCGGAAAGACTGGCAATCGTTTATAATAATATTGGCCTGATTTACATCATGATAGATGATTTAAAAAACGGGTTGATCTATCTCGAGAGGGCTCAAGAGATCAAAGTGGATCTGTTCGGTACAAATCATCTTGATACGGCTATCGGCTTCCACAACCTTGCTTCTCACTATCTTGCAAATGAACAGTATGAGGAGGCTGAGGAAAATTACTTAAGATCTCTCGAGATTCGTAAGAATATTTATGGAAACAACCACCCGAACCTGATTTTGCCCTACACAAATATTGCTAATTTGTATATACAAACTGAGCGCTACAGTGAAGCGGAAGCAGAATTGCAGAAGGCATTGCCAATCGGGTTGGAGCGCTTGGGGGAAGGTCATCCTGATGTTCTGACAATTTACGCTCAACTAGGGGATGTCTTTACTGAACAGGAAAAATGGAAAGAGGCGGAAGATTTTTATCACAAGGCAGTCTCAATTTTGATCAATGAAACATACAAGCCCGGGGAGACAGAAATAGACGTAGACAAAGTAAATTATCCCATTCGGTTTGTTGAAGTAGGTAAATCCCTTGGAGATCTGAAAATGAAACGGTACCGGTCTGTATCTGATACAGATGAGCTGAACGAAGCGATTCGAATGTTTAAATATGCAGCTTCTGCAATAGATATTCTTCAGACACAATACCAAAGTGAATCCTCAAAACTTCAGCTGATCGACAGCCACTACTCCATATTTTCGTCTGCCGCTGATGCCTATTATGATCTCTATAATGTAAGTAAAGACGATCAGTTGTTAGAGGAGATGTTAGAGTTTATGGAAAGAGGCAGGTCGAGGGTAGCTGTTGAGTTGATGCAAAATGTGCAGGCAAGAAATTTCGGTGGTGTACCTGAAGACATATTGAGGGAAGAACAGAATCTTAACGAAAAGGTGACAGATCACTTTCAAGAGTTGAACCTTGAGAAAGAGAAAGGGATGGACGCCGATACCGGGCTAATTCGTAGTTTTGAAGATTCTCTATTTACTTCCCGAAGAGAGCTGATTCAGTTTACAGAATCGCTGGAGCAAAATTTTCCGTCTTACTATGAGCTTAAATATGACAGGTCGATTGCAGGTCTATCAGATATTCAACTCATGCTCAACCCTGATGAATCGGCTCTTTACTATGTGTTTGGAGATGAGAATGTATACAGTATAGTTATCAACAGGAATAGTGTTCACATCGAGGAATCCGGTAAAAATGAAGAGATCAAAGAAAGTATAGAAGAGTTGAAGCAAGCGGTAATTGCAAGAGATAAAAATGCATATACATTAAATGCTGTTGATCTCTATAACTCTTTGGTAGGTTCCATTGAGCCTTTAATAGAGGGGAATTCATTGTTAATTTTTCCGGACCAGTCTCTTCACTACCTGCCGTTTGAACTCTTGCTTGAAGATTCGGCAGAAGATATGGATTACCATGAGTTGCCATATTTGGTTAAAAAATATCCGGTTCAGTATGCGTCATCAGCAACCGTATTAAAGGAAATGCAAAATCAGAAGCCGGAAAATCCACGTAACATGCTTGCATTGGCTCCCTTCAATGAATCGATATCAAATTTTGACAATCCTGATGCTGATGAGACTGAACGATTTTTTTCTGACCTGACACCGCTGCCGCTTACTTCCTATGAAACAAATAAAATCTCCGAGTTATTTAGCAGCAGACGGTCATTAATTGACTTCATTTTTCCCGAAAAAGTATCTGTGTATCAACATGATGATGCAACTATATCCAGGCTTGAGGACACTTCCGTACTCGATTATAGCTTTATCCATATTGCATCACATGCGTTTGTGAATGAGTCGAATCCGGAATTATCCGGTATTTTACTCAGGGATGATGGAGGAAAAGACGGTGTGCTCTATGTGAGTGACATCTACAATATTCAGCTAAATGCAGATTTAGTGGTGCTCGGAGCTTGTGAAACCGGGCTCGGTGAAGTGCATAAGGGTGAAGGGATGATCGGGTTTACCCGGGCATTTACCTATGCCGGTGCATCCAATCTGATGGTTTCGATGTGGAGGGTTAATGACCAAAATACTGCCAGAATGATGATCGAATTTTACCGGAATATCAGAGAGAACGTGAGCTATCGGGAATCACTACAGAAAGCGAAACTTAAACTGATAGATAATCCGGAGACAGCTGATCCTGTCCATTGGGCAGCTTTTATTTTGAACGGTAGGTAATACGATATGTTCTGCCATCATGTTTAAGAATGCCTCTTGAAGAAATGGATGGGCATTCAGTTTAGTCGTGTTCAGAAAAAAGAAAGCGAACCGGTGTCCGATCCGCTTTGATTATCATCTTATCTCGGCAGCTGTCGTGTAATTTCGATGAACTCCTCATTGTCTACAACCGGTCTGCCATCATAGTTGGCTACTTCCACAGTTGATGTATAGATCAGTTGGCTAACTCGTGACAGCTTTTCAAAGTCGATCTTGTCTACCGTGTCGGACGGACTGTGATAATCCTCATGAACACCGGTGAAAAAGAAAACAAATGGAACTCCGAGTCGTCCAAAATTCCAGTGATCACTTCTGCGATAAAACTGGTTTGAGTCCTGCAGGTCGTTATACTTTCTGTCAAGACGCATTTCTACGCTTTGATTATTTGCATGCTGAACCAAGCTATCCAATTCTGAAGAGATGATTTCGCCTCCAATCAGGTAGACGTAATCGGTGTCGCCCCGTTGAATATTTTCAGGGTCACTGCGTCCAATCATGTCCGCGTTGAAATTGGTAACGGTATTTTCGATCGGTATGACCGGATGGTCTGAGTAGTATCGGGAACCCAGCAGGCCGTTTTCTTCACCACTCACATGCAGAAATAAAACACTTCGCCGGGTTTTAAGCCCATTTTCACTGGCTTCGTTCAATGCCTTGGCGATACTCATTAGTGCTGAAGTTCCGCTGCCATTGTCATCAGCGCCGTTATACAGTGCATCCCCTGTTTCGTCAGGTGATCCGATTCCAACGTGATCGTAGTGTGCCATCAGAACGATCACTTCTTCTTTTAGCTCCGGATCAGCCCCTTCAAAGTAGGCGATTACATTTTCTGCATCCAGATATCCCGGTCCGTCGTACGGAGTGTAATCAAGGTAAAAGCTGGTTTTTTCAGCTCTGAAATCGGTGATATTTTCAGTCAGGTTCTCTTTATAAGCCTGAAGATCTTCACCGGAGTCAAGTTCCAGGAAAGTCGATGCAAGTTCCGGGCTGACTTGAAGCACCCCTTTCGGAAAGCCGGAATCATTTCCTTCATCCAGATAAGCCAGACTGATACTTTCAGGCTGACTCATCAGATCGGAGCTCATTTCTGCAAGGTCATCAAATTCATTTTGATTTATATCAGAAATCAAGAGTATACCGGCTGCGTCCATTTCGCCCAACAGATTTCTCAAGCGGCTGTTGCTTCCAATATTCGGGTTGACGAGCGTATCACCATCCACAACATATGGGATGTCTTCGAATATAAGCACCCAGTTGCCTTGAATTTCCTCCTTTGAAAGGTTTTGAACACCACGCTCTTCGTCATTTACTCCAAAACCCGCAAAAACAACATCTCCTTGAAGTGCTGCACTTCCGCCAAACATTCGAATAAAGTGTCCGGCTGATTCAGGAGACTCAACACTCTGATTTACTTGTGATGTATCTGAATCCTGAATCTGTAAAGTTCGGTAAACAAGGCTGTCGGTATACTCGGCATTCAATCGATACGTTTGAAAATATGAGTCATCATCTCCCTTAGGTTCAAATCCAAGATCCTGATAGAAATCAGCCAGATAGTCGGCCGCCTTTTTCTGACCTTCCAGACCTGTGGAGCGGCCTTCGAGTGAATCGTGTGCAAATACACTCAGATGTTGTTCCAGGAATTGGGGAGTAATCTGGGTTCTGTATTCAAGCAAGCTTTCTGTGGAAGTCGTTTGCTGAAGGGATGATTGGGTTGCGCAACCGGCTATCAACAAAAGTAATGGAAGCAGTAACTTTTTCATGTAAACTCTGATTTAAATGATTTTTTTGAATCTCCGATAATTTCATCCACCGGTTTAAGGTCAATATGAAAATTGGTCGGATCGTCTTCTTCAATGAATAGATTGATCTGTTGTTCTTTTAACATTTCCAATACAGCCAAAAACGTAACCACAATGGCAGTTCTTGTTTTCAGTTCCATACAAAAGTCGTAAAAAGATGTTCTGCCACGGTCTTGCAGGCGGGTCAATACGAACTCAGCCTGTTCTTCAACCGTCATTTGAACTTTCTCGACCTTGTGGTAGACATTTTGCCGTTTAATATCGGCCAGTACTTTTCTGAAAGCTGCCATTAAATCAAAGAGAGTGACATCCTTGAGCGCTTCACCCGTAGCCTGCTTTTCTACTTCATCTTCATCCAGGAAACCGCGGAAATACTTTTTCTGAGCCTCTTCATCAATCACCGTCATTTTTTCGGCCATCTCCTTATATCTTTTGTACTCAAGAAGCTTTTGAACAAGCTCATACCTTGGGTCATCTTCGTCAAGTTCATCCTCGGCATCCGGGTCCCTTGGGAGCATCATTTTTGCTTTGATGGACATCAGGAGGCTTGCCATGTAAATAAACTCACTGGCAACATCAAGGTCGAGTTCTTCCATCAGGTGAATGTACTCCTGAAACTCGTGAGTAATGTGTGAGATGGGGATGTCGTAAATATTTAGCTCATCTCTCCGGATAAAAAAGAGGAGCAGATCTAAAGGTCCTTCGAAATTTTTTAGCTGAACTCTATACATAGGCAAATGGGTTCACTGAATTTCGCAATTTCTGCATAGAAATAGAAATGATAGAGAACTAATGACCCAATTTATTTGTGATTGCGCTGGTTCATAAAATTGGCCCTCAATAACTTACACTTATCACATTGTTTATTTTGGAAATGATAATTTATTGTATGATAATATTTAAGTCTAAGTTGCAAAAAATAAGAGGGTTGTAACACGGACGTAAACCTTACCTTAAACAACTACAATCAGGCTTATGTGCACTTATATTAACAAAACCTACTTAGTAGTAGCTGCAACAGCATTTATTTTCATTTCTTGCAGCGATCAATCGTCAATAAACTCAATTGAGGAAGAGAGTAAAGAGAGAATATCTCTTTCTTTTACTGAGGGTACTCAAATGGATAAAAAACAGCAGGATCATACCGGGGGTTTAGAGGAGGCTGTTTACAGCGAGCATTTAGCTCAAATCAATTCAGATTTAGAAGAGCGCGGAATTTCCGATTATGAGCTAGTAATGGCCGAGACTTTTAACATGACAGAAGAGGGAGAATTTCAGTCGGGGCAAACTATTTTAGCCAATGATCGAACTCTTCGGTTAAATGCACAATGGGTTCCGGGAGATGAACGACGAAATGCGGACGGTAACAATTTGACACATTTGGTGTTTACTCCATTTGCAACAGCGAACGGAACAATAAATGCGGAACCGCACATCGATGCATCGTTTGAAACATGGAATAACTTAATGTCAAACTCCGGTCCTGAAATTGTAAAAGTACCCGATACCGGTGTATTTCCAAGTGCAATATTGTCGCTGGGTGGAGTCCCGGGGGATCCTTTTGTAGCAGATATTGTAACTCTTGGATTTTTACCAGGATCAATATTTGATGCTGTGTTAGGCCCAGGGGCGAGCGAGGGAGTATTGGGTGTGGCTTTTACTTTTAACTGGACAGGTACTAACGAAGTGGCAATAAAAGAGGTCTGGTATAATGATGCATTTACATGGGCAAATGATGGCAGAACCGGTGCCATTGATATTGAAACAGTTGCACTGCACGAGAATGGTCATGCGCTGGGTATGGGACATTTTGGAAAAATATCAGTCACAAATAATAACGGTAAACTTCACGTATCTCCACGTGCAGTGATGAATGCCTCATACCTTGGTCCTGTGAGATCTCCGCTTGGCACAGATCGTGCATCATATAACAGTATTTACGGTAGCTGGCCTAAAAACTAATGCAGTATTTATACTGTATATATGAGAGGGCACTGCTAATGGTGCCCTCTTTTAATTTATATAGTTGATTTTCTGATCAGAATAGTTGAAATTATAAAAAATGCATGTACAAATATTATATTTATGCACTCACAAGCCAGTACGTTCAGCCGTTCCGTTTCGAAACACTTTGATGATTATTTCAAGGAGTATGGATTAGCTACTTCCTATGTTGAGCTGCTGATTTGTCTCAAAGAAGAGGGGCCGTTATTACAGAAAGAGATTGCTGATCAACTTAATCTGGATCCCTCTACGATCACCCGCTTTTTAAAAAAACTTCAGAAAAACGGCTGGGTTGATAAAAAGAAAGACGAAGGGAGAACGAAAATTATACTGAATTCAGATAAATTGAGAGATATCAATAAGCTGCATACATTATACACTCAGGCTGAAAATGAACTCAATGAGATATTGGGTGAGAAATTTGTGGAGACTACTCAGAAATTACTTGAACACGGAAATACTCTATTCGATCAGAAAAAAAGTAGTAAGTAAAACTTAACGGATTTCTTCGCTCAGGCGGTTCAGGAAATCCTTCATGAATTCAACTCTTTCATCCGCCAGCAGTTTTGCACTCTTGGTATTCATTAGGTCCGGTAATTTAAAGAGTTTCTCGTAAAAGTGATCAATTGTGTAAACAGAGTCGTCAGTTGCCCGTCTTTCACAAAAGGGATCATCTGGGTGATAAAGCGGCCTGTTAAGTCTTCCTCCCACCATCATACAGCGTGCTATACCAATAGCTCCCAGCGCGTCCAATCGATCCGCATCCTGAACAATTTTCGCCTCCAAAGTTTCAGGTTTAATTCCGGCGCTGTAGCTATGAGCTTTTATTGCATGCGCAACATTTTGAATTTTCTCTTCAGGAAAATCTGTGGATTTAAGAAATTCGGCAGCCTTCTCTCCTGCCAGAATTGAGGATTTAGATCGGTCAGGATGATCTTTGGGCAGCGTAACACAATCGTGAAGCCAGGCAGCTGCGGTAACGATTTCTGAATCTGCATTTTCCTGCATGCAAATTTTCTTAGCTGATTGAACGACCCGCTGTATATGAGTTAAATCATGGGCAGGGTCAAAAGAACAGTCATTAATAAGGAATTCTTTGTATTGGGATTCTTCGGACATAAAGATCATTTTAAATAACGTACTTCGGAATTGGGATTTCAATGATAATTTTGGTTCCACTATTCAGAGCCGATTCAATCCAAAATCGGCCATCGAACTTATGCGTGATGTAGTATGCCTTGGTAAGCCCAAATCCACCACCCATGGTTCGAACCCTGCCTTTAATATTAGAGGCCCGATACCCAAACTCAACAATTTTTCGAATTTCATTTTCCGGTACTCCATATCCACTGTCTTTTACAACGAACCTGAATTTCCCGTTTTTTTGTGAGATCCCAATTTCAATTGTACCTCCCGGAGGCGTGTATTTTCTGGCATTTGCAATCAAATCCCGAATGACATCTTTTAAAAGGAGTGGTAGGTAAATGGTGTTGTTATAGTCGCTGTTGACTTCAAACTGAACAAGATAATCTTGCTCTTCCTGCTCGGCAATATTGTAGATGATCCGGTATCTGCCCCGGCTGTTTTTCTCAAGTGTGTAGAAGAAGTCTAGAAACTCTTTTTTAAAATCATTTACAGGAAAAGATTCCCATCGGTTTGGATGATTCCATCTGTGAAAGATCTCTTCGGCCCTTTTATCAAAAACCTGGAATACTTCTTTGAAGATTTCCAGGTACTCCGTAACGGAAGAGTCGTCATTTAGAACAGGTTGGACACGATTGAGTTCCTTGAGCATGTTGAGGAGCTCTTTTTTGAAAGCGACTATTTTTTGTTCATTAAAAATATCCTGATTCATTTCTCTTGCCCCATCAGCAAATTCAAGAGTTTGATTGATCACTGGAGTGATGAGATCTGGATGGTCTGTTTCAAATTGAATCAGATGAAGCTGGCTGCTAATGACGGATAAAATGTTAATAACAGAGTGCATCTCAAGCTCATTGAGCTGGCTGTCTGTAATATTGATTTCATTTTTGAGTTCCAAAATGTTCACTATCTGATTTATAACCATTTTTACTTACTGAACTACGACAAACTTCTTCAGTTGAAATTCTTCTCCTGAAAAGATTCGTGCAAAATAGATCCCGGAAGCATAGCTATCCGTTTCAATCTGAAATTCAGTTGAGTTTACTTCAAGCATTTCAATACGTCTGCCAAGCATATCGATGATTTCAACTCTATCAATAATTGCACCTGACTTAATGTTCAATAAAGATTGAACCGGATTGGGGTACACTTCAGCAAATCCTCTGCCAACCGGTGTACCGGAAACCTGAAGGGAAGCTTTAACCGGATCAGACCAGTTGAACCCTGCTTTTACACGATATACAAATTCATCTTTACCGGTAAATCCCGACTCTGCAAGATAAGTGAAACTGCCATCGTACCCGAGTTTTAAGAGTCCATTCTTTGGTGGTTCTATCAACACGGCCTGCATTGGCATTCCGTCCAGTGAAAGGTCATTTTCGAGAAGTCCGTCAACGGCACTGATATGATTTATATTTCCGGTACCCACTTCAAAAAGATCATGGACCGCAATTGGATTGCCGGGAAGCGTGGGCAGATACTCTTTCATGTATGTATAACTTGCTTTCTTGTACTCCTCTGCCTCGTCCGGACTATTCCAGTTGTCCCATACAAACCGGCCTGAAGTTTCAACTTCAAAATCGTCATAAAATATACCGATGTTTATTCCGTCTGAAAACCGGGTTTCAGTTTCAGGCGTACTTCTGTCATCATGCATCACTTCTCGTCGACTTGGATCGGTATAGTTAATAAGAGACCACGGCAGCCGAACTTCTATTCGATCATCATACAGCCTTACAGAATCCGTGCTGTAAGCGGGTGTGCCTAGTCTGTTGACGTTTAGCTCGCCGATATCCTGGGATTCTTCGCTCTCAATATCATTTTTCCATCGAACCAATTTCCAGGGTGAACCATCAGTAACAGTGGATTGATATTGCTGTTCTGGACTTGATGTGTTGAACCATATTCCAAACAGGTCGTATGCTTCGGTTACATAGAGTTCTGCCTCATAATTTGTTATCATCAAAGCAAATTCCGCTCTGTTTGATACAGTTTGACCATCCGGAAGGATAGACTCTCCCACTGTCTCGTCGTATGTATCCAGGGAAACCCAGATTGTATCACTTTCCTGTATGTGCTGATCGATGTCCAGTTGCAGCTGAAAATATGAGTAGTCGGCCTGAGCGTGAACACTCTTTACCTTTTCAGTATCACCAAACTCTTCCCAAAGAGTGAGATTTTTCTGTTTTCGAAATCCGAGCAGACCATAATTTTGTTCTGCGGCCGTGACGTTATGCCACAATATCCTTCTGTCCGGGATAAAGTCGAACGGGTTGGTAATCCATGTCTGTTTAAACCACTCATCCATCAAAGAAAACTGGATACCGCCACCCGCACCTGCCTGATGGATATTTTCGAGCATTCTGATGTTGTTTTTCCCCTGCTCCAGCTCAGAGTAGCCTCCGTGATGAATGCCGCTGTGGGCATACTTTGCCACACCCCAGCTGGATGACCCTCCAAATTCAGCGATAATTAGTGGAAACCGTTCGTAATAATCTTTCAGATAGGTTAAATAGCCGAGATAGCTGTTCTGGCCAATGTGATCTTGAAAGAGAACATAACGAGGGTCTCGTGAAATGTAATTCGGGTAGTAAGGATAGGCATGGTAAGAAGCAAAGAAACCTGCTTCAGCATTTTCAAAATTGATGTTCTTTAAATCCAGAGAGGCACTCTCCTCGTACGGATTCTCTTCGTAAGGATGATCTATTGGATCGAGAGTTGGCCAGCTTGAGGCTGAAACAGGTCTCTGAGTGCCGTAGTTGTCCATTTCAAAGGTGAGGAGGTGGTCAAGCCGTTCAACTACCCAAATTTCTGACGCTTCTACATCCGATATGGAAAGGTAATTTCCGTCAAAAGCATGTGTTCCGGGATCAGACTGATTTGTCTCGATGACTTCAGGCGGGTGAATTTCACGCCCGATGATATAAGCGATAACCCACTCTGAAATATCATCGATGTACATGCCGTATGCTTTTCCAAATCGAGGTGAGATCATGATATCTCCATGAACGGCACGAATATTTTCCTCTATCTCCTGCTCAAAAATATCTGTAAGATTATTTAAATTTTCATCAGAGCCCGTAAGTTCTTCTTCCAGCCATACACCCTGAAAAATATAGAGAGGTGAATTAGAATTCTCTTCATTGAACCGTTTTAGCTCTTCATAAAATCTGGGATAGTGCAGTGTATAAAGTCGAATGGTGTTGAATCCTGCATCTCTTATCAACCTGAACCATCGAGCATAATCTTCATTTGTAGCTGCAAGTTCACCTGGGAAAGAGCCCGGAACCGCAACACCAAGGTTTACACCTTTGATAAAAAGAGGGCTGTAATATTCACCGTTCCAGACAGTAATGTGTGATTCATCAACGGAGAATGGAATTGTCTGATCCAACGTCGGACTTTGGCTTACAGAAGGCTCTGCTATAAATAAGAGAACAAAAGAAGCAAACAGGTTGAGCATCAGAAACTGCTTAAAAAAATCTAAAATCATAAAAAACCGATTTCTTAAAATCTAAAACGACCACCCATTTCTGCAGTAGTAATTCTTGTAAAACTCTGATCGGTAGGAAACTCCTGCCATGTTAATTTTAGCTCTCCAAACAGCTCAAATCGGTTTTGGATCAGATAGTTTGTGCGTACTCCCACATAACGTGATTTTAGAAAACGGTTGTCCGTCAGTCCGTCCAGGAATCGTCGTTCATCAGGTGAGAAGCCAAACCCCGCCAAAAGAGTAGTGAAAGTATCCTGATTGCCCAAATACCGTCGTGCCAGCAGTGTGAGTGACGATGAGATTCCTGAATCTTGGGGTGTAAAATATGGACGTCCGATCAACAGCCAATTGCCTATGTATTTACCCAGAGAACCGGTAAAAATGACGACATCGTCTTCGCTAAAATTCAGATAGCGAAAGCCCAGAGACATTTCAACTCCCTTAGGCAGTGCACGGTAAAGTTCGGCACCGGCCCTGAAATCAGGAAAGAGATCTCCGTCTGAGAGCCCAACGTTAAAATAACTATACCAGTTTTCGTTGAATTCAGGCCAATAATCCACTTCTCCCTGATAATCAGTTATATCAAAACGGTGCCCGATATTCATGCGTCCAATAATTGGGCCGCTTGAGGTCGTCCTTCTATACTCAAGGTACATTTTCTGCCAGTCTTCGAGGTTGTCTCCATAATGATCGTAGGTAAGCCCAAAAGCCGCCATGTTTTTTTTGTCCCGGTAATCTTCATAGTCAGAAGATTGACGGGCAAATGAGTCAGTTGCTAAAAATGCTACGATTATACTAAAGACTATGGTTTTCATTATTACAAAATAGGTCGAAATTGAATGGTTTGCACAAACTGAAAATCAGCATTTGAATGTCTAACCCAATTTCTATTCAAAGCTGGATTGTAAAATACCCTATGTTCTTACCGACAAAAATTAAAGAATTCTGTATTGGGCTAACGGATTGTTAGGTAATGCTATATAAAATGCAGGAAATATATCAGTAGGTTGTTTGCCATTGCTTTTAGGGACAAATGAATAGGATTTTAAAGTATGGATCAAAACAGATCTACCGTATTGTTGATAGAAGATGATCCGGTTATTTCAAAACTTATTGAATTTAAGTTAAAGAGAAACAACTACAAATTTGCGTTAAGGGAAAATGGAACTTCCGGACTTGAGGCAATTAAAGAGTTGAGACCTGACCTGGTGATTCTGGATATAATGCTGCCGAGCGTAAACGGCTTGGAGATATTGAGAAAGATCAGGGAAGACAAAGAGTTGGACAACATTCGTGTGATTATGCTGTCTGCTTCGATGAAAATGAAAGATAAAAAACAAGCTTTTGTACTTGGTGCTCATGATTATATCGTAAAGCCTTTTGAGACAGAAGAGTTGATCATGAGAGTGAAGAAATCAATTGAAGATTAAGTTGACCAATAGAGATAATAAATGTTATTAACACTTGTAGACTTAGAAATGGAAAGCGCAATGCAGTTGCTGATTATGGTAACTGCATTACTTACACTGGCAACGTTCTTGTTATTCACAATTACGGTCTCCATGAGATTGAGACGGAATTGGCAGCATAAGAAAATGAAGGAGTACAGGGATCTATATTTACCTCTTATTTTCGATTATCTGGAGGGTAATGTAGAGTTGAGCACATTTCAAAACTTGATTGGATCGGATGAACTTAAATTCCGGACTTTCGAAGACACTGTTATTAAGCTCATAAAAAATGTTGAGGGTGAAGAAGCAAAGAAATTAAAAAAAGCCCTAATGTTAAAGTCGTTATATAGATTTCACCTGAAACAATTGAAATCAGATAGCGATGAATTGATTATAGATGGATGTAATTATTTCAGGTATACAAATATTGCTAACGATCAGGTGATTGGCATTTTGGAGAAACTACTTCATTCAAAAAACACCTACTTGGCTTTTTCAGCAGCTTCTGCCTTGATGGCCAGTGATACATTAAGAAACAGAATGTATGCCTTGGAAATATTTGCAAAGAGAAAAGGGATAACAAAAATGGCATTATTGGAGCTTTTCTGGAGATTCAAACGCGATCACAAAGGTCAAAATGTTGAAGAAGCGGAATTTTTAAAAGCACTTATATCAGACGACAACCTCACATCAAAGAAGAGAACGCTCTTAATACAAGCTGTCTCTGAGTCCAACTACTACCTAATGATAAAACCACTTCAGGATTGGCTGGAAAGTAATGAAGATAGGTGGAAAGAGCCGGGAGTACTTTCGGCTCTCATTGATGCGCAACGCATATTTTTAAATTCAGAGGCGACTGAGTCGATAAAAACATATCTCCAGTATCCAGATCAAAAGGTAAGAAAGGTTGCACATGAAGCTATTTTGGTTCTGGATCAGCAGTTTATTTATAAAAAGGCTATTGCATAAGAGGAAAGAACGTACCGGAATTTGTTAGAACAAACGATATCACATATTCAGCAATTCATTAACCTGGTAGATTCACTCGGCTGGGTGTTTATTCTCTATTTCTTAATAGTGAATGGCATCTATTTGTCGTTGGTGGTGGTGTCGCTGCTCTTTATCAGAAAACATCAGAAATATTACTCGGTATTTGAACCTGAGGGTGTTTTCCAATCAGATTTGTATAAAAGTATATCCATCATTTCACCGGCCTATAATGAAGAGGTGAATATTGTAAACTCTGTTGAGGCACTTCTGCAGCTCCAACACAGAGGCTTTGAGGTTGTTGTAGTGAACGATGGAAGCACGGATTCTACGTTACAAAAACTCATAGAGCACTTCAGGTTATACGAGTCTGAAATTGAACTACATTCAACCCTCCCACACGAGAATATCATAAAATCCTACAGATCAAGTCGTTACGATAATCTTATTGTGATTGACAAAGTAAACGGCGGAAAAGGAGATGCGCTTAATTGTGGGATAAATGCCAGCGCGAACGATCTTTTCTGTTCCATAGATGCGGATTCAATACTGGAACAAGACGTACTGAAACAGATGCTTCAGGCTTTTGTACTTGATGACAAGTTAGTTGCAGCCGGAGGTATTGTAAGGGTGGCAAACGGTTGTACAATTTCCAACTACGAAATACAGAAAATAGACATTCCAAAAGGGTTTTTGGCCAGAATCCAAACCGTCGAGTATTTGCGCTCTTTCCTGTTTGGCAGGATAGGCTGGGACTACTTTAAAAGTTTGATTATAATTTCCGGCGCATTTGGAATTTTTGATCGCAATGCGGTGATCAGGGCGGGGGGATATGCCAGAGATTCCGTTGGAGAAGACATGGAGTTGGTGGTTAGGTTACACCGTTTTTTCAGAGAGCAAGAAGAAGAGTACAGGGTGCGGTTTTTGCCAAAACCGGTTTGCTGGACGGAAGTTCCGGAAAACTGGAATGATCTGGCTACACAAAGAAATCGCTGGCAGAGAGGACTTGTAGATTCTATTTGGCGCCACAGAACCATGTTTTTCAACAAAAAATATGGAAGGATGGGACTGACCACAATACCATACTTTACATTGGTTGAGCTGTTGGGTCCCGTTATAGAGATGGTGGGTTACATCTATTTTATTTTTGTAATTATTTTTATGGGTATTTATGAGCCGTTCGTGCTTCTTTTCATAACGGTTTCCATATTACTGGGCTTTTTGTTGTCAATCTCCTCCCTCATTTGTGAGGAGGCCACGTTCAGGAGGTACGGTAGCTTCAAGAATATATTAACACTTACACTCTACGCATCACTCGAAAATCTGGGATACAGGCAAATACACGCCTGGTGGAGGTTTGTTGCCATAATTGACTACATACGAGGCAAAAAAAGCTGGGGTAAAATTAAACGACTGGGTTTTGACAGAGACACAACATCCGTAATGTCAGCACCCAAATCGTTATCTGAATACATGCCAAAAATCAAGAGTTCGATTTATTGGGCTATCGTATTTCTCACGCCACCCGCAGTACTATACATATTGTTTAGTTTCCTCTATTTCGCGTAACATGTTCACTGTTCTACGACTGCATTGGAACTATTCCCATACTCTGCCCATGAACCTTCATACGCCCTGACAGAATCATACCCCATCAGTCGGAGAGTAAAGTATGCATGCGAACCGCGAACGTTTGTATGGCAATGGGGAATCACTTCTTTATCACGGGTAATGCCAAGATTGTCATAGATTTCCTGTATTTCTTCAGCTGGTTTGAAGTAAGGTACATCTCCGTCCGTAAGAACATTATTCCACTCCAGGTGAACAGCATTTGGGATATGGCCGCTCTGTTCCGCGCGCTCATCGGTACCTGCATATTCATCTTCAGAACGAACATCGAAAATAATTTTATTCGGATCTTCAGACGCCTCCTGCACATAGCTGAGATCACAGAATTTTGAATCCTGAGTTTCTGCCAAAAATGTACCTTCCATTTGGTTGCCCGGAGTGTCTGTTACGGGCAGTGATTCAGCTATCCAGCCGCTGAATCCACCATTCAAAATAGATGCATTTGAAAAACCGTAGTAGTCGAGTGCGTAGAAAAGCCTGGCTGCAGCTAAACCATTTCCTTCATCATAAATAACGACCCTGTCTTCATTGCTCAATCCAATATCCCTCATCTTCTCTTCAAACGTTTCCGGGCCGATCAGGTAGCTCTCAACCGGGTGATCCGGATCTGTAAGATTTTCAATAGCCGGGAAGTGAACTGCTCCGGCAATAAGGGAATCACTGGTTTCTTCACGTGCATCAATCAGGATAATCTCTTCAGTTTCAAGTGCATCGTTCAGCGCATCGGCTTCTACGAGCAATTCACTGTTCGGATAGTCGGTGAGAGCCTGATCTTCGGTTTCCGGCTCGGAACACGCAACGAACAAGAGTGAGAAGAGTGAAATCAGAAATAGTGCTGGAAGTCTCATAACGAATGAAATTTATGTTGATGTTCAGGTTCAGGAAAAACAACTGAAGTGTGGTTAACATTCATTAGAAGCCTTAAAAACAGAACTAATCATGAATGGCTTCCATCACTTCTTTCGGTGGACGAATAGGCCGCCCGTTGTTCATGAATACAGCTGTAACTACCCCTTTCAGTACGAGTTCATTTTCCGGAAGACGATAGATATTTTGATAGAATACAAACCGGACATTTCCGGATTTTTCTGCTCGTGTTTTAACAATGAACCGGTTATCACCCATCAGCGGTTTTTTATAGACGAGTTCTACTTTATGCACTACGGCATCAGTCCCGTTTTTATGCAGTTTGTTGAAATTCAGCCCAACAGATTTCAGATATTCATGGCGGGCGTGTTCAAGGTAGTTTTGATAAACTGAGTTATTTACTACTCCCTGGGTGTCCAGCTCATAGTCGCGAACGGTGAGTTCGAGTTCAAATTCCTTATTTCCCATAAAAAAAGTTTATGTCCATTTATTTATATGTATCATTAAATATACAGCAGAAGTTGTGGAAGAGCAGATTTGATTTGTTGATCCGGCAATGGAGCGAACATTCAACGAATTGATACAGTTATTACAGGTAAAAGCGTTACAACTAAATATGAAATCAACCAAGGTGAAAAAGATGAGATTAAAATTCATATTTGTACTGTTTTGGATGATACTGATTTCAGTTTCGGTATCGGCACAGTCTTCGGTAGAGGTGATTTTAGCCGGACATAACCACGTTCCTCCGGTTCGTACGCCCGGTACCGGAATGATGGAAGTAAGCGTTGAGGGTGATTCGCTTTTTGTGAGCGGTTCCTTTGAAGATCTCAGAGACTACTACCAGGGAGCCAGTATTCATTTCGGAAGAGCCAATGAATCCGGGAATCAGATTTACAGGTTAACGGCTGAGCTTAACGAGGAGAAGAATGGAGGTAAATTCAGTGCCGAAGATAATCGGTTTGAGTTGAGGGATGCGCAAAAAGAGGCACTCAGAAATGGGCGCATGTACATCAATATCCGTTCGAATCAAAACCGCAATGGAGAGATTCGGGGCCAAATTCCACAAATGAGATTTTGATTTTTAAGCCTTGGAAAGGATAGTTGAAAAAATTTCAATTATGATGAATAAGTTCGTGATTCTGCTACTCCCGGTAATCTTTTTGATGCAGTGTACACCCACAGATAATAAGAGTTCCAACCCGGAGTTTGTTGAAAAAATTGAAGGGGATTATATAGTTGGTCATTTGGATCGCTACCGATTCAAACCTGAAGATATACCGGATCGATATGTGGATGTGTGGCTTACTGAATCCTTTCAGAAGGATGAAGTTTACAATGTGATTTACATGCATGACGGCCAGATGTTGTTTGACGAGAGCAGAACATGGAACAGACAGGAGTGGAGAGTGGATGAGACATTGAGCCGGATGATGCAAAGCGGAGAAATTCCTCCAACAATAGTGGTTGGAATCTGGAATGCAGATGATTACAGAAGTGCTGAGTATTTCCCGGAGGACGCATTTTCTTTGATGACCAGTGAGCTTAAAGATGAATTGGTCTCTACATTTCCTGAGGGTCCTAGCGCCAATGAATATGTTGAGTTTATTGCTGAAAGTGTGATTCCTTTTATTGAAGAAACTTATCCCGTCAAAGAGGATCATGAGGCTCGGTTTATGGCCGGTTCAAGTTACGGTGGATTGATATCCATTTATACTTTAACAAAATATCCGGAGGTGTTTGGGGGAGTTGCTGCACTTTCAACCCATTGGCCGGGTACATTTGAACCGAATGATGAGATCCCGAATGCGATAAGAGAATATTTAAGAAGTAATCTGCCTGATCCCGGCTCGCACAAAATCTATTTCGATCATGGTACAGAAACGCTCGACTCACTCTACGCTCCCTATCAGCAAAAAGTGGATGACCTGATGCTTGAACTTGGCTATGAGCACGACACTGATTTTAAATCAGAGGTATTTGAGGGAACCGATCATTCTGAGATTGCATGGGCAGAGCGGTTTGAGATCCCGGTGAAATTTCTGCTGAACCAAAAAAAGGAGTCATGATTCGATAATGATCATTGAACTACTTATGTATTGGTCTTGTTTCGTTTATGAATAATTAAATGAAAAAAATTTCAAGTTATGAAGTTTGTAATAGCGGGAGGTCATGGAAAGATTGCAATGCTCCTCCACCCGATGTTGAAAGAGAAAGGTCATAAAGTAACAGGACTCATTCGAAAAGAAGAACAAGCTGATGATCTAAGAAAAGCAGGTGCCAAACCGGTTGTTGTAGATGTCGAAAAAGAGGATGATATCAGTGATTTTGTCGGTGAAGCAGATGCGGTTCTTTTTGCAGCAGGGGCAGGGCCCGGAAGCGGTAAAGAGCGCAAATGGTCGGTAGACCGGGATGGAGCCATCAAGCTGATAGAAGCCGCGAAGAAAAATGGAATTGAGAGGTATGTGATAATTAGCGCAATGGGATTGGAAACTCTGCGGGGCGATGAGGTTTTTCAGGTTTATCAGCAGGCGAAAGCACAGGCAGACGAAGCTCTGAGAAACAGCGGGTTGGATTACGTAATCATAAAACCCGGTCGGTTAACGAATGAGAAGGGAACCGGGAAAGTGAAAATTGCTGAAAAACTGGATAGAGGTGAAATTCCAAGGGAAGATGTGGCCCGCGTGATTGCCGAAGTGCTTCAGAATGATCATATCTCTAACGTAGAGTTTGATCTGCTCTCCGGTGAAGACGAGATTTCTATAGCGCTCCAGGAATTTGTTTAAGATCCGTGAGAGTTAGTTGCTAAAATGGATTGGGTTTCTCGCAGAGTTGCGCGGATGGTATCGCTAATCTTCGCGCTGCTTATTGTCCCAGTGTCTCCGCGGCAAAATAGAATTTCATTTTTTTGCACCCTTATAGGACATTTTGGAAGATCAATAGATTGAAGTAGAAACCCCTCCTTTTGAAAGGAGGGGCGGTTTTAAAGTGGCCCGAACTTCTTAATACCTGGCAGATTCACCGTTGGTCAGCGTTTCAAGAATAAACTCGCGAATGTGTTCATTCGAAGTTGCCAGATCTTCCTGACGCAGATACATCATGTGTCCACTGCGATATCCTTCAAACCTCATTCGGTCGGAAACCTTTCCGCTTGGATCCATATTCCACATCACATACTTGGCAGAGAAATAGTCCGTTCCACCATCAAAATAGCCGCTTTGGACCATAAGGTGCAGAAATGGATTCTCACCCATTGCACGGCGCATATCATCTCCGGTAGTGTCGTTGCTTCTGTCCCAGGGATGTACCGGCCCAAAAATATTGTACTTCAGATCCGTTTCATAACCGAGCTCTTCCCGGAGGTAATAGTTGATTGCCGGTGTGAACGCATGGTTCCATGAAGTAAGAGCCGGATCGTGATCGTAGCGGTCTCCTGCATCAGACCGGTCGATTCCGCGATATCTCGAATCGAGCCGGCCGATCGTAATTCCCTCATCCCGCAAAAGCTCTTTCCAGAAGAAGGAGTTTGGAATGGTAAGGTTATGGTTTAAAACTTGCTGTGCGTCAATTCCGGAGTAATAAGATACTTTTTCGGCAATTTCTTCGCGTAAGTCGGGATCAATGGAACCGCCTTTGGCCACTGCAGGCAAATACTCCTCGATGGTAAACTCTTCCACTTCGGGAAGAAGTTCGTCAAGATCACGCTGCTGCAGATCAGATGGCAAGGCATCATGGTACCACGCGGTAGCTGCATAGTAAGGTAGCTTCAAAATCTCAGAGCGGGGAGTCATTGCCGGCGGCTCCAGACCAAGTCCGGTAGGAGAAACCATGATTACACCATTCAGAAACATCCAGTGAGAACCCTGTAACTGGCGAGCAAGACCCGCTACCCGAGTGGTTCCATAACTCTCTCCCTTCAGATATTTCGGTGATGTCCAGCGGTTGTGGCGTGAAACAAAATTATCCATCCATTCTGCAAGGTACTCCACATCGGCATTTACACCGAAAAAGTCACTTTCTTCGGCTTCTTCATTCAGGATTCTGGAGAATCCTGTGTTGACAGGATCAATATATACGATGTCGGCCACATCCAGGATGGAGTGTTCATTATCGGAAACTCCGTAGGGCTGAACCGGATGGCCTTCATCATCAATATTCAGAAATTTTGGTCCGGTATAACCAATGTGCATCCACACAGATGCTGATCCGGGGCCTCCGTTAAAGGAGAAAACCAACGGTCGGTTTGATGTATCTTCAACATCTGTTCTGCGATAGTAGACATAAAAAAGGGACGCATCAGGTTCGCCTTCATCATTCCAGACCGGCTGGGTTCCGGCAGTAGCTTCATACCGAACACGGTCGCCTTTGATCGTCACCTCACCTTCAGTTGTTACAGAACTATCAGCTTCAAGGACGGGTTGTGCAGACAAATCTGAAGGCTGTAAAGTATTGAGAGTGCAGAGCAATAAACATGTGAAAAGTGAAAGTATAGTAGATTTCATAAGTTCAAATTTTGATCGTTATAAGAAAGAAAATAATTGAGTCCGGCTGTATTACCGGACTCATATGAAAAGGATTATTCAGCTTGATTCAGCCAGTGGTCAAACCAGCTTCGCTTTCTTTCCAGGCGGTCAACCAGCAGCCACGGTTCGCCTGTACGTGACAATCCATGTGAGGAACGCGGATACCGAACAAACTCAACGGGTACCTGCATCTTTTTGAGAGCCATATACCACTGCTCACCATCCGTGATCGGTGTTCTCCAGTCCTCTTCGCTGTGGATGATCAAGGTTGGGGCTTCCACATTCTCCACATATTTCAATGGTGAGAGATCCCAGTAAAGCTCTTGCCGTTCCCAGGGATAACCGCCAAACTCATATTCGGTCAGTCCCTGGGCATCGGATGAGCCGTACCAGCTGAACCAGTTGGAGATAGAGCGGCTCGTGACGGCGGCTTTCCATTTGTCAGGATAGCGGGCTGTGAGCCAGTTGGTCATATATCCGCCATAGCTTCCGCCGCTAACACCGACCCGGTCTTCGTCTATATCAGAATATTTTTCAAGAACGGCGTCCAGTCCCTTCAAAAAGTCCTCTTCATCCAAAAAGCCCCACTGCTCTTTGGTGGCGTACATAAAATCGTGACCGTAAGAAGAAGAGCCTCTCGGATTTGGGTAGAAGACGAACATGCCCGAGGCGGAGAGCGTATGAAACGCCTGAAACCAGGTGTTGCCGTAATAGGAGTGTGGGCCACCGTGAATTTTCATCACCAGCGGATAGGACTCTCCCTCTTCATATCCAACCGGTTTGATAACCCATCCCTGGATCTCAGTACCATCATCTACGGTCCATGTAATTTCCTCTGCCGGATTCACGGTACGATCAGCCATCCACTCTTCATTGAACCGGGTGAGTTGAGTTTCACGGCTGCCGTCATTTCGGGAGATAAAGACTTCAGCCGGTGTTACGGCATCCGTTGCAGTGTAAGACATCCAGCGGCCATTTTCTGTTGTTGAGAAATCACTTAGTCGTCTCTCGCCGGTAGTAATTTGGCGTATGGCTCCGCCATTTCGGTTGACTTCAAACAGGTGTGAGTTTCCACGGATTTGTGAACCGAATCGAATTGCATTTCCATTGGTTGTCCACTCGGGTGATCCTGGCGAGAGATCCCAGCTTTCAGTGAGGTTAGTCACCGACCCTGTAGGTTCACCATTTCGGTTGACCGCTGTCACCATTACATCGGTTTGGGCTCCCCTTTCATCAGACTGAAGAAATACAAGGTGTCTGCCATTTGGCGAAATGGCGGGTGACCGTTGTGTACCATCCATATCAAAAACCTGCTCAACGTCACCGCTCTCCACATCCACCCGATAGATATTCCGGGTGAAGTCGTCGTTATACTCATCGTCTTCTTCCGGATCGCCGGAAAAGAAAATACTGCTGCCGTCTGAGGCCCACTCCACATCACCAACATTGAATTCCATATCGGTGATTTGTTCAGCCTCGCCACCATCCGCAGCGATCATGAATAACTGCCTTTTCTCGTTTATGGAGGGATGAGGCAGCCAGTCGCTTCTGCCGTCACTCATATAGTTCATTTGGGTGATTACACGCCCGTCAAACCGTTCTGCATCTAAAGTATTTGTGATGGCGTCGGGCGCAATCCAGCCGGCGCGCTCTTCTTTTTCTTCATCCGAATCCGGTTCTTTAACGAACGCAATTTTTGAACCGTCGGGCGACCATATTGGAGAGCTGTCCAATCCATCGATGGTGAATGCCTCACCTCCGGGTTCAGTAACTCGAATGAACCGAACGGAATTATCATCATCACCTCTGCGCGATTGAATTCCCAAAAGTTCACCATCGGGTGACCATTGTGGATTTGATGATTCAACGGTTGGATCAGTAAAGCGGAACGGCTCACCATCGGGCTGGCCGTTGTTCAGCTTTTGCATCCACACTTCGCGATGGCGTTTGTTGTTGTCCACATCAATTGTGGTACGTGTGAAGGCTACGTAATTACCGTCCGGAGAGATCTCCGTCTGGCTTACAAAAACGGTTTTATAGTAATCTTCCGGGGTTATTCCCTGTTGGGCAAGCAGTGGAGCAGAGACCCAAAATATAAATAGAAGTAGTATGGGTATTGGTTTTACGTATCGGTTCTTCATCGGTAGTATTCTGTTTCTTAAGGTTGAAGAACCGTAATGTAATTGAACGAAGGGTAGGATTGAAATAAGAACGGCCCGCGAGGGGCCGTTTTACAAAATTTTTATGAATTGTGAAGTCAGTTATCCAGAATCAGATCACTGTGTACCTTCATTTTTTTGCCGGCAAGTGCTTCATTAACGTTAAAAATGTGATCACCGATTTTTTCCAATCGAGTTAAATAATCAAGATAGATTACACCCGCTTTGGAATTATAGACGCCATCTTCGAGACGCTTGTAGTGTGCATTTTTCATGGCATCACGTTTGCGGTTAATCTCCTGTTCTATTTCGATTGCCGGATTGAGATCAATTTCTTCCCCAAAATTCTCCATGTTTGCACGCATGATTTTTATGGATTCACGAACCGTATCCAGCATATTATTGATTTCATCAATAGCTTCCTGTGGTAGAGAAATTCCTTCACTGTCCATCAATTCAAAGGTTTTGGACATCTGGAAGTAGATATCCCCGATTCGCTCCAGGTCATTAATCATGCTGTGCATCAGGCGAATTTTCCGTGTAGCAGATTCCGTCAGGTTGCTGCTTGAAATTTTGGTCAGATACTCAGCAACTTCCAGTTCAATGTTGTCTGTGATCTGTTCTCTCTTTTTGATCTTCTTCAGAAATTTCTCCTGCTTATTCCGTTTTCTCACAAACAGGCCGGTAAAGCTGAAGTGCATTTTTTCAATCAGACGGCCAAAAAGTTCAATTTCCTTGAAAGCTTGTGCAATGGAGAGCTCCGATGAGGACATCAGACCGCCGGATATGTAGCGCAGGCGAAATGCCTGATCCGAGTCTTCTTTCTCCTTCTCCATTCGCTCCACAAACTTGATGATTGCAGGCACGAAAGCAAAAAGCAGTGCTACGTTTAGTACGTTAAATGATGTGTGGAAGAGAGAAATACCAAGAGTCGCCGCAGCTCGAGCCTCCTGGGATTCATCAAAAATAGATCCGATTTCCGGCTGGAAATATTGCATTACCTGATCAATGCCAACTAAAAACGGATTGATGAGCAATAACATCCAGACGACCCCGAACACATTGAAAATGAAGTGAAACCTCGCTGCCCGTTTTGCGTGAACATTTCCAACTATTGCTGCAATGTTAGCAGTAACCGTGGTACCGATGTTTTCACCCAGTATCATTGCAGCCGCAATCGGGAATGAGATCCACCCTTGAAAAAGCATGACCAGCGTAATGGCTGAAGCCGCAGATGAGGATTGTGTGAGTAGTGTAAGGACGGTACCGACAATCACAAAAATCAGCATGGAGGCGAACCCAAACTCCGTAAAAGAGTCCAGAAATGCGAACATTTCCGGGTTGTCCTGAATGTTGGGTACAGCATCCTTGATGAATTCCAAACCGATGAACAGAATACCGAAACCGATCATCGTCTCTGCCAAATTTTTCAGTTTTTCCTTATCAAAAAACAAAAATGGAAAAAAGATACCGATCATTGCTATAGCAATGGGGGTAATCTGCATCTTAAAACCAAAGATAGAGACCATCCAGGCTGTAACTGTAGTTCCGATATTGGCTCCCATAATCACACCCGTTGATTCGATAAATGTGATCAAGCCGGCATTTACAAAACTAACAACCATTACCGTAGTAGTTGAGGACGACTGTGTAATAGTGGTAGCCGTAAAACCTGTAAATATTCCCCGGAGCCGGCTGGTTGTCATCCCTTTCAGAATAGAGCGAAGTCGGGAACCTGCAACTTTTTGAAGTCCGTCGCTGAAAATTTTCATCCCATAGATAAAAATTCCCAACGCACCGATCAGTTGAAGGAAATCAAATAACGTATAGTTCATTTAATGAGGATTATCTCAAAAGATTAGTTAGCTAAGCAGCATTAAAGATGCGGATAAATGGGTGAGGGTAGCAAGTTAAATTAATGTTAAGAGATATCAGGAAAAGTGTATTTAGTGCAATTCAGCTAAGGTTTTTTAATTGCCACAACATCATAAAGATCTGTTCGTCTGTCTTTCATCGTGCGAACACTTCCCTGTTCGTGAAGTTCTTTCAACAGATCAAGATCCACATCAACAATTAAGATCATTTCCGTATTTGGGGTGGCTTCTGCCTTGATTCCGTTTGTAGGAAAAGAGAAATCGCACGGAGTAAATACAACCGACTGCGCAAAAGAGATATCCATGTTGTGAACTTTAGGCAGATTCCCAACGCTGCCGGCTATGGCAACGTAGCATTCGTTTTCGATGGCCCGGGCGATGGCACAATTACGTACTCGTGAATACCCGTTTTGAGTATCCGTTAAAAATGGTACAAACAGAATATCCATACCCTCATTGGCCAGCAGTCGGCTCAGTTCTGGAAACTCAATATCATAACAGATCAAGATCCCGATTTTTCCGGCATCCGTATCGAAAGTCTTAATCTGTGTACCGCCACTCATGCCCCAAACCTTGACCTCATCAGGAGTTACATGAATTTTTTCATATCGTTCTACTTCTCCGTTTCGCTTACAGAGGTAACCGATATTCTTTAATTCATCATCCTTGAATTCGGGCATGCTGCCGGTAATGATATTTGTGTTGTATGAGATGGCAAATTCGGCAAAAGTGTCTCGCAGCCGTTCGGTATATCCAGCTAGTTCCCGTATTGCATCCGGTTCAGACAGATCATTATATTCAGCCATCAGCGGTGCATTCACATATTCGGGGAACAACAGGAAATCAGCCCGGTAGCCTGATACGGCATCCACAAAATATTCAATCTGTTCTGTGAGGTCATCCCAGCCGGCATAGGGGCGCATTCCCCACTGAACCAGACCGAGCCGGACCACACTTTTTTGGGGTTTATATTTTTTCTGAGGTTTCTGGTAGTAGATGTTGGACCACTCCAACAGTGCCGCGTATGATTCGGAGGCATCATCTTCAGGCAGGTAGTTTTTGACTACACGTTTTACATGAAAATCGTTGGAGAGCTGAAAATTAAGAACAGGATCGTGCAGTTCTTTATTTTTAACTTTTTCGATGTACTGCTTTGCGGTCAGCTCATCAAATTTGTGAAAATTGGGGAGTCTGCCGCCAAACACAATGCTTTTCAGGTTCATCTCCTCACACAACTCTTTACGGTAATCGTAGAGCCGCCGGCCAAGCCTCAATCCGCGATAATCCGGATGAACCATCATGTCCAGGCCATACATTGTATCTCCTTCAGGATTATGAGTTTTGAAGGTGTCGTTTGCGGTAATATCCAGATAGGTGTGTTTATCCTCGAAGAGCTGGTAATCGATGATGATTGCCAGTGCGCACGCCACCATTTCTCCATCCACCTTGATGACTACCTGACCTTCCGGGAAAATAGTGGTGAGTTTCTTAATCTGGTCTTTTGTCCAGGCCGGGTCCACTACACCCGGGTAGCATTTAATCATCAGTTCCTGAAGCGTTTTATAGTCAGAGAATTTTAGATGCTGAAGCTCAATTTTGTCTATGGATTTCATAATGGATGGTGGCTGATGAATAATGGGATGGTTATCGACTAATGTAAGAAACCGACAGCTGAATACTGAATATTGTGGAGAGGTATTTTTAATTCGGAGTTTGGAGTAGAGAATCGCCCCCGTTACCGGGGGCTGAGATTCTCGCTATTGCTCGTATACCCGCGCTTATGCACGGGCCTATTGTTGGTCGTCTCGCTTATCATCGAGACTGATTTTTATCAAATCATCAGTTATTAAGAACCTTCGATGTTCTTAATCAAAAGGTATACTGTCGGTCGTTCAGATGGAGCTGAACTCTCTTCTAACCTAATCCAATTCTGAATAACCAAAAGTTTGTCTAACTCTTAAGGGTGGGATAGCAGCGGGCTTCCTATTTATCACTTATTCTGCTTTTAGGTATGGATGTGGTGTAGGATTTTGCAATGAAACTATGTTAAAGTAAAATTTAAGATTTCTATGTAGTTGAGCACATAGTTAAAAAATAAGTCCTGTGAAGGCAGGCCGCCCGACAGTAGCCCCACCGGTGACGGTGGGGTAATTGAATCAACAAATTTAACCAAGCCCTGCTCAGCAGGGCGACTCACAACTCATTTCTGTTATTTACTATATCCTGGATAAAAAAACTGTAAGGACATCTAAAATATTCCCTCTTACAGATATCAATCATAACAAAACAGAGAAATCATGAAAAAGACATATTCAAGAATCCAGATACATTTTATCTTTGGTACGAAAAAACGTAAAACCCTGATTCGTCCTCATATCGAAAAACGACTTTGGAGTTATATAGGAGCCGTCAGCCGGAGAATGGATATCAAACCGATAGCGATTGGCGGGACATCAGATCACCTGCATTTGTTGTTATCGGTTCCGGCAAACTTGTCAGTGAGCTTTGTGATGCAAAAGCTGAAGAGTATCTCTTCCAAATGGATGAATGATACGTTCTATCCGGAGTATCGAAACTTCAGGTGGCAGCAGGGATATGCGGCATTAAGTGTTGGGTATTCACAAATAGAGAAGGTTGAAAAGTACATTCGAAATCAAAAAAAGAGACATTTAAAATTATCTTTTGATGATGAAATAAACCTGATTCTTGAAAAATTTGAACCTGAAATTAAACAGAAATCAAAAATGGCTATGAGCTAAAGACTGTGAGTTAGGAGTCGCCCCCGTTACCGGGGGCTTAGATTTTCACTGGCGCTCAAATACCCGCGCTCACGCACGGGGCTATTATCGGTCGTTCAGCGAAAGCTGAACTATTTTCCATGCCACTTATCCGGTAGTTACAATGTCAGTTGAATAGTAATTTGAGTAAAAACCTATGAGTTGCATCAGATTGAATATGAAATTGCAAAAAGCTATCAGCATGGTCATAAATAAAAGTCCAGCGAGTAGCGGGACGACCGAGAATAGCCCCACCGGTAACGGTGGGGTAATATGATCGATAGATTGTATCAAGCCCCCGATCTCGGGGGCGACTCATTGATTAGCTAATTACTCGTTTTCCCAGATCATCACGGTTCGGTCTCCAGCAGAGTTCAGGGAGGCTCTGAACATTCCGGTTGTATTCATCTTCATGGAAATATTTCCCTGATGATCAACGGCGATAAATCCTGCATCACCGGGGTCAAGGCGCTCATTCAGAACAAAATCCATCGCATCGTCCAGAGATGCTCCGTTAAACTCCATATAGTTGGCTATCGTGTTTGCGGAAACATTTCTCATGATCTGTTCGCCCCAACCTGTTGCAGAAATCGCCGCAATGTGGTTGGCGAATGTACCGGAACCGATGATTGGAACATCGCCCACACGGCCAAACTGTTTGTTGGTCATGCCGCCGGTAGAGGTCGCAGCCGCTAGTTTTCCTTCAGCATCGTAAGCTACAGCTCCAACCGTGCCGAATTTAGTATCTTTAATCCAGTCGTAAATGGACTCTTCCGGAGTGATGGCCCGTGCTTCTTCCTGGGCTCTTTCCCACTGTTCAAATCGGCGATCTGTATGAAAATAGTCGTTATCCACGCGCTCCACATCGGTTTGGTCGGCATAGGTTTCCGCACCTTCACCGGAAAACAGAATATGAGGTGAGTCAGTCATAACTTTTCGAGCCAGACTAATTGGGTTTTTAACAGTCGTAAGCCCCGTCAGTGCACCAGCCCCCAGCGTGCTTCCGTCCATAATTGCAGCATCCAGTTCGTGGCGGCCTTCCTTCGTGAAAACGGCACCGCGACCCGCATTGAAAAGCGGATTGTCTTCAAGGCTGCGAACTACATGTTCAACAGCATCGAGAGCAGAGCCGCCATCACGCAATACTAATTCACCCGCCCGAAGAGCTTCTTCCAATCCGTCATAATAGTCTTGTTTTACAGAGTCAGGCAGATCCTGAGAAATGGTACCGGCACCACCGTGGAGTGCAAGAGCCCATTCAACAGACTCCGTTTCTGGTTGATTACTGCAGCCGGCGAGCAAACCGGTAATAAGTATTAAAGAAGAGATGAGCGTAAATAAATTTTTCATGTCAGGTAGTTTAGATGGTTTGAAAAGTTGAACTAAAATAGATGAAGCAACTGAAAATAAAAAAACCCGACTCATTTAGAGACGGGTTTTAAAGATTAAATCAAAAATTGAGAGTCTTGAAAAACCTGTTTGTTATTTTGATTGAAAGTTAATCATCCAAATTTCTTGAGTCAAAATTGCCAATGTTACTTGTTTTCACAGACTCTAATTACTTTTTATTTGACCTGAAGGATTCGAGGAAGTCCATGGGTAGTGGAATAAAAGTAAATGTGGAATTCTCTTCACTGAGTTCAACCATCGTTTGCAGATATCTGAGCTGAAGTGCAGTTGGGGTCTTTTCAATCATTTCACCGGCTTCAACCAGTTTGGCAGCGGCTTCAAATTCACCCTGTGCATTAATGATTTTTGCACGTCTGTCACGTTCACTCTCAGCCTGACGCGCCATGGCACGTTTCATAGTTTCCGGAAGAATCACATCACGAACTTCCACAGAAACCACTTTAATTCCCCACGGATCGGTCTGCTTGTCAATAATATTTTGAATTTGCTTGTTGATTTTATCACGCTCTGCTAATAGTTCATCCAGTTCAAACTGACCAAGAACACTTCTGAGCGTAGTCTGTGCAATCATGGAGGTTGCTGCGATGTAGCGCTCTACCTGGATGACTGCCCGTTCTGCATCAACAACTCTGAAAAATGTGATAGCATCCACGTTTACCGTAACGTTGTCTTTGGTGATTACTTCCTGCTTGTCCACATTAATGGTAAGCACCCGAAGATCAACCCTTTCAACTTTATCGATAAAGGGAACAAGTACAATAAGGCCCGGACCTTTTGTAGCCTGAAATTTACCGAGACGAAACACAACTCCGCGTTCGTACTCTCTCATAATTTTGAACATTTGTGGCAGAAATACTGATAGAAATATTACGATTGTAACAATCCATACCAGCATATTTGTAATTTCTCCTGGGTTATCCATTTGATGACTCCTTATTTTGTGATTGGTTTAATGGTTTTACGATAACTTTTAGCCCTTCATACTTTACAATTTCACAATGGTCACCTTCGTTCAGCGGAGCATCACTTTCAGCTTTCCAATACTCCCCGTCAAAGAACACTCGGCCGGGCTGACCGGGCAGAATAGGGTCGGTTACTTCCGCAGTTTTACCAATCGTGGATTCGAGCCCGGAACTGGACGGTTTAAACAGAGATTTTATACCATATGTAACAATCCAGGCAAAAAATGCTACGGTTACGATCGTTGCGGGTACTAGCCAGTACATAGAGATCTGCATTTCATCAGGCAGATCCTGAAATAACATCATTGCTCCTAAAAAGAATGCCACGGCACCTCCGGTTATTAAAAGTCCAAATGCAGGTGTGAATGCTTCTGCTACAAATAAGATAATTGCGAGGCCGATCAATAAAAATCCGGCCAGATTAATTGGCATGGCGGCCACACCGTATAATAATAAAATCAAAGCGATTACACCCGAAACTCCCGGAACTATTCCACCGGGGTTGGTTACTTCGCCAATGATTCCATAAATAGCAACAAGCGTCAATATTAACATTACTTCCGGACGCAATAGAAAACTGAAGAAGATTTCTCCCAAAGATTGGGGAATCTCATTTTTATCAGCTCCATCGGTGTTAAGTTGTTTTCCTTCAACCTCCAATCCATCAATAATTGCAAGGAGATCGTCAATATCATCTGCGATGTAATCAACTACGTTAATTTCAAGTGCTTCTCGGGATGAAATGGAAGCCCCATCACGTACTGCAGACTTTGCCCACTCCGCATTACGGCCTCTCTGTTCAGCGATGGATTCGATGTAACTTTCGGAGTAGTTGAATATTTTCCGCTGAGACACGGTATCTATCTCACCGCCTCCCATTGAAACAGGTGAGGCAGCACCAATATTGGTGGCAGGAGCCATAGCTGCAATATGTGCAGCCAAGGTAATGAATGTCCCAGCGCTACCGGCGTTAGCTCCCTGAGGTGATACATAAACAGCAACAGGATGTGAGCTTCCAAGAAGTTCCTGAACAATATCCTGTGTAGAATCCAGGAGTCCACCGGGTGTATCCAGTTGGATAATCAGCAGCTCATCTCCGGCTTCCCGTGATTTTCTCAATCCCCGGGTTATATACTGTGTGGTTGTCGGGCCAATGGTGCCGCTGACATTGATGATACTTACAGACGGAGTACCGTTTTCTTCCTGACGTGTTTCAGATAATGTATCATCGGCCGCGGTTTCGCTGTCCTGAAGAACAAATGCCGTTCCCACAACAAAAAGTAAAGCCGATATCAAAAAATGTTTATTCATCGTTCAGCCAAAAGTTTAAATAGAATCAAATGGTTCCATTTTTTGTACCCGGCTGAATATTAACATTTTTCGGGCAGAATCCTTAGTAAGCTTGCAATGTAACTGATACAAAAAAAGGAGCCGCTTGGACTCCTTTTTTAAAAATATCACATTGTGAGAGGGATCTTTACTTCTTCTTTTTCCCTTTCTTTTTGGCATTATTTGGCGTGACTTCAGTTTCAGCCGTTCCACCAGACTTTGTCTGCTTGTTAATAACAAACTGCTGTGCGATTGATAGTACATTATAAACGAGGTAGTAGAGACTCAATCCTGCTGCAAAGTTGTTGAAGATGAACAGCAACATTACCGGCATAATATACATGAACACCTTCATATTGGGTCCGCCGCTGGGAGCTGCTCCAGAGCTCATCCCTCCCGTCACCTTGGTTTGAAGGAACATTGCCGCAGACATTAACAGTACAAATCCGGCCAGCTGATCTCCTAACAGGGGTATCGTAAATGGAAGATCCAGGATATAATCCGGTGCTGATAAGTCAGATGCCCATAAAAAGGATTCCTGACGTATAATCATCGAATTCTGGAAGAAGAAAAAGAGTGTAATCAGAATCGGGAACTGCAAGAGCATCGGTAAACAGCCGCCAAGCGGATTCACTTTCGCTTTTTTGTAAAGCGCAATGGTTTCTTTCTGCTGTTTCTGGGGGTCATCTTTGTGTTTTTCCTGAATCTCTTTTAGCTGTGGCTGTAGCTCCCTCATGGCAGCCATGCTCTTAAAACTCTTCTGAGTGAGCGGGAAGAGTGCCAGTTTGATAATGACTCCAAAAAGAATAATGAGAATACCGTAATTGGAGATAAACATGCTTCCGAATGCAAAGAATGGTATGATGGCGTATCGAACCAGAGGATCTGCAAACCATCGGAAAAGTGCATAACCGATTTCAATTACGTCGTAAGCGTGTTCATCATAATCTCTAAGGTCATAATATCGAAGTGGCCCCACATACATTTCATAATCCAGGACCGGGTTATTGGTAAAACCGGACTGAACAAATACCTGATAGTGATGGAGTGTGCCTGATTCTTCAATTGGGCCGTCAACTTCACCAATCATTGTGGATGCATTGGCATCGGCTACCGGTTTGATGTATTGCCCAAAAAACCGGGTGCGAGTTGAAACCCAATCAATGGTTCCGTTGATTCTCTCTTCATCCTGACCGGCTTCCTCCAGTTTAAAATCTTCCAGAACTTCACCTGCATAGGTGTAAGCCATGGTTCCCTGAGCATCCAGAACTCGGTCGCGTTCAGTTACATTAAGAGGGGATTTCCAGCCTAACTCAACATTTGTTCCGCTGATATAAGACTGCATGTTATTGAGTTCAACCTGCAAATTATATGCGTATTGGTCCGCATAAAAAGTATAATTGAATTGGATGTAGGAGTCTTCTTCAACATTTAGCCTGTAGGAAACTGTTGTGCTATCTTCTGAGCTAAGTGCAATTTCAGTTTCATCAAAGAGCGGTTCAAAAAGTAACTGGTTGGTTTCTATGTTGTAATTTTGTGAGGATAGAAACTCAAGTGAATATGCAGACTTCGTTGTGTCTGCAATCATCTGAACCAGCTGCTGATCCCATGTTTTATGGCCAAGCAAGGTGTATTTTGATGGACCCGCACCAAGATTGGTTAACTGGATTTCATATAATGGAGTCTGAATCGTCGTTTTTAAAGTGTCTTCGAAAGCAGATTCTGCAAAAACTCCCATCGCCTGGGGTCTGTCCTGCGTTGTAATCTCTTCCGGGCTTTCAATATCCTCTTGTTCAACATCAGGGGCCTGCTCTTCGGTGCTCTCTTCTTCTACCTGGGCTGCAGCAATGCTATCTTGTCTTAACTGCTCTTGTTCCTGGCGTTCTATTTCTTCCTGACTTGGCATCGTGAACCATGCCCATGCGATAGTAAGAACAAAGATGAGCAGTAATCCGGTAACCGTATTCTTATCCAAAATTACATCCGTTTAGTTAAAATCTTCGGTTGAGGGTTGATTCCCGTCCTCTGCTTTTGGAATAATTCGCAAAAGCCGGTCTCTTGTTTTTTGAAGCATGGGAATCATGTCTGCTTCAATTGTCTGATATGTGAGCCCCGATCGGTTCGCCAAAAAAAGACCGTGAAAGCCTTTTGAATTGTTTTCAAAAAGATCGGTGAGGAGAGCTTGATGGTGACGGTACACTTCGCGCAATAGTCTTTTAGCACGATTGCGATGTACCGCTTTGGGAATCTTTTTCTTCGGAGCTGCAAATCCAATCTGGAAGCCTTCATTAGAATCAGGGTAGACACTGTATCGAAATTGGATAGAATCTGAATTCAAAACAGTCGATTTTTCAAAGAGGCGCTGGAAGTTCTTTTGGCCCCGAAGAATTTTTGATCGCGGTAAGGAGTAGTCCTTTTTATCAGACTGAGGACTATTTCGGTCCTTTTTCATTGCTCACCGTAAGCTTGTGGCGTCCTTTTTTACGGCGTCTTTTAATAACATCCTGCCCGTTAGCTGATTTCATACGCTTTCTGAAACCGTGCTTATTTTTTCTCTTACGCTTACTTGGTTGATACGTACGTTTCATGACTGAACTAAATGATTAAATAAAATTCGTTATCCTGTTTTTAGATAGACACCAAAAATAAGAATAAAAAACTTAAAATCGAATGGTTTATTTTATCAAATAATAACTGCAAGTATAATCCGGGGCCAATGTTTTTCCAGTCGGTTCGTTAAAAAGCGCGCAGGGAATGCATGAATATATACATTGCTGCTATAAAAGCTTTTACAAAACATTCCATTAAAATAGCAGTACAAGGCAAATGCATTGTTGAACGGCCACCTGTTTAGCTGTACCTTATAAAGTTCATTGAAAAATATTTTTAAACACGATTTGACTGTATGTTAGATAAGATATCCAAAGTTCTCACATCCATTTTTGGCACCAAAAGTGAGCGAGATTTGAAAAAGCTCTGGCCCGTTGTGGAGGAGATAAACAGTTACGAAGACGACATGAAAGCTCTGTCGGATGACGAGCTAAAGCAAAAAACCGAATCTTTCAGAGACCTGATTAAAGAGAGGACCAAAGAGGTTAGCGGACAGATTGAAGAAATTAAAGAGAAGATGGATTCAAATGACGAATCCATCTCACTGGAAGACCGCAGAGAGTTTTCCGACCGATTAAGCGAGCTTGAGCAGGAGTGGCTCGATATTCTTGAAGACACTCTGGATGAAATTTTGCCTGAGGCATACGCAGTGCTGAAAGATACTTGTCGTAGGTTTGTAGGTAAAAAATGGAAAGTTGCAGGCAATGAGATTGAGTGGGATATGATTCCTTACGATGTCCAGCTCATCGGTGCTGTATCGATGCACCGCAGCAGTATTGCTGAGATGAAGACGGGTGAAGGTAAAACACTGGCAGCTATTTTCCCTGCTTACCTGAACGCTCTTGCAGGCCGGGGTGTACATGTCATTACTGTTAATACGTACCTTGCTCAGAGAGATGCTGAATGGAATGAACCTATATTCAATTTCCATGGACTGACTGTCGATTGTGTGGATCGATATAAACCCAACTCTGAACCGAGAAGAAAAGCTTATCGGGCGGATATTACCTACGGTACAAATAACGAATTTGGGTTCGATTACCTGAGAGATAACATGGTAATCGAAGAAGAACAGCTTGTTCAGCGCGATCACCACTATGCCATCATTGATGAGGTTGACTCTATTCTAGTTGCTGAACCCGGGACGC
>Ga0081527_100168_pt1 | contig 52753 bp, 43 predicted proteins | sample HotLakmasection5_FD_70992 | JGI IMG/M metagenome (GOLD analysis project Ga0081527, IMG submission 70992) | Hypersaline microbial mat communities from Hot Lake, Washington, USA - Section #5 (SPADES assembly) (version 2) | ecosystem: Environmental > Aquatic > Non-marine Saline and Alkaline >... | reverse complement strand
GGGATCAACAGATAATCTCCCCATCGTTTCAGAAAAAACCGAATCGGCTGGTGAAGACTTTGCCGGTAAACAGTCATCCGCCGATATGGGCATCATTTATCGCGCACTCGTTGAGATGAGCTCAGACATATCAGACCTGAAAAAAATGCTCGCCAAATTCCTCTACTCCACAATCACAGATAAAGGAATGAAGGCTCTTCCGAGCGCGGTTAGCCGATCAATAGACCCCAACGACATTTCGAACCACATCCGTGAACAGATGAATGAGGATTCACTGGGAATTCGGCGAAGTGAATCTCCCGTAACCGATATTGAGAATGACGATGAAGATGAGGACAGTATTGAAGCATTCTTTAACGGTAATGAGATACCTTCTATAGAAGAGGCAGAGATGTTTTTGATACGTCAGGCGCTTAAAAGGTTTGACGGCAACCGGAGAAAAGCTTCGGAAGCCCTGGGTGTGAGTGAACGTACTCTGTACAGAAAGCTGGACCAATATGAACTTCAGTAAGCGAATAGCAGGTATTTCCGTACTGGTCATAGTACTGTTTACAGGCTGTATTTCATACAGTTTTACAGGCACATCTATACCGTCTAATGTAAGCGATATCTATATTCCGTTTTTTCCGGACAGATCGCAAAGCGGCCTTGGCGATTTAAGTGATCGCCTGAACAGGGCTCTCGTGAACCGGTTTGTAAACCAGAGCAGGCTTTCGCTGGCCGATGAACAACAGGGTGCCGATTCATTTGTGGAAGGAGCCATACAAAACTATATTAACCGTCCATTTAGCGTTGGCGGAGATGAACAAGCCAACCTGAATGAGGTACAGATTACGGTGAGAGCATCTTTCCAGTACGCAGAGGATGAAGAGCCGTTATGGACCAAAAGCTTTAGCGGCAATGCAACCTATGATGTTTTGGAAAATCCCGTAGATGGCGAGATCGAAGCTGCCGAAAGTGCACTGCAGCAAATTTCGAACAATATGTTTAATGATGCCGTGAGTAACTGGTAAACAACAGAACTCCAAAATATGGACTTAAAACCATTCGAAATACCTGAATCCTATCAGAGCTATTTAACAAAGTTTGAAAGCGATCCTGAGGAGGCCATCTCCAGGCTGACAACTCACATAGAGAAGCGAAGTACGGGAGCAGTAGGGTACTTTTTTCTTGCATGGCTTTTATTAAAAAACAACCAGAAACAAGAAGCCCTGGATGCTGCGCTGCAGGCAAAGATGCGGGCCCCCGGCAGCGATTTTTTTGAACGACTCCACTACTTTGTTAGTCATCCCAGTGCATTTGACGCATGGCAACCTGCTGCCACGAAAAAGTATATTCAAAAAGAGAGCGAAGGAGAAACATCCCATCCTATTAAAGACCTTGATTCGCTGATCCATAAATTATCTGACGCCGAAAACAAGCGCATCAAACTTAAAGAGAGTGAACAGGAAGACCAGGATTTAAGTGAAAACAGTTCTGATGTTGACGATATTGTGACTGAAACACTGGCAGTTATTCACGAGAAACAGAAAAACTATCTTGCTGCAATAGCTACTTATAAAAAGCTTATTAAAAGTCATCCGAAGAGAACAGATCACTATAATAAAGAGATAAATCGACTTCAAAAGATAAAGACTCAGCAGGCCGGCAAAAGCTGAGTTCTTTGATCAAAAATTACCCCTTCACAAACGGATTGTTCTCCTTTTCGTGGGCTATTGTAGTTGACGGGCCGTGACCGGGGTATACCTTTGTACTATCAGGAAGGGTGTAGAGCTCATTTCTGACCGATTCAGACAGTATTTCCATACTCCCTTTATATAAATCGGTTCTGCCAATACTCTCTTTGAAAAGAACATCGCCGGCAATCACAAAGCTGCTCGATTTAAAATAGAGAGAGACATGATCGGGGGAGTGACCGGGTGTATAAAGCACATCAAAAGAAAACAGGCCGATCTTTTTGGCAGCCTGGGCCGGAAGTGGTTCAGGAACTGCCTGAACAGGCTGAGCGCTAAAGCCAAACATTGCGGCCTGCTGCGGAAAGTTATCCCATAAATAGGTATCAGACCTGTTCACGAATACCGGAACGTCAAAATCATTCAGAACCATATTAAGGCCTAAAATATGATCTACGTGGGCATGAGTAAGGCAAACAGCTTGCAGATTAGCACCCGAATCGGCCAATTGGTTTTTGAACCCGCCATACTCACTCTCACTGTAAAAACCCGGATCAATGAGCATTGCCTCTCCCTGCTCAACTAAGAGGTATGTATTTTCCTGAAACGGGCCAACAGTAAAAAGCTGAATATCCATAGTGTAAAAATTTGACATAAAAAAAGGGCGCAATGTTTACCATTACACCCTTGTGTACGTTGAACGTTTCGTACGTTATTTCTTTTTGTATCGTCTGTTAAATCGATCGATACGTCCCGCCTTTTTCTGCAGCTTCTGATTTTTATTATAAAACGGATGGTTTTTTGAATCTACCTCGCTTTTAAAAACTCCTCCGTCAGGACTCATCGTGCTTCTGGTTACCATTTCTGTACCATCACTGAGCACAACTGTAATTTCTTTATAATCGGGATGAATTCCTTTCTTCATTTTCTTCTGTTTTTTGATCGCTGTGTATCGGAAATTTTGTAGACAGGTAAGATAAGATTTCAATTATGATATTGCAATTGATTTCCAATCAAAAAAATACTGCCCCAATACCGGCTGCGGTTCTCAAAAAGGATCGTCGTCCTGATAATCTTCATCGTCGAACCCTGTCATGCCGCCAAGCATACTGCCAAGCATATCTGTATAAGTATGCACATCATCAATATCGTCTTTTCCAATTTTTGAATTTTGATGCAGTGCTTCAATAACCAGATCCATCACCGGATATTTACTTCCAGCCAAGGTGGTAAATTTTGATTCTACAAGACTGTCCAGTCCATCTACTTCATCCAAACGGTTTTTGTAGGTATTGTCGTCAGTAGAAGAAGGCAGCTCCAGCAGATTACCATCACTAAACCAGTTTAAGATGGCCTCATAGCTGCTGTTATCCTCATCGCGCTTTCTTGTTTGGGGATCCGGAAAGTGCTCTTTAAACGTTTTGTTAATCGCCTTGCCTATAATATGTTTGGCAACATTCACCGCTCCCTCCTGTTCCCCTTCATAAACAAGTTCGAGTTTTCCTGTGAGCGCCGGCACCATGGCGTAAAGGTCCGTTATTCTAAGGTCGGTCTGCGTTTCACCATTTAGCGCAGCCCTGCTTTCTGCAGAGGAAATTACCTGCTCCATTGCGGTAATGGTCATTCGGGTAGATACACCGCTTTTTTGATCGATATATTCACTTTTCCGGGCTTCAAAAGCCACATTTTCTATGATGGTTCTATACACATCAGGAATATTGACAACTACTGAATCGCCGCGATTTGTCCATGCTTCCTGCTCGGTAATTTTAATTCCGGTGCTCAATTCCCGGGGGTAATGGGTAATAATTTGCGAATCGATTCTGTCTTTAAGCGGCGTAATAATATTTCCCCGGTTGGTATAATCTTCGGGGTTAGCCGAAAAAGCGATCGATACATCCAGCGGAATACGAACATTAAAACCCCGAATTTGTATATCCCTCTCCTGCATTATATTGAGCAGGGCAACCTGTATTCTTGGCTGCAAATCTGGGAGTTCATTAATAACAAAAATGCCTCGATTGGTTCTGGGGATCAGCCCGAAGTTAATAACTTCTTCATCGGCAAGTGCAAGCTTTTTTGAAGCAGCTTTAATCGGATCCAGGTCCCCGATGAGGTCGGCAACTGAGGTGTCGGGTGTAGCCAGTTTCTCGCCGTAACGGCGTTCGCGGTGCAGCCACTCAATGGGAGTATCATCACCCTTTTCGTCAATCAGCTCAACCGCAAATTTCGAAACAGGCAGCAAGGGGTCATCATTCACCTCAGAGCCCTCCACAACAGGAATATACTCATCCAGAAATGCGACAAGCATTCGAAGCATTTTCGTTTTAGCCTGTCCCCTCAGGCCGAGTAAAATTAAATCGTGACGTGCAAGTATGGCGTTTTTCATCTGGGGAATAACGGTATTTTCATACCCCATTATACCCGGGAAAAGGGATTCTTTGTTCTCAATTTTCTTTAAAAGATTTCTTCGCATCTCATCTTTTACCGATGAAGAAGTCCAGCCGCTTTTTTTAAGCTCACCAAGTGTTGTAATTTTCTTATGATTCATACTGCAGAGATTCAAATGGTTTTATAATTCTGTTCTTGTAACTCAATTTCAGCCAACTTCATTTCGTACAGCCTCTACTGTTTTCAATAATATTGGTGATAGCCTGTGCCTTCAGCTGCGTCTCTTCCCACTCCAAAACCGGATCCGAATCGCTGGTAATGGCCCCGCCCACGGGATAAACCAGTTCCCCGTTTTGCAATATGGCTGAGCGTATAACCACGTTAAAATCAAAATTACCATCTGGCCTTATATAACCAATGGTGCCGGAATATATTCCCCTGCGGTAGCATTCAATTTGATCAATAAACTTCATCACCTCAATTTTGGGAGCCCCGGTCATCGATCCCATCGGGAAACAGCTTTTAATGATATCCACAACATGAACGTCTTTTTCGGCCACAGATTCTACAGAAGATATGAGCTGATGCACGGTATCGAATGTTTGCAGGTCGAACAACTTCGATACCCGGACAGAACCAACTTTCGACACCTTTGATAAATCGTGCCTTACCAGGTCGACTATCATCACATTTTCAGCACGGTTTTTTTCGTTCAGGAGCTCCTGTTTGTAAAGAGCATCAATTTCCGGTATTTCTGATCGCTTGGAGGTTCCTTTAATCGGTTCAGAAAGAATATTCAGATCCGTTTTCTTCAAAAAGCGCTCAGGTGAAGAGCAGCATACGCTAAATGAACTTGTATACACATAAGCTGCAAATGGCACGGGATTTACTCTCTTCATGCTGTAATAGAGATCAAAACTATCCCCTTCATATGTGCCCCTCATTGGAAATGAGTAGTTTAGCTCATAAAAATCTCCAGCCTTAATTTTCTCTTTAATGTGCCCAACATTTACCACATAGTCTTCTTTTGAAATGGCCGGGCTCAGAGTAAAACTGCAGTTCTGAAACGAAACCGAATCGGATTTAATTAGCACCTCATTAAGTAATTTCTCCCCTTTCAATACACACAGTTCGTTTTTTTTAATTTCAATGAGAACTTGCGGCTCCATAAAATAGAGATCGGGCAGGTCTGCTATTTTGGGGTTATCTGATGAAAGATTTTCGGAATAATTCTTTAAATCATACCCGGCAAATCCAAAAATCCATTCTTCCGATTTATCATAAAAATTCTTTAAAGCCCGCCAGGGATTCATTTTATATGAAAATTCTTTACCCTGTACTTGTTCACAAATCTCGTTATCATACGCCGATATTTCACGTTCAGGCCAGGCTGCCACAATGGTTCGAACAGAAGACGGGTGGCCGAGCAGCTGAGATTCCAGTACGATAACAGCACCGGAACGATATTGCCGAAGTGAACGAACAAGGTTTTCTAATTGCATCGTGATCATAAATTAAATCCTGCGCGTAATGAACGTTCTGCTTTTAAAAAATGCGAATCACTGTTTACATTTAAGGAACTCATTCTAAAAAACTCTTATGTATAATTATCTTGTTCGGCCACTGCTTTTCAGGCTTACTTCTGATTATGCGCACGAGGCTACTATAAAATCTGCTGCCTCACTGAGTAAAAACAGATGGCTTTTAAAAACGCTGAAGTCTGTATATAGCTATAAAAATCCGGTTCTTGAACAGAAAATATTCGGTTTAACGTTTCGAAACCCTGTAGGTCTTGCCGCCGGCTTTGATAAAAACGGTACCACAGTATCATTTATGGAGTCGCTGGGCTTTGGTTTTATTGAGATTGGTAGTATAACAGCTAATCCATCAACCGGAAACCCCAAACCCAGAAGTTTTCGGCTTCCGAAAGATAAATCTTTGATAAACCGGCTGGGACTTAACAACGAAGGTGCGCAGACAATTTCCAGAAGGCTGAAAAACATTAACCCTGCGGTTCCCATCGGCATCAATATTGCTAAAACACACGATCCATCCATTGAGGGAAAGGCTGCCATATCAGACTACAAAACCAGTTTTGAATTTGTAAAAGACTTTGCTGACTACATCACGCTTAATATTTCCTGCCCTAATACCCGCGAGGGGAAGACATTTGAAGATCCCGACACACTGGATGCGCTGCTCACTGAACTGAAAATCGGAAGAGATGCCAGCCTGCCTCCTGTCCTCGTTAAGTTTTCGGTCGATCTGAATAATGATGAGTTGATACGTTTGCTTCAGGTCTGTGAAAATCACGCTGTGGACGGATACGTCGCTGTCAACACATCATCTAAGCGTGTTAATCTCTCCACACCCGGCAAAGAGATCGAACGTATAGGAAGGGGCGGACTAAGCGGTAAGGCCATCGCTTCCAGAAGTACAGAAATCATAAAGCAAATCCACAGCTTCACAAAAGGTGAGAAAACAATAATCGGCGTTGGGGGCATTTTTTCGAGCGAAGACGCAATTGAAAAACTAAAGGCCGGAGCAGACCTTCTTCAGCTCTATACAGGCCTTGTGTACATGGGGCCGGGTGCGGTAAAGGAGATTAACCAGGGAATAGCTGCATTTTTAAAAGAGAAGGGACTTTCACACATCTACCATATTCAAAACCTTAAAGATTGATGGGAAACACGTACTTGCAGGTGATATTTTCATCCGAATCCACAGGTAAAAACTGAAACTCATTTTCAAGATTATCTTCGATAGACTGCGGAATTCCCGACCGGTCCATGCCGCTAATTTGGGTGAATTCTTCAATCTGGCCATCGTTGTTAACGATGAAAATATAGGCCACCTCGCCCCTCATGGAGAGGTTTTGGGTCCATTCCGGAAATTGCACCCTGCTCATAAACCCGTCAATGCCTCCTTCAAGATCAGGTATTAATCCGGCATCCACACAAAGTGCCGGTTCTATCTCAATCAGTTCATCTGTGTCTGAAAAGGATACCTCCCCTGCTTCACTTTCTGTTTGTGATGATGTGTCGCGAGCAGATTCCGGGCGTTCAATAGTATCCAGCAGTTTTCTTGCGCCGGTTCCGATTTCAGAACCTGAATTGCTTTCTGTAATAGATTCAAGAAGAGATCTGGTCGAATCCCAGTATGCTCCCTCAAAAGGAAATTCATCAGTAATATCGGGAGCCGTAAATACTGAGTCAGATATAGCGCTCCAGTTCTGCATTTGCTCTTCAGTAATCGTAGTGTCTTGTAACATTACCCGAGCCGAATCTTTCAGAGCATTAAAGCTCGCTTCCTGCTCTTCTCTCTGTTGTTTTCTCTCAAACCACTGCTCTATAATCCTCTCATCACTCATTTGAACACGCGCAATCTGCATGTACTCCCTTGCCGACTGATACAGAATTTGAGAACGAAGTACGGAATCGTCTGTACTGTCTGCCAGCTGCCGAATTTTTTCAGCTTTTGCCAGCTTACTCACTTCACTGGACGAGTCCCCTGTATCCATTAGTTCATTCAGCTGCTCGGTAATGGTTTTTTCTTCTTCGGGGGAGTCTGCTCCTTCTGGCCTGTCCAGCCTCTCAGAAAGACGTTTAGTGAATAGTGAATTAGGTTTTATTACCCTAAGCTGTTCATAATAACCTTCAGCTTCGTCGTTCTTATTTTCCAAAAGTGCGATTTCTGCCAGGGAGTAAAGAGACATCCCTGCAAACTCTTCATCATACCTGCTGTCGATCACTTTTTCGAAATAGACCCTGGCACTGTCGGGTTGATCGAGCGACAAAAAAAACAGGTTTCCAAGCTGGTACTGAAATCCCTCTATCTCACTTAAAGTCTGTTCTTTCTGTTCAGGCGAAAATGGAATATGGCTCAAATCGATTTGGGGCTGTATGCCTGCTCCCGGAGTTTCTTCAGTTGTAACCATAATTTCGGCATCTTCCGGGTTCTCCTCAGCCGTAATTACATCAAACCGGCTGCCTGATACACTCTCTGCTCTCCTCCAGTTGTCTGCAAGAGGGCGGTCTCCCCAGATGGCCTGAAACTGAAGGCTTGCATCGGCCATAAGCACTTCATTTCTTGAATTTAAAAAACCATTCTCAAGTGATGCGGTTGACTCTATAACAGTATCTTCCGCTTCTGTAACAACCATTCTGTCGCGATCAGACTGTATCTGTTCAAGCTCCTCCTCTATTCTCTTTGCCTCTTTTCTCTGTAATTCTCTCACAAATTTATCGAGCTCATCACTGTCCATTTCAGAAAGCTTGAGCAAACTGTCGCGGTCGGCAATTTCGTTTTTCAACTCTGTATACCTTCCAAAAACATCTGCCAGTTCATCAGCATTAAATTCAAAAGGAATTTCAGATTCATCAACACGCTGTGTTGATGCAGAGTCGTAGTAAGCGGCGGCCATTGCATAATCACCCATCTGCTCTCTGTAAATCTGCGCTAATGAATAGTAAACCTTGGCTTTCGTAACCGGCTCTATGGTTTGAATACGGCTGTCTAAAACCAATCTGTAACTCCTGAGTGCCGAATCAGTGTCTCCCTTCATCTGGAATGTGCGGGCAACTTCATACTGCAGTTCGTTGTAGACCTCCAGGTACTTATCATCCCTTAACATATAGCGGTAGATGCTTTCTGCGCGGGGAAAGCTGCCAATTCTCCTGGATACATCTGCCTCTTTATAAAGCGCGTTAAATTCCAGATCAAAATCTGTGCTTAGTTCATTGCTGCGGGAGTAGGCAAAAAGCGCCTTGCTTTCCTCACCCATCTCTTCATAAATCTGTCCCAGAAGATAATAAGACCGTGCTCTTACCTCTGTGTTTTCCAATCCTGCGATGGCGGTTTCCAAATAATCAGCAGCTGTTTCCCAATTTTCTGAAACCGCATGGAGCCGCCCCAAAATAGCATATACTGATGATTCAATATTTGAGCCGGTACGCTCTGAAGAATTTAAATGGTTCTCCAGAAAGCTGATTCCCTCTGAGTAGTTTCTAAGCTCAAAATACGTTCTCCCCTGCCAAAACACAGCTTCAATCTCAAGATCTCCTTCAGAAAGAACCTGCAGCTCCTGAAATTTTTCCAGTGCCGAAAAAAACTCAGATCTGTAGAAATAGGACTTTCCGATGATTAAAATAGCCCGCTCCACAAATTTCGAATTCTCATGATTTCTCAGAATTCCGCTGCCTCTGTTTATGGCCTCTTCAAAACTTTCTGCCCCGGCATTAACCGGCTCAGGAAATATTTGAATAAACTCCAGCTGAGAAACTTCCGGTTGCTGTCTTCGAATCTCTCTTTCACCTTCGCTGTAAAACTGTTTTGCATTGTAAAAGGTGTTGTAATACGCGTTAAAGTTCCTCCACCCCTGGCTCATTACAGAACAACCTGTAACAAGTAAACTTAAAAGCAAAATGTATATAACGTTCTTCACATTTCTGTAACGCTTTTCAGTGCAAACAATTATGTTCAAGAGTTCTGTATAGTACTCACTTTAATCATGTTGGTACGGCCTCTTTTGGCAAGGGGTATACCTGTGGCAATAATTACCCGGTCGCCTGCATTCACTTTACCGCTTTCCGCAAGGTAGTCCTCCATCATTTTTACGCTGAGGTCGGTATCAAATATCTCATCAATTCTTACCGATTCCACTCCCCATACGAGATTTAGCTGGCGACGAACGATCTGGCTTTCGGTAAAGGCGATTATCGGCACCTTGGGACGAAACTTTGCAATTCTCCTTGCGGTATTTCCGGAATGGGTAATTGTGCTTATTGCTTTGGCGTCTACGTTTTCTGCGATGGTAACGCACGAATAGGCCAGAGATTCAATTACCTGCTTCTCTTTCCAGTCTGGCTTTCTGTACTTGAGGCTGTAGTAGATAGAGTCGCTGTTAGATTCGACAGACTTGATGATTTTCACCATGGTTTGTACGGCTTCTGCCGGATATTTCCCGGCCGCCGTTTCACCCGAAAGCATCACAGCGTCTGTTCCGTCCATCACGGCATTTGCAACATCTGAACTTTCAGCACGGGTTGCCCGGGGGTTAACAATCATGGAATCGAGCATCTGGGTAGCCGTAATTACCGGCTTGCCCGCCGTTCTGCAGCGCTCAATAATTTTTTTCTGAACAAGGGGCACCTGCTCACTTGGAATTTCAATCCCCAAATCGCCCCTGGCCACCATAATTCCGTCGGCCTCTTCAATTATTTCGTCAATAACTTTTACAGCCTCCGGTTTCTCAATTTTTGCAATAATTGCCGCATTACTCCCTTTTGCGCGTACTCTTGAGATCACCTCCTGTACATCACGTGCAGAACGAACAAACGACATAGCCACATAGTCGACCCCAATATCGAGTCCAAACTCAAGGTCTTCGATATCCTTTTCTGTAAGAGAGGGCATGGAAATATCTATATCGGGAAGGTTTACACCCTTTCTCGACTTCAATAAACCGCCCACCAAAACTTTGGCGGTCAATTCTCTGTCGTGCTTCTTAATGATTCTGAGTTCGAGCAGCCCGTCATCAACCAAAATCTGATTCCCTTCTTTGGCATCATCAACAAGCCCGGAATAATCAATGGGAATAACCTCACTGGTTCCTATCACTTGCTCAGGTGTAATTTTAACAAGCTGCCCCTCTTTTAATACCTGGCCACCGTCTTTCATTTGTCCCACACGGATTTTCGGCCCTTGTAAGTCCATTAAAACCGGCAGTGAATACTGGTATTTTTTCGCAACTTCACGAACATATCCGATTGTGCGTTTGTGGTCTTCGTGGGAACCGTGAGAAAAATTTATCCGGACGACATTCATTCCGGAACGGTACAACTTTTCAATTCCTTCTAAAGTGTTGCTGCTTGGACCCAATGTGCAAACTATTTTTGTTCGTCGCGCACTACTTAGCATAAAAATCAGTTATAGTTGAAAGATTAAATAAATTGGATAATATTGTTTATGATTAAAGTAAGCAATTATCCTGACGATTTGATGTTATAATGTGATGAACGTTTCGCCTATTTAAACATTTGATTTTTTTTGTACAATGATTCGACAAAAAAACTATTTAGCCCTCAGCACTATTGCACTGCTGCTATTTTATTTGAGCGGTTGTGTCCGCTCCGCCAATCCAGACATCGAAAGAGGATCTTTTTTCCAGTTCCAGGACGGATTCCCGGAAGTTCGCATGTCATCTATCGGCCTTCTGAGTGAAAACGATCAGCCTCTGATTAATGTAACAACAGACATTGTTCTGGGCAGTCTTATTTATTCAACTGAGGAAGAGAAACGCAGTGCCAATGTAAGCCTTGAGATTCGGATTCTTGAGATCGACGGCCAGTTTACCAAAACAGTTCGACGTGATTTTGCTATCGAATCCTCATTTGAGGGAAGCTATTTAAGCCAGGATGTTTTTACGCACGACGAAGAGATTGTAGTGGAGCCCGGTAACTATGAAGTACTTGTAACAGTATTGGACCAAAGTTCGGGCAAGGCTTCAACGCGCGAGAGTGAGGCAAATATTCCCGACCCGGACCAGCCTGAGATTAACATTACCACAGTAAGACTGCTTGGCAAGTATGTAGAAGCACCCGAAGAATCAGACTTTTTCCCGATTACCACCTATACGGTATCTTCCGGACTCGACAGCCTGATGTTCACCTTTCAGGTTACCAATAACGACTTGGATTCACCTCTCGAAGTACGATCGAGGCTGCTGAGATTCGAAGCCGATACCACTGCTGCCCGGCCCATGAACTTTAACAATTACAGCCCATCAACACTTCCGTACATTGGAGTGGAAATGAGACGGCCGGAGGAAGTGGATGTTATTACCCGACGGCTCGATCAGCCTGGGAGCGTATTAATCGACTTTAAATATGAATTACTCGAAAAAGGTAACTACAGATTTGAGGTGGAAACGGAAGACGAAGATGGAGAAACCATTTACAAGGGAAGGGATTTCTCAATTAAAAGCGAACATTATCCGGCGGTCGTGTCTCCCAGGGAACTTGCCAGGCCTCTTATTTACTTAATGGAGCGCAAAGATCATGAAAAGCTCATGGAAATTCAGGATCCCGACTCTTTGAAAGAGGCCATCGACCGTTTCTGGCTTACTAACATAGGAAGCATGAATACGGCCAAATCCGTTATCAGCTTATATTATGAAAGAGTGGAACAGGCAAATAAGCAGTTCACGACCTTTAAAGAGGGTTGGAAAACGGACCCAGGCATGATGTACATACTCTTTGGGCCGCCATGGTACGTAGATCGTTTTCTAAATTCAATGATTTGGTCGTACTCCTACGACCGAACTGATCCCCGATATAACTACACCTTTGAAAGGCCAAATATGAAAAACGAATATTTTCCGTTCGACAACTATCTGCTTCAGAGGAACCAGGGATATTTTAATATTCAGTACCGGCAAATACAGCTCTGGCTTACCGGTGCCATTTTGAATACAAGGTTATAAAAAAGAAAGCCCGCTCACTTTGTGATACGGGCTTTAATTATATATAAAAGTGCAGGAACTAAGAGTAAAGGTTAAATATTACTCTCCTTTTTCTGATTTCTCCAAAAAGGCATCAAATACCATTAACAAGTCCTCTGCTACCTCTTCTTTCGTTCTTCCCTCAATACGATGGCGCGGTATCATTGCTTTTACTTCACCATCTACCATAAAAGCAAATGACGGGGATGAGGGAGGGTATTCGCTAAAATAATCCCTCGCTTTTGCAGTAGCTTCTTTATCCTGTCCGGCAAATACCGTAACGATTTGATCCGGTTTCAGCTCTGCTTTTTCAAGAGCAATTGCCAGGCCGGGACGCGCATTGCCGGCAGCGCATCCGCACACCGAATTGATAACCATAAGCATGGTTCCGTTTCCATATTCGTCCATGGCTTTGTCTACCTCTTCGGGAGTTTTTAACTCCTCAATTCCCAAATCAGTAAGTTCCTTTCTCATCCAGGAAGTATCGGGTCCTACTCCAAATCCAAATTGCATAATAAGTTTGATTATTGGTTAATTTTTTCAACGTTAAGATACAACGATTCAGCAAGAATCTGAAAAGAGCTGAAATTGTAATTACTTTGGCAGATTCTGCTAACAAAACACGTTTTCATAAAACAACGTATCAGCATAAATATTGCTCAAATAGAAAAAGGTGCCCTTAAAGACACCTTTTTCATTGAAAATATGAGCGGCCTGTTTATTTAGCAGCCTGATAGTTCTTTTCAACCTGATCCCAATTTACCACATTCCAAAAATTGGAGAGGTAGTCGGGACGGCGGTTTTGGTAGTGCAGGTAATAGGCATGCTCCCAAACATCAACACCTAAAATTGGAGTTAGTCCGTGCATGTATGGGCTGTCCTGATTTGCCGTTGACAATACTTTCAGATTTCCTGATTTATCTACACATAGCCAGCCCCATCCTGAACCAAACTGACCCGCAGCTGTTGATGAAAATGTCTCTTTGAACTCATCGAAACTGCCAAACTCTTTCTTGATAGCGTCTGCCAGTTCCCCTTCGGGCTCCCCGCCGCCATTCGGACTCATAATTGTCCAGAACAGATTATGGTTTGCGTATCCGCCACCGTTATTGATAACGGCCTGCCTGATGTTTTCCGGTACTTCATCGATTCTTTTCAGTACCTCCTCTACGGGCAACGAAGCAAATTCATGTCCTTCGAGTGCTGCATTCAATTTATTTGTATATCCCTGATGATGCTTGCCATGGTGAATTTCCATGGTTTTTTTGTCTACTGAGGGTTCCAGTGCGTCGTGATCATAAGGTAGATCCGGAAGTGTATAAGCCATTATTATCTTCTTTTTTCTTGTTTAAAATTTAATAACACATTTACATACATCATGTTACGTGTTTCTACGTTAAAATAGTAATTAAGGCTGAAATCGTTCCGATTTTTCAGATTTTTTAGAATAACAGATGATCAGGAAGAATAGTACCTATATTTCTTCTATCTTTGAATTCACTCTTGAATTAAAAAAAGTTTTATGAAGTTCGACTACGACGTTATCATAATTGGAAGCGGCCCTGCAGGATTTTCATGTGCCATGCAGAGCACAAAATTCGATAAAAAAGTACTTATAGTTGAAGCAAGCGAGAGCAATATAGGTGGTACCTGGATCAGCAAGGGCACGGTACCTAGTAAAGCATTAAGGGCTGCTGCAAAACTCATTCAATCATTTGAAAGCCAGTTTGGTGATGAAAAAGGCCGTAAGCCGTACGAACGTTTCCGGATGGAAGACATCATGGCCTACAAAAAACCGATCCTTGAGGGGAAGAACAAAAAAGTAAAAGACGACATCATAAAAAATGAAGTTGATACTGCAAGAGGCTGGGGCCGTCTTATTGACGGGCATACCGTTGAAGTTGTAGATCACCTGAATGAGAAAAAGATATATACAGCCAGCTACATCCTCGTTTCTACCGGTAGTAGTCCAACCATTCCTAAGAATATTGACATAGACCACACCAAAATACTCGATTACACCTCCATTCTCGACTTAACACACATACCAAGACGGCTTGTGATTATTGGCAGCGGAACCATTGCCATTGAATTTGCTACGGTTTTTGCCGCACTCGGTACCAGGGTTGCGATTTTAAATGAAGAAGAGGATGTGGTTCCCTTTTTAGATCATGAAATTAAATCGGCACTTCTGAAAACTTTCAAGAAAAAGAATATTCAGCTCGAAAATAAAATTTCCATCGAAAAAGTGGCTTCCAACGATCTTCGAAACTGTGATGAAGTTCACTATAAAATCGGCGAAAGCGAGCGCCTGCAGGTAGTGGAAACCGACCACGTGCTTTACATTGGCGGCAAAGCACCCAATACGAAAAACCTGGGATTAAAAGAGGTGGGTGTTGAGCTGGACGAACATGGCTATGTTTCAGTAAATAATATGTACCAGTCTTCGATAGAAACCGTTTTCGCAGCAGGTGATGTAATCGGGCAGCCTTCGCTTGCCTCTGCTTCCTTTCTGCAGGGACGCTTGGCATCTGTAAAAATGTTTGGCAATCCTGAGGAAATAACAAACTCTGATACAGACCTGCCTTTTGGAATATATTCCATCCCCGAAATTGCAGGAATCGGGCTTACCGAAGATCAGGCCATAGAACTTGGCATGGATATAACCGTTGGCCGTGCATATTACGAAAACCTGACCAAGGCCGACCTTAATCATGAAACAGACGGAATTTTAAAACTGATATTTAAAACAGATAATCTTCAGCTTGTGGGCGTACAGATCTATGGAGAGTATGCTGCCGACCTTGTTCACCTGGGCCAGAGCGTAATGGCTAATAATGGAAGCATCAAATTTTTTATTCAGCGCGTGTTAAATTACCCAACCTACACCGAAGCCTATAAAATTGCGGCATTCAATGGTTTAAACAGGGTTAGTAAATCCGGCGTAAAATATAAAAAACTGCTCGACCGAGATTAACAGCATCTTTATTGGCAGCTGTTTTGGTGTTTTATAACTACACGTAGTGAATTGCCTTCACCAGTCCCCGTGAGTCGTGCCCGGGCTGTTCAGGAAGAGTTTTGATTCCCTCAGCTACAGACTGTTTCGCACCCAGCGCAAGAGCCATTGCGTCTACGATGTCATCTTCGCCAACTTCATTTCGCCGAAACTCCTCTTTTATATCCCGAAAGAAATCGTCAGCCACTTCTTCGCGATCCACAATAAGACTGAGTCTGTGGCGAAGTCCCTTTTTGGTATTTTTTTTCTGATAGATCATCCCTCCATTGAGTTTCATGAAAAGTAATTCGGGATGACTTTCAAATACTTTTTCCTGTAATTCCGGTTTTGCCTGCAGCATATCATCGAGCAGGCGTATTTTTGGTGTGATATTCCATGATTGCAGCGTCAATTTTTTTTCGGTGTATTCATAGCTCTGCATGTTCGCTTCCACATATGATGGTGCGTGCAGTGCAGGTCTGATTGGCGGACTAAATACACTGGATGCATACTCTGGGCCTAGTTTTTTTCGCAACAAATTATCACATTCTCTTGTGTAAATTTCATCTTCAAGACCGATTGGCATATCAATAAAAATGCGATCGTATTCATCAAACGTCTTTTCTAAATCCTCGTTGGTTCTCAGAACCTTGTATGATGGCGTATCGCTGAATGTTATAAGCATCCATCCAGCCTTGCACCCGTCTATTCCGGCAGTTTTCAATATGTTTTCCTCGCTCAATGTTTTAAAAGTTTATTTTACAGCTGATTTTCGAAGCGATATATGCAGCTCCTTAAGCTGCTCTTCACTTACTTCCCCGGGTGAGTTGTCCATAAGGCTTTGCGCTTTTTGATTTTTCGGGAAAGCGATAACATCCCGCAGGCTTTGGGCACCGGTCATAAGCATAATAATCCGGTCGAGGCCCAATGCGATTCCGCCATGCGGGGGAGCTCCATACTGAAATGCATCCAGCAGAAATCCGAACTTATCGCGGGCTTCTTCCTCCCCAATACCCAGAATTTCAAATACCTTTTTCTGCATTTCGGTGCTGTGTATCCTTATGGATCCACCGCCAATTTCATTCCCGTTTAAAACCAAATCATACGCTCTCGCATTCACCTCACCGGGATTTTCCTCAAGTTTTGAAATATCCCGGTCGTGGGGAGCAGTAAATGGATGGTGCAGTGAATGAAACCTCAAATCTTCCTTAGACCACTCAAAAAGCGGAAAGTCTGTAACCCACAGAAAACTGGTCTGGTCTTCATTAATCAGATCGAATTCCCTGGCAACAAGCAGCCTCATAGTGCCGGTTTGTTTGTACACTTCGGGGGAAGGTCCTGCCAAAATCAGTACAAGGTCTCCATCTCCTGCACCGGATGTTTCAGCCATTTTCTCCATGGTGGTTTCATCCAGAAATTTTCCAACACTGCACATCAGTTCCCCTTCCGATTTTTTCATAAAAATCATTCCGGCAGCGCCTGTCTGGGATTTAACTTTTTCCGTAAGCCTGTCGAGCGCACCACGGCCCAGCGTACCCTGCCCGGGAACGGTTATGGAAAGCACCTTCCCGCCTTTTTCAACCGTAGATCGGAAAATCTTAAATCCGGAATCGGCCACAATACCCGAAAGGTCATTTATTTTTACACTGAATCTTAAGTCGGGTTTATCTGAACCGTAAGTCTCTATAGCCTCTTTATAGCTGAGGCGGGGAAACGGCGTCTGCAGCGTAATATTCAGATGTTCCTTCCACAAAACTGCCATCAGTTCTTCATGTATTTTGTAAATCATCTCTTCATTTACAAAAGACATCTCCACATCAACCTGAGTAAATTCCGGCTGGCGGTCAGCTCGCAAATCTTCATCGCGAAAGCATTTTACAATCTGAAAATAGCGGTCGAAGCCAGACACCATCAGAAGTTGCTTATACGTTTGAGGGCTTTGAGGCAGGGCAAAAAATCTCCCGGCATTCACGCGGCTGGGCACAAGGTAATCCCTTGCTCCTTCCGGTGTAGATCTCATCAAAACGGGCGTCTCCACCTCTGCAAAATCCATATTCTGATAAAAATTTCTAATGCTGTGGTATACTTTTGATCGTACCATTAGCTTTTGCTGAAGCTCATTTCTTCGGAGATCGATATATCGGTATCTAAGCCTGGTTTCCTCATTAGTACTTATGTCGTCCTTAATTTCGAAAGGAGGAGTCTCAGCTTTTGAGTAGATGTTAAGATCAGATACTTCAACCTCTACTTCACCGGTTATCATCTCCGGGTTTACCGTCTCTTTGTCTCTGGCAAGTACCTTTCCTTTAATTCCGATAACATACTCAGAGCGTAGTTTTTCAGCTTTTTCATGAAGCTCTTTATTGGTCTCGTCAAAAACAATTTGAGTAATGCCGTAACGATCTCTCAGGTCAATAAAAATAAGTCCTCCCAAATCCCGTCGCGTAGCAATCCAGCCATTTAATACTACATTTTCTCCCTTATTTTTTATTGTTAGGTCTCCACATGTGTGAGTTCGTAACCAGCTCATATAGTTTCTTTAAATTTAAATCAGTTATTTACCATTTTCTGTTGAACCGACAAAAATAAAGAATATACCAACCATTCGCTCATACCAGACAAAAGTTTATGATGAATCTCCTTTTAATCTTAAATCTTGCATCCTCACTCTTTTTGGCAGGGCTGATCTGGACAATCCAGATTGTGCATTATCCAATTTTTCATCGGCTCGAAACAAATAACTTCGCCGACCATATTCATTTTCACAAAGGAGCAATATCCCTGATTGTAGTGCCTGTAATGACCCTTGAACTCGGCACATCTGCATGGCTGTCCTGGTTTGCGTCTTCCTATCTGATTTACCATCAGGCTGGATTTGTTGCAGTAATATTAATCTGGCTAATCACATTTTTTGTTCAGGTTCCCCTTCATAGCCGCTTATCTGTCGCGCGAAATGAAAAAGCTATAAAACATCTTGTTACAACTAACTGGCTCAGAACAATTTTATGGTCGGCAAAAGCAGCCCTGATTCTCACAATTGTGCATAAAATGCTTTAATTGCATAATTGGTGCGGTTTACTTTTATATAATTTCGTATATATATCCCAATAACAGCTATATATACTTTCTTTGCCATGATTTGCGAACACATATTAATTGCTGTACAATCAGATATACTCAGGGTTGGCTTATGCAGGATTATTCACAATCATTATCCGAACTGCACCATGGAAACCGTGAGCAGTGGTAACGAAATCGTTGAAATGTACAGAGATAATCCCCGTTCACTCTGCATTTTGTCAGCTTCTGCACCAGAAGTGGATGCCTGCTCCGTTCTCGAAAAGCTTGATGAAATCAACCATTACAAAAAAACGATGCTGATGATGCAGACAGTCAGCGTAGAAAAAATAGAAAATGCTCTGAGAGCAGGGATTAACGGGCTTTTCACACAACAGTGTTCATCGGATGAATTTTTAAAAATTTTGAGAGAAGTAGCTACCGGCAAAAATTCCTACAGCCGAGCCGTTTCGGAAGTAATGATGAAAAATTATCGCAGAAAACAGTCGGAAGGGCCTACCCCGGGAAAACAGATAACCAAACGTGAAAGTGAAGTTCTTTCATTTATTGTAAAAGGATTTACTAGTGCCGAGATCGCCAAAAAACTTTTTATAAGCCCCAGGACAGTAGAAACCCACCGGTGTAATTTAATGGGGAAACTAAAGCTTAAGAATACAGCCGCACTGGTTCGGTTCGCACTTCAAGAAAAAAATATTGAAACTGGATGATTACGTATAAATACGTATAAAATTACGTAAAAATACTTATTGCACTAACCATTGCTTATATATACGTTTTAATTGCAAATGGGGTAATAGCCGTCTGTAGATGATATTTAGCAGCACTTTTTGAACGGAGTGCTGCTAATTTTTTTTCGGGTTCCATCCTCTTCCTTTACTAATTTGCTTGCTTACCTAACTACGTCTTTTAATCAGTCTTAACCCGTATGTTGCCATGCTATGGGCGTTCAGAAACACAATTTATCAGCAGTAGATCTATTCTGGACCGGTGGCTGGGATTCTACATTCAGGTTATTAGATCTGCTACTCGAAAAAAAATTATCGGTTAAACCACACTATATTGTTGATGACAGAAGGGCATCACACGATTTCGAAATGGATACAATGAGTGCTATCAGAGACCATCTGATTGAAAAATACCCCTTTTTAATAAAGCGTTTACATCCTGTAAAGTTTTCAACAAGACAACAAATAATACCAACTATAAAAACCAGAGCTGCATTTAACGCAATAAGAGAACTTCGCCATTTGGGGGATCAGTATCTTTGGCTTTCTGAATACTGCATTCAAAACGATTTAAACGGAATGGAAATAGCCATTGAACGATCTTTAATTCATGATTTTAATGATGATATTACCCATTATTTGCTTGAAGGATATCAGAATGGCAACGCGCACCAAAAAGATCTTTTCAGGGCATTGAAGCCTCACTTTGACATACTCTTCCAACCTTTTTCTTTTCCAATCCGCCACTTAAGTAAACCCGATATGTTACAGATAGCCCAACAAAGAGGCTGGATGAATCTGTTAAACAGAACATGGTTTTGTTTTCGGCCAAAGAATTTTAATCAGCCTTTTGGACATTGCAAACCCTGTTTGCGGGCAATACAGGAAAATTTTGCCTGGAGAATTCCAATACATCGTATATACTTAGGAAAAATGAGACTCATGTATTCTCAATGGCGCAACAAGAAACTTCAAGAAACTCCAAAATGAACCAGCTCAAAGGCGATGATCACGTAAACCTTTTTTGGACAGGGGGTTGGGATTCAACTTTTCGGCTTATGCAGCTTATTTTGTTAGAAAAGAGAGAAGTGCACCCGTACTATATTATTGACAATTTGAGAAAATCAGCCGGAATTGAAGTGTATACCATGGGGCTGCTCAGGGAATCTATTTTGGCAAATTTCCCGGAATCGGAGCAGTACCTTCACCCTACGTTCTATTATAATCTGGAATATATTGAAACTGATAAAAAAATTACCGGGGCCTGGGACAGGCTAAATACTCATTTTCATGTTGGCACGCAATATGAGTGGTTGCAGCGTTTTAGCAAACAGTTCGAGCTGGATTCTATTGACGTGGCTCTATTTAAAGATACAAGTGTTAGCAAGTCTCCTCTATTCAGGCAGTGGTACAACGCCTTTATCAATCATCAGCCACTTCCAAAATCACCTCATCAAAAAGAGATTACCGATGACCTGAACATTTTATTTAAGCGTTTTAATTTTCCATTGATGTCGATGGGAAAAACAGAAATGCTTGAAATTGCGCGGCAAAAAGGCTGGATGCCGATTATGAAAAATACGCGTTTTTGCCACAGGCCAGGCATAAAGATAAAACCCTGTGGTGTATGCAAACCCTGCCGACAGGTAGTGTGCGATGGTATGGGCTGGAGAATACCATTTTCGGGTAGAATGAATCGGTTGATATACAAATGCAAGACCACAATTAAACATGATATTTTGAAGCTCTAGAGGTTTAAATCAGAATAATCTGCACTAAGCCCGACCTTTTCTCCGATCCAGCTTTCGAAATATACCGGGTAATTCGATTTCGAAAATGGCAGGTGGTGAGCAACTTCGTAGCTGGCCCCCGGGTTCCAGTACAAACTCCCCTCCATAACCATACAGCCATCTGATGTTAAAGCAACATCCCATCCGATAAAAGGAGATCGCAGGTTTTCGTGTAGTTTCAATATAAAAGGCACCAGATCGCCCCAGCCCGGAAGTTTGGCGCCATTAATAAACTGACCTGTATCCGGATGGTTATCATGCTCAAACCTACCTGCAATCGGAACCGAACAATAGGCTTTCCCTAATATGCCAGTCTCTGCATCAACTGCAGATACCATACCACCTCTCGAATAGTTGTCTACATCTGTATTTCCAACCGGCATTCGTAATGATGAAAATAGCAGTTCTACGATATTTGTACCCGGATTCTTTGCCGTAACCACTCTGCAGGTTGCCAGTGCTCCCGAAGTGAACGGCAGCCATGATTCATGGTTTCTAATCACAGGCTGAATTATTAGGCTGCTATTCCTTTTTGAATAATCTTTTATAAAATTCAGAATGCTCTCTTTGGAGTAGGCATTTCCATAAATATCTTTAAAGATTCCATCTTTATAACTAAATCTTTTAGCGCCGATTCCCATTTGACCTGCTATTTCCTTTACAAAAATGCTTTTTCCGGGCATTTCGAAACTTCCACAAACTGCAACCAAATCTCCACTATCATAGTAGCCCAGGATCTCAGGGGACGAAATTTTATTGGTTTCACAGAATTGATAGAAGCTTAGTTTATTAAGAAGAATTTCTAATTCATTTGGATACAATTCTTTTGCTACAATTTGCTGTATGGGATAGTGAGAGTAGGTAAACTGGTTTGCAAACTTCCACACATTGGGCTTAAAAAGGTGGTACTTGAGATAATTTTTCGGGTGTTGTCTCAATTTAAACACCAGGTAACTGATCTGATAAAACTGCTTTAATAATGAGATCTGATACTGCTCTTCTACAACCGAGCCGTAGTGCTTAAAATGTTTCAACACATAAAAGAGATATTGCCAGAGAAACAGAATATCCTGAAATAATCGGTTCCCCGTATCACGGGTGGATTTCTTTCCATTTCCATCAAATAACCACTCAAAAAAGAACCGTTTCCTGGATCTTCTAACCCTGTCACTCCAGCGATTCAGAAGTTCAGCTCTTTTACTTTCATTCATCGTTAGAATATTTTGATATCAGAGCATCATAAACTTCAGGATAGCAAGTTTCACGAAATGGTTGCTGCTCGGGACATTCATACAGGCTTGACCCCCATCTTAGATTTCCTTCAATTAAATAGATCCCCTTCTCTGAATAACCTACGTCCCATCCAACAGCGAGCGATTTAAACTGTTTGTGTGATTCAATTGTGAACTCTAAAATTTCTCTCCAGTTCGGTAACCGGAAGCCGCTGATTTTTTGATTTGTATAGGGATGCACATCAAATTCGAACCTTCCCTTATATGGCAAATAAGTTACTGCTTTTCCCAACACACCTGAATCAATATTTATCGTGCTTAAAAGGCCACCCTGTGCATAGTTGTCCACATCTTTGCTTCCACAAGGCATTCTCAAAACTGCAAACAAAGGGATTATATCAGTTTCGTATCGGTTCTTCACCGTAACAATTCTGCAAGTTGATAGTGCCCCTGTAGTGAAAGGTTTTAGTAAGTCATGGTTTTCCAGGCATTTTTGTATGATGAGATCATATTCTTTAGAGTGATCGATGATACACTTCAGCAACTCCTTTTTTGTGTATTCTTTTTGATTAGAGTCTTTATACACGGATTGGTGATATGTAAACTTTTTCGCATGAACTCCTTTTCCTCCCATTTTTTCTTTTAAAAAGAGAGCCTCGGGGAGTAAATCAAAGGATCTGTTTTCAGGATAAATTTGCTTTCCTCTGCAAAAAACTCCCAGCACCTCCGGGGTATTAATACGATATTTTTTACAGTGCTTATAGAACCTGAACTTATCTTCAATAACCGGTACTTCATCAGGGTATGAGCGTTTTGCCAAGCGAACCTGTGTATGAGTCTGGCCATAATCATAAGCGTTAACATTGTTCCAGCTCTCCTGTTTAAATAGTAACCGCTTTCTAAACTGGTAAATGTTCACTTTTACAATCAGCGTTAGATATATCATTCTGTAAAGCTGTTGATAAAGCGGCAGCCCGTATTCTTTTTTAATCGTTGGCCCAAAGACTTTTAGCTGTTTTGCAGTTGCATACGATTTTCTGAATACAAAGAGTATATCACTCCTTAAACTGCCCCACCGTACTCCTGATTTAATTTCTTCATTACTTTCCCTTACCGGTCGCTTTTCAAAAAAATACTTTCTTCTGCAGGAGGTAGCTTGCTCGTCCCATTTATCTAAACATATTTTTTTAGAATATTCCATTATATCTTTGGAATTCAAATAACAGAGCAGCATACAGAAACATGAAAGGCCATACTATTACAACAAATAGCATGGCCTTTTTCAGTATCGTGGGGCGGACTTGAACCGCCGACCTCCGGGTTATGAATCCGACGCTCTAACCAGCTGAGCTACCACGACATAACAGTCAATAATTTCAATCTTCTTAGCCAAGAGCTCAGTTTGAACCGCCGTCCGTCGGCTGACGGATATGAATCCAACGCTCTTGTCTGTTCATCCCTTCGGGAAACCAGCTGAGCTACCACGACATAACGATCAATTAAACTAACATAAATACATGTGCGGGTTCGAACCGTCATCCGTCAACTGACGGATGTGAATCCGATGCTCTTGTCTGTTCGTCCCTTCGGGAAACCAGCTGAGCTACCACGACATTGTCTTTATACTCAAATTAAATCATGTCGATTTCTCACAGACCCCTAAGATAAAGGATTTAAATAAAATTGTGAACCCTTTTGGTGAACTTTTTTCTGCCTCTTATCTCATTCATGGATTTTATATCTTAAGAGTGAATTAACAATAAATTAAAAAATAGACATTCGTTCTTCTGTATGGCAAAGCACATCACGAACAGAAACCAGGATTATTCACAATGGTATTTAGACATCGTTAAAGAAGCAAAACTTGCAGATCACTCCCCTGTTCGCGGCTGTATGGTTATTCGGCCCAACGGTTTTGCTCTTTGGGAAAACATGAAGGAAGCGCTCGATTCGATGTTTAAAGAAACCGGTCATCAAAATGCATACTTTCCCTTATTTATACCGAAATCTTTTCTGTCGAAAGAGGCGCAACACGTAGAAGGTTTTGCCAAAGAGTGCGCCGTTGTTACTCACAGCCGCTTAAAAAGTGTTGATGGCGGAGTTGAAGTTGATCCTGAATCCAGGCTCGATGAAGAACTTATTGTACGACCAACATCAGAAACCATTATCTGGGATTCCTACCGCAACTGGATACAGTCCTACAGAGATTTGCCTATTCTGATAAATCAGTGGGCAAATGTTGTGCGCTGGGAAATGAGAACACGGCTCTTTCTGCGAACGATGGAGTTTTTGTGGCAGGAAGGCCATACAGCTCACGCTTCAGAGAAAGAGGCTGTTGATGAGACCCTGCAAATGCTCAATGTTTACAAAACTTTCGCTGAAGAGTTTATGGCCATGCCTGTAATAACCGGGGTAAAAACGGCATCAGAACGCTTTGCAGGCGCTGTTGATACCTACTGTATTGAAGCGCTTATGCAGGACGGAAAAGCTCTTCAGGCTGGTACATCTCATTTTCTGGGACAAAATTTCGCAAAGGCTTTTGACGTGAAATTCCAGGATAAAGACGGGGAACATAAATATGTTTGGGCTACGAGCTGGGGCGTATCAACCCGGTTAATTGGTGGCTTAATAATGACTCATTCTGATGATAACGGTTTGGTTTTACCTCCTAAGCTCGCTCCCACACAGGTAATTATCGTACCCATATACCGTAATGATGAACAGAGAAATGAAGTACTGGAGTATGCGGATCCGCTTATTGAGGAGCTCAGAAATTTTGGCGTAAGGGTAAATATTGATGCCAGCGATAATACAAAACCGGGCTTTAAATTTGCTCAGTACGAAGCAGAAGGTATTCCTCTGCGTGTGGGTATTGGTCCGAGAGACGTAAAGAATGAAAATCTTGAACTTGCCAGAAGGGATACTCTCGAAAAGAATATAATATCCAGGGAAGGTGCAGCAGAGCATATTTCCGGTCTTCTCGAAACCATTCAGAAAGATCTTTTCCAGTCTGCTTTAAAAAGAAGAGAAGAATCGACTTCTGTTGTTGATGATTACGAAACTTTCAGGAAGGAGATCGACAAAGGCGGATTTATTTACGCCCACTGGGACGGCACCGAAGAAACCGAGACAAAAATAAAAGAGGAAACCAAGGCAACAATTAGATGCATTCCGCTTGATGATGGTAATGGCACAGAAACCGGTAAGTGTATGGTTACAGGAAAACCGTCTGAACGAAGAGTTCTTTTTGCAAAAGCGTACTGATAAATACCGTAAACATGGATACCCATTTAACAGATAACATGCTCTTCTCCTCTGAAGAGAGCCGAGACATCGATTCCAAAACAATTGAGGAGTTTGGTTTCGACAGTTTTACATTGATGGAAACCGCCGCACTTGGCGCATCCAAAATTATTCAGAAAATCGAGGGGGAAAACAGAAAAGGACTTTTTATCTGCGGAACCGGAAACAATGCGGGTGATGCACTGGCCGTTGCACGCCATCTGACAGACAGGTTTGAACATAGCATTGACCTTTTTTTTCCTCTGGGGAAAAACGGACTAACTGAGGATACACTTAAAAATTACACGCTCTTATCTGAATTAAAGAGTATGGGAGGGGCGATAAACAGTTTAAACGAATCAGAACGGCCGGATTTTCGGAAATACGATTACATGGTAGATGGATTGTTCGGTACCGGTATCAGCCGAGATATTGAGGGGGATTTATTTGAAATTATTGAAGAACTAAACCAGGCAGATACCCCCGTTTATTCCATGGACATTCCGTCCGGAATATCCGGCGATTCTGGCAAAGTGATGGGCATTAGCGTAAAAGCAACTGCGACACTCACCTTTGGAACTCAAAAAATTGGCCTTTATCTCGAAAATGCTCCCTATTATTCAGGGACTGTTCATTTTATTCCCTTGCAGTTTCCTAAAAAATACCTGGCCGGCAATACGTTTCTGCTAGATAATAAACTGTTCGATTCAATACCTGGGTCAAACAGGAACGCACGCCATAAATATGAGCATGGAGTTGTGCATTTACTTGCCGGATCAGAGGGACTCACAGGAGCTGCCATAACAGCCTGTAAAAGCGCTTGGAAAAACGGGGCCGGCGCTGTTTTTTTGTACGCTCCAAAAAAACTTCTCCAGATTTATGAAACAACTCTACCGGAAATCATTAAAGTACCGCTAGGTGAAGATAGCGATACTCATTTTAAAGAGTCGCATGCCGAAAAGATTCTGGAACAACTCAAAAGTAAACCGGGAGTTTTTCTGGCAGGTCCCGGAACAGGCACCCAATCTGCAACTCAGAATTGTATTCACAATGTATTTCAATCTTACAGCGGAAAAGCGATTATTGATGCCGATGCCCTGGCGTTATGGAGTAAACTGAAAAAATTGGCGGAAAGGGAACAAAACGACTGGCTTTTCACTCCACATATAGGTGAAGCTACCAAATATATGGGTGCAACATTCTCCGGTGATCTAAGCAGGCTGAAATGGGCAGATAAAATAAGTACCAAACATAAGTGTTCAGTTATTATGAAAGGGAACCCAACATTTTTAACAACATCAAATGATGGGCGAATTATCACTTCTTACAATACCAATATGTTTTCCAAGGCGGGTTTTGGTGATCAGCTTGCCGGAGCCGTTGCAGCGCAAACTGCCATCAGAAATAACAGTACAGAGGCAGCTATTTATTCACTTTACAACTCTTACCGGGGATTTGTAAACCGTAAACAGGACGAAGAATTTATCCCTGAATCACTATTATGATCGAAGTTTACTACAACTGGCTTATTAAACAGAAGTTTCTGGTACTGATCTCTTTTATTCTCACTACCATTGGGATTATGATTTTAACCCTGATGCCTCCTGAGAATCTCGGGAGTTCAAGGTTATATAACTATGATAAGCTTGGCCACTTTTCAATATTTTTTATCTGGACTTTTCTGTTTGCACTCTCCGTTGCGACTTTTAAAAACAGAAAAACGCCCCTCTTCGTCATATTCCTGGCCGGATCGTTCTTCGGTATTTCCATTGAAATACTACAGTATCTTACGCCTTACGGTCGTTCAGCAAATGTATTAGATGCTGCCGCAGATATTGCCGGCAGCCTTGCAGCTGTACTTCTACTCGGATATCTTCAAAAACAAACGGTAAACCGACGCTAAAAAATTAATATATACAAATGAGTAATTTTTTACGTTGGATAATTAGTGGTAAAAAAGCTATACTTCACAACGTATTCACAAAAAGCTAAATCAATGATCCATGATTGAACGTAAAAAACCAGATGCAGATTTAAGGAACTATCATACCGTATTTCTCGAAATCGGCCTTCTAATTACATTGGTAATATTTATAGTAGCCGTTCGGCTCGATCTTACCTCCCAGGGAGCGGAAGAGGTTGTGTTGGATGAGCAGGAAGTTGTCGAAATGGAAGAAATTATCCAGACCCGGCAGATTGAAACACCTCCCCCGCCACCAAAACAACCGGTGCCGGTTGAAGTTCCCAACGATGAAATTATTGAAGACGTGGACATTGACCTTGGCGGCGATCTCGATTTAGGCGGATCTTTGGATATGCCCCCTCCTCCCCCACCCGCTGAAGAAGAAGAGGAAGAAGACTTTTTCGTAGTTGTTGAAGAGATGCCCGAACTGATAGGCGGTTTAGGTGAGCTTCAGCAGAAAATACGATATCCTGAAATGGCCCGAAGAGCAGGAATCGAAGGCCGTGTGTTTATTCAGTTTATTGTAAACGAACAAGGTGAAGTTGAAAATCCGCAGGTAATGCGCGGTATCGGCGGCGGTGCTGATGAAGAAGCACTGCGAGTAGTGAGCCAGGCCAAATTTAAGCCGGGAATGCAGCGTGGCCGGCCGGTAAGGGTTCAGTACAGTCTGCCTATATTTTTCAGGCTTCAGAATTAATTTTTACTGAAGTCTTTTAGTGAACAGGTTTTTAAAGCGTGACTCCAAAGAGTCACGCTTTTTTTATTTTGATATCTTTTCCAGAGTATCAATTACTTTTTTCAGATTATTGTATCCAAGTATCTCTCTGCTTTTTTCTGTCTCTTCCCAGGCAAGATTTGTAATTCCTTCTTCTGTCTGAGGCTTCAGTGCCTGCTTTGAAACTCCTTTCTCCTCCATCAAGTACCAGTAGGTTGTTTTTCCTATGAGCCTGTTGTTCTGTTTGTACTCGTGATAGGTGTTGCACAGAGCAGCTGTAACGCGCAGATTTTCCAGCCCCGTCTCTTCTTCCACCTCCCTTACAGCACACTCAGGGATTGTCTCTCCGTTTTCAAGTTTGCCTTTTGGGAGATCCCAAACACCATTTCTTTTAATGAGTAATATCAAGCCGGTATCGCTGCACTTAACAACGCCACCGGCCGCAATACATTCTTCAGGAATACTATCCATTATCTGCCGGCTTATCCTGAGACTCTTTCTTCTTCTCATCTGCGTAGTTTAGTCGAAGTGTATTTAGCGTCTGCTGCAGGTATCCCGACAGTTCTTTGGGCAGATTTCCTGCTGTATACTTTTCGAGCATCACAAGTGTATCAATAGCATATTTTGCAGATTTCAAATCGCGTTCAATCTTGTCGTTCGCAGGATTTTTCTGCTTGCCAAGACCCATCATAGCGATCTGTTCGTGCTGCTGAATTAACATCAGGAACAAGAGCTGCTGCTGCTGATCCTCATTAAATTTTCCGCTGTTTGATGATTCGTTATTTGCCATATGATTCCGAAATTTTAAATGTTTATTTCATTACAATGAAAAGCAAAAGAGTTTGTATACTTAAGCTTACAAACAATAAAATAAGCAAACGAACACACTTTTTTAATGGCAACCATTCATCCTTTTAAAGGCTGGCTACCAAAAGCAGAAAAAGCTGATGAGGTATCCTGTCCACCCTACGATGTTATAAGTACAGAAGAAGCCAGGGAACTTGCTAAAGGAAAGCCAAACAGCTTTCTGCACGTAATACGACCAGAAATTGATCTTCCGGAAAATACTCCTTTCTATGCCGACGACGTTTATGAAAAAGGGACCGAAAACCTTAAAAGACTACTAAAGTCAGGCATATTTGTGCAGGACGAAAAACCTGCTATCTACATTTATCAGTTAGAAACAGAAGGTCATGTCCAAACAGGTGTATTTACATGCGCTTCGGTGGAAGATTACGATAATGATGTGATTCTGAAACATGAATTAACACGCCCGGATAAGGAAGACGACAGAACCCGACACATCATCACTCAGCAGGCACATGCCGAACCCGTAATGCTTACCTTTGATGATACTGCAGACATTGCGTTTTTAATAGATAAGATCACTCTTACAAAATCACCCTACATCGAACATGAAAGTGAATCGGGCGTTATTCACCGAATATGGAAAACCTACTCAACAGCTGATTTTGTTGAAAGTTTCGCAAACATACCCCATTTTTACGTAGCTGACGGCCACCACCGCTGTAAAAGTGCATCCCGGGTCGCTGAACAGATGAGAAAACTGAACAGCAGTTTTCCCGGAGAGTCGGAGTTCGATTACTTTCCGGTGGTTCTTTTTCCTATGAATCAGATGAAAATTTTACCCTACAACAGAGTAGTTAAGTCGGTCTCTGAAGAGAATATTTCTTCATTAAAAGAACTTGGGCTAACTCCGTCAGGAAAAAAATCACCCGATGAAAAAGGAAAGATATCCATTTATTACAACGGAGAATGGTGGTCGCTTGTGCTGCCGCAACCAACCGATAGTGATGTTGTTTCGGCTTTGGATGTAGCCCGGTTACAAGACCATATACTAAAGCCTGTTTTTGGAATTGAAAATCCGAGAACTGACAAGCGAATCAATTTTGTGGGCGGTATACGCGGCACCACCGAACTTGAAAAACTTGTAGATAAAGGTGATTACGAACTTGCCATCAGTATGTACCCCACTAGTATCCAGGAACTTGTTGATGTGTCGGATGAGGGAGAACTCATGCCGCCAAAATCAACATGGTTCGAACCCAAAATAAAATCCGGATTTATAATTCACACATTTTAAATATTATGAAAAGAGTACACAATTTTAGCGCGGGCCCTGCAACACTGCCTCTTAGCGTTTTAGAAAAGGCTCAAAAAGAGCTTGTAAATTACAATGGTAAAGGCGCATCCATCATTGAGATGAGCCACAGAAGTGCAGAATACAAAGAGATTAACGAACAAGCGGTTACGCGGCTCAAAGAGATTACAGGAGCAGATGACGACTGGGAAGTTCTGTTTTTACAGGGCGGAGCCAGCGGACAGTTTATGATGGTTCCTCAAAATTTCCTGGCCGATGGCCAAACCGCCGACTACATTGACACCGGTACATGGTCGGCTAAAGCGATTAAAGAAGCCAGGCTTTTCGGCAACGTGCACGTCCCGTTTTCCGGCAAAGATGAAGACTATACCAGAATACCTTCTGCCGATGAACTTCAGCTTTCGAGCGATGCTGTTTATACCCACATAACCAGTAACAACACTATTTTTGGTACTCAATTTCCTTCTGAACCGAAAACCGGCGGTTCACTGCTTGTGTGTGATGCCTCATCAGACTTTCTCTCGCGTCCTATTGATCTGGACAAATACGGAATGATTTATGCCGGAGCTCAAAAAAACCTTGGGCCGGCCGGGGTCACCGTTGTTATGGTTCGAACTTCGTTTATGAAAAATCAGAAAGAGAGCCCGATCCCAACCATTCTGAATTACAAAACACATCTCGAAAAAGTGTTTAATACTCCACCGGTATTTGCCGTTTACTTTGTGAACTATGTACTGGAGTGGATTCAGGAAAAAGGTGGCCTCAGCTATTTCGATTCCTTTAATACAGAAAAAGCGAATCTTCTGTACACAGAAATTGATAAAGACGATTTTTATCGCGGAACAGTTAAGGAAGGTTCCAGGTCAAAAATGAATGTTACATTCAGGCTTGGAACCGAAGAGCTTGAAGCTGCTTTTTTATCACAAGCCGCAGAAAAAGGGCTTGTTAACTTGAAAGGCCACCGCAGCGTTGGCGGAATACGGGCCAGCATATATAACGCCTGCGAGATGGAAAGCGTTAAAGCCCTTGTTTCATTTATGAAACAATTCCGGACGGAAAAAAGCTGATCTGCAAATAAATCAACAATCTTCAAAAAGCCCGTTTTGGTTATCCAAAACGGGCTTTTATTTTACATTAGGCCAAAAATTGTAAGGATATGATCGATACCGTTAGGTACAAAAAGAATCATATATAGTATTCCCCATGCGGCACCGGCTATATGCGCTGCATGGTTAATGTTGCCATCTCCCCTCTTGCTTTCGTAAATACTGTACCCAATAAATGCCAGGCCAAAAAACCACGCCGGTATAGGAATTGGAAGCAACAAAAGAATGATTTTCTCTGAAGGAAACACAAAAATATAGCTGAAAAGAACAGCCTCCACTGCTCCTGAAGCTCCAATTGTGGCATACTGCGGATTATCTTTATGTTTGATCAGTGAAGGTATCGCCGAAAACAGCAAGGCACTGAAATAGAGAGAAATAAACTGCATATTTCCCAGAACATTTTCCATTACGGTACCAAAAAAGAAAAGTACCATCATATTAACAAGAAGGTGAGTTAAGCTTCCGTGCAGAAAACCTGAGGTAATGAGCTCATACCAGCTGTTTTCCCGAAACGTGCGATATGGCCGCAGCATCCCCCACTGATACAGCCTCTCGCTGCCGTAGAGTGCTGCCAGTGAGATCACTACATTTAGTAAAATTAACCCGGCTGTAATTATCATAAAAAAAAGTCGCGTATATTAACTTCTTTGGCGTTAAAAAAAATAAGGTCACAGAAGCCCTGAAAATACAAAACCATCCACTACCGTACACACGATTAACTATGATAGTTACACTACGCACAGCGGCCTTACCCGCAAGTTTACTTCTTCTGCTTTTTATTGTTAGCAGTTGCGGAGTGATTCCACGAACGCCATCAAGCAAAACACTGGCAGCTCTTGGGGAAGGCAGAGCCAGCTGGTACGGGCCAAATTTTCATGGCAAACTAACTGCAAATGGCGAAACATTTGATATGAATGGATTAACAGCTGCCCACAGAACCCTTCCATTTAATACAATGGTGCGAGTAGACAACCTTGATAACGGCCGCACTGTGATTGTTCGTATCAACGACAGAGGTCCCTATGTTGACAACAGAATAATTGATTTATCCCGGAAAGCTGCCTCCGACCTGGGAATGATAAATGCAGGAACCGCGTCGGTCCGTCTATCACTTATCGAAGAAGGAGATCGCCCTGTCACTGAACAAAACAGCAGCAGCCGGGAAACATTCACAATTCAGATCGCATCATTCCAAAACCGAAATGAAGCAGAAGTGAAAGCAGATAGTGTAACCGGTGCACGGGTTGAGGAAGTTCGGGTAAATAATAATACGCACTACAGAGTTTATTATGGTATATACTATTCAACTGAAGAAGCAAAAACCGCAGAATCTGAACTGAAAGCCACTGGTATAAATGGGTTTGTAAAACAAATTGAAAATTAAAAATTCCCTGCATTCATCGGATTGATCTTTCAGTCAATTTGGTTTTAGGAAAAACTGAATCAAACTATTTTTATGAAAAAGAATATTATTGTAATTGGAAGTGGTTTTGGCGGCTTGGGAGCGGCAACACGCCTGCTTTCTGCCGGCCATAATGTAACTATTATTGAAAAAAGAGATAAATTAGGCGGACGGGCATACGTATATGAAAAAAATGGATTTAAATTTGACGGCGGACCAACCGTAATTACGGCTCCATTTATGTTTGACGATATATTTGAAGCTGCCGGTAAAAAAAGAGAAGATTATTTCGAGCTGGTTCCCTGCGATCCGTTTTACAGAATTTTTGATCATAAGGGAGAAGGGTTTGATTATAACAGCAATCATGAATTTATACTATCAGAGATCAAAAAACGCAGTCCCGGTGATGTCGAAGGTTATGAAAAATTCATAAAAACGACGAAACCTATTTTTGAAAAGGGGTTCGTAGAGCTTGCAGATAAGCCGTTCCTCAAGTTTACCGACATGCTGAAAGTTGCCCCGGACCTCATCAAGCTAAAATCGCATCAGTCCGTTTATAAATATGTGTCACAGTTTATCGAAGATGAATTCCTGAGAAGAGCTTTTTCCTTTCATCCCCTCCTGGTAGGCGGTAACCCTTTTGATACCACATCCATTTACTCTATGATCCACTACCTGGAACGGGAATGGGGCGTGCATTACGCAATGGGCGGTACGGGTTCTATTGTTAACGGGTTTGAAAAACTGATTCTTGAACAGGGCGGAACCATTCACAAAAATACCGAAGTGGACGAGATTTTGGTCAGGAGTGGGAAGGCCGTGGGTGTTAGGCTTAAAAACGGTGAAAAACTTGAAGCGGATGAAGTTGTTTCCAACGCAGATGTGGCATTCACCTATAAAAACCTTATCAATCCGAAACACCGCAGGAAATATACCGATCGCAAAATAGAGAAAACAAAGTACAGCATGTCTCTTTTTGTGATCTATTTTGGCACCAGGAAGAGGTACAACAACACTAAGCTGGCACACCACAACATTATTCTGGGTAAACGCTACAAAGGCTTGCTTTCGGATATATTTCATGATAAAAAACTCGCGGATGACTTTTCACTGTATCTCCATATGCCAACAATTACTGATCCGTCTATGGCTCCGGAAGGGCACGAAGCCTTTTATGTGCTTTCTCCGGTTCCCCATCTTGACGGCGATATTGACTGGAATGAAATGGCCCCTGTTTACAGGGATAAAATCATGAATTTCCTGGAAGAGAATTACCTCCCCGACTTACAGGAAAACATTGTGGCAGAACATTATATCGATCCGCTGCACTTTCAGAACGATCTGAACAGCTACAAAGGCTCAGCCTTTTCTGTTGAACCACTCCTTACTCAGTCTGCGTGGTTCCGCCCCCATAACAGGTCAGAAGATGTGAAAAGCCTCTATTTTGTCGGAGCCGGTACACACCCCGGAGCAGGCCTGCCGGGGGTTCTGTCTTCTTCAATTATAGCACAGGACTTAATCGGAAAAGCTTAGTATTGTCTGAAGCGCATTCCCCGACCTGCCTTTAATTAACTTAGAGCGCAACAGTGGCTATATTAACGCTTCTGTTGCGCTTTATTATTAATTCTCATTAAACTCATCAGCGGCATTTCTCACAAGCCCGATGAATTCCGGCGTATCTATAGCCGCCACACTATCCTGAATTAACAGCGGTAACAATCTCTTTTCGCACGACTGCAAATAAAGAGGTTTGTGTTTGGGTAGATGAAGATGAATTGAGGAGTTCCCTGCAGAGTGTCAGCAGCTGTTTAAACGGGATCAATACCCTCGGCAGTAGAAAGGGACTCATTTGGAAAAGCAAAGCCCTGTAAAGGGAATATCGAAGAGTGAACTCATTACTAATTATACCTTAGTACGATTCTTAATCTTCACCAAAGTGCATTAATAGTCCCCTCCTTTTTCCCAACGGGAAGGGGTGGTTGAAAAAAATCAGGCAGTCGATTTTTTAATTCCAAGCCCTGATCAAAGTACCATAACCACCCCCAACCCCTCCTTACGAGAGGCTGTGAGAAAATAAGATGACAATTATTGGTAAACTTAACTTTATAAGGTTGATGATTTTATTTCGACGCTCCCCTCCCTGTCAAGTCCCGCCAGGGCGCGATAGGGAGGGGCCGGGGGTGGGTCAGAAAGGATGGAAATGATTAAAACGACAGGAATCTTCATTTATTTAGGTGAATTTTCTTTGGAAATTAATTCTCTCACAACCTCACGAAGGAGGGGAGTGTATTTTGCCCTCGTTTATAATCGAACTCAGGTTTTATAAGTGATTTGAACTAACCGAACTCTTCTTTTAAAATAGAAGAGGATCTTCTTTTCCGCCAAGTTTCTTTCGCGACCTCTATTTGATCATAAAAACGTGAGAATAGTACTGCCATCAACTTGAAAAGTTAAAAAAGCAGTGTACGGTATAAAACCATGCACTGCTTTAAAATCTAATTATAACGAAAACGTGCTTCTATTTTAACGTATAATCATGACCGGAGGTGAGTTTCCTATAACATACTCGTCGCTGTCGCCAATTCGCACATCGTATACAAGCATACCTTTGGGAGCATTTTCTTTAATTCGAACCGAAAACACTCCTCCCTCACTAATTTTTTGTGAGTTTCCATCCTGAAACATTCCCTCATCGTACTCAAAATAGTCGTCTACATTTCCGTAAAATGTAAATTCCACATCACTTTCACGGACTTGCCAGTTCACCCTGTCGTTAGCTGATGAACGAATCGTTCCTTGGCTTCGTCCATTCACGTCCCGAACTCTCCATACTCCCTCACTGTCCTGTTCAATACGAACGTTGATGGTAGCGCGTTCTTCTGGCGATTCCTCTTCATAGAGCGCCATTCCTGCGGTAACAACAAAAACTGAAGCCAGTATTAATGTTATGATTGTTTTTTTTAGCATGGTTAATTTTATTTGTTTTGATTGTTGTGCCCTTCTTACCGACGGGGGGTTTATTGATGGTAGTTCATCAATTGGGTTCTGAGAATTTGATAGTCCTCGTCTTTAATCAGCTCACTGAATTCGGGTTGCTCTTCAATATCTGCAATCATGGCCCATGTTATCCAGTTCAGTGCTTCGTCTCTGCGGCCCACATTTTCATAGACCGTAACGGCACGAAGCCGAATTCTCAAATTATCTTCATTTATCTGCAGTGCCCTCTCAATATTTTTCACTGCGTTAACAGTGTCATTTATATCAGAATAATATGCTGCTAAATCTGCTATAATCATAGGGTCATTTGAATTTACACTCAGCTGCTGTTCTGCTTTCTCAATAGCCGTTTTATACAGTGAGATAGCCTCATCTTCTCGACCACTCCAGTAATTTGCAGCAGCATAATTTCCCCAAAGTTCATAACGATCAGAAAGCGATGAAAGGGCAATTGCGTACATCTCTGAAGCTTTGTCGAAAGATCCTTCACTGAAATAAATACCCGCAAGATTATTCGCAGTGAGAGCACTCTCTTCGAGATCTAATGATTTAAGAAACATCGATTTTGCCTGCTCAATATCACCTTTGTAATAATAAGCGATTCCCAGGTTTGAATAGGCAGTGCTGTTCTCAGGCGTAATTTCAACTACTTTTTCAAAGTTAAAAATAGCATTGTTCATGTCTCCCAGGGTCAGATAATGTATTCCCAAATCTTTGTAACCCTTCCAAAAGTCAGGCTTCTGATCAATTATCTTTTGATAGGTTTCCACTGCTCTATTATTATCACCCATAGCATTATACGCTCCGGCGATGCCCAAATATGCGTCGGTGTACTTAGGATCCAGCAGCAAAGCATTTTCAAAGTTTTCTATGGCTTCTTCATAAGTTCCGGTACCCAAATTCATTAACCCTAAAACGTATTGAACGGGCGATAGCTGATCATTTATACTCTGTGCCCTTTCCAGCGACACCCCCGCAAGATCAATAAGTGAAAGATCACTGGTGATTTCGTACTCTTTCCAGTAAGACTCTCCCAGGCCGGCGTGTGCAAGTGCAAAATCAGGATCCAGGCTTATAGCCCTGTTAAAAAAGTCTCTTGCCGTTTTAAGATTATCCAGGCGGTCGCTGTCCTGCAGACTCGCTCTCCCTTTCAGATAGTTTTCATAAGCATTCGGCACATCAGAAGACCCTAAAGCAATCTTTTCTTCAACAGATGGCCTCACAGAAATCTCCAGCATCTCAAGTACTGCCTTTACACCTGCTTTTTCAAGCTGCCCCAGGTCTCCTGAATGAACAGATACCTGCCTGGTTCCCAGTCTTCTTACATTGTCCGCATCAACCAGTTCTATAATCAACCGTGTAGAATCCTGCACGGTTTGAATACTTGAGATAATTGCCAAATTTACACCAAAAATTTTATTAGCCTCAGATGCCGACTGAATATTTTCACTGCGAATCTCTCTTGCCGGAGTCACCCAGTAAGAATCTTCAAATTGTTCAAGTTCAGATAAACGGAATGAAAAAGTTTCTGCCAGCCCGTCACAAATAGCCTGCATACTTTCCACTCCGCCAATATTCTCGATAGGCAGGACAGCAAGGTACTTTTTTTCCGGTACATCTGAAGATTCACTAAAAATTGGCGATTGATAAAAAAACAGTGACAGGACAACTGCTAATACAGCACCAATTGCCGTCATCAGAAACATACTTTTTTGGTTAGAAACTTTTTTTGGACCGGTTATTTTCCTTTTCACCGGATCTTTTGGTGACGTATCAGACAGGTCAGTGAGAATTTCATCCATTGTCTGGTATCGCTGCTCAATATCTTTAATAAGGCACTTATCTATAACACTCTTAATCTGTAAGGGGATCTCAATGCCCGAATCTATCTCAGCAGGATCGTCCTCAGCAATGGAGTACATTACTGCTGGTTCGTGCAGACCGCTAAATGGCATTTTTCCGGTAAAGAGCTCATAGAGTACAACACCAAACGACCAGATGTCCGACCTGCTGTCAGCCTTCTCACCCCGCAACTGCTCCGGTGCCATGTATGCAGTGGTTCCAAGGGTTGTGCCGGTTTTGGTAATGCCATCAGAGCCATCGAGACGTGCCAGGCCGAAATCCATCACTTTCACGTTTCCGCCTGCATCAAGCATGATATTTCTGCTCTTTATATCGCGATGGATGATCCCTTTATCATGTGCAGCTTTTAAGGCAGAAGCGATTTGTACTGCGATTTTAACCTTTTCCTCACTGTTCAGCACACCCTCTTCAATACGATCTTTTAGTTCGTATCCGTCAACATACTCAAGGGAGATGAACAACTCGTCATCAAGCTCCTCAATCGCGTATACCTGGGCTATGTTACTGTGGTTCAATCCGGCTGCGGCCTGTGCTTCAATTTCAAACCTCCTTCGCTCAAGCTCATTCATCGATATGCGTCTGGGAAGAAATTTCAGGGCCACTTTTCTGTTAAGGCGCGTATCTTTAGCAAGGTATACGATTCCCATACCACCTTCTCCAAGCTTTTGGAGAATTTCATAATGAAGAAACACTTGAGACATAGAAGCCACAAAGAAAAATTTAAAACTCTGACCCGAATTTTTGAGCAAATTACAGCCAATTAATCATATAGTATACATAAATTTTATAGATGAATAAAAAATGTATATTCAATAATTAATTTTCCTGCATTCAATACTTAATTAATTAATAATTTGAATCACAATCATTTAAACAATTTATAATTACCCAAAATGGCAGACGTTGAACAATTAAGGAAAGAAAATCAGAATTTGCATATTGCTGTTAACGAGTTGATGATTCTAAATGATTTGGCCACAGCAATTTCCTCTATCCAGGCTGTTGATGATATCATCGAGCAGATAGTAATAAAATGCATTAAATATCTGAATGTTGAAGAAGGTACTGTAAGTCTGCTTGACAGAACCGGTGACAAACAGTCGTTCCACACCATGATTCGCCATACGGACTCTTCTGCTACGAGACTGCCTTACAGAATGGATTCAGGTTTGAAAGGCTGGATGCTGAAGCACAGAAAGTCATTTTTCAGCAATGATATTCAGGCCGATGACCGTTTTCAATTTCTTTCAGATCAAACCTACCCTTTCCAATCAATACTTTGTGTTCCTCTTACTGTGAAAGGGGAGCTGATAGGTTACCTTGCGGTTTTCAATAAAAAGTCTGGTGTTTTTTCTGAAGATGACAAACGTTTATTATCCATCATTGGCTCACAGTCTGCACAGATTCTTGAAAATGCACGTCTTTTAGAAGAGGAAAAACAGTTACTGAGTCTCAGGGAAGAGCTCAAAATGGCCCACAAAATTCAAAAAAAACTCCTTCCTGAGTCCGCTCCCGATTTTCATGGTTTTGATATTGAGGCGATAAATATCCCGGCCAAATCGGTAGGAGGAGATTATTACGATTTTATTTTAAAATCTAAAGAGAAATTGGCTTTTTGCATTGGTGACATCACGGGGAAGGGTATGCCGGCTGCTATGCTAATGGCCAATCTGCAGGCTACATTCAGGAGCCAGATTCTGGTTGATGATGACTGCCCGCTGTGCATGAAACGAACAAATAAACTGCTCTTCAACAGCACTGAACCCACTAAGTTTGCGACTCTGTTTTTTGGTATTCTTGATATGAATCCTGCCCGTCTGACATATGTAAACGCTGGCCACGACCACCCGTTTCTAATTCGGGATAACGTTGAAACCGCAGAACTTGAGGCGACCGGCCTGCTGCTGGCCGTTGTTGAAGAAACCGATTACGAGGTGAAACAGGTTGATTTGAAGCCGGGTGACGTGCTTCTTTTCTTTACGGATGGTATCACCGAGGCGATGAATAATGATAAAAAAGAGTTTGGGTTAGACAAATTAAGAGAACTGGCAAAGTACCATTCTGGTGAAACCTCCGAAAATATTGCGGCCAAAATTCTTCAGGACGTGAACAGGCATACAAACGGTGCCGTTCAAAGTGACGACATCACCATGATTGTTGTAAAATATACCGGCCGGTAAACTTTCACTTTATGCGGTTACTACTTCTGAAGTGATTTTTGAAGATCATCCCAGTCTGACAAAAATTTATCCAGTCCAATATCAGTCAGCGGATGTTTCAATAACTGGTCAATCACTTTTAAGGGCATGGTTGCCACATCGGCTCCCAACCTTGCAGATTCATAAAAGTGCATTGGATGTCTGATGCTTGCTGCCAGGATTTCTGTTTCATAGCCATAGTTATCGTAGATCAAACGTATATCTGCAATCAAATTCATCCCATCGGTGGAAATATCATCCAGCCTGCCTATGAAGGGCGAAATATATGTGGCACCGGCTTTTGCGGCAATCAGCGCCTGGGATGCAGAGAAACAGAGCGTACAGTTGGTTTTTATACCCTCATTACTGAAAGTTTTTATCGCCTTAATACCATCCTTTATCAGTGGCACTTTAACCACAACATTGTCGGCTATAGAGGATAGTTTTCTTCCTTCTTCTACTATTTCGCTATAGGTTGTGGAGATAACCTCTGCAGACACGTCTCCGTCAACAATATCACATATTTTTTTAATGTGGCCTTCAAAATCACTCACACCAACTTTAGCACATAAACTGGGATTTGTTGTCACCCCGTCAAGCACTCCGAGTTCATGAGCTTCTTTAATTTCACTGAGATCGGCTGTATCAATAAAAAATTTCATACTGAATGATTTTGAGATTTAATCTTTTTTAGAATATACTGATTCTAATAAACCAACAAAGACTTGTTTTCTTTTTCTAACGTTAAATGAAGAGAAACGATTAATTTTAATTTAAAAAGAGACACAATGAACAGTTCAGGCAAAGATTTCCTTTTAGGCCTTGTTACGGGGGCATTTATCGGAACTACAGTTGCACTTCTATACGCACCGGATTCGGGTTCAAACACACGTGGTAAACTATCTTATCAGGTAAGTACCTATACGGATGAATTGAAAAATTTAATCCAAAAACTTAAGGATGAAAAAGATAAATATTCTTCCGATGCAAAACAGAAAGGCGATGAAGTTGTAACCGATGCAAAAAAGCGAGCCGATGATTTAATTAAGGAGGCCGAATCCCTTCTGGAAAACATTGAAAAGGGTAAGCCCGGCCGATAGTTAATAAAATCTATTTTTATAACTCAACTTCTATAATCAAAAAAAGCCCTGATTTTCATCAGGGCTTTTTTTATTTCTACTCGTTTTCTTCATCAGGAGATTCACCCGCACTCAGTGTTTCGAACACTTTCTGGATATCCTCATCCTGCTCATCATAATCGGCTTTAGAGCCAACTATGAGCTCATCGTACTTCAGAAGACCTGTTCCTGCAGGTACTTTGTGTCCTACAATCACGTTCTCCTTCAGCCCTCTGAGCAGATCCCGCTTAGCTTCAATAGAAGCCTGCGTAAGAACCTTCGTTGTTTCCTGGAACGAGGCTGCCGACAACCAGCTCTCGGTAGAGAGAGAGGCGCGGGTAATACCGAGCAGTATAGGCTTGGAAATAGCCGGTTCTGCTTCACGTGTTTGCAGCTCGTCTTTACCATCCTTAATGAGTTCGTTGTTCTGCTCACGTACTTCACGGCGATCCAGCGTTGCACCTTTTTTAAGATCGCTTCCGCCCGGATCGGTTACAACGAACTTGCCAATCAGGTCATCATTCACGTTGTTGAGCTCAAACCGGTCTACTTTATCCCCTTCAAGGAACATCGTATCACCGGGATCAGTAACCTCAACTTTCTGCATCATTGTGCGCACAATCACCTCAATGTGCTTATCATTTATTTTCACACCCTGAAGCCTGTAAACTTCCTGAATCTCATTCACAAGATAGCTCTGAACTGCAAATGGACCGAGAATATTGAGGATTTCCTGGGCCGGTATCGTACCGTCAGACAGTGCCTGACCTGCCTTTACAAAGTCATTTTCCTGTACCAGAATATGCTTGGAAAGTGATATCAGGTATCGTTTCTCTTCAGTTCCGTCTTTACTTTCAACGATAACTTCCTGAGAACCGCGCTTTCTACCGCCCATTTTAATGATACCGTCAATCTCGGATACAGCTGCCGGGTCGCTTGGTGAACGGGCTTCGAAAAGCTCGGTTACCCTTGGCAGACCCGCAGTAATATCTTTCGATTTAGATGCGGCCCGCGGAATCTTGGCCAGAACCTGCCCTGCCTGCACTTTTGCACCGTCTTCAATAACGATGTGTGTTTCAACAGGCAGTGTGTTTTCTCTGATGCGATCATCATCTCCTTTCACGACCAAAGTCGGAATCAGAGAACGGTCGCGGGAGTCGATAATAACCTTTTCTTTGTGACCCGTTTGTGCATCGGTATCTGCAGTATAGGTGATCTCTTCAATGACATCTTTGTACTCAACGGTACCTTCAATTTCACTAAAGATAAGCGCGTTATACGGATCCCATTTACAGAGTGGCATGCCTTTTGGTACTTTGTCACCCTCTTCTACCAGCATTTCAGATCCGTAAGGGACGTTATAGGTATTCAGAATCTTTCCATCTTCACCTACAATTTTCATTTCACCCGCGCGGCTTAACACAACATTGTGTATCTCCTCACCGTCATCGTATTCTACAACACGAACGTTTTCAAATTCAATTTTACCGTCAAATTTCGCCTTATGCTGAGAATCGGATTCCATACGGGAGGCTGTACCACCCACGTGGAAAGTTCTTAGTGTAAGCTGTGTTCCCGGTTCACCAATAGACTGAGCAGCGATTACACCTACGGCTTCTCCAACTTCAACAATGGAGTTTCTTGCCATATCACGTCCATAGCACTTGGCACATACGCCGCGTTCTGTTTCGCATGTAAGTACCGATCGAATTTCCACCTCCTCAATTGAGGTTTCGGCGATTTTCTTGGCGATTTTTTCCGTAATCAGTTCATTCGCTTCACAAATATGCTCGTCCGTGATCGGGTCTTTGATCTCGTGCATCGATACACGGCCAATGATTCTGTTCTCCAGGCTCTCGATAATGTCTTCATTATCTTTAAGTGCCTGCATCTTAATGCCTCTCAGTGTTCCGCAATCTTTCTCATTAATGATGATATCCTGCGAAACGTCAACAAGCCGGCGTGTAAGATAACCGGCATCTGCTGTTTTCAGAGCGGTATCGGCAAGACCTTTACGTGCACCGTGAGTTGAAATAAAGTACTCAAGTACAGTAAGTCCTTCCCTAAAGCTGGAGAGAATTGGATTCTCAATAACTTCGTTGCCCTGCTGCATTGAACTTTTCTGCGGCTTGGCCATCAGTCCGCGCATACCGCCGAGCTGTCGTATCTGCTCTTTGGAGCCCCTGGCACCGGAATCAGCCATCATAAAGATAGAGTTGAATCCGTCTTTATCATCGGCCAGACTTTGAAACAGCGTTTCTGAAACACGGTTTGTTGTGCTCGTCCACTTATCAATAACCTGATTATAACGCTCATTATCCGTAATGAATCCCATTTCATAACGATCCTGGATCTCACTTACCTCATTTTGAGCACTCTCGATCAGCTTGCGCTTGGTATCTGGAATGATAATATCTTCAAGACTGAACGAAAGACCACCGGTGGTAGCCCGCTCAAAACCCAATGATTTCATTCTATCCAGGAACGCAGCAGTTTTTGTGGTTCCCGAAATATTAAAGATATCACCAATCAGTACACGCAGCTCTTTTTTGCCAAGAGTTTTATTTACGTATTCAATCTCTTCAGGTAAAATTTGGTTGAAGAGAACGCGGCCTGTAGTGGTCTTAATGATTTCGTGCTCAGTTTCACCATCTTCGTTCGTTTTTGAGATCCGAACATTAATTTTGGCGTGAACATCAATTTGATTCTGATCGTAGGCAATTACGACTTCATCTTCATTAGAGAATGTTTTCCCTTCTCCGCGTTTGCCTGCTCCCATTTTTGTGAGGTAATAGATACCTAAAACCATATCCTGCGAGGGCACGGCAATTGGGCCGCCACTTGCCGGACTTAAAATATTATGCGAACCAAGCATAAGAATGGACGCTTCAAGAACTGCATCGTGGCTCAATGGAAGGTGAACAGCCATCTGGTCACCATCAAAGTCAGCATTGAAGGCCGTACATGCCAGCGGATGCAGGCGAACAGCTTTGTCTTCAATCAGCACGGGTTGAAATGCCTGAATACCCAGCCTGTGAAGTGTCGGCGCGCGGTTAAGAAGAACCGGGTGACCATCAATCACATTTTCCAGAACCTCCCAAACTACCTGATCACGTCGATCAACTACTTTTTTGGCGCTTTTTACGGTTTTTACATAGCCGCGCTCAATTAAACGACGAATAACAAACGGCTTGTAAAGCTCAACAGCCATCTCTTTTGGAAGGCCGCATTCGTGCATTTTCAGTTCAGGACCAACAACAATAACAGAACGTCCTGAGTAATCAACTCGTTTACCGAGCAGGTTTTGCCGGAACCGGCCACTCTTGCCTTTCAGCATATCGCTTAGAGATTTAAGCGGGCGATTGTTATTTCTTACTGCATTGGATTTTCTGGAGTTATCATAAAGTGAATCAACGGCTTCCTGCAGCATTCTTTTCTCATTTCTGAGGATAACATCAGGAGCCTTAATATCGATAAGTCGCTTCAGTCGGTTATTTCTGATGATCACTCTTCTATAGAGGTCATTCAGATCAGATGTCGCAAATCGGCCACCCTCAAGAGGTACAAGCGGACGCAACTCCGGTGGAATTACCGGAATAACAGTTTGTGTCATCCACTCGGGGTTATTCTGCGTGTGCTTTTTAGCAGCACGGAAGCTTTCAATTACCTGGAGTCGCTTCAGTTTTTTCTTTTTACGCATTTGTGAAGTTTCATTCTTCACTTCATAGCGCAGAGTGTAGGCCAGATTATCAAGATCCATATCGGTGAGAAGATCCTGTACCGCTTCGGCTCCATCCTTAACGATAAATTTATCCTCATCATCGTCATCCATCTCATATTGATCTTCCGGAAGCTGATCGAGGATATCAAATTTTTCCTCTTCTGATATCAGGTCACCGCGCTTGTATCCAAGATCCCTGGCAAGGCCGGGATTAATAACCACAAACGTCTCATAATAGACGATTCGCTCGAGGTTTTTGGAAGAGTAGCCAAGCAGATAGGCAATTTTACTAGGAAGAGATTTAAAGTACCAAATATGAACAATAGGCACGGTTAACGTTATGTGCCCCATGCGTTCTCTTCGAACAGCTTTACGGGTAACTTCTACACCGCAGCGGTCACAAATAATGCCTTTATAGCGAATTCGTTTATATTTTCCACAATGACATTCATAATCTTTAACCGGACCAAAGATCTTTTCGCAAAAAAGACCATCCATTTCCGGTTTAAAGGTTCTGTAATTAATGGTTTCCGGTGTTAAGACTTCTCCATGCGATCTGGACAGAATTGTTTCGGCAGATGCCAAAGAAATTCCAATGTTAGAAAAGTCTTTAGTTACAGTAAGTGTATTTGTTGTTGGCAAAGGAAGACCTCCGTTATAGATTTTTTTTACAGAACAAACGTTAGTCAATATGGATTTCGAGACCGAGACCCATTAATTCACGTAATAAAACTTTGAACGATTCCGGAATGTCGCCTTCGGGCAGGTTTTCACCTTTTACGATGGCTTCATAAACTTTAGAACGTCCTTTCACATCATCACTTTTAACAGTGAGCATTTCTTTAAGAATATTTGCAGCTCCATATGCATACAGAGCCCAAACTTCCATTTCTCCAAGTCTCTGACCACCAAACTGCGCCTTACCGCCCAGTGGCTGCTGGGTAATAAGAGAATAAGGACCAATGGACCGGGCATGCATTTTGTCTTCAACCAGGTGATTGAGCTTGAGCATATACATATAACCAACGGTCGTTTTTTGATCAAGCATCTGACCGGTTCGGCCATCATACAGATTAATACGTCCGTCTTCGGGCAGGCCTGCTTTTCTCAGTTCTTCCTGAACCTGGTCATAAGAGGCACCATCAAAAATTGGAGAAGCATATTTTACACCCAGCTTCATTCCGGCCCAGCCAAGAATGGTTTCGTATATCTGACCCAGGTTCATCCTTGAAGGCACACCAAGAGGATTCAGTACAATATCAACGGGAGTTCCGTCTGCCATAAATGGCATATCTTCGACAGGTACAACCTTGGCGATTACACCCTTGTTACCGTGACGGCCGGCCATCTTGTCACCTACCTGCATCTTACGCTTCTTGGCAACATAGATTTTGGCTTTTTGGATAATTCCCGGAGGTAATTCATCTCCTACCTGAATCTGATATTTACGTCGTTTGGTATCTGTGTCAATTTCACGGCGTAAGTCTCTGTAATTTTTAAAGAGAAGGCGTACATGTTTTACCAGCTCACCATCTGTTGCCCAATCGATATTTTCATTAATATTAACGGGATCAAGCTCTTCAAAAACAGATTTCTTATACTTTTCGCCTTTCGGTATCAGTTCTACACCATTGTAATTGTATACACCGGGAGAGGTTTTATCCCTGAGAAGGCTGTACATTTTGTCGGCCCACTTTGAGTTGAGCTCAGAAAGCTTCTTCATGTATCGCTCATTCTCTTCCTCTACCATTTTTTTCTCTTCCTTACGTGAGATTTGTTCGTCACGCTTACGGCTGAAAAGTTTGGTATCAATTACAACGCCGGATACTCCCGGAGGTGTTTTAAGAGAAGCGTCTTTAACATCACCTGCTTTGTCTCCAAATATAGCTCGAAGAAGTTTCTCTTCCGGTGTTGGGTCGGTTTCTCCTTTCGGAGTGATTTTACCCACAAGTATATCACCGTGGTTAACTTTTGCACCAACCCGTACAATTCCGCGTTCGTCGAGGTTCCTCGTGGCATCTTCGCTCACGTTGGGTATTTCACGTGTAAGCTCTTCCTCACCACGCTTGGTATCTCTTACCTGCTGTTCAAATTCTGTGATGTGAATGGATGTATAAACATCATCCTGAACAATTTTTTCACTTATTACAATCGCATCCTCAAAATTGTATCCTCGCCAGGGCATAAACGCAACAAGCATGTTACGTCCGAGCGCCAGCTCTCCGTTTTCGGTAGAGCATCCGTCAGCAATAGCCTGCCCTTCAACCACTGAATCTCCAACGCTCACAATGGGACGCTGGTTTACAGTAGTATCCTGGTTACTTCTCTGAAATTTCTGGAGATGATACGATTTAACACCTTCGTCGAAATAGCAGTTCTGCTCAATTTCACTTCTGTCATATTTGATACGGATTTCATGGCCACTTACGTAAACCACTTCACCATCACCTTCTGCAGTGATAATTGCGCGTGAATCTTTCGCCGCTCGCTGCTCAAGTCCTGTTCCCACAACAGGAGACTCAGGCCGCAGCAGCGGAACTGCCTGCCGCTGCATGTTAGACCCCATTAATGCACGGTTTGCATCATCGTGTTCAATAAATGGAATCAGTGCTGCAGCTAGTGATGTAATCTGGTTTGCAGACACATCCATGTACTCAATCTGTTCCGGCTTGGCAAGGCCAACGTTACTATCTCTGAATCTTGAGAATACAGATTCATTCTCAAAAAGATTCTCTTCTGTAAGTGGTGCATTAGCCTGGGCAATTATCGTTTCATCTTCCTGCTCTGCGGCCAAATACTCTACATTATTTGTAACCTTACCAGATTCAACCTTTCTGTAAGGAGTTTCAATAAAGCCAAAGTCGTTTATTTTGGCATGAACACAGAGTGACGTAATCAATCCAATATTTGGCCCCTCAGGGGTTTCAATCGGGCAGAGGCGTCCATAATGAGTGTAGTGAACATCACGAACTTCAAATCCTGCACGTTCCCTGGTCAAACCACCCGGGCCCAGTGCCGACATTCTTCTTTTGTGAGTAAGCTCTGCAGCAGGATTCGTCTGATCCATAAACTGTGAGAGCTGATTGGTTCCAAAAAAGCTGTTAATAACGCTTGAAATGGTTCTTGCATTCACTAAATCCTGAGGCGTAAGCTGCTCCGCGTCCCGCGAGTTCATTCTTTCTCTGATGGTGCGGGCCATTCGGGCCAAACCGATGGCAAATTGCTGTGCAAGCTGCTCCCCAACAGTACGTACACGCCTGTTGCTCAGGTGATCAATATCATCAACCTGAGATTTCATCTCTTTTAGTCTGATCACTTCCTTAATGATCGCTACAATGTCTTCTTTCGTCAGGTACTGAATTTCCTGATCAACGTCTACTTTAAGACGCTTGTTCAAACGATACCGGCCAACCTCGCCCAGATCGTATTTCTTGTCGCTGAAAAAGAGTCGCTCAAGAACCTGTCTTGCTGTTTCAGGATCAGGCATTTCTCCGGTTCTGATCTGCTGATAAATTTCACCCAGTGCAGAAACATCATCGTGAGACGGATCCTTTCTGAGCGTATTCATAATCACGGACCTTTCAGACTCTTCAGAACCAATTTTCTGGACAAGTACTTTCTTAACATCGGCTTCCTTTAAAACACCAAAGTCATCCTCAGTAAGTTCATGATCCCTCTCAAGTAAGATCTTTCTGTTGGTTGCTTCTGTAACTTCACCGGTTTCATCGTCAACAACCTCTTCAACAACATCGACCGCAATGTCTGTCGCGAGGCGTTTACCCACCAGCTTATCGTTATAGGATTTCTTACCACCCAGTTTTATTTCTTCAGACAGCCCGAACAGATTCAGTAAGTCGTCGTCTGTAGAGTATCCGAGACCTCTTAACAATGTAGTTGCAGGGATTTTCTTTTTCCTGTCGATGTAGGCCCACAATACGTCACGAATATCGTTTGTAAACTCTATCCATGATCCTTTAAACGGAATGACACGGGCTGAATAAAGCTGAGTTCCGTTTGGATGTATGGATTGCCCAAAAAATACACCCGGTGATCTGTGAAGCTGGCTTACAATCACCCTTTCGGCACCGTTAATAATAAATGTCCCTCTGTTTGTCATCCATGGCAGGTCTCCTAAAAATACTTCCTGCTCTATCGTTTCCGAGGCTTCATCAGAGCCATCGGTAGAGGATAAGCGCAAGCGTGCTTTAAGCGGAATTGCGTGCGTTAATCCACGCTCCTGACACTCTTTCACATTATATTTGGGGGTATCAACAGAATAATAGAGAAACTCAAGAATATGCGTTTCACGAGAGTCCTGAATAGGGAAGTTTTCATTAAAAATACGTTGAAGACCCTTGTTTTCTCTGTCTGTTGGGGCAACGTCCAGCTGAGCAAAATTATTAAAAGATTTTAGCTGGATATCCAAAAAGTCCGGATAATCAATTACATTTTTAATTCTGCCGAATGATAAGCGGTCGGTAAAGGGGATTTTTTCCATAATAGTACTAAAAAGGAAGTTGTCCTTTAGTTAAAAGATTGTGGGAAATCTCAATGAATAGGTATGAGATTGCACATTTAAACAGATGCCAAAAGCCGGCACCTGATTCAGGCGTCGGCTCGGCAACTTTTAAGTAAGTAGTAGACGCAGAATTACTTAAGCTCTATCTCTGCGCCGGCTTCTTCGAGCTTGTTTTTCAGCTCTTCTGCTTCATCTTTAGAAACGGCTTCTTTAACGGTGTTAGGTGCACCATCTACAAGCTCTTTAGCTTCTTTTAATCCAAGACCTGTAATAGCTCTTACTTCTTTAATCACGGCTATTTTCTTGGCGCCTGCAGATTTCAGAACTACATCAAACTCTGTTTGTTCTTCAGCAGATTCTCCGTCTCCGCCACCGGCAGGACCGGCAACAGCTACAGCTGCAGCAGCAGGTTTGATGTCGTAATCTTCTTCAAGAACTTTTGCAAGTTCATTAGCTTCTTTAATAGTTAAGTTAACAAGTTGTTCAGCTAGTTCTTTAACGTCAGCCATTGTTTTTGTTCTCCGTTCGTCGTTTTATTAAAAAAATTTGTGTTTAGTTTTCTTCTTTTTCAGCAATTGTTTGAAGTGCTCCGACAATATTACTGCCTTGTGCCTGCAATCCGCTTACAACGTTGGATATTGGTGCCATCAACAGGCCAACAATATCTCCGATAACCTCGTTCTTAGACTTCATAGCAGCCAGGGTATCGAGTTGATTTTCGTCGTAATAGTCTCCATCAATCAAAGCCGCTTTAAACTTGGGCTTATTATTTTGTTTGATGAAATCTTTCAAAACTTTAGCGGGTGCAGCCAATTCCTCATTAACGAAAGCAAAACCGTTTTGCTCAACAAGGTGGGGGTATAAATCTTCATAACCACCCAAATCGTCCATTGCACGTTTGATGAGTGTATTTTTATACACTTTAAATAGCACACTACCTTCTCTGAATTTTCCACGAAGATTCCCCATGTCTGCTACAGACATGTTTGAATAATTCGCAATATACACAGCATTAGAATTGTTCAGTTTATCGGTAATTTCTTCTACAACTGCCTTTTTTTCTGATAATGTCGGCATTGTTTAACCTATATATTTCTAAATTGAAGTTATAGATGATCGGCTTATCGGTATACCCGGGCCCATTGTTGTGCTTAAATAAGCACTTCTGATATAAAGCCCTTTAGCAGATGCGGGTCTCATCTTTAAGATGATCTGCAGGAAAGAGATTAAATTTTCTCTGATTTCCTTCGCATCAAAACTTGCTTTGCCTATTGATGTATGAAGTATACCGGCTTTGTCAACTCTAAAGTCAATTTTTCCGGTTTTAAATTCTTTCACGGCATCGCCTACATCCATGGTCACAGTACCACTCTTGGGATTGGGCATCAGTCCACGTGGCCCCAGATGGCGGCCAAGTTTACCAATTTTACCCATAACATCCGGAGTGGCAACGATTACATCGATATCAGCCCAGCCTTCTTCAATTTTAGTAATAAATTCATCCAGGCCTACATAGTCTGCACCGGCTTCTTTCGCTTCTTCCTCTTTCGACTCATTTACAAGAGCAAGGACGCGAACAGATTTACCCGTGCCATGCGGCAGAGATACCGTACCTCTTACCATTTGATCTGCATGACGTGGATCCACACCTAACCGAAGATCTAAATCTACGGATTCATCGAAAGATGCTATTTTGGTTTTTTTAACCAAATCGCAAGCTTCCTCGATGGTGTATTCCATTTCAGGATCAATAAGCTCTGCAGCCTGTTGATATTTTTTACCTCGTTTTGCCATTTTCTAAATCCTCTTATTTATCTCGGATTACCCTCAGACCCATGCTTCGGGCTGTACCGGCAATCATCTCTGCTGCATTTTCAACATTGTATGCATTGAGATCTTCCATTTTCTGCTCAGCAATTTCCTTACACTGTGTCCAGGTTACCTTACCGACTTTTGCTCGGTTAGGCTCACCGGAACCGGATTTCACTTTAGCAGCTTGCTTGAGTAGTACTGCTGCAGGCGGAGTCTTTGTTTTAAATGTAAAAGACTTGTCTGCAAAAACAGTAATCTCAACCGGAATGATTGTCCCAGCCTTATCTTGGGTCTTTGCGTTAAATGCTTTACAAAACTCCATAATGTTGATGCCGGCCTGGCCCAAAGCTGGCCCCACGGGTGGGGCGGGATTGGCCTGTCCACCAACAATTTGAAGTTTTAGCACTTTATCTACTTTTTTTGCCATATAGAATCCATTAACGATTCATGCTTCTGTTTGCTGCGTAATAGCTCACGTTTAAGTTCTTATGTTGTTGATTCAACCTGATTCAGGTCAACCTCAACAGGGGTCTTTCTACCAAAAATACTTACCAGAACGCGTAACTTTAATTTATCAGGTAACACTTCCTGTACGGTTCCGTCAAATTCCTTAAATGGCCCGTCAATAACTTTAACCAGATCTCCTTCTTTATAGGGAATGTCTATGGCCCCGCCTTTTTCAACCATCTCCTGGTTATCGTGTACACGGCCAAGAATTCTGTCAACTTCACGTTTTTTTATGGGCGTTGGTATCACTTCATTTCGTCCGGCTTTCAAAAAACCAATACAGGACGGAGCAGACTGAATTAAATTATTAACCTCTTCGTCATACCTGGTTTTAACGAGCATATAACCGGGAAAGAAGTTTTTTTCTTTTGTTTTTTTCTTTCCAGATCGTATCTCGACCACTGTTTCTGTAGGTATGAGAATCTCTTGTATTTTGTGACCAAGATCCTGCTCTTCGATCTCTTCAGTCAAAAATTCTTTAACCTTTCTCTCATGCCCGGTAAAACAGCGAACTACATACCAGCCAAAGCCGTCGTTTTCTGTTTCAGTGTTTGAACTCATCTGTAAATTGCCTCCAGAATCGTGCTATATACCTGATCAACACCAAAAATGAATACAGAAATGATAATTGTGAAAATGACAACAATGATTGTGTTATCAATCAACTCCTGCTGAGACGGCCAGGAAACCTTAGCCATCTCCTTTCTCACATTTTCAATAAACTCTTTAATCTTGTTCATAAAAACTCATCAATACTGTTGATCTGTCATTAAATGTGCACGGGTGGAGAGGCTCGAACTCCCGACACCTGGTTTTGGAGACCAGTGCTCTGCCAACTGAGCTACACCCGTATAAATGAGCGTAGGGAGAGACCACAAAGCCTCACCCTAAAACTCATTTAATCTCGTGATTAATGATCAATCATTAATTTTAGTTACAACGCCGGCACCCACGGTTCGTCCGCCTTCACGGATCGCAAACCGAAGTCCCGGTTCCATAGCAACCGGTTGTATTAACTTCACATTCATCTTCACGTTATCGCCC
>Ga0081527_100166_pt1 | contig 53350 bp, 39 predicted proteins | sample HotLakmasection5_FD_70992 | JGI IMG/M metagenome (GOLD analysis project Ga0081527, IMG submission 70992) | Hypersaline microbial mat communities from Hot Lake, Washington, USA - Section #5 (SPADES assembly) (version 2) | ecosystem: Environmental > Aquatic > Non-marine Saline and Alkaline >... | reverse complement strand
AGAAGATGTTTCCCAACCTGCCTTTATGCAGCCACCAATTCCTGAAGGTTCATTGGAGGAAGCCAAGTATAGCTCGGATATTCAAACCCCGGATGATTTGGACATGCTGGTGACCTCCAAAAATCACGACGTGAAAGGGAATCGAATTCTTCGACCTGAGCCAGAGCATTGGTTGTTTGCTTTGTTAACGTTGCAATCAATGGATGGGATAATGGGAAGAGGAAATTATGGCATTATTCGTATGAATAGTGGATATGGGAATCGCCCCTTTTTAGGAATTTCTCCTGATCTTTCTTGGAGTTTTCGTTTTAGAAGAGATATGAAAGTTTTATTAGATAATAGGAATGATTTACTCTCAATGTACAGGTCAGAAGGTTATGCTTTGCTTTGGATACCATTTTGGGATGGTGGAAAAAAAAGTGGCATTCCATTATATGAATGTGATCCCTTTTTCATAGAAATATGTCGTCGTATAAGGTTCGAAAAAAATGAAGCAAAAATTGTCTGTTTTAAAACTAATACCAAAGCCAGCCGGCTATCTGCCCCCGACAATCTCAAAGGAAAAACTGATGATCCGTGGACACCAATAAATAAAAAAGAAATAAAATCACTTTCAGTTGGTGAGAATGGTTTTACTTACAAACTACTACAAGAACTTCTACTTGGTCAAGAATATGCAAAACCGATTGCAATGAAATTTCAAAAAGATGAAAAAGATGGAGGATACTTAATTGCAGTTGCACTTATAAGAGGAATGGGAAAAACTCATGGCTTAGATAAAAGAGTGGTATCAATACCTTCAAATGTTTACAAATTGTTGTCAAATGAATCCAATAAGGAACTAATTGCTGATCGAGCAGGAAACAGAGTTTTCCTTGCTTCAGAAGTTCAAAAGAAGCTTCTGTATCCATCTATTTCTTCATTGCTAAGTAGTGGTACTGGTGAAAGAATAGACTTTGAAAAAGTCGCCCCCTGGATCAACCGTTTCGACAGTGAGATCGATCGCAGATTCTTTGAGTCGTTATGGGAGTCGGTTGAGTTGGAACCGGAGAAAGCAAAACAAAAATGGGAAGAAATCTTGCTGGAAGAAGCTGAAACCATATTCAAAGAAGCACGGCGAAGTACTCCAATCTCCCAGCTTCGGCGGCTTCGAGCGTTGAGCAAAGCCGATTCAATTTTTTATGGTCAGGCACACAAGATATTTGAATACGCCAGAAAAGAAACTGTATTTACAAACTAAAAAAAGAGGATTCATATGATCACTGAAATGACATCAGAAACAAGCGAAAAAATTGAGTACGGAAAGATTGTTGGCAGCATTGCCAGCATGATGAAAAAGGAAGGCGCGCTTTCGACCGGGGAGATGGCAGATCTTCGCCGAATATCTCCTGATCAGCCCTTCACCCCTGCCCTGTGGCGAATCTTGTTGATGCTTGATTTGGACAATCCGCCAGGCTGGATCAGCCGGGAAACCTGGGAGCGACGATGGGCCACGCTATTCATGGGAATGGCACATTGCGCGGGGCTTCACAACTTCGATATACCTCTCGGTCGTGCACTGGCCGAAGCGGGATGGTCCGATTTGCGTTTTGTACAGCTCATGCGGGCCACAGATGAGACACTTGAAACCCATTTAAGGCGGGTAGCGCAATTTTTAGCTGGGAAAAACCAGGGTGCAAACTGGACCGATGTTGCACGACTGCTGTTCTATCAATCCGGTGAGACCAGTGAAAAGGTGCGTCTCTCTATCTCACGCGACTACTATTCCATGCTTTACAAAAAAGAACAGGAAACCAAATAGATTACAATCTCAATCATTAAATCAAATGACTACTATGAGCCAACCAAAATTTCTTCAAATTCACACGCTTACATCCTATCCGGCAACACTTTTAAACCGCGATGATGCCGGGTTTGCTAAACGACTTCCGTTTGGTGGTGCCACACGAACACGCGTCTCTTCCCAATGCCTGAAATATCACTGGCGTAATTTTAATGGAGAGAATGCCTTGCACGATATGGACGAGTTCGAAACCACCTACCGCTCGCGGGAAACCTTCCAGCGTAAACTTGCCAAGCCATTGATTGATGATGGTTATCCAGCCCCGCTCGTTCGTGCAGGAACAGGTGCGCTGAAAGAGTTTCTGTTAAGCGGTAAAAAAATCAAAAAAGGGGACATTGAAAAACTCATAGATCCGAGTAAAGGTGACGATAAATATGATCCCTGGAAGGAGCTTGAAACCAGCCAGATCACCATTTTCGGCGAGCCGGAAATGCGATTTCTGCGCGATCTGTTAAAATCGAAAATTGATGAACTTAAAGATGAGTATTCCGATTTTTGGGGTGAGGATGCTGTGACCGATAAAGAAATCGTCTCCGGTGCAGCAGAAGATTTGAGTGATTTCGCCAAGGGGGATCTGAAAATGAATTTAAAAGGATTGCAGTCAGCATCTGGTCTCGATGCCGCTATGTTTGGCCGGATGGTTACCAGCGATATCCTTGCCCGCGGCGATGCAGCTATCCATGTTGCCCACTCCTTCACCACACACGAAGAGGAGAGTGAAAGCGACTACTTCTCAGCTGTGGATGAGCTTCGACGGGATGAACCAGAGGAGAGTGGAGAGTTGGGTGCCGGGCATATCAACAGTACTGAACTTTCAAGCGGCCTGTTCTATAACTACGTCGTGGTGGATATCCCGCTGTTGGTTTCAAACCTGCAGGCGGTTGAGCGAAGCGACTGGGAACACACTGATAAGTCAATGGCTGCTGAAGTGGTGAAACGTCTGATTCATCTTGTGGCTACGGTTTCTCCCGGTGCCAAATTGGGTTCTACGGCTCCATACTCGTATGCCCAATGTATGTTCGTTGAAGCCGGTAACTCTCAGCCAAGAACTCTCGCCAATGCCTTTCAAAAACCGGTTTCCAAAAATAGTCAGAGTGTATTGTTAAACAGTTATCAGGCATTGGCTGATTTTGTGGAAGATATGGACGGCATGTATGGCCCAACTACAGAGAGGCGTCTGGCTGCAACAGGCCCAAAAGAAATCCTGTTAGAAAAATTGGGTGTACATGAACTCTCATCGGTTCCGGACATCTCCGAATGGGCCTCAAATCAAATAAAAGGAGAAAAGTAATGGATGTTCTGATTTTACGACTGGATGCACCGTTAATCAGTTTTGGAGCACCCATCATCGACAGGCACGGTAAAGTGCAGTCTTATCCGGCACTGTCCATGATTGCCGGCATGCTGGGAAATGCTCTTGGGTATGATCATAGTGATCACAAAAAACTGGGCGCCCTCCAGAACCGTTTGGGTTATGCATCTCGCCAGGACCGGGCGGGCCGGGAGCTTCGAGACTATCAAACCGTAGATCTGTCTCAGGAGTTTATGCTCGATCATAACGCATGGACAACGCAGGGCTGGCTCGATGAGCGAAAAGGCGGCTCTGCAAGTAAAGGAACACACATTCGGCTGAGAGATTACCGGGTAGATTCTATTCACACGGTTGCCCTGACGCTTCAGCCCGCCGATGTCACTCCTACGATTGATGACCTTCAAAACGCACTTCAATACCCGGAGCGACCGCTGTTTATTGGCCGCAAAACCTGTCTTCCGGCTTCTCCACTTTTTGTAGAAAGAATACAGTGCCGTTCACTGACAGACGCTCTTCGAAAAACTCCGCTATCAAAACGGGCGGATCAGCGAAAAAGCTATCGCGCCTGGTGGCCTGTAAACGAGGATGAGAAACAACCGAGAGTGGATATCGAGCAGCCCGTTACCGACCGTCGCGACTGGGTAAACCAGATCCACGTGGGAGAACGATGGATTGCACAAGGTGAAATTGAAATGGAAATGGAAGGAATGAACCATGAGTGAAACAGAAACAAAAACCGTTTATATGATTCAGATGTGGCTTAACAGCCGCCAGCTGATGCAATTGGGGAAAATGCTTCATTTACCGCTTAAACAAGTGGGGAATAATTACCTGGTGCACTGTGCATTGTCAGAACTCTTTCAGGATCAGGCCCCAAAAACCTTTAGTGTAGAAGATAACCACAGACAGATTGCAGACTATAATGGCCAGCAGATCCGTGTCCTTTGCTACTCAGAGTATGATTGGGAAACACTTCAAAAGCTTGCACAGGGTTTTGCCAGTCCAACAGTGTATGAAATTGTGGACTGGGAACGGATGGCCTCTAAGCCGATGCCTGACGAATTTCCCGATGGGTTAGAGCTCGGGTTTGAATTGAGAACGTGCCCCGTGATTCGGAAAGCTTCCGCCGGGCCAAAATGGAACAAAGGACAAGAAGTGGATGTCTTTTTGTCTAAAGTCTGGGAATTAGATGATAAAACAGTAGAAGTGGACAGGGAAGAAACGTATAAAGAGTGGCTGATCCGATACTTTGAAAAGCAAGACGGAGTGAATCTGACATCGCTAATTGTGAAACGGTTTTCTATTGAACGGATGTCTCGCAGAAATCATCAACCCAACCGAAAAGTAAAGACCATTCAGCGGCCGGATGTGACCTTTACAGGAACCTTAAAAATCAAAAACGGATCTGAATTCAAAGAACTGCTTTATCGTGGTGTTGGTCGTCATAAAAGTTTTGGATTTGGTATGCTAAAAATTCGAAGAACATGAGGGTTTTTAGCTTTGTTTTTCGTGAAATTTTCAGTGTTGAACAGTCGTTAACTATATTAGTTTATGAATAGCATTTAAATCACCCATGAAATGGATAATCAAAATAATTTAATCGAAAGGCGAAAAGACATTCTCGGTGGCACACCGGTGTTTAAAGGGACTCGTGTGCCGGTTAGCACCTTTTTGGAATATCTGGAAGCCGGGCATTCCTTACAGGTATTTCTCGAGGATTTCCCCACGGTAACCAGGCAACAGGCCGTTCAGGTACTTGAAAAATTTAAATACCAGCTACTACAGCCTTTATGATCAGAATTTTACTGGATGAATGCCTTCCAAAAAAATTGAAATACAGAATCAAAGAGCTGGACGTGTGTTTTTTTGTGCAAACAGCTCCCAGTATGGGATGGGCAAGTCTTTCGAATGGGAAGTTGTTGACAGCTGCTGAGAAAGAGTTCGATGTTTTCATAACCAGTGATAAAAACCTCTGCTTTCAACAATCTATACACTCATCTTCAATCCAGGTTATACTTTTAAAAGCCAAAACCAATACCTATGATGATTTATTACCACTGGTTGAGAAATTACATTCAGCTATCAAAACACATGAACCCGGCCAGTTTATAGAAATCAATTAATTAAGCTTATATCAAATGATTCTAAAATAACCTTCTTTGAATGATTGGAGTCGCGTCACCGGTCATCAGATTAACATTTGTCATAAATGGGCTGATCATGCTCTTTATTTCGTTTCAAAAATGAATCTGAAATACTAAAAATATCTACATGGTACTTAAAGGCAGACTGGGACTTGAAACAGCTCGGGTTCCACAGGCAGACAGACATGGCTTATTGTGGCTTGAAAGAGGGCGTGTGGCTGTAGAAGACGGAAACCTTGTCTTTTCAACAGCCGGAAATGATAAATTGGAAGCCGGTGCCTATGAAATTCCGTTTCAGCAGGTATCAAGTTTGCTGCTTGGTCCCGGAACGGTTATTAGCCACGATGCCCTTCGGCTACTGGCCCGCCAGCAGACGGGTGTACTTGCTGTTGGTTCAAACGGTATTCGGTTGTATGCGTCCAGCATGCCTTCCGGACCGGATCGATCGGCTCTTGCCAGAAAACAGGCTCTGCTTTGGAGCAATGAAAAAACACGGATAGATATTGTCCGGCAAATGTACGCTTACCGGTTTGATGAACCTCTTCCGGAATATGCCCGTGACCTTTCATCCTTGAGAGGTATAGAGGGAAAACGAATCAAAAAAGTGTATGAAAGTCTCGCCTCCCAGTATGGCGTGAAATGGAGCGGCAGAAAGTTTGACCGGCACAATCCCGAAGATGATGATACCATTAACAAAGCGATTAATCACGCAACAACGGCGACCTATGCAGCGGCCGAAATTGCAGTAGCAGTGACCGGAACCATCCCTCAGCTTGGGTTTATACATGAGTCATCAGGGCGGGCTTTTTCGTTGGACATTGCCGATCTGTTTAGAAGTACCGTAAGTTTACCGATAGCCTTTCAGGCCACCAGGCAGATCATAGAGGAAAAAGGGAAAGATATCGAAAGTCAAACGCGCAAACTTGCAGGAAAACGATTTCAAAAAGAAAATGTAATTCCAGCCATGATTGATCAGATAAAGGAGTTGTTGAATGACGATAGCGATAACACGTAATGTGCCCAATCGTTTTAACGGTTTTATAAACTCATGTATGCATGAGATTGCACCGGGGGTGTATGCTGTTCCAAAAATGAAAAAATCTGTCCGTGAACGAATTTGGAGGGTAATGCTGGATTGGGAAGAGTTAATTCCCGAAGATGGAGGAGTAGTGATACTCTGGCGAAGTGAAAAAGCTCCATCCGGACTCGGTGTTCGTATACTGGGTTGGCCCAAAAAGGAACTTGTTGAATATGAGGGAATGTGGCTTACTTTCAGAAATCTGGTCAAGTCTCATGATTCAGATGAACTCGAAAAACTTTTAAAGATTAAAGAACCCCCAATAGATAACGAAGATCCGCTAATCGACCCATTCTGAATATTTAATAGCTATTTTTTTCGAAGGCGTCCCCATATTTTTTAGATTGTTGATGTCAATTTGACATTTCTATGACGAATGATCATAGAGGTGGCCCCGTACACACGGGGATAGACCCTTGAGGAGCATGTCTGAGGAACGTCATGCGTTGGTGGCCCCGTACACACGGGGATAGACCGCAAAATCAATGTACTCATGAATGTCAATCGTGGGTGGCCCCGTACACACGGGGATAGACCCTTGGGAGACCTATCATAAAAGATGTGAAGAAAGGTGGCCCCGTACACACGGGGATAGACCCAAATGCCTGATGATTATCTCCTGTCAGAATCAGGTGGCCCCGTACACACGGGGATAGACCCCCATCCCCATTCTCGAATGCTCGGGTCGTTTGGGTGGCCCCGTACACACGGGGATAGACCCGCAAGGGGGCTTTCGTTTTTTCTACCAGGGTAGGTGGCCCCGTACACACGGGGATAGACCCCGGCATTGCACTTGTCGTATTTCTGCTAACCCGGTGGCCCCGTACACACGGGGATAGACCCAGTTTATAAAGCCCCTTTCACCGCCGAATTTGGGTGGCCCCGTACACACGGGGATAGACCCGGATGCTGGTGAAGCTCTACAAAAAAGAAAAAGGTGGCCCCGTACACACGGGGATAGACCCTATTAATATTCCAGCAATCAATGTCAGGATAAGGTGGCCCCGTACACACGGGGATAGACCCTGATCTTGATTTGATTGCGGCTGATATCGACGGGTGGCCCCGTACACACGGGGATAGACCCGTATAAAAAAGACTCAGAATGAGACCTTTAAAGGTGGCCCCGTACACACGGGGATAGACCGGGGTGCAATTCATTTTCACATATTGCTTCAGGGGTGGCCCCGTACACACGGGGATAGACCCCAAATAAGGAAACCAGTCAAATCCCGGGTGATGGTGGCCCCGTACACACGGGGATAGACCCAAAAGACGGAGACTATTATGAATCCATTATTCGGTGGCCCCGTACACACGGGGATAGACCCTTAATATTAATCGCTGACGTGGCTGGTCAGCAGGTGGCCCCGTACACACGGGGATAGACCCTACAAAAGGAATTACCGACAGGTTGGGAGGCAGGTGGCCCCGTACACACGGGGATAGACCCTCCAAGGCCTCCAGTCTCTTGAACACTCTACCGGTGGCCCCGTACACACGGGGATAGACCCTCACCTGACTCTGTTTTTATTGGTTCTTCACTGGTGGCCCCGTACACACGGGGATAGACCCGATATACTTATAATCGGCCAGCTCATCAATTTGGTGGCCCCGTACACACGGGGATAGACCCCCGCTCAACATATCTACATCCTGAGTGGCCTTGGTGGCCCCGTACACACGGGGATAGACCCTATCGTTGGCCTCTTAAGCCTGGCACCGTTCGGGTGGCCCCGTACACACGGGGATAGACCCCGTACAAGGAGTAGAGCAATGAACATTCATAAGGTGGCCCCGTACACACGGGGATAGACCCTTCGGCCGGTACCCACCACGCTGCGGGCACCGAGGCCGTAATTGTGAGCGGCGGCGTATGTTTTGTTGGCCGTTACCGAGGCCGACTGGCTGTCGTGCAACGGGGACAGGCTGCCTAATAAGCCACCCTGTTTGCCCTGCTGCTGTAATATTTTGCCGGGTTTGCGGTTCTTCTTCGTGTTTTCGGAAAGGGCCTGCCAGGGGCCGTCGGGGCCTTCTTCTTTGAGGAAGTGATCGGAGATATCACTCATCATTACCTCGGAGATGGCTGCGGTCAGTTCCCCGGTATTATCCACGCGGCGGCCCATCGCGTTAATGGCTTTGAGGGCGCTGCCCATATCGACGATGATTTCATTTGCCATACTGGCTACTGGTTACTGGATTCTGGTTGCTGGTTTTCCACAATCAAACTATATTTAGAATAAGGCCGGCGGATGAGTCCTGATCATTCAGGACGGGGCACCTTGTTAGGGCCCGCTAACTACCGGCCGTTTTTTTATTTTGTTAGGTATACTAAAAAGCGTTTTATACCATTATATATAAAAGAGCCGCCGGACGTTCTGCCATTCAACTTTGCTGGTGGAAGCTAAGGGCACCTTATCCGGGCCCGCTAACCGCGGCTTTTTTTTATTCATGCTTGTCAAAATATTTAAACCCGTGCCGCTGGCGATCTACATAGTTGGTTTTGTCTTTGTCGGGCACAAAAGCGGTGGTGGGAATATAGTCATCTGCCATCCAGTCGAACACAACGTATGCAGGTTCGGTCTCCCCCTCCAGTTCAAGGTGGCCCCGTACACACGGGGATAGACCCGTGCTAAATTAGCATCATTATCAAGTTTGTAAGGTGGCCCCGTACACACGGGGATAGACCTTACTTATTCTTGGCCTTACGGTCATTCTCACGGGTGGCCCCGTACACACGGGGATAGACCCGGATGTTATCAACTCCGAAGGAGCAAAGGCACGGTGGCCCCGTACACACGGGGATAGACCCGACAATATTCCCGATCAGAATTTCTTGCAGCTGGTGGCCCCGTACACACGGGGATAGACCCATTCGTAAAAAGCAATCAGTCTTGTGGCTGCAGGTGGCCCCGTACACACGGGGATAGACCCGAATCGGCGACACGTCGGTGGAGTATCGTGCGGGTGGCCCCGTACACACGGGGATAGACCCCGCTGGGGCGGTAACTTCTCGAGCATACAGGAGGTGGCCCCGTACACACGGGGATAGACCCAAGAAAAACAAAATCACTACAACTTCCTCATCGGTGGCCCCGTACACACGGGGATAGACCCATCACATCCAGTATCGACCGGCTGGAAGAGCGGGTGGCCCCGTACACACGGGGATAGACCCTTATTCGATGGTTAACGGATTCCCTTCATTGCGGGTGGCCCCGTACACACGGGGATAGACCCCAATAGAAGCCTATCTTGGTTTTTATCCATTAGTATTGCTGATGAAACTGAGGAATCCGGAAATTCTCTGGCATAATATACAGCCGGGATTGCAGGCCTTCCACTTTTGTTTCCTCACAGCAACTTTCTTTTTTGATAAAATCTCAGAAATCGGTCCATAACCTGATTTTCTAAAAACACCTCTTTAAAAGCTCTCTGAGCCATCAAACATCAGGGTGACGTAGTATTGTGGTAGTCTAAAAAAGCGCTTTTTTGAGCTGTAGTAATCTTATTGAGTTCGAAACATTTGGTTACGGTTATTTTTGAATCCATATTGGTGAGAGATCTTAAAACAGATCAAAACAGTGTGATGTCTCGGTCAAAATTTTCTCATTCATAAAATTTTATCCGCATGGTTTTTTCCAGCCGAAATTTAAATTTCAAAACCATCAGTCTTACTCTTTTCGTGATTTTGATTTACGGATTTAATTATCCAATGAATGGAAATGGTTTAGATACTAAAAATGAAGATACGCTGTCCCCACCTTCTAACACGCCATCCATTGCATCCGACTCACTGCTATATGGAGTCCCCTCAGATTTTATAGAGGATCTGAAACAGAGAACCTTTAATTATTTCTGGGAAGTCGTGGATACAAAAACGTGGCAGACCGACGACAGGTACCCCAGCAGATCTTTTGTAAGCGTGGCTGCAACAGGGTTTGCACTTCCTGCCTACATTATCGGAATTCACAATAATTACATAACCAGGGAGCAGGGGGCAGAGCGGGTACATAATGTGCTGGAGTGGCTCTGGAATGCACCGCAAGGCGACGAGCCCGAAGGCATGACCGGCCATCGCGGATTCTTTTACCATTTCCTGAACTACGAAACCGGCACCCGATATAAGCAGGTGGAGCTTTCCACAATCGATACGGCCCTGTTGATGGCCGGTATTCTGACAGCTCAGAGCTATTTTGATGGAAATAACTCAACTGAGACGCAAATACGAGAACTCGCAGACTCGCTTTATCAGCGTGTGGAATGGAACTGGGCAATGAACGGTAATTCTACCATGTCGATGGGATGGCACCCCGAAAGCGGCTTTATTGAGTCGCAGTGGGAGGGGTATGATGAGTCGATGATATTAATGGTTCTGGGATTAGGATCGCCAACACACCCCATACCGGATGAATCGTGGGAGGTATGGACCTCAACCAATAAATGGGCCGATTTCTACGGCTATGAGCATATAAATTTCGGACCCCTGTTTGGGCATCAATATTCTCATATGTTTATTGATTTCAGGGGGATACAGGATGGTTACATGCGCGAAAAAGGAATCGATTACTTTGAAAATTCCCGGCGGGCAACGCTTGCCAACAGGGCGTACTGCATAGATAACCCGGGTAATTTTAAAGGGTATGGAGAAAATATCTGGGGGCTAACGGCGAGCGACGGGCCGGCGAACGAGACAAAAACTATTCAGGGGAAAACCGTAAAGTTTCACACCTACACAGCCCGCGGCGCAGCATCCGGCTACATAGTAGATGACGGAACCATTGTGCCGACAGCCGCCGGCGGTTCTGTTCCATTTGCTCCCGAAGAAACACTAAACGCCCTTTATACCATGAAAGAGACCTTCGGCGATAAGCTGTATGCGGAGTACGGTTTCTTAGACGCTTTTAACCTCACCTACCAGGAGAATGGCTGGTTTAACCCCGATTACATTGGAATAGACCAGGGACCGATCATTATTCAGCTCGAAAATTATCAGACAGAACTGATCTGGAATACTCTTAAAGAGAATAAATACATCAGAAATGGATTAATAAAAGCCGGTTTTAAGGGCGGCTGGATCAATAAAAAAATGAATACTAAACACTGAGAAAATGAACATACCCATTACAGATTTTGATCTATGGAGAGCCATGAGTGAAAAAGCCAAAAAGGGCATCTTTTTATCGGCTGTTCTCATGATGACGGTTTTGTTTCAAACAGAAATTGCGTTTGCTCAGCAAACAGTCACAGGTACCGTGGTGGATGCAGAGACGGGTGAAACCCTGCCGGGTGTAAACATTCGGGTGAAAGACAGCGATACCCGCGGCACGGTTTCTGATTTTGATGGGAATTTTACCCTCACTCTTGAACCCGGGGAAGAGATTCTCGTTTTCTCATACGTGGGTTATACCGCACAGGAAGTAAGCATCGACGGACGTGAAGAACTTTTTGTGGAGCTGCAGCGCAGCGTGGGTGAACTGGATGAGCTGGTTGTAATTGGCTACGGTTCCGTTAGAAAGCGCGACGTTACCGGTGCCATCGGTCAGGTTTCTGCCGAAGATATCGGTAAGATAACCAGTTTAAATGCCGAGCAATCGCTGCAGGGAAAAGTGAGCGGTGTGCAGATAACCACAACGTCAGGTGCGCCGGGAGCCAATGCTGCCGTTCGTATTCGTGGTGTGGGTACATTTAATAACTCATCGCCCATCTACGTGGTTGACGGTGTTATTATTGATGACATCTCATTTCTGAATCCATCAGACATTCAGTCGATGGAAGTACTGAAAGATGCATCGGCCACGGCGATTTATGGATCCAGGGGCGCAAATGGTGTGATCCTCATTCAAACCAAAACCGGTGCCGGCCTTGAAGGCGAAACCCTGGTTTCGGTTTCCATTGAAAGCGGCATTCAGCAGCTCGAAAATCAAATAGACTTGCTAAATGGGCGTGAATTTGCAATAATCTCAAACGAAATCCGATCCGGATCGTACAATAATGTAGATGCCGTTCCCAACACAAACTGGCAGGATTTAATTTTTGATGTGGCTCCTGTTCAGAATCACCAGGTATCAGTCAGCGGTGCTTCCGAAAACTCTGATTACTATGTAAGTCTCGGCTATTTTCAACAGGGCGGTATTATTGAAAAGTCCAACTTCGAACGGCTTAATCTTAAAATTAACAATAACTACACGCTTAGCGAGTCCGTTAAACTCGGTAACAACATTACGATTTCTCCCTACAGACAGCGGGTTGCACCAAACGTAACGTACGCCGCTTACCGCGCTCAGCCCCTTCTCGAACCTTTTTATGATGATGGCAGTTTTGGCGTTGTATTCAACGTCGGCAATCCCCTTGCAGACCTCGCTAACTCCAACAACTATAACAGAGGAGTTCGGATCGTTGGAAATGTTTTCGGTGAATTTACCGTCGCTGATGGGTTGATGATTCGAAGCAGTTTCGGAACCGACGCAGCTCTGAACAGAGGTGAAAATTTTACGCCATCATTTACGGTATTCAACCCTGATGGCTCAGAGTCGCAGCAAAACAACGAATTTAGCGATCTCTTTAAAAGCGAGGGCATTAATTATAATCTGCTTTGGGAAAATACCGCAAACTATATCAAAGAAATTAATGATAAACATCAGGTTAATGCGGTTGCCGGCCTTACGGTTCAGCAAACCAAATCGGAAATACTTCAGCTTTCAGGACAAAACGTAATCCGCGATGGTGAAGAGTTCTGGTATATGCAGCCTTCCTACATTATTGATGAGGGAAACAATATCAACATGCTCTCCTCGATCTTTAACGGGGTTGATCCAAACCAGTTTTACAATATGGTATCGTATTTGGGAAGGGTTGTTTACTCCTATGATGATACGTACACAGCCACATTAACCCTGCGAAGAGACGGATCCTCAAAGTTCTCGGAAGATAACCGCTGGGGCACGTTTCCGTCTGTAGCATTCGGATGGAATGTGGACAGGGAATCTTTTATGCAGGATGTATCGCTAATCGACAACCTGAAACTCCGGGCAAGCTGGGGGATGATCGGGAACGAAAAAATCAGCTATTACGACCGTTTTGCCAGGGTAAATGCTAATTTGGTTTCTGTTTTCGGTAATCCGGATGCCACCTTCTCAGCAGCCACTTTCGGCCAGTCCGGTAATTCTGATTTGAAATGGGAAACCACAACCCAGACTGATATCGGGCTGGAAATTGGCATGTTTGATAACCGGCTTTCCGGTGAATTTGATTTCTATAACCGGGTAACCGACGACATCCTGGTTGAACTCTCAATTCCCGGGCACCTGGGAAACGGGCAGGGACAGCGAATTCGCTTTAATGCGGCCTCCATCCTGAACAGGGGAGTTGAATTCAGAATAAACTGGCAGGATTACGTTGGAGACTTCTCTTACGGATTAACCGTTTTGGGTAACACGGTTCATAACGAGGTGCAGGCTATTGGCGGCAACAGTGGCGTAGATGATGAGTTAATCGGCGGATTTCTGGCAAACGGCCAATCGGTTACAAGATCCGTTGTGGGCAAACCAATAGGCTCATTTTTTGGATATGAAACAGACGGAATCTTTCAAAACCAGGACGAGCTCGACAGCTACCCAAGTATGTCTCAGGCTGGTGTGGGTGACTTACGATTTGTAGACACTAACGGTGACGGACAAATTAATGGCGACGACAGAACATTCCTGGGCTCTCCTATTCCGGAATTTGTATATGGCTTTTCAGTTGATCTGGACTATAAAAACTGGGATTTCTCGGTTGGTTTCCAGGGACAGTACGGAAATAAAATTTTTAACGGTAAAAATGTGGTTCGCCCCGATCCCTACAACTTTGAACAGCACGTATGGAACAGATGGACAGGAGAAGGCACCAGCGACACAGAGCCGCGTCCGTCTTTCGGGGGCTATAACTTCCTTCCATCAGACCGGTTCATCAGTGATGGCTCTTATGTAAGATTGCGAAGCCTTAATCTCGGGTATAATCTGCCTTCAGCTGTAGCAAGCAAGGTTCAAATGTCGCAGGCAAGGATTTATCTGAAGGCGACCAACTTATTTACCTGGACAGGATACTCCGGCTATACGCCGGAAATTGGCAGCGGAAATGTGCTGTCGAACGGAATAGATACGGGTATTTATCCTATTCCCAGAGTCATTTCCATTGGAATAAACACAACATTTTGAGGCTATAATCATGAAAACCATTCGACTTTTAATAATCACAACTGTACTTGTTTCCTTTACAGGCTGCGAGGATTTCCTGAGTGTAAGCCCTCAAAGTGAGCTAACCCAGGAAGCTTTTCCAACGACCGAAGAAGATGCCCTGCAGGCTACGAACGCCGTTTATTCAACCCTGCGCGACTGGCACTACCACAGCGGCGGCTTTCCAATTCTCGATATTATGTCGGACGATGCTCACAAGGGCAGCAGCCCCAACGACGGGGCAAGTACTATTGGCCCCTATGATGATTTTTCCCACTCTCCTACCCAGGACGGGCTCGACAGATGGTGGAATACGCTTTACCAGGGGATTCGAAGGGCAAATCTTGTACTCGAAAGAGTAGAACCGATCGAAATGAATCAGCAGCTAAAAACCAGATACCTCGGTGAAGCCAGCTTCTTACGCGCACTTTACTATTTTGACCTGGTTCGGGCCTTTGGTGGTGTTCCACTGGTCACCGAAGTAGATCCGGAAATTGAGCTGCCTAAATCATCTGCGGATGAAATTTATGACCTGGTTGAGCAGGATCTGCTATTTGCCATTGACAATCTTCCGCCTAAAAGCAGTTACGGTGCCGACGATCTCGGGCGTGCCACATCAGGAGCAGCCAAAGCACTGCTCGCTAAAGTTTATCTTTTTCAGCAAGATTTTGTAAATGCTGAGCAGTATGCCATGGAGGTCATTCAGTCGGGTGAATACGGCCTTGAAACCAATTTCATAGACGCAAACAGTCCCGACGGCGAACACGGTATTGAATCGGTATTCGAAATAGGAGCCGTTTCCACAGCCGGCCGCGGAGGAAACCAATATGCCAACACACAGGGCGTTCGCGGAACACCGAACCGCGGCTGGGGTTTTAACCGTCCTTCTGTTGATTTACGTGAGGCATTCGGAAGTAACGACCCCCGCAGAGAAGCGACAATCATTGAATTGGGTGATGTTATCGACGGTATAGAGATCGCCGGTGACGGAACCACCCCGGATGAATTCGTTGACGACAACGGTATTCTGCAAATAGAGAGCTACAATCGTAAAGTGTGGATTCCGGGCACGTCAACAGATACACAGTTTGGCCACAACCGCCGCCTGATCCGCTACTCGGATGTACTATTGATGGCGGCTGAAGCCCTGAATGAAAATGACCGGCCCGGTGAAGCATTAACCTACCTGAATCTTGTTCGCGAGAGAGCCAGGCACGGCGACGATTCAATACTTCCCGACATCACTGAAACGAACAAGAGTGCGCTCAGAGATCTGATTATTGAAGAACGAAGAGCAGAACTTGCGCTTGAAGGACACCGCTTCTGGGATCTTGTACGTACCGGAAAAGCTGATGAGGTTTTGGGAACCTACGGATTCGTAAGCGGCAAACACGAGTTACTGCCAGTTCCTCAAAGTGAAATCGACCTTTCTCAGGGAGTGCTCACCCAAAACGAAAACTGGTAAAGAATTTTACAAACTACCAACCCAAACAAAATCAAACCATTATGAAGACAAAAAAACCTTTCCTACTGATAATTTCGGCTATCGCTTTGATGGCTGTTATGCTTCAGGCATGTGGAACGGACAGCGATCCTGTCGATTTAAATATTGAGGCAATATCAGCAGGCGGAGTTGACCTGAACTCTGCCCAGTCGCCCGACGGCGTGCCCGTTGATGCAACCATTGAAATTACTTTTAATGCCAATGTGGACGCAGCAACAGCAACTCCGGCCAATATTACCTTAATTCAGGATTATAACAGTGAAGAGATCCCACTGCAGATATCTGCGAGCGGACAAACACTCACCATAACACCTGAAGATGAACTCGGTTCCGGAGCGCTTTATCAGCTAAACCTGGGAGCCGGCTTACTTAGCGAAGATGAGCAACCATTAGCAACAACATCGCGCTCATTTACCACAGCGGGCACATTCAGCCCTCCCGGTATTGTTGCGCACTGGACATTCGAAAACAGCCCTGATGATATTACCGGCGACTGGCCGGCATCTGCCGAGGTTGACATGACCTACGATGCAAGCCGAAATAGTGATGCAGGGCAGGCTGCTACCTTTAATGGGAACACCAGCATTATTGAAATAGCAAACGCTGATCAGCTCATAGAAACTGACGATTTCACCATCAGCTTCTGGGTGAAAACAGAATCTGAAGGCCATGTTAATGAAACCGGCGACCCAACAGGCCATTTTGTTATGGGGCTGGGTGCCTTTAACGGTTTCCAGTTTGAAATTTTCGGAGGGTACGATGGTGCAAAATTTGCCAATCAGTATGACTTTGGCGACGGCACATCAGGCGCCGAAGATATGTGGTTCCCAGCCGAAGCAACCGATGCAAACAGCGGAGGATGGCAGGGATGGGATTTCGCCAGAAGTTTGGAACGAGATGAGATGATCTCTCTTCTTAAGGATAACTGGCTCCATGTAACGTTTACGTACGATAGTGCTGAGCGAAAAGCCACTCTCTACTACGATGGTGAAATCATGAAAAGCTTTGATTTTGATCTGTGGCCAGAAGATGATCCAAAACGTGGCGTAACAGGCCTTACATATGCCGGAGAAGAGCCTGATGTGGTGAATGAGCTCGCATTTGGTTTTGTACACTCCCGCGCCGGAACCCTTTGGGATAATGAGCCTTGGGGAGGGTATGATTTCCCAACGTCACAGCATTTTAAAGGACAGCTTGACGACATCAAAATTTATCATAAAGTGCTTACAGAAACTGAAATTCAGTTGATGTACCAATCTGAAAATTAAACATCCTTTGTGGTCCATGCGGAAGCGTGGGCCACTTTTTTTAAATAACTCTGCCTGATTTTCCTCAGAATCTGAGTTCGATTAAAAACGAGGGCAAAATTCACTCCCCTCCTTCGTAGAGGTTGTGGAAAACACTTAATAAAAAAATACCGAATTATTTTTTACCACGAAGACGCAAAGCCACGAGGGTACACGAAGTGAAACGAAATCATAATGATATCCTTCGTGATACTTCGGGTCCTCGTGACTTCGTGGCCAAATAAAAGAAGTGTTTTATGTGCTTGAATATTTATTTTCTCACAGCCTCCGTAAGGAGGGGCTGGGGGTGGTTATGGTACTTTGATCAGGGCTTGGAATTAAAAAATCGACTCCTGATTTTTTTCAACCATCCCTTGCCGAAGGCGTACCTTTGGTGAAATCCCCTCCTTGTCCCGAAGGCTCCGAAGGAATGCCCATGGCAGATCCCGTTGGGGAAAAAGGAGGGGACTATTAATGCACTTTGTTGAAGATTATGAATCGAACTCAGGTTCTGAGATACTCCGGGGTTCTGAGTAACTACTGATTTTTTGGAGAACGTATGACTATCAAACCAACCCTGCCCGCCTTCCCGTTTATGAAAAAGATTCACATTATCGCTTTCGTTCAGGTACTTCTCATTTTGTTTGCACAGGGGTGCAGTGATAAAGGCACCGAACAGAATAATGACGTGCTTCAGCTTATAAAAATCACAGCAAATGAAACAACATTTTCAAACAGCCAGACAACAACGGGGATTTCTCCCAAAACTGAGTTTCGGATTGAATTTTCCTCTCCCGTGGATGCCGAAACTATTCCCGGTGCAATAAGCATCCGAAATGCCGAACAGCAAACCGATATTCAGGTTAATACTGAATTAACCGACGGACAAAGGGTGGTTGCGGTACAACCACAGGAAGATTTAGAATACAGATCCGTTTATCAGCTCACAGTTTCCGAAAACTTGCAGTCTGCAGAAGGAGCCGGTTTTCCCGGTGCTGAATTCAGTTTTGAAACGATGAACGGGATAGGGGAAGTCGTTTCAGCAGCTGTAAACAGCAGAGAGCTGGAAGCCGAAAGTATTTTACGTGATGTATCGTACAACACGATATCCCTGGAGATTACTTTTTCTGAAGGAATCGAAAATCAGAATATTGAAAGTATAATCCGGGTCACTCCTGTAATTGATGCAGAATACTCCGTCTCTGATGATTCCAGGACAGTCACAATAACTGCACAAGAGGAACTGGATTATTACCGGCACTATTTTATTAATATCAGCAGCGACCTTGCCTTTGAAAACGGTTTTGAATTCGAATCCTTTAACCGAAGATTTCAGACCGGCCTGAATCCTGAACCCAAGTTTCCGGAAATTCCTGATGGACAGCTGCTTGATAAAATTCAGGAAGCAACATTCAACTATTTCTGGGACTTTGCGCACCCTGTAAGCGGATTGGCACGAGAACGAAATACATCAGGTGATACGGTAACTATTGGTGGCAGCGGCTTTGGGCTAAAAGCTATTTTAGTGGGGATCCATCGTGGGTTTATATCTAAAAGCCAGGGACTCGAACGCCTGCACACTATTGTGGATTTCCTTGACTCTGCCGATCGTTTTCACGGGGTTTGGCCACACTGGATGCACGGTGCCACAGGTAGAACCATACCCTTCAGCGAATTTGATGACGGAGGTGATCTTGTGGAAACCGCATTCATGGCTCAGGGCTTAATCACCGTTCGGGAATATCTGGATGAAGATATTCAGCAGGAATCCGAACTAATTGACAAGATTAACGGCCTGCTCGATACAATCGAGTGGGACTGGTACACCCGTGACGATCAGGATATCTTATACTGGCACTGGTCTGAAAATCACGGGTGGCAGATGAATATGCCGATTCGCGGATACAACGAGGCATTGATTGTATATCTGCTTGCAGCCTCTTCGAAAAACCACGCAATTGAACCCGATGTTTATCATCAGGGATGGGCCCGCGATGGAAATATTATCAATGGGCAGTCATTTTACGGCATCACCCTTCCCTTAGGATTCGACTACGGTGGCCCGCTATTCTTCGCTCACTACTCATTTCTGGGACTCGACCCAAGAAACCTCTCAGACAGATATGCCAGCTATTGGCAGCAAAACAGAAACCATACGCTTATTAACCGCGAACACTCTGTTGTTAATCCCAATAATTTTATCGGCTACAGCTCCGAAAGCTGGGGGTTAACAGCCAGCGACAACTTCGAGGGCTACCTTGCCCACGAGCCCACCAGGGATAATGGTACAATTACACCCACAGCAGCCATTTCTTCCATCCCCTATACACCCGAAGAGTCGATGGAAGCCATCCATCATTTTTACTATGTGCTTGGAGATAAGCTGTGGGGAGAGTACGGATTCCACGATGCATTTAACCCAACAGAAGGATGGTGGGCAGATTCTTATCTCGCAATTGACCAGGGCCCCATCATCATTATGATTGAAAACCACCGTACCGGATTGCTTTGGGACCTGTTTATGCAGGCACCTGAAGTTCAGGAGGCTTTGGATTCCCTTGACTTCGAAACCGGAAACAAATAATTATAAGGAGTTTATTATGAGAAAATTACATCTGTTCATCGTACTTGCGGTAATTATAACTATTGCGGGCTGCGGCAGCCCCGGTGTTGAGAAAAATTCGCAGAGCAGCATCGATCAAAAAGTAGATTCACTGCTCTCGATTATGACTCTTGAAGAGAAGATTGGCCAGCTCACACTATATACGAGCGACATGGATCAAACCGGAGCATTTCTTCGCCCCGAGTATCTCGAAGACATTCAAAGTGGAGATGTAGGCGCTATTTTTAATGCGTACGGCGCTGATTATACAAGAGAATTACAGGAAATTGCTGTGAATGAAACACGACTGGGAATTCCGCTTCTTTTCGGTTACGATGTTGTACATGGCCATCGCACCATATTTCCCGTTCCCCTTGCCGAAGCTGCAAGCTGGGATTTGGAAATGATGCAAAAAACAGCAGAGGTTGCCGCCCGGGAAGCTGCTGCAGAGGGCCTGCACTGGACATTTGCCCCGATGGTCGACATTTCAAAAGATCCGCGATGGGGCCGCGTTATTGAGGGAGCGGGAGAAGACCACTATCTTGGGTCAAAAATTGCGGAAGCAAGAGTAAGGGGATTTCAGGGAGAAGATCTGAATGATTTGAATACGCTCGCCGCAACCGTAAAACACTTTGCCGCCTACGGAGCCGCACAGGCGGGGCGCGATTATCATAGTGTGGATATGTCTGACAGAGAACTCCGTGAGGTTTACCTTCCCCCTTTCAAAGCCGCCATTGATGCAGGTGTCGTATCTGTGATGACGGCGTTTAACGATCTGAACGGAATCCCCGCAACAGCCAACGCCTATCTGTTTCAGGATATTTTGCGCGATGAGTGGGGATTCGATGGATTTGTTGTTACCGATTACACCGCCATCATGGAACTGCTTTTTCACGGTGTGGCAGAGAATGAACATCATGCAAGTAAACTCGCAATGGATGCCGGAGTTGATATGAGCATGCAGGACGGTTTTTATCATCAAACACTGGCAGATCTTGTAAATGACGGACGCATCAGCGAAAGCCAGGTAGATCGTGCCGCTGCAAATGTGCTGCGTGTAAAATTTCAGCTGGGCCTGTTTGACGACCCGTATCGTTACAGCTCAACGGAGCGGGAAGAACAGGAAATTATGAAGCCCGAAAATATTGAGACCGCAAGAGAGATGGCAAAACGTTCGATTGTGCTGCTGAAGAATGATGATCAGCTGCTACCAATTGATGATGATATACAGACAATCGCCGTAATCGGGCCTATGGGAGATAATCAGAGGGATATGATCGGAAGCTGGTCGGCAGCCGGTGACTGGACAAAATCTGTTTCATTGCTTCAGGGTTTGCAAAATCAAAAACCCGACATTGAATTTATTTATGCTGAAGGTACCGGCATAAATGACAGCAGCCGAACGGGATTTGCTGAAGCGGTTGCTGCTTCGCAGAGCGCCGACCTGGTTATACTTGCCCTCGGTGAGAGCTACGAAATGTCGGGGGAAGCCGCCAGCCGCTCGGATATAAGCCTGCCGGGGGCACAGGAAGACCTTGCCCGTGAAATTCATGCTACCGGTAAACCGATTGTTGCCGTATTGATGAACGGTCGTCCGCTTACTATCAACTGGCTCGATGAAAATATCCCGTCTATCCTGGAAACCTGGTTTTTGGGAACCACGGCAGGCGATGCCGTTGCGGATGTGCTCTTTGGCAAGTATAATCCATCGGGCAAGCTGCCCATGACGTTCCCGAGAAACGTGGGGCAAATCCCCATTCACTATAACATGCGAAATACCGGGCGGCCGTTCGATGCCGATAGTAAATACACATCCAAATACCTGGATGTTTCTAATGAACCACTCTACGTATTTGGCCACGGCCTTAGCTACACTACGTTTGATTACAGCCCGATTTCACTTTCATCAAAATCAATGAATACAGACGGAAGTATTGATGCATCTGTTACCGTTACCAATACCGGTGATCGTCCGGGCGAAGAAGTGGTACAGTTCTATCTTCACGATAAAGTTGCGTCTGTGGCACCTCCGGTAAAACAGCTCAGGGGATTTAATAAAATTCATCTGGAACCCGGAGAAAGCAAAGAAGTTACCTTTACCATTGCCAATACCGACCTGGAGTTTTACAGAAAAGACATGAGCTACGGTTCTGAACCGGGTGAATTTATGATCTTTATCGGTGGCAATTCCCGCGATACACAAACTGCCGAGTTCAAGCTGGAGGAGTAATCACTGAAATGCTTTAAAACGTCATAATCAGTTCGGTGAGATTGGTTTCTGTGGAAAGGTCGAGGCGTTTTCGCAGCCTGTATCTGCGCTCTTCCACTCCCCGAACTGAAATATTAAGCAGCGGGGCGATCTCTTTTGAGGAGAGATTCATTCGCAAATAGGCACAAAGTCTCAAATCGCTGGGCGTTAACTGCGGATAGGTTTCCTTCAGGCGTTTAAAAAAGTTTCCGTGAGCCTCGTTGTAGAGCTGTTCAAATATTTCCCATTCGTGTTCATCTTCAACGCCGCCTTCGATCAGCTTCATCAATTTGTTGTAGCTTTTATCAGGAAATGAGTCGCCAAGCCTTTCTTTTTGAAGCTGAAGTTCATCTTTAATCGTGCTTAGCAGATTATTCTTTCTCATTATAGCCATTGTATTGGATGCCAGCTGAGACGATTTGTGTTCAATTTCTGACTGAAGCTTTTCATTTTTAAGTTTAATGATCTCCTTCTCAGCCTTTTCACGGTCGCGAGACATTTCCGTATGCCTCTCCTCCATAAACCTCCCGTGCTCTTTCCACCTTTTCCTCGACAGATATAAACGAACGGTTATCCCCAGGGAAGCAAACATCAGCAGGTATAAAATGTATGCTCCGGGTGATTGATACCAGGGTTTTTGAATCGTAATAGCAACCGATGAAGTTTCTGTTAAAGAACCGTTCAGGTCAATGGCACGCACTGAAAAAGTGTACGAACCTGCCGGCAACCTGAGATACTCAGTATGTCTTTCTTCTGTCCAGCTGCTCCAGCCGGGATCTAATCCATCAAGTTTGTACTGGAAAAATGCCGGTATACCCGTAAGCTGTGTCGTTGACCAGTTAAACGCCACGGTATTGTTCTGATTCGCCAGCTCTATCGAAGATTCTTCTGCAGGATCAAGAATCGTTTCATTCTCCTGGTAATCCGTTGCCCGAACAGATTGAATCTGTACCTGAGAAACTGGAATATTGGATTGACGGGCTACTTCCATATCCAAAATGGCGAATCCATCATCAAGACAAAAAAGGTGAAGGTTTTCGGTCAACTGTACTACATTTTCATATCCTTCAACAAAGTCGAAGTTATACATATCAGGCAGCAATCTGTAAAGCAGCCGAATAGAGTTGAAATGGACTTGAAGTAACAGAATTTCAGCATCTTTAATTACCCAATACCGCTGATCTCCGGCGGGTATAATATTTTTAACGACTCCGCTTTCCGTGAAAAACTGATCCAGTTCATTAAAGTGTACAAACTGCTCATCAATGGCATCCCACTGGTAAAGTGTATCTGCAACCGACGTCATAATCCTGTTGCCAAGCTTAAAAACCCTGTTATTATTTAAAGGAAGGCCTTCTGCCTGGCTTATATTTTTTACATTGGCAATATTATCGAACTGAATGTTGGGCTGAAGCTGAAAAATCCCTCTCACTGTATGGCCCAGCCAAATATTTCCAAGGTGGTCGAACTCCAGAAACCTTGCAGGGGCCTGAAAACCCGACAGCGTGTTTGACTGCTCCCAGACAGAGTCACTCTTTTGATAGACCACCAGATTGTTATAAGTGCTTTGCAATAAGATATTTCGCGACTCTTCCGGATATGGCTTTAAATTGTATCCTCCGTTTTCAAAACCAACTTTTCTGAGAGTCTTATTTTCTATCACGAAGGTTCCGTCATTCAGGCCTGCGTAAAGAACTCCGTCAATCTCTTTGATGAACCAAACCTGACCCTGCGAGTCGGGTATCAGCGTTATATCATTGAAGCTTCCGCTGTTATCGCTCTTTAGCCAATAAATACCCTGGTTGGTGCCAATATATAGCTCATCATTAAAAAGCTCTGCTGAGTACACACTGCCAATATCGTTCATTTCGTAACTGTAAACGTGTACAGGTGTGTTAAAATCGATGTAATCGAGTCCCCTGTCCATCCCAACCCAAAGATTATCAATTGAATCGGCTTCGAGCGACAAAATTGTATTGTTTTGCAGCTGGTTTTGAGTATTGATGTTTTTCAATAGGTTGAAATCCAGATCATAGATATAGAGCCCGTTAAGAATAGTACCCACCACAATTTTATCTTCAGTGCGCACCATTTTATTTATCTGGTTCTGAATAACCTCTTCTGTTCGATCCGCCTCCCACTCATTAAATATCTGCCCGTTGTACGTGTACAAACCGCTTGAAGTACCGATTAAAATGTTTCTACCGGTAAGTTCAACAATCGATTTTACCTCTTCATCCTCCAAAAAATCACTTCCGGGCACAGGCACGAACGTATGATCCTCCAGCCTGTATAAACCGCCCTGAATTAATTGAGTATAGACCTGGCCTCCCGCCTTGTGGAGAAACATAATCGAACCCGGCGTCTCTATGCGATATACCTCTTCGCCATTATAGGCATAAACAGAGCCAAAGCTGTGAAAATAGATGACATCGTTGTACTCAACAATCTTCCATATTTCATCATTATTCATGTCGGGATTTTCGAGCTGAGATGCCAGCGAATGGTACTGAAGCTCTCCTGAATCACCCTCTTCCCAGAATCCAAACTCTTCGAACGCACCCGTAAATATCCGATCGTTGATGTATGCAACAGAACGGAAAATGGTTTCTTCCGGTAAATTATACCGGCGGGTTCCTTCATCCCCTATTACAAGCAACCCGTTATTATTTGCCACAAATATTCTTTGCGACCCGTCGCCCGCAATATCCCAGTTCTGATTTCCGACGTCCTGCTCCGAATCCAGGTAATTATTCACCTGAAAGCTGGTTTGGGACACCCCGGATACTGCTCCAAAACAGAAATACATGAATATGAACAGGAAATAACGGCGCATGTAAATTTTCTCTATAACTATTTGTATGGCAGAAAATTTAATGATTCATCTCTTCAAGAAACTAAATCATTAAAACTTTTAACTTTTAGCGATCTAAGTGAGTATCGAAAAGATAACCAATTTGAATTTATGCTACTCACTTATGGCCAAATACTGACTTTAAGAAGTAACTTTTCTCTACGTCATTAACCACCCTTATGTATCAATTATTATAACCCCTGGTGATTTCTCAAATATCAACACTACTCAAGTTCTTGATTTTCAATTATTTATACCTGTAAAATTTAGCTGAGCGTGCAATTTTCAGATCTCTGAACGGAAAAATAAATTTCAGCTATTAGTTTTAAATACAGAGTGCCAATATTCTTTTCAACCTACATCTCTCCTGTTACATTAAACCCCAATTACTTATTTTAGAGTATTACATCTAATTTGAAAAGGCACTCGGGTTCAGTACGTTACACAATTAATTTTAGCCTTATGAAAATTAAAAAAAGCCTGGCAATCAGCGAAACCGGTTTTGTTTTTGACCCTTCCACCGGAGACTCTTACAACCTAAACCCCACCGCCCTTGAAGTTATTCAGCTACTGAAAGAGGGGCACTCCCCCGAACAGATTTCACAAGCCATTACACGGAAATATGATGTGGACGAAAGCACTTTCGAACGCTATTTCTATGACTTTACCGGAATGCTGAAACAGATGCAGCTGGTGGTTCCCGATGAAGAGTAATAAACTTAATATTGCCATTTCGGGTCTTAACAACGTAGACAGTCCGGGGCCGGGAATACCTGTTATTCGCGGAATTCGAGAATCAAATAGATTTACGTCTCGGATCATAGGACTGGCTTACGAAAACCTGGAACCGGGTCCCTATATGCACGATTTTGTGGATAAATCCTACAAAGTTCCCTACCCATCGGAGGGCGTTGAATCCCTGATGGACCGAATCAAATATATTCACAGCCGCGAGAATATTGACGTGCTGATTCCAAATTTCGATTCTGAGATATTCGTGTTTATCAAGCTTGTCGAACGGCTCAGAGAAATGGGTATTCATACATTTTTGCCAACCCTTCAGCAGTTTGAAGAGCGGCACAAAAGTAATCTGCCGGCTTTTGGTAAAAAACACGGCATAAAAGTACCCATCAGCTACCCCGTTACATCCGTGTCAGAGATATTTGACCTGAAAAACGATCATAAAATCGATTACCCGCTGGTAATAAAAGGGATTTTTTATGATGCATTTATTGCCGGAAATTCAGACCAGGCGGCCATCTACTTCAATAAAATCAGTGCAAAGTGGGGCCTCCCGGTTGTTGTACAGGAGTTTGTAAAAGGAACAGAGGTAAATGTTGTGGCCCTGGGCGACGGAGCCGGGAAAACAATCGGTGCGGTGCCCATGCGCAAGCAGTATATCACCGATAAAGGAAAAGCCTGGGGCGGCATTACGCTTGATGATCCCGGGATGATTGACTACACCCACAAACTTATTTCATCCACAAATTGGAGAGGCGGAATGGAGCTGGAGCTCATCCGCACATCCGATAATGACCTCTATCTCATCGAGATCAATCCCCGGCTGCCGGCCTGGGTTTATCTTGCCGTAGCTGCCGGCCAGAACCTCCCCGAGGCTCTTGTTCAGCTTGCCGCCGGAGAAACTGTGGAGCCCTTTAGTGATTATGCAGTCGGAAAAATATTTATCCGATACTCGTTTGATATGATCTGCAGCATGGATGAATTTCAACAGCTATCGACAACAGGAGAACTATAATGAACAACAGCGAGTCTCAATCCTCCAAAAAACCGTTCGAAAGGCCGGTCATTAAAAAAATTAATGCGGGTATGCCTTCAAAATTTGGAATGCAGGTCCGCCACGAGCCCATTACTGAAATCGACGGGGTTCCGGTTCAGAGCCTCTTGAAGCAGTACGGTTCACCCATATTTGTCTATTCAGAAAATACCATCAGAAAAACCTATAAAAACGCATTTCGGGCATTTTCGTCGAGATACCCCAACGTGATCTTAGCCTGGTCGTACAAAACCAACTATCTGAACGCTGTTTGCAACGTGTTCCATCAGGAGGGTGCCTGGGCGGAGGTCGTTTCGGGGTTTGAGTATAAAAAAGCGATCGCCAACGGAGTTCCCGGTAACCAGATCATTTTTAACGGGCCGTATAAATCTAAGCATGAGCTTGAGCATGCTATAGAAAACGAGTCCCTGATCCACATTGATCATTTTGATGAGCTTTACGAAATCATCGAAATCAGTAAATCATCAAACAAAAAGCCAAAAGTGGCTATTCGGGTGAACATGGACGTGGGCATCTTCCCGGCATGGGATCGCTTTGGATTTAATTACGAAAACGGAGAAGCCTGGGATGCCCTGAACCGTATTATGCACTGTCCCGCTATCGAACTCACCGGGCTGCACACTCATATAGGCACCTATATGATGAGTACTGAGCCATACACAGTTGCCGCTCAGAAAATGACGGATCTTGCACTTGGGCTCGAACGTAAATTTAGCCATACGGTGAAATATATCGACATGGGCGGTGGCTTTGCATCGAACAATACATTGAAGGGCGGTTACTATCCCGGCAGCGACACCTCACCATCATTTGATGATTATGCCGAGGCAATTGTCTCTGTATTGATGAAAGCAGATTTTAAACCGGACCATCTCCCCGCACTGATCCTGGAAACCGGGCGGGCCATGATTGACGACGCCGGAACCCTGGCAGGAACCGTGATTGCGAATAAGCGGCTGGCTGACGGACAGCGTGCCACCATTATTGATGCCGGGGTCAACCTGCTTTTTACTTCGTTCTGGTACGACCATGATATTCGCCCGGCAATAAGCGTCTCGGATCAAACCGAGGAGACCGCAATTTACGGGCCGCTGTGCATGAATATTGATGTCATCAGAAAAAATATGGTGTTTCCCCTGCTCAAAAAAGGTGATCCGTATGTTATACGCAGAGTAGGTGCCTATAACAACACACAGTGGCTGCAATTTATCACCACGCGTCCAAATGTGGTAATGATTGATGAGCAGGGCAGAACACACATCATACGAAAACAGGAAACACTTGAAACACTGAATGAACAGGAAGAGATTCCGGAGCATCTATTACAACCAGATTCACCTGTAGATGAACGTTCAAAACACTGAGGCTGTCCAAAAAGTGAAAACCGATGAAAACAAGCTTAAATAATTTAGACGTTATATCCCTCTCTGTTTATATAGAGAGGGAAACTCCCAAAGGGATGGCTTCGCCAAGGGTGAGTCGGAACACAGATCCTAAATTATTTAAGCGTTGTGCAAGGCAGACGACCTTTTTAGACAGCCTCCCGGCGGTGGTAGCCTTAGATTTTTGAATTATCGCCCTGAATGTAAAGTTCGGCTGATGATTCGTTCAAAGGCTTGGCAACCCCTCAGTGTCTCCCCTTGGGAAGGTGAGAATTAATTGAATCAGCAGTATAAAATGCTTGTCGAAATCAAATAGTAATATTCTAATTATTAATCTGAAAAAATGAACGCACCTGGCTGGTTTTGGAAAGGATTGCTGAACAGCTACACTCAGATTTTCTTTTCTGACAACAAGCTGTTTGCGGCCATTCTGATTCCTGTCTCATTTATTGATGTTTATGCAGGTCTGTTTGGACTGCTATCCGTCCTGTTTACGAATACCGTAGCCTATATTTTCGGGCTCGATCCACTGAAAATCCAAAAAGGATACTACGGTTTCAACTCGCTTTTGGTGGGGCTCGGGCTGGGTATTCAGTTTGAACCCGCCCTCATTCTTCTCTTTATCGTTCTGCTCGCATCGGTACTTACACTTTTTATTTCCGTGACACTCGAAGGCGTTATCGGAAAATATTACCTGCCGCATTTAAGCCTGCCGTTTGTGTTTGCTCTCTGGATGCTCGTTCTGTCAACAAGGGAGTTCGACGCCCTGAACCTGAATGAACGCTGGATATACACACTCAACGATCTCTATATTATTGGCGGCCCATCGCTGGTGTCGGTATATGAATGGTGGAACCAGCTGGCTTTTTCGACCCCCATAAAATCGTACTTCCTGTCGCTGGGGGCCATCCTCTTTCAATACAGCGTGTTTTCGGGAGTGCTGCTCGCCACAGGGCTGCTTATCTATTCAAGAATTGCATTTACGCTCTCTTTAATGGGATTTTTTGCAGCCTGGACATTTTATGGGCTCATCGGGGCTGAAATTTCTGAAGTGGGCTATAGTTATGTAGGATTTAACTTCATTCTTACGGCTATCGCTGTCGGCGGGTTTTTTATAATCCCTAACGTCTATTCCTACATCTGGGCAGTTATCCTTGTTCCGCTGGTTGCCATCATTGCCATCAGCGTCAGCTCTGTACTTTCGGTTTTTCAGCTTCCCGTTTATGCGCTGCCGTTTAACATCATCGTTCTCGTGTTTCTGTACGTTCTCAAATTCAGAACCGGAGAACAATTTGCCCTGTACACCTGGTTCGTTCAAAGAAATTCACCCGAAAAAAACCTCTATTCATTCCTCAATTACCGTGATCGCTTTTACAGCTACTCCCGCGGCGCATTGAAACTGCCATTTTTTGGGGAATGGAAAGTGACCCAGGGCCATAACGGCAGCTATACACATAAAGGCGACTGGCAGCACGCCTGGGATTTTGAAATTGAAGATGAGAATGGCAAAACATATAAAGGCAGCGGAGATTACCCAGAAGACTACTACTGCTACAATAAGTCGGTGATCGCACCTGCAGATGGTACTGTGGAAGAGGTGATTGATGATATAGATGACAACGTGATCGGCCGGAAAAATCTTGCCGAAAACTGGGGAAACAGCATTGTGATCAAACATTCCCAATTCTTTTACTCCAAGCTCAGTCATCTCAAAAAAGGATCTGCACAAGTAAAACGCGGCGACAGGGTTCGCACCGGGGATATTCTCGGCGTCTGCGGCAATTCCGGAAATTCGCCCTATCCCCATCTCCACTTCCAGATTCAGGAGACACCGTATATCGGATCAAAAACACTGAAGCACCCCCTTAGCAATTATTACGCAGGCACGGACCCCGCCGAAAAAAAACTGGTTGACAGCGGTATTCCTGATGAGGGTCAGTTTGTATCAAATATCAAAGTGAATTCATCCCTGAAAAAAGCCTTTGACCTGGTTCCCGGGCGTATCTTTGAATTTAAAATGGAGGGAAATAACACAGATTCCGTGATTTGGGAAGTTAAAATCGACAGCGGGCTCAACCACTTCATTGAGTGCCGGGAAACAGGAGCAAAAGCCTACTTTAAAAACGAACCGGCCATGCTGCATTTTCTCTATTTTGAAGGCGAGCGTTCCTCTCTGCTCTATAAATTTTACCTGTCGGCATATAAAATAAGTTTTGGGTTTGAAAGCGGCCTTATTCTGCGTGACAGCTACCCGCTTCACCTCATTTTTAACCCCAACCGGATCATACTTCAGGATTTTATTGCTCCGTTCTACCGGTACCTTGATGGGGTTTTTACAATCACCTATCCCGAACGCAATACAGGCCTGGAATCTTCTGAATTGGAACTGCACGGAACTGCCAAAAAACTCAGATTTCACAAAACAACTGAAGAAATGTCTTTTCTTTTCAGGGTTGATGGAAAAGGGCTGCGGGAATTTCATTTTACGGAAAAAAACCAAACATGGGTGGCCAAATGCGTCAAATAACCCTCATTGTCTTGATGCTTTTTTTTGCAAGTGCTGCTTTCAGTCAGGCATCAAAGACAACCACCTCTGCAGACGCCGCAACCTATCAGCTCTGGCTGCAGCAGGATTGGGACGCCCTGATTGAAACGGGGAACCGCGCCCTCAACAACGGCGTTGACTTTTACTATTTGCGCTACAGGCTTGGAGTTGCTTATTACCATAATCAGAACTACCATCGTGCCGCACGGCATTTCCAAAAAGCGTTTGATATGAACAAAGATGATGATCTGCTTAAGGAATATCTCTACTACTCATATTTATTGGCGGGCAGAAATTATGAAGCGTATTTCACAGGGCAATCATTTACTCGCAGAACACGGCAACAGCTGGATCTTGGCACAAAACGCCCCTTCAAAAGCGTCTATATTACCTGGGCCGGCCAGCAGGGAGCTCCGCCATCGGCTACTGAGGTCTTCAACTCCTCTATCGAAAGTGAAGGCTTTCAAACCGTCTCAACCGGATTTAACCTTTTTCAAATCGGTGCTGAACACCAGGCCGGCAGCCGTACCTGGCTGACTCACGTATATACACATCTTCAAAAGTCATATTTTCTGTTTTCAAACATTGACGGTCTGCCGGTCATCGATCCTGATGAGACCGTTTATCTGAATCAATACTATTTCGGGGCAACGACACTCCTAAAGCCGGGTCTGGATCTTCGATTAGGCGTGCACTACATCAACCTTCTCAACTATGTAACCACCGTATCACCCCCGCCGCGGCCACGTACAGTGCGTACGTCCGTTACGAACAGTGATTTTGTTGGTTCTGCAGCCATTAATCGCAGGTTAAGCTTTGCAGAAACCGGGATTTCAACCTCCGTTTCTAACCTGAACAGTGCCGCACAGCTCCAGCAGAACGCATATTTATCACTGTTTCCTTTTGGCAATCTCCGGCTGTACTCCACGTCGATGGTGCACTATCAATCAGAAAAAGCAGAGGAGCAGGATTGGCGAAGGGAAACCATTTTTACTCAAAAAGTTGGGCTAAAAGTTACAAAAAGGCTCTGGAGTGAAGCTTTTGTAGATATCGGTGATCAGCTTAATGTGGTTACCGACAACGGGCGAACCATTTTTAACGACACCGATGTTATTACTTCTCGTATGGGGATGCGGCTGCACGCCCTGATCGCGAACAGGCTGAATCTCATTTTTGACTATAATCGCATGGAAAAAGAGAGCCGGTTTACTTCTGATGGATCCGCCGCGAACTTACCAAATACTGTTACCTACGAAACTCAAAACCTAACCGTGACTTTATTATGGACTCTCTGAAGCAGGCCTTTTTATCGATTTTAATACTTACACTTTTTTCAATATCAGCGGCAGCCCAGCAAAGCTTAAGTGAAGCGTTTAAAACAAGCTACGAGTCTGAAAGTGCCGGGAATCTGGAAACGGCTATTGATGCACTCGACACGATGTATGAACCCGATTCGTACGAGCTGAATTTGCGCCTGGGCTGGCTGCACTATCAAAAAGGCGAGATGGACAAGTCGATGGTTTTTTACAGGCGTGCCGTAAATTTAAAACCATACGCAATTGAACCAAAACTGGGTCTTGCCTATCCATACTCGGCCCTTGCCAGGTGGGATGATGTAATAAATTTATATGAAAGCATATTGGAAATCGATACGCAAAACAGCCTGGTCAATTATCGTCTTGGCTTGATCTATTATAACCGGGGCGAGTATGAGCGGGCAGATTTTTACATCGAAAAAACGGTAAATCTCTATCCGTTTGATTATGATTCGCTTCTGCTTTTTGCCTGGAATAAATTAATGATGCAGCGAACGAGGGAGGCAAAAGTGCTCTTTGAAAAAGTGCTGCTTGCCAGTCCCGGTGACGAATCGGCCCTGAATGGGTTGAGTTTGATTCAATAGGTCTCAGGGCCACGTTCACCGCGCCTTTCGTGCCTGCGGCACTCTCGTGATGGTGTGTGAATTCCTTTGCCCCGGTTTGCGCCAAAGGCACCCCGATGGGGAAAACCGGGGCTATTGTGTCTGTAGTGCCTAAAGGCACTTTTTTTGGATGAATTACCCAACCTTATCTCTGCCCATCGTGGTTTCCCTTAGTTGATTATAAAGCTTTGGCCATAGTTTCAAGCTCAAGCCTAAATGCCGTCAGGCATGACAGTACACAGTAGCCCCACATTTCAATGTGGGGTTTAAAAACGGCATTACCATTGAAAAATGCCGTAGGCATGGTTCACATTTTTTGTTTTCAAATATATTATTCAGGTTCATTAAAGATATATGCCTCTTCAAAATCGACATCAAATGCTCTTAAAAGCTGAATATACTCATCCCGAAAACTCATCTTTTTATGATGCTCTTTCTGATTTTTAATGTATTTATAAACATCATTACGTTGAGACTGACCATATGAAAAGCACCCAAATCCCTTCTGCCACTCAAATCTTTGCTTTGAAAATCTCTGTTCATTGATCCATTTTGATGATTTCGCTTTGGTTATTTTCATCATTCCAGAGATTGAAATGGATGGCTTCCCCTGGAAAAAACAGTGTACATGATCCTCGACGCCGTTCACTAATATTGATTTTCCGCCTGATTCATTAATAAGGTTTCCGATAACAGAATGTAGTTTGTCTTCCCATTCAGTTTGAATCAAACTTTTTCTGAATTTTACCGCAAATACGCAGTGAATGTAGATTTTTGAATATGTGTTTGCCATTGCGGCCCTTTATTTATTGGTAAATAGCTGTTTTAATTTCATTAAAATAAATATTGTATTTCTTTTCAAGAATTGAATTTAATGATTGGGTTTAGCCAATCTGATGCATGCAAACCGTCTTTCGTGCCTACAGCACTCTCGTGATTACGTTCTCCCTCTTTATTCCCCGGTTTGCGCCAAAGGCACCCCGATGGGGAAAACCGGGGCTATTGTGTCTGGTGTGCCTAACGGCACTTTTTTGAAAAACCATTCAGCAATTTACCTGAAGCGTGCAATCAAACACATAAAGACGTAGTTTCAATTTGGTTTTAGGTAACATTACGAATTGAGGCGGCTTTGGGGGTTGATTCAAACCACAAACCAATAGTCCAATCTCCAACAAAAAATGCCGTCAGCAGTCTTTCGTGCCTGCGGCACTCTTGTGATGGTGTGTGAATTCCTTTGCCCCGGTTTGCGACAAAGGCACCCCGATGGGGAAAACCGGGGCTATTATGTTCTGCGTGCCTAAAGGCAATTTTTTTGGATGAATTACCCAACCTTATCTCAGCCCATCGTGGTTTCCCTTAGTTGATTATAAAGCTTTGGCCATAGTTTCAAGCTCAAGCCTAAATGCCGTCAGGCATGACAGTACACAGTAGCCCCACATTTCAATGCGGGATGGTAGTCAGGATTTAAATTGAGAAAGGCCGTAGGCATAGCCTGAAGTGCTTCGAAGGAATCCATTTACGGCAGCTACACCTTCACCTTCATCATATTCATCCATGCTTCCACATTCAAAGCACCAGGCAACAGTTTACGCGTCTGTTCTACAATTGCCTCCGGCTCGTTTTCTCTGATCATCCATTGGAACATGGCATACAGATCGGGCTGAATTTTTTTAAACAGCCACACCGGCATAGGTAACCTGAACGGTGATTTACCATACACCCGGGAATAGAGATCCATACATTCAGCAATTGACTTCCGATCACCGGCAAGGGATATCTCTTTTTTGCTCCAGGCTTCCGGATCGCTGAATATCAACGCTGCAGCCGCGCCGATATCATCCACAGCAATCCAGTTTAGCGGAAAGTGCATGCCCAAAATCTTACCGGTAATATTCCATACCGCCACAGGCGGAAAAAAATCACGATCACTCATTAACTCCATAAAGCCGGAAGGACGTAAAATGGTATAGGAGAGCCCTGAATTTTTTAGCGACTCCTCAACCTGCAGTTTCGTATCAAAATGCGGTACTCCAGTCCCCTCCCTTCCGGGTCCTGCTGAGCTATAGATAACATGTTTTACTCCCGCTTTCACGGACAGTTCAATCACCCTCTTTCCATGTTCAACTTCCTTTTCAAGTCCCGTTATCCATGGGTTTTGAACACTGAAAACCCCATAGAGATCCCGGAAAAAGGGTTCTACTGACTCCGGTTGATCCAGATTGCCTTTGATGATTTCTCCGCCGGATTCCCTGATCTGTACGGCAGCAGGTTTCGTGTCGTCACGGGTCAATGCAAGCACCCGGAAACCCGATGTTAAGAGATTCCTGACGGCTGCTCCGCCCTGTCTTCCCGTTGCGCCCGTTACAAGTATGGTTCTGTTATTATTATGAGCCTGATCCATTTCTATCTTTTTTAAAAAAAGAAATGAACGAAATTATGAAATAAAATAAAATAGCCGGGACAGACTGAAAATGTGTATTTCGCCTATGGGATTCCTAACAAGGCAGAGGTTCTTGCCACAGAAGCACGGAGAGAAAAAATTCTGTTCTCTGCGTCTCTTCTAAAAATGATCGGCTCGGCGCTGAAATCGCTGCAAAGTAATTCCAGAAGAGTAATTTTGAAAGTACAGGGGGTTCAGGAATCCAAATACAGCGCGGTGTATAATAGCTCTTTGTGATTTGATCCCTGAATTGGCTGATGGCCGGCTTCTGCAGCCACGATCCTGTTTGACACCCTTTTCAGTGTCGGACCGGACGTTGTTGGTTCAAACTCTTTTAATTCCCATTGCTTCCGTTTGCGATGCGCAACCATCAAATAAAGGCAGGAGGTTTTGGAAATATGATATGTTGTGTTATGATTTTATCTTCGTGCTCTGGAATCTTCTTCAGAAAAAAAGATGCCGATGCGGACCAGCCACAACGGCATCACAACTAAACCACGTTTTTCAGTGACCTACTCTCCCGCGTAAGATGAGTACATCCATACCAGTTTTTCCTGTTCGCTGATGTAGTCGCTCATCAGCGCGCTGGTGCCCTCATCGTCGGCCTCGCCTGAAAGATCCAGGATTTCACGCTGAAGCTTTAGCGTAACTTTAAAAGAGTTCAGAATGTTACCCACTGCTTTTTTGCCGTCACTCACTTTTGCACTTTCCGAAATTTCTGAAACTTTCACATACTCTGTATACTGATGCTCCGGCGTATACCCCAGCGTTAATATTCGCTCGGCCACCTCATCAATTTTTACAATCAGGTCGTTATAAAGCTCTTCGAATTTTTCGTGGAGTTCAAAAAAGTTATCTCCTTTGATGTTCCAGTGATATCCTCTCGTGTTCTGGTAAAACACGGAGTAGTTCGCAAGTAAAAAGTTCAGCTTTTCAGCAAGCTCTTTTGTCTTATTACTATCCAGTCCTATTCTATTTTTTACACTCATATCTATATGTTTATGTTATTTTTATAATCTATTTTTATCTCTTTTAAGATAATAAAAATAGCCGCCAAAATCCCTAACTGTTATTGATACGGTACATCAATAAAATCGAACAGAGTATGGAAGATAGTGCTGGATTGAGATTCAGTGAATTACCTTTGGCAGAGTCCGCAAGGTATCAACTTAAAACCCGTCGCTTTTTGGTCAAATCAAAACTTATTCCGGAGTGCCCCATTCTCCCACCAGGATCCTTTGCGGGAAAAAAGGGAATTTTTATCTTTATCCGTCCCAATGGCTTGTGGATTTAGACTACTTAAAATGAAATGTTTAGTTGGCACTTTGTAAGATTAAGGGGTGTGAATCGGACTGCCTCTTCACCAGGTATTTTCCCCCGCAAGCTATCCTGGCTCCCGCCAAAAATTGTCAACAGGCCAAAAACAATCGCAACCAAGGCTATTAAAAAAAAGCCAATTAGACATCTTGTGATTAATCATTTCCATTTCGCTGCACACACTTCACCCTTACTATCTGGTTACCTGAACACTGAAATCGCCAGTATTTTGTCGATGCATACTGAATCAGTCGAATCGAGTAAAAAAAAAGATGCCGACGGGGAACCAGCCACGACGGCATCACAACTAAACCACGTTTTTCAGTGACCTATTCTCCCGCGTAAGATGAGTACATCCATACCAGTTTTTCCTGCTCACTGATGTAATCGCTCATCAGCGCGTTGGTGCCCTCATCGTCGGCCTCGCCTGAAAGATCCAGGATTTCACGCTGAAGCTTTAGCGTAACTTTAAAAGAGTTCAGAATGTTACCCACCGCTTTTTTGCCGTCACTCACTTTTGCACTTTCCGTGATTTCTGAAACTTTCACATACTCTGTATACTGATGCTCCGGCGTATACCCCAGCGTTAATATTCGCTCGGCCACCTCATCAATTTTTACAATCAGGTCGTTATAGAGCTCTTCGAACTTTTCATGCAGTTCGAAAAAGTTATCTCCTTTGATGTTCCAGTGATATCCTCTCGTGTTCTGGTAAAACACGGAGTAGTTCGCCAATAAAATATTTAGTTTCTCAGCTAACTTTTTTGTTCTAACGCTATCGAGTCCAATTCTATTGATTTCACTCATTGTTTTGATAATTTTTGATTTATGTTATTATTAAAAATCGTCATCTTGACCTTCCTTTAATATGGATAATCTGTGACTAAAACACCACTTAGATAGAACAGAAGCGTTTCACTCTGCTTCAGCTGAAACCTGGTTTCTGCCACTCTGAGCCTGGCATTTTCCAGCGACAACTGAGCCGCCCTCAGCTCCACCCCGGTTATGTCCCCACGGTCAAACGTCTCTTTCGCACGTTCATAATTCCTTTCAAACACAGACAGGTTCGACCTCTCTGTTTCAAGCTGATCCTTATAATGCAGATACTGCATCCAGCTGTTTTCGAACCGGGTTTGCAGCTGCATGGCCGACTCCTCCCGTCGCAGCTCTTCCTGTCGGATCCTCTCTTTGGCATTCTGCGACCGAATGCGGTTTTGTCCGCCGCTGAAAATAGGAACCTTCAGCGATAAACCGCCGCTAAACCCGAGCTGCTCCTGCGTTTCAAACTGACCTTCGGTAGCGTTCGTATAGCTGTAGCCATATCCGGCAGATGCCGTTAATGAAGGCAAAAAACCCGCGTTTACGACCCGTTCATTCAGCTCAGCCTGTTCGAGCCGCTTTTCCCTGATATTCAGTACGGAGTTGTTCTCCATCATCATGGTCAGAAATTCCTCGTAACCCGGCATCTCGGCCGCTGCAAAATCATCTGCCACAGGGTTCATATCGCGCCGGTCCCACCCTATGCCGGTATGAAGATCGCGATAGGCATTTTCGTACTGAAGCTTCAGATTTCTAAATGCCGTGCTGTCGCTTTTTAAATCGGCCATGGCCTGAAGCAGCTGCTGTTCATTCACCTGCCCATACTCCCGTCTCGTTTCAACAGTGCGGTATCGGTCGCTGCTTTGCTCCAGTGCTGTCTCTTTTACCTCAATGGCTCTCTGCAGCGAAGCTACCCGGATAAACTGATTGGTGATATTTAAAATGGTGTTTTCCAGTTCTGAGCGGTACTGAAGATCGGCTAAATCGCTTCCCGTTTCCAGTATTTTGTAACGGAGACGTCCCTTCATACCATCATAAATCACCATTTGTGATCCGATCTGGGAATTAAACTGCGTGGTTGTAACTCCATCGTAAGAAACTGAAGATCGCCCCTCCTGCTGACCGCCGTCCTGCGGATTGAGCAGGTTCTGGAAGAATGAACCAGGGGTCAGATCAAGATCATTATACGAACCGTTCAACCCGCCGGTTATCGCAAGGTTTGGCAGCTGACCGGCGTTTCCGCGCGAAACACTGTTTTCCGCAATATCTGCTTCGATATCGCTAACCTGTACGCTATGGTTGTTCTCCAGCGCCGCCCTGATCGCATCATCAAGGGTAAGCTGTTGTTGTGCAGCGCCGCTGCTTACTGTAAAAGCCGAAAGAATGATCAAAAATAACAATCTCATAACGCACTCTTTTTATGATGTTCGTGGAGTATGACAGCCGGTTCAATACTTTTTTGTGACTCCGGTTTTTTTCCTGCCAGGCTCAATATGTTGAATTTTGCGTTATTGAAAATGACCAGGAACGCGGGTGCCAGCGTCAGCGAAATGAGCAGGCCAAATGTGAGTCCGTAGGCAATGGAAATCGCCGGTGGCTTCAGGAAGGCAGAGGCGAGTCCGCCGACAAATATCATCGGTATAAGTCCGGCAACGGTACTTAATGTTGTTAGTAGAATGGGCCGGAAACGTGACCTTACCGCATCTTTCAGCGCTTCCTCAAAGTCCATTCCGGCTTTCAGATTATCGTTGAAGGCCGTGATCAGCACAAGCAGGTTGTTAATTAAAATCCCAATGAGGGCGATCATCCCGATCAGGGAAAAAATATTCATCGTTGCGCCATGCACCCAGTGGCCAATCACCACACCCGTAAAGGCAAACGGCAGAGAGAGCAGCACAAGGAATGTCTGGCTGAACGACTGAAAGTTGATCACAATCAGTGCCAGGATAATAAGCAGAATAATGGGCGCCACAGACTGCATCGCCTCGGTTACCTTTGCCGACTCCCGGTTCTGCCCTTCAATCACAAACTGTACTCCGGGGAACTCCTGCTCCAGGCCGGAAAGCGTATTTTCGCTGATCTCGCCCAGTATTGCGGGGGCTGAAAGTGACGGATCGGCCAGGTCGGCATCCACCCGGATGGTTCTCCTTCCGTTGATATGGTTGATATTGAGGGACGCATCCGTTGGAAATATGTTCGCCACTTGCGAGAGAGGATATGCTCCTTGCGGGGTTCTGATTTTAACGTTTTGCAGATCACGGTAACTGGTACGTTTATTTTCAGGAAACCGAAGCCATACCCTAACATCATCACCCCTGCGCTGAAGCGTTTGCACCTCCATCCCAAAAAATGCCGTACGAACCTGCATCATAACATCCTGCAGGGTAAGCCCAAGCTGTTCGCCTGCTTTCGACAACTCAATATGCAGCTCCGGATTTCCGCGCTGATCGGTATCGGCCACATCCACCAAGTCGTCTCTTTTCTCCAGTTCCGACTTCAGCTTTTCTGCAGCTGCCTGTATCTCCTCCATCCTGTTGCCGGAAACGGAAATATCAACCGGCAAACCTCCAAAACGGTGTTCGCCGAGTGCAGATATAAACCTGATGTAGTTTGTTCCCGGCACCTCACCCACTTCATCCCTGAACATGTTATTTATTTCGTATGCCGGAATGCCCCGCTCTTCGCCTCCCATCATCACAATTCGCAGCTCACCCTGGTGGCTTTCAGGCCCCAGAATTCTCTCCACATTCTGTATCACTTTTTCGTTGTCGGCCCGGTCAGAACGTAACTGGTCCCCAACTTTATAGACCGCCTCTTCAATTTTCATCAGTCTTGCCCTGGTAGAATCCACGGGAACTCCCGGCTCCATCTCTATTCTCACCAGCTGCACATCGTCGTCCAGGTAGGGGAAAAAAGTCACAGGCAGCACTCCGGATCGTAACAAGAAAACCGATCCAAGGAGCAGAAGAATAAAGGCGGAAACATTGAGCCATCGCCATCTGTGGGAAACTAAATCCGTAAAGGGCATAAAATAGTTATCTCTGAACCGCGTGAGGCTGCCGGCCATGATTTTTTCGAAACGGGTTTGTCTGTTTTTATCAGAAAGAACTCTTGAAACGGTGAGTTTTTGAGGCAAAAACAGGAACGTAACGATCAGTGCGGCCAGTAGAGCGCTCACAACAACAAATGAGACTTCCGTAAAAAAGGCACCGGGTTTACCAGGCAGAAAAAAGAAGAGGCTGAATGCCGTTGCGGTCGTCAGTAGGGAGATAATCATGGGCGAAGCTACCTCTGCAGCGCCATTCCGCGCGGCTTCTGCAGGAGACTCTCCGAATTCGTTGTAGCGCCGGTAGATATTTTCTGCCACCACCACTCCGGTGTCTACCAGCATCCCCAAAACCAGGATAATACCGAAAATCGATACGACATTAATCGTAAAGTCATAGCCCAGAAGTGCCGAGGCAAACGTACCGAGAATAGCCAGCGGTATCGTAAGGGAAACCCACATCGCAATGCGTTTATCCAGAAAAAGCGTAAGAATGAGCAGCACCAGGATCAGCCCGAAAATGGCGTTACTGCGCAGGGAATCGACCCGCTGATAAACAAATTCGGAAAAATCTTCAACCACCGTCAGCTCAACCCCGCTGTGCATCATATTAAAATGAGCGGCATACTCCTTCACCTCCTCGGCAATGGCCACCAGGTTCTCCTCGTTGGTTGTCACCACCTGTATCAGCACCGACTCCTCACCGTCGAGATATCGCTCAATCGGCCGGTCGTCGAACTGGTCTTTCACGGATGCGATATCCTTCAGAAGCACGCGTTCCCCGCTCATACCCGATCTCACCGGAATTTGTGCTATTTCCAGTGCGGTTCTCTCTTTATTTTCGGCCCGGATCTGCCAGTTGGCGTCTCCCGTCTTCAGCTCGCCCCCTGTAATATCGATATTGCTTTTCCTTACAGCTTCCGCCACTTCCGGTGCGGAAATGCCATACCGGTCCATCTGCTCGTCGTCCAGCTCCACAGAGATTTCCTCATCGGGAAACCCGTGAAGCATCACGTTGGAGATCCCCTTTTCAATTAAAAATTCGTCCCTTATTTGGTCTGCATAATCCTTTTTCTGCTGAAGTGAAAGATCCCCTGTGAGTGCCAGCGAGATCGTGGGATTCAGCATCTCCTGTTTAAACACAATCGGGCGGTCCATCTCGTCGGGTAAGTCTGTTACTCTGTTCACCGCATTCTCCACGTCGACCATCACCTCATCAATATCGGCCCACTCAAAAATCTCCACGGTGATGCGTCCGCTGTTTTCACGGACTTCAGAGGTGTGCCTGTCCATGCCGCTGATTCCGTTCAGGTTCTCCTCAATTCTGGAGATAGCCCGCTCCTCAATTTCGAGCGGTGAAGCTCCCCTGTAGGTGATATTTACATAAATTTCTGTTGGGTCTTCGGGAGGATTCAGCGTATAGCGAGTCTGGGTAAAGCTGAGAACGCCCATCAGTACAACAATCATGAGTCCCAGGGTGACCATCACGGGGTAGCGGATAAAAAAATTGATTAATCTCTTCATAATTAATCCCGGTTGATGATTCGCCCGCCTGCCGCTTCAGAGACATCTGCCACAATTTGATCCCCGTTTTGCAATCCGGTTACCCAAAGATGGTTCCTCTCCAGGTTCCGGATCTCAACCGGCAATTCAGTCAGGCTTTCTTCTCTCTCCACAAGCACACTTCCGGTTCTGAGCAAAGCGGATTTCGGGATTCTCGCCAGCATGCTTTTACTGTCCGACTCAATCTCGCCCTCCATGTACATTCCCTCTCTTAAATTCTCCCCCGACACCTGCAGGTATACCGGCACCTGCTGGGAGGCCCGGTCCACAGAGGGATTTACTCTTGTAATTTCAGCTGAATAATTCCGGGTTTGATCCTGGTTTGTGACCTCAACACTCATACCCGGCCGAAGCCACTCTGCATCAGCAGGGTCAACAGAAGCAGTTAGTTTAAATCGTGACGGTTCAACCAGCGTACCCAGGTGAAACTGAGGCCCTACTATCTGACCCGGCTCAGCCTTCACTGCAGACAACACTCCTGAAAACGGTGCCCGTATGGTGAATTTTTCCAGCTGCTCTTCTGCACTTTTGATACTGTAATAGAGCTCAACCACTCCTTTGGATTCCAGAAAACGCTGAACACCATTTCCGAACTTCGGAATTGCCGTAACGCTCTCATCACTGCTTAATCCATCAAACCACTCCTCATAACGCGGCAGGGTTTCCGGGTAGTCGAGTTTAATATCTGCCATCAGTGCAGAAACAAGCGTTTTGAATCTGCTTCTGGTTGATTGAAGCTGCAGCCTTGCTTCGCTGTCGTCCAGCTGAACCAAAACCTCACCATTTTGATAGAAAATGCCCTCCTCAAACGGTTTGCCACCCTCCTTTATACTGCCCTGAACCTCGGGAAAAAGTTCGACACGATTATCTGCCAGAAGGCGTCCGCTCAGGGATACGCGGTGAGCCACAGAGTCGGTTTCTACAGTAAAAAACTGGATTTGCGGTGCGTCGGCTTCAGGCTGCGAAACCTCAGTTTGATTTTCAGAACTCATCTCAGCTGACTCATCGCTGCACGAGGCTGTCATCATTAGTAGTAAAAGGACGGCTGTCCCTAAAAAAGTTTTGCTCATCTCATTTTATTCGGTTTGTGTACAACCATAGTTTACGGACATAAAACAAACAGTTCAACCATTTGGTTGATTATGATTCAACACTCCATGATTTGTAAACAAATCATATAAATTAATACTATACAATCGCTTATGATCTTTATCATTTTTAATATTCCGGATTGTAAAATGAATACTTACTATTTAGTTAAACCATATAGTTAACTTTTGTGCTAAACTTTTCTATTTTGTTTATGCAACACAAATTAATTTATGCCTGAACTATGAGTAGCGAAACAGAATCATCTTCCACTGAACAAAAAATCTTTGAGGCTGCAAGAGATATTTTTCAAAGCAAGGGACTGGAAGGCACACGCATGCAGGAGATAGCAGATAGGGCTGAAATCAACAAGTCGATGCTGCACTACTACTACCGATCCAAAGAGAAGCTTTTCGAAAAAGTGTATGAGCTCTCCATCATTAAACTGATGCCTCAGGTTGCATCGCTGCTCAATGAGGATATGCCTCTGGATGTTAAGCTTCGGAAATTTTCTGCCAAGTATCTTGAGCTCATTAAGGCAAACCCCGACATCCCTTTATTTGTAATTCACGAGATGAATAAAAATCCGAGCCGCCTGAAAAAATTTATTGCTAAGGAGATCGGGAAACGCGTTCAACCGTTTTTGGATCAAATAAAAGAAGAGAGGGAAAAAGGCAATACCGTTAACCTGCCGGCGGAGCAGATCTTTGTAAATATCATGGCCATGCTGGTTTTCCCATTTCTTGCCCGGCCGGTACTTCAGGTAATTTTGGATATGGACGAAGAAGCTTTTTCTAATTTTATAGCCGTAAGGGAAGCGTTTATTCCCGATCTTCTTGTTCAGATGGTTATGAAAAATACGTCATAATCAAATCATCTGTTTTTGGTTTGAGAAGATGAATACCCATTACCAACGCCCATTCCAATTGTGAATTTAATCCTGTCCAGATAGTTGATCAGCGGTATTCAAATAAGCCAAAGCACCGACATTCAGCGATACTGTCTTCATATTGTCAAATCTACCTTTTTTCACATTTCTCACAAGTACACACAGATACAGTGTACTCTATATAGTTTATTATCAACTATATGCAACAATCTTTTGCTGGTTATTTTTATTTAGATTTATTCTATTTAAGCTTTTGTTTCTCTCAGAACACTCTTACCTTAGAATCGATCTAAATAATAATCGTAACTGTCTTAAACCTTTTCTCATTTAAAATGGATCTAAAAAAATTATTCTTACCAATCCTTCTGGTTGCAACTGCAATATCGTGCGATGTCTCAGACAGCGACTCGGATACAGATCTTGAAACACCCGCAACATACGAATTTACCAGAAACGGTGAGTCAACCGTCTCATTTACAGGGCAAACAGCCCGCATCAGAATGGCGATGGAATTAAACGACGCTATGATGGACTTCGATAACTCAACCGAAGAGCTGTTACTGCAGATGTATCGAAACCAAACCGCCGACGGCGGGGATGCCAACCCATTTTCGGAATCGTCACTTAACGAAGAGACGAAGAGCGTAAAAGAGAAAGTTGCCGCATCATTGGACTACTTTTCATCCAATACAGCCGTGAGTGCACAAATTAAGAGTGATTTTGAAGTGTGGATCTCCGGCCAGGTTAACGAAGTGTTCCCCAATGAGAATGTACTCGCCGAACCGGGTGTTGCGGGGCAGCTTGCAGACGGAGCAACCGCCAGATTCGTCAACGCCAAAGGCCTCGAATACGACCAAATGGTAGCCAAAGGCCTGAACGGCGCATTAATGGCCGATCAGATGCTGAATAACTACTTAAGTGTTTCTGTACTGGATGCCGGTACCAACCGCGAAGATAACGACAATGGAGTTCTTGTAGATGGAACCAACTACACCACCATGGAGCACAAATGGGATGAAGCCTATGGTTACGTTTTCGGAAATGCTGCGAACACCGCAAACCCACTCCCTAATCTTGGCGAGGCGGACGATTTCCTGAACAAATATCTTGGACGGCTCATAGGTGATTCTGATTTCGAAGCCATCCCCCAGGAAATTTTTGACGCATTCGCGCTTGGCCGGGCCGCCATTGTAGCCGGCGAATATGAGGTAAGAGATCAGCAGGCCCAAATCATAAGGGAAAAAATCTCAGAAATGATAGCGATCCGCGCTGTATACTATTTGCAATCCGGAAAAAACGCCCTCGGCCAGGAGAGCCCGGATTATGGCGGTGCTTTTCATGATCTCTCCGAAGGATTCGGATTCATTTACAGCCTTCAGTTTACCAGAGTACCCAACACCGATCAGCCATACCTGACCCGGGAAGAGGTCGAAGGCTTTATTAATCAGCTTACCGAAGGCAATGGTCTATGGGATATTCCACTTGAAACGCTTGACCAGATGTCAAACGAAATTGCTTCAAAATTTGATTTTACAGTTGAAGAAGCCGCAAACTAATTTAGTAATCAACTCAAAACACCGTCTGCAGATATTGCGGCCGGTGTTTTTATTTGTAACAACATCAATACCATGAAAAAAATCGTTCTACTCCTTTTAAGCTCACTCATTTTATGGGGCTGTTCCGACAGCGGACCCTCAGGTTCAGAAACCGAGGATTTCGACAGGCAGGCTATTCTCGAAAACTGGGCAGATAATATCATCCTCCCTGCATTTGAAAGTTTTGCCGCCGAAACGGAGAACCTGAAAACTGCCGCAAATGAATTTTCAGCCACACCCAATGAGCAGACATTAACCGATCTCAGGGAGCAGTGGCTTATCAGCTACAAGTCTTGGCAGCATGTCTCTATGTTTGAGATGGGCCGCGCTATGGACCTGCGCTATCGCGATAACATGAATCTTTATCCTGTAAATTCCGATCAGATTCTCGAAAATATTGAGGAGGGGTCCTACAATTTTGAACTGCCGTCTCAGAACAGTTCACAGGGATTTCCGGCTTTAGACTATATGCTATACGGGCTTGGAGAAGATGACGCTTCTGTTCTCGAATTTTATACCATTGACGAGAATTCAGAAGCCCACAGAACCTACGTCTCTGATCTGGCGACCCGAATCGACTCTCTTACCGGTCAGGTTTTGGAGTTCTGGCAAAACGGCTTTCGAGATGAGTTCGTCAACGATTCGGGCAACGGGGCAAATTCATCACTAAACATGATGGTAAACGACTACATATTTTACTATGAAAAAGCACTTCGGGCCGGGAAAATCGGTATTCCGGCCGGAGTGTTTTCAGGATCTCCGCTCAGTGATCGCGTTGAGGGCTTTTACAGCCGTGATTTTTCGAAAGAACTTTTCATGGAAGCGTTAGATGCGTCTCAAAACTTTTTTAACGGCACTCACTTTGGCTCCGAGCAAAATGGTGAAAGTCTTCGCTCATACCTGGAATTTCTGGAGACGACCAAAAACGGGGAGAGTCTTGCAGTTTTAATCAATGGCCAGTTTGAAAATGCCAGGCAAGAAGCTGAAAACCTGAACAGTAATCTGGCAGAGCAGGTTGAGACCAATAATACCCAAATGTTAACCACGTACGACCGGCTGCAGCAAAATGTCGTTTTCTTAAAAGTGGATATGCTGCAGGCATTAAACATTAGTGTAGACTATGTTGACGCCGATGGTGACTAATTAATAGTAAACAGCAAGTTCTGGTATTCAGTTGAATCGGATTTCCATCCAGAGTTACATAAACAAAACCTCAGACGCTGCACCACTGGCCGTATTCCGAATCCTTTTCGGCCTGCTGATGCTTATAAGCATGATACGTTTTGCAGCCAATGGATGGATTCAGAAACTTTATATCGAACCAACGTTCTTTTTCAGCTATTACGGCTTCGGGTGGGTTCAGCCGCTCGGCGAATGGACCTACCTGATTTTTATCATCTGTGGCGCCTCAGCGATATTCGTATCGCTGGGGTATCACTACAAAATGGCCATTGTCACATTTTTCCTGAGCTTTACCTACATCGAGCTCATGGACAAAACCACCTATCTCAATCACTACTATTTCATCAGCATCCTCAGTTTCCTGATGATCTTCCTGCCCGCTCACGCCTACTATTCGGTGGATGCACGCAGAAACGCATCGCTTCGGTCCTCCCGCGTACCATCCTGGACCATCGATTCCATTAAATTGCTTCTCGGCATTGTCTACTTCTATGCCGGACTCGCAAAGCTCAACTCCGACTGGCTGTTCCGCGCCATGCCCCTGGAAATTTGGCTGCCCTCAAAATACTCGCTTCCCATTCTTGGGGATCTTTTCCAGCAGTCGTGGACACACTATGCATTTTCCTGGGCAGGGGCCATCTACGATCTCACCATCCCCTTTTTACTGCTGATGAAGCGAACCCGGCTTTTAGCTTTTGCGCTGGTTGTAATTTTTCACGTGCTTACGAGAATACTATTTCCTATCGGCATGTTTCCGTATATCATGATTGCGAGTGCCCTCATTTTTTTTGATGCGAACCTGCACAACGCAATCCTTCAAAAAATTTCGGGATGGTTCAGCATCAGTAAATCATTTTTTGACAACGCCGGGGTGTATTCATTTTCCAAATCCTGGATTAAGAAAAGTACATTAATGCTGGTGTCCATTTTCTTTCTGATGCAGCTTCTGATTCCATTTCGCTATATGCTCTATCCCGGCGAACTCTTCTGGACGGAGCAGGGCTATCGATTTTCCTGGAGGGTTATGCTTATGGAAAAAACGGGCTATGCCAATTTTAAAATTGTTGACACGGAAAAGAACCAAAGTTTTTACGTCGACAACAGTCTATTTTTAACTCCTTTCCAGGAGAAACAGATGTCTATACAGCCCGATTTTATTCTTGAATATGCACACCATCTGGAAAAACACTATCAAAAAGAGGGAATTGAAGACCCAGAAGTTTATGTGGAAAGTTACGTTGCCCTAAATGGCAGGGGAAGTCAGCCTTATGTGAAATCCGATATCGATCTCACCGAAATAAAACAATCTTTTAAACACCGAACCTGGTTATACCCATTTAATGATGAAATTAAAGGCCTGTAGTTTACTTATCGCTATCTGTTTTTTCGCATGGCCTGCGAACGCACAGTATCAGATATCCGGCACTATTATCGACCAGGAGACCCAAAGCCCTGTCAATGCCGTCCAAATTTTTGATAATGAAGCGGGCAAATCCTATTTGTCAGATAAAAACGGGGAGTTTGAAATCACCGATCTGCCGCAGGGAAGATATAATCTCTTTTTCTATGCACTTGGTTACGAAATTGTTAACCGCACATTTACTATCGAGGACAGTAGTTTAACAGCCAATATTGCAATGGAGCCGCTCAATCGCGAAATGACGGAGGTGGCCGTAATTGCCCAGCGCGATAAGCTATTTTCGATGCAGCGACTGCGTCAGGTTGAAGGAACATCCATTTTTGCAGGCAAAAAAAACGAAGTGATCTCGCTCAATCAAATGACGGTGAATACCTCATCAAATAACGCCCGGCAAATTTACAGCCAGATATCCGGATTAAATATTTTTGATTCCAACGACGCAGGTCTGCAGCTTAATATCGGCGGACGCGGGCTGGACCCGAACCGATCCTCCAATTTTAACATCCGACAAAACGGGTACGATATCAGCGCAGATGTTCTGGGATACCCCGAGAGCTACTACACTCCTCCGGCTGAAGCACTCAGCGAAATCCAGGTCATTCGGGGTGCCGCTTCATTACAATATGGCACTCAGTTCGGCGGCCTTGTGAATTTCAAAATGAAAAAGCCCAACAGGAATACGCCGTTTGAGTTTACTACAAGAAACTCTGCAGGGTCAAACAGCCTGTTTACAACTCATAACAGCGTTAGCGGCACTACAGGAAATCTTGGCTATTACGGTTACTATAATCGTAAAGAGGGAGACAGCTTTCGTCCCAACTCCGGTTTTAAATCAGACAATGTGTATCTCTATACCGATTACGGTTTAGGCGAAAAAACCACAATTTCTGCTGATTTCACCTACCTTTACTATCTTGCCCAGCAGCCCGGCGGCCTCACAGATGCCCAGTTTAACAGCGATCCCACCTTCAGTAACCGCACCCGTAACTGGTTCGAAATAGACTGGAAGCTGGCGTCAGCTAAAATTGAACACCGCTTTTCGTATAAAACAAGATTATCACTTCTCGCATACGGGCTTGACGCATCCCGAAAAACTGTTGGGTTCCGCACCAATCGCGTTTCGCAGCAGGATGACCTGAGCGCTCCAAGGGATCTGATTGTAGGGAATTTCCAAAACTGGGGTACCGAGGCCCGCTTTTTGCATCGCTACTCAATCGGAAATAAGAACAGTGTGCTGCTATTGGGGAGTAAGTTTTATAAATCGGATAATACATCGGTTCAGGGCCCGGGTTCTGCCAGTTTCGGGGCAGACTTTTCTATTGCTGATGACAGTTTCCCGAATTATCCAAATCAGTCGGACTTTACTTTCCCAAATCGCAATCTGGCATTTTTCGGAGAACACATTTTCTACATAAACGACAAATTTTCAATTACTCCCGGATTCCGCTTCGAATATATCAAAACAGAGAGTGTAGGTACATTTAAGCGGGTGAATTTTGACCTGGCCGGGAACCCGATTTTAAACGAAACGTTTCAGGACAACCGAAACTTCGACCGTAACTTTGTGCTGCTTGGTGCTGGTGTAAGCTACTACACTGAATCAAACCTTGAGCTTTACGGAAACTTCTCCCAAAACTACCGTTCCGTAACTTTTAACGACATTCGTATTGTTAATCCTACATTTCAGGTAGACCCAAACATTACCGACGAAAGCGGTTTTACTGCCGACATTGGATTACGGGGCCGGTACAACGAAATTTTTTCCTATGATGTGAATGTTTTCGGCCTGATGTACGACGATCGTCTTGGGGAGGTATTGCGGGCCGAAACCAGGGTAGATGCAAGCGGCGAAGCGGTAGAGACCGGCAGGGTAGTGCGGTTCAGGGGAAATATTGGACGCGCATTTATGATTGGCCTGGAAAGTATTGCCGAGCTCAATGTACTGTCGCTTCTTGGGAAGAATACGCCCAACTCAAGGCTTAATATCTTTGCAAATACTGCGATTACGCAGTCTGAATATCTCGATTCAGAAATTCCCGGCGTGGAAGGCAACAGCGTTGAGTTTGTGCCGCTTATTAACTTAAAAACAGGTGTCTCCTTTGGGTACAAAAATCTGCTTGGCTCACTGCAGTATACGTTTGTTTCGGAGCAGTTTACCGATGCCTCCAATGCTGAGCAAAATGTAAATGATAACCAGAGCGGCATTAAGGGTGAAATTCCTGCCTACGATATACTGGATCTGTCGCTCTCATATTCCTATCGATACTTCACTCTTGAAGCGGGCATAAACAATGTTCTGAATGCGAATTACTTTACGCGACGTGCCACGGGGTATCCCGGGCCGGGAATTATTCCTTCCCCTCCGCGCACGGTTTACAGTACTCTTCAGATTAAAATTTAGCCTGTGTTTTCTTATGCGGCAGTCCCGCATTAAAACAGATGGCTCAAATTTCTGGCAAAACCGGTTACAAAAAAAAGCCAACCTGAGTCGGTGGCTTTTATTGGTTAAAGAGGGTATAGCTGTTATATATGAGTGCCGTATAAGAGATTAATTCCTTACGCATTCATCTTGTTTTTCCTTTTCCATTTGACAGGGATCAACAGCTGTTGCTCCGCATTGGGGACATGAGTTTGGTTTTTCCATGGTTGCATTGGTTTAATTAATAATATTACACTTCGCAATAACGGAAAAAAAAGAGAAGAACGTTTGCTCTCACTTAAATTTATACGTAGTCTAAATAAAATGTGGTCTGTGTTGATCATTGCAGGTTCTCTAAACGACTCCATCGTTATTGTTCCTGATTGACAGGTTTCCTGAATAGAGGATTCTGTACGTTTATAGCCACCTTTTTGATGATTTATTCCTTAAAGGCAACCAACCGATGGAATAACTTTCTCAGGCAGATTCTACCTGTTTCTGTCTGAAGTTTTGCAGGCCGAAGGCCTGAGGATTCCATTGCGTGGTTGGTTAAGTGTAAATTAAAAACACGTATCAGCCTCTTCAAACAATACTAATTACTGAAATTGAAATTCCTGCACCGATCAACATAAACATTTAAACCCTTCAGCCATACTCTGCTAAATAGTAAAAAGACAATCAAATATATTTGAGTATTGTGTGCCCATTGTTTTTTTGACTTCAAAACAATTAATCTCCCCGTTCATACCTGTCGCATTTATTGCAGTGCAGCTCTATTCCTAATTTTAATCGGCGTTCTTCTGAAGTTACAACCCATGGACGCAACTGCCAGGGAAGGTCGTGCCGTACGTGCTGAGTGTGACCGCACTTGAGATCCGCAACTCAATCTCCCACTTCATCTTTGTGAAAACCGATAATCGGCTGTTTCATTTTAGCCTGATTTATCAATGATTTTTTCCAGGTTCAGTTTCTGCATCGTGCTAATCGCAGCCTCCACTGCTCCCTCAGCACATAGCCCGCTCATCGAGGCGTCTCTAAAACCTCCCTGGCGGCTTCAATACACTTTTCCCTGATCAATTCAGCTACTCTTAATTCTCTTTCGTCCATTCGTTTCTTCAATTTATGAGGAAATTTCTGCCATTACATCCGACAGTATTTTGTACGATTTTATTCTCTGATTGTGATCATAAATATAGGTCGACACCATCAGCTCATCTGCCCCGGTCTGATCCAAAAAGCTCGTAATTTCCTTTTTTACACGTTCGGCACCTCCGATAAATGAGTATTCCAGCATCCGGTTCACGGCATACTTGGTATGCTCGTTCCAAATTCCATCCATACTGTCCACAGGTGGCTTCATGGGCGAACGGTCCCCCGTTACAACTCCCATAAACATCTGCAACATGGATGTGGACAGGAATTCAGCCTCAGCGTCCGTCTCTGCTGTTATTACGTTTACACACGGCATAAAATAGGAGCGCTCCAGTTTATCAGACGGCTTAAACCGCTCGCGGTATATTTGCAGAGCCGGAATCAGCTGCTGCGGGGCAAAGTGACTGGCAAACGCGTACGGCAGGCCCAGCTCTGCAGCCAAAAATGCGCTGTCGGTACTTGAACCCAAAAGCCATATCGGCACGTCGGTCCCTTCACCGGGAAACGCCCGCACTTTGCTACCGTGGTTATCCTGGGAGAGATATTTCTGGAGCTGGCGTACATTCTGCGGAAATTTCTGTACCTGCTGCATTCGATCGGGACGAATAGCGCTTGCCGTGACCTGATCCGTTCCGGGTGCCCGGCCGAGGCCCAGGTCCACCCTGTTTGGGTAAATGGTAGCCAATGTTCCAAACTGCTCGGCGATAACAAGCGGGGAGTGATTTGGAAGCATAATTCCGCCCGACCCAACGCGAATTTCCTCCGTTGCATCAGCAATATGCCCAAGCAGCACAGAGGTTGCAGAACTGGCAATGTTTTCCATGTTGTGATGCTCTGCCATCCAGAAACGTTGATAGCCAAGGTTTTCAGCTTTTTGAGCCAAATCCCGGCTCCTCTGAATCGCCTCCCGCGCATTACTTCCTTCGGTTACAATTGCTAAATCTAAAATAGAGAGTGGTATCATAATTCTGTGAAAAGTGAAAAGACAAAAGTGAAAAATATTGGCACTATATGGATTCGTATGGGTAGTTGGTAAGATACAGTGTGTTCTGTAAAGTACACCTGGTCAGTGTTGTCTGTTTTGAAGACTATAAAATCAAACCTGTACCATGCCAGAGAATCCTGCCCTCCTGGTCAGGCATCCTATCGAGTCAGGACTTGTATAGCATGGTTAACTGATCAATTAAGGTAAGCCTAACTTCCATAGTTTTTTGTAATGAGCCTGTTTGTGTTACACGATGGTGGAATTGGTTCATGGATCTGTCGAAAAGACGCCAAAGGCGTCACAGAACATAGCCCGGGGCAACCGCCCCGGGATTGAGGAATCGACTCCTGCCCTCCCCGAGGCAATGGATATCATCAACGGGTCAGGCGACATCGAGGGGTAGTTCTCCGAATACTGTAAGGAGAAAAAGGGCGTTGATTGGGACTGGTGAACAACCATCGGATACAGTCTTGTGCTTTTGTGGTATGATAGCCCGATGGTTCAGAGATATGTGCCTGTTTACCTGGGGCGCTGTGTTTAGTTCGGAGACATCCTTTACAGGTGTTCGGGGACATGGTTTACACTTTTCTCGCATGCGAGAAATGTGTAACTATTAATTTTTTGGTATGATCTTCTAAAAAAAGAAGATCGACTATGCCCTGGAAAACTCATACTAAAATGTCTTTACGAGCTGAATTTGTCAGATTA